>Ga0105103_10000126_pt1 | contig 39674 bp, 50 predicted proteins | sample PPLLaktember2015_2_FD_79107 | JGI IMG/M metagenome (GOLD analysis project Ga0105103, IMG submission 79107) | Freshwater sediment microbial communities from Prairie Pothole Lake near Jamestown, North Dakota, USA - PPLs Lake P7 Core (6) Depth... | ecosystem: Environmental > Aquatic > Freshwater >...
AAAAACAACCCATAAGGATTCCCATATGGGAAGCCATATGGAAAATAGAAATAGAAATAGAAATGAAAATATAATAAAGGGGATTATTAAGGGGGGTTTTACTAAACCAACAACAATTGAAGTGCGAGAGTATTGTAAAGAAAGAAATAATAAAATTAACGCGGAAGAATTCCACGACTTTTATGAATCCAAGGGGTGGATGATAGGAAAGAACAAAATGAAGGATTGGAAAGCCGCGATCCGCACATGGGAAAAGAAACAAGATAGTTATCCACAGGATATACACAGGTTATCCACAACTCCAACACAAAAAACAATATCACCAGAAGAAACAGATGCTTATTTGAGGTCCTTACATGAAAGTTAGTGTAATCGTACCAAATCACGGAAGGGATATCAGCCAATTAAGGGCGTCAATACCAAAAGACGTTGAAGTTATTGAGATCAACCGGGGTCTTGAGCGAAGCGAACAGAGAAATATAGGCATTAAGTACGCTTCTGGTGACTGTTTCTTATTCTTAGATTCAGACCAATCCATATCGTCCCGATTGATAGATGAGTGTATCGACCTTGTAAATCAAGGAGCGACAGCTGTTTATATACCAGAAATAATAATTGCCAAATCGTTCTTCGGAAAGATACGCGCTTTTGAGCGGACGTTCTACACCGGCACAGCAGTAGACGTACCGCGATTCATCCGGAAAGACGCCTGCCCATTGTTTGACACAAAGCTCACAGGTCCTGAAGACGCCGATTGGGGGAACAGAATCGTTGGGAAAAAAGTTGTTTCAAAGAATCCCCTATATCACCATGACGATATATCCTTCCGTGAATACTGCCGAAAGAAAATGTACTATTCAAAAAGCATGGCGTTGTACGCGGTACGATGGCGTAACGATCCATGCCTAAACTTCAAATATCGATGTTGGACAATCTTCACCGAGAATGGAAAATGGAAGAAACTCCTTCAACATCCGATCTTAACTCTTGGAATTATATTTATTCTACTTGTAAGGGGGGTAATTTATGCCACTAAAGTGTAGCGTTGTCATCCCAACATATAATATGGGACATCTTATCTTAGAAACAATAGAACACTGCCTAAAACAAACATATCCAAACATGGAAATCATCGTGTATGACGACTGCTCAACAGACAACACAATTAACATATTAAAGCCTTTAGTAAAAACCAATATTATAAAATATTATCGTGGGGTGAGGAACATAGGCGTAGGAGAAGCATTTAACCGGGGAATGTCCGCAGTCACAGGGGATTTTATCGTTATGCTATGCGCCGATGACCTATTCACTAACGATCGTGTTATAACAGACATAGCAAGTATATTTAGATTAAACGATAAAGTTGGATACATAACGCGGTGGTATTACCAATTCACAAAAGACTATAAACAGCCGGTACGCGCATGGCGGTCTACCGATCCGGTGCTACTTGCTAACAACCCATCAGGGCTAGCATTCCGCAGGAAAGCGATCACCGGAAAGAAATGTATCAACGAGATGTTTGTAGAAACAAGCCATCTAGCACATCACGTTTTAATGGATGGGTGGGATTATAGAATCATGCAATGGGACACAATAGCAGTCCGCGTACACGACTCAACATCAACACAAAGACTCTACTGGAAAAAAAGGTTTCTATCAAGCCCGGTAGCCCAATGGCGCAAGTTAGGCGTGACAGAAGTCCAGAAAGACTACGTGTCATTCATACAGATAAAGAACGGATACAACACTAAAGCGACATGGATGGAAATAAAGAATTTTATAAAGTTCAGACCAATAAACCTTTTTCACCCGGCGTTCTGGTTCTATGCGGTCATCGCGCTACTAACACCAAGAAGGATATTGGTAAAGTTACCAAAGATATACAGGAAATACTTAGGAAAACATTTTGTAAAGGCAATCAAACGACCATGATAACAATAGCGATCCCCGCATACAATCAAGAAGACATTATCGAAGAATCGATCGCCAGTTGCCAATGGCAAAATTATACCGATAAAGAAATCCTCGTTGTAGATGACTGCTCAACGGATAAGACAGCCGAAAAATGCTGTGAATGGAAAGGTGTAAGGGTCATAAAGAACAAAGCCAATGTAGGATTTGCAAAGAACCTAGAGTTATGTAAGAAAAACGCCAAAGGCGATATTATTGTATACCTCTGCGGTGATGATATGTTCGCTCATCCTAACGTCATCGGTGATATTGCGGAAATATTTGAAGCAAATCCAGACGTTGGGATAGTCGACAGAAACTATTTTCAATACATGGACGGATATGCGGGAGCGGTCGTTGAAGTCAGGGAACGCAACGTTATCATATCATCCGTCAATCCATCAGGTATGGGGTTCAGGAAAAGCATGATGAAAGAATTCTCAAATAAGATTTATGTCGAAGTTCCAACAATGGTTAAAGAAATGATAAAGTATTGCCGGTGGGTCAAACTGGAATATGACACAGTCGCTGTCCGCATCCATAAAAAAAATCAAGCGGTCTCACCGGCATACTACAAAGGCTCACTTATCCAAAACTGGCATGACCTTCTTGGGTCAAATAAAGTCTTATGGGATTTTAAATCCAATTACATATGTTTAAAAAACAGATCAGGGTTGAGAAACCTTCTTCGAGAGATTAAGATTAATATAGATGTTGAGCCGGACATATTATTCTCGCTTTTATTCTACTTCTACGCCATAATTGCCATCATGACGCCACGATGGATATTGATACCGCTATCTGATTTTTATAGGCATAGGATATCCAGAAGATTCTGTTCAATCCAATGGAGAAAAGATGAAGATAATTAATCTAGGGTGTGGAAACAACCCGATGGAAGGATGTATAAACATAGACGTCTTCCCCTACCCGACAGTAGACAAAGTCATGGATTTATCGAAATACCAATGGGACTTTGCCAACGAATCTATCGATGGGATATACGCCTCTCACGTTATTGAGCATCTAAAAGACCAAGAAATGTTTATCAAAGAATGCTATCGGATTCTAAAGCCGGGAGGATTCTTAAGGTTAAACCTCCCACATTCATCTTGTGCCGCGTGCATCGGGTGTATGGGACACTACCGGACATACTCCTATGGAACAATGACGGCGTATCTATCTAATGATTTTTATATGTTTGGTACAAAGAAATTTAAAACCATAGAACAACGCCTCAACTGGTGGTACGAGAAAGGCGATCAAGCAGGATTAGTTCCGAAACCTATCCTATTAATTATAAAAATAATGAATCCAATAATAAATTGGGTAGCAAACCTAAACCCACAAATATGTGAAAACTTCTGGTGTTTCTGGGTCGGCGGATTCCGCGAGGTGATATGGAAAGGCATCAAAATATGAGGATTTTATACCTCCCGCACGCCTACAGCCAACAAAGGCAAACACAGAAACGCGCCAAGATATATCCTATTCTCCTAGCGATGCAGGCAGGGTGGTATCGAAAGCAAGGACATGAAGTCTATTGGGACATGATACCAAACGTCAAGGTGGATAAGGTGGTACAAGAGCCGGAGGATATAGCCTTCTTAGACCTTCCGCACCCGGATAGAATTTTCACGCGGTGGTGGGAATACCAAAACAATGGAAACTTTAAATACTATCCTGCCACTTACATATTATCCGCGACCGGGTGTTGGCATGGGAAATGTACCTTCTGCGTTGAAAATGGCAAGCCATACATCAAGCGTCCGGTGGACGATGTTATCTCTGAGCTTGCGGAAATACACAAACTCAGGTTCAAGGAGGTCTTTGATGACAGCGCGACGTTCCCGGATGGCGACTGGCTGAAAGAGTTCTGTATCAAAAAGATAGAAAACAAGGAAACAAAAGATTTAATAATAGGGTGTAACATGAGGATCGGTGCAGACACAAACTTCATATTCATGAAGAAAGCCGGGTTCAGGATGCTATTGTTCGGCATAGAATCCGCGAACCAACACACATTGGATAAAATCCAGAAAGGAATCTCAGTATATGACATCATACCAACACTTCAGCAGGCGAAAAAGGCGGGTCTTGATCCACATATTGCGGTCATGTTTGGGTATCGTTGGGAGGAAAATCAAGACTCAGAGCGAACACTCGAACTTGTCCATCACCTTCTCAAAAAGGGATACGCAAAAACTGCTCAAGCATCTTTCCTATGCTCTCCATGCGAAGAATCGGCAGAAGAAGGAAGAAAATTCATACGAAAAATCTACGACGTCGCGTCTAGTCCACAGTTCTGGGCAACAAAGGGTAAAGAACTAAAATCCCTGAGAGATATATTATATTTATTCAAACAAATAAAGACTGGAATCAAAGAGAGGTTTTATGCTTGAAAGAATAAGTTTTATACTACTTATCAACATAATATTTTTCGCGAAGTCCTTGTGTTATAAATATTCAAGCGATGACATCCCTGTCTTCCAAGCATCTCAAAAACTAAAATACACCGGATGGAAGAAACGATATCATCAACTGATCGCCACGATCCGCGTGAAACCGCAGGAAGACCACGCGATCACGACATTCCTTCACGCGATAACAAGCGCATTGATATACACAGCCTTCGGGGCAAACGACATATCATTTACAGCCGCGCTACTATTCAGCTTCAACCCAATCCACAACCAAGGAAGCGTCTGGATATCCGGCAGGGGGTACGTCATCCCGACGCTGTTATTGCTTCTAACCATAACATGTCCTTACCTATCGCCACTAACGATATTCGCGATGATGTACTTCAACATAGGATATGTCGCATCGATAATTCTAGTATTCATCAATCCCTTATATTTAATATTGATAATAATTGCCGGATTAATTCATTACAAAAGAATAAAAGAAAACATAAAACAAAAATTCTATGTCGAATCCTTCGCGGAGGACAGGAAAATAAAGATATCAAAGCTCATCATTGCCATCAAGACATTCGGATTTTACATAACGCACGCGATAATACCTATCAAGACAACATTCTATCATTCATATATGCAAAGCATGGCAGGAGCAGGCAAAGAGCGATCATATAAGGAGGACAGGTTTTTCGTCATAGGATACATCGCCATTCTTGGGATATTAATAAATTTAATTTACGTCGGATGGAATACCCAAACACTAGGTCTAGTCTGGTGGTGTATAGGAATCCTGCCTTTCTTAAATCTATACAGAATATCGCAGGAGATCGCTGAAAGGTACACCTATCTGCCACTAGCCGGGCTGATGGTGGCATTCGCCACGATAATACATGGGCATCCGGTGATCATCGCAAGCGTGATCGCGGTATACGCGACAAAGATGTGGTTCTACATGGACTGCTACCAAGACGACTATTATTTAAGCGAGTACGCGTGCTTATACAGCCCAGACGCATGGTTCTCGTGGCACGTCCGCGCGTTGCGCCGGTGGGAAGTAAAGTCTTACAACGAAGCGATCATCTTCTGGACAATGGCAAAGATGATAAGCCCAAAAGAATTCAAGATATTATTTAATCTAGCAACGATCCTAAAGATATGCAAGTTAGACAAGGAAGCCGAGCAATACTTAAACGAAGCAATGAAAAACGTGCCAGAAGGGCAGGAAGCATACTCAAATAACCTTTTTAAAAACTGGAAGAAAGGCGAATTAGCGGTATTAATATAGTTTAACCCAAAGGACAAAGGATGGGTAAGGTATTTATAAATAATAAACATTGGAGGGTATAAAATGAATGATTGGGTTGATGGTGATACTTATTGCAAAAGAGAAAAAGAAAGTGCAAGAGTAAAATATTGTGATGGATGGTCTTTTAATATGTCAGAAAGAGATATACATAAATTTAAGACATTAAAATATATTACAGAAAAAGCAACTTATACAATTACTGTTGACAAAGCCATTGAGAAAGGTTTCGTCAGAGATACTAAGCAGGGTGAGACAAAGTTAAACATACCAGTTAAAAATTGGGAAATGGAGTTAAAGCATGGAGATGCTGACGTCAGCAAAACGATAGTTTAACCCAAAGGACTAAAGGAGAGTAAATGAGAAAATGTAATATAATAGCCAACAAAGGAGGATGTGTGGAGAATCAGGCTGTAGGAATGAATGACTGTATCAGTTATAGTGGTGGACAACTTACCGCAATGGTTAACAACTGCACGATACCGTGGAACTGGGGATATTGGGATACGCACTACCACACATACCCAGTTTATATCGGCTCAAGGAACACATTCGAGATGGCTTTCAAGGTTGTATCGAAGCTACTTGAAAAGAAGATTATTGATAAGCTGACGGTGAAGGAGTTTATAGAGCTGGTAAATGAGGTGCAGGAGGTCATAAAGTAATGTTTAAATGTAAGCACCGCAATAAGAAGAAAGTTGATATGGAGATTATAGACTATGCTTCAACTGACGCTCAATTAGTCGGCATTGTAACTCCAATAATACTTGGGAAGTTTACGGTATGGAGATGCTTAGATTGCAAGTGTATTGTGTGGGAGGAGAAGTAATCACAAGATGTGTTGGTGGGTGTGCGATGATAACGCAGAAGGAATCAAGGCTATGGTAAGCGATGTATGGCGAGGAGTAGAAATCCCCATACAAAATCTATGCTATAAGTATCTACCTACACCAAGAGCCGAGCGAATAGGGCGAGTATGGCGAGAGTCAGAGAAGTTGAGACTGAAGAACGCAATCAACGATATTCGCCCTATTTTATAACAATAAGTATTGTTCCGTATGGAGATAGGCTTAAACAAGTAGATAATACTTTTACATATGAAGAGGCTGAAATTGTGAGTCAGCTTCTTTACAAAAAACTTCCTATTTATACAAAAGCATTCTCAAAAATAGGAGAAGAAAATGGAGTTGTCTAACTGCCCTTTTTGTGGAGAGAAGCTTGTAAAGCAAGACCCTCGTTACAATATTGGGTTTAGCTATTCGTCTAAATGGTGTAAGACCTGTGGGCTTCATTTTGAGGTGAAGGAAAATATTAAAGTTAGAAGAACCCAAAGGAGGAGTATAAATGGACAAGTTAATACTATTAATTCTTATGATAGCAATAAACAACCCAGAGGTTTCAAAGCAGTTCATTAAAAACATAAGGGTAGAGATTGTTTATCAAGATGAGTATTCGGTTTGTAAAGGTTTTAACTTTGAAGGTGCAAAGTGTATGGATATTTTATATGAATGGAAGGACTAAAGGAGAGAGATGATAAGAGAATCAAAACCAATTAAAAGAGAGGGAATGAAGTGTATTAAAATATTTAAGAAAGATGAGGTTGTTGGAATTGTTAATTTTAGGAAGAAAATAATTATTGCTACAAAAAATGCTGTTTATATTTATCCAGAGGAGAGTAAATGAGCCACGAACAAAGAATAAAAGAAGGGATGAAAGCCTACAACTGGCGGACATTCAACGTCCGGAAGACAGAATGTCAGAAGGCAGACACAGATTATTCAATGGTTAGGTACAAATGCAAAGGAAGAAAGCAGAATGCTATCAAGATCGCTAACGATATTAATCCCCAATAAAACAGAAGAAAACATCGATAATATGCTTAACGAAACAGAAAGCCTATTCCCGGAAGCGCAGATCATCATATGCACAGACCGGGAATGTCATGGTAAGGGGTGGGCAGTCCGGGAAGCGTTAAGCCAAGCAACAGGGGAAGTTATCTGCTTTATAGATGGGGACATGGACATCCACCCAAGAATGATAAGCCGGCTACTACCGCACTTAAGCGAGTTTGATGTCGTTGTAGGCAAGAAGGACACGCGATCCAAGACCGCGCGGTGGGTATTAACCATCTTATCCCGGATATACATCCGGATGATGTTCGGTATCCCGGTAGACACGCAGACAGGGATCAAGGTATTCAGCCGGCACGTCCTACCGGAATGGAAATGCGATTCCTTCGCCTTTGACATAGAGATTCTATATAAGATAAAGAAGCAAGGCGTCCGGATGTTCGAGGTAACGATAGAATCCAAGACAACCAAGCGGATGAAGCTATCATCTATCTTAAAGACATTAATTGAAACCATCAAAATAAAGGGGGAAATATGAAATACGTGATCCAAGTGGTAAAGAAGCGCAAGTTCTGGTATTGGGTATTAAAGCACAGAAATGGAAACATTCTAGCCCACAGCGAAACCTACACATCAATATCAATGGCACAAAAGACAGCAACCCGGCTATTCAGCGCGTTCAAAGCCGGTATCTGCGAAATGGAGTAACTATGGCAACGATCCTAGTAATACTACTCAGCATAGCAAGCGCGATCCTATACCGGATGGGTGGAAGCGGTAAGTTCAACACCTTATACCGCGACTTAGGATGCCCGGCAACAAACATCCTAGCCTTACTGGCAATGGGGATCACCGCGCCGGTATGGGCATGGGTCGTGACCTACGGTATAATGTTCGGATCAATGACCACCTACTGCAAGATCGGCAATCAAGAAGACGTCAAGTGGTACAACTGGCTATTAACAGGGCTGATGTATGGAGTAACGCCGATCCTATTATTGATATTTGGGTCAATAACGATCGTTCCGTTTATAATCCGTACAATTGTACTAGGTTTATCAGTAATGGTTTCATCAGAGTTCTTAGGGTGGGACGTGGCAGAGGAATCAACGCGCGGGTTCTTATTTACGATAACAAATTTATTTTTTAGATAGAATCTATAAAGTCAATAATATCATCTTCTTCAAAACCATCATCTAAGAGAGCGAGATAAATCTTCTCCTCAGTTTCTAAAGCCTCTGCTTTAAGCTTTCTTATCTTGTCGATGTCCTTCTGACGGCAAAGACCTTTCATCCGAGATCGGTTATGTTTTTTATTAGGCATCTAAGCCTCCTTTCTTATGTTTCTTATATAAATCATCTAAAAACTTAAGCCTTTTCTTTAACTCTTTCCTATCCTCACACCACTCAATATACAAGAAATACAATATCATGACGCCAAAAAGAAACAAACTAAACATTTAATTCACCCTCCTTTCCTTACAAGATTACCATGCACACACACACTTGTCAAGGGCTAGGGAGAAAATAAATAAAAAAAACTCTTTACACCAAAACCCATTTATGCTATATACCATATTAGATGTTCATTTTTTTAAACATATGTTGTTTTTTTTAGACAAAATAACACAAGCCCTTATTCATAAACACATTGAGAATTATAAAATATGTCTGGCGTTAAAGGTAGATCAGGTAGGCGTCCACTCTGTGATGAGCAGAAGAAATGGCGCGTCATTGAGAAAGCATGGGAAATCTTAAGAGAATTCCTAGACTCAGCAGATATAACCCTGCGAGAAAAGGCAGAATTATCGAAAGTATTAGCAAGTAAGAATATTCCATCAGAGCTTGACATAGACCAAGCCATTGAATATGTAAATATGCCGACGATAAAAAAGAATGGACAACCAACAGAATTCGATATCGGAAATCGAATACCCGATCTTATTGAATCTACCGGCGAAACTATATCCGATAATTGATTCATTCGATAGGTACAGATACTTCCTCATAGATGGCGGACGCGGTGGCGGAAAGTCGCAGGCGATCGCACGATGGATATTATATCTCGGCGACAAACGCGAACTCCGGGTCGTATGCGGACGTGAGATACAAAAGAATATCACTGAATCTGTCTACACCATCATGGTCGACCTCATCCGGCAATACAAACTCCCTTACCAAATATTCGCAACCAAGATCGTCCATATACACAATTGCACAGAAATAAACTTCAGAGGTTTTCGCGAGCAAGGAGCATTCAACATCCAAGGAATGGAAGGTATCGATATCACGTGGATTGATGAAGCGCAGGCAATCACGAAACAGACTCTCGACGTATTAATCCCCACAATCCGCAAAGACAAAGCCAAAATATTCTTCACAATGAATCGCCATGTCGTAGACGATCCAGTATTTGACAAATTCGCGACGCGCGATGACTGCCTTCACATCCACCTAAACTATACAGACAACCCCTTCTGCACTCACGCGCTGAACAAAGAAGCGGACGAATGCCGGAAGGTAAGCATAGACGACTTCAACCACATCTGGCTAGGTAGTCCACTAGATAAGTCAGAAGACTCAGTATACACATATTCCGAACTCCAAACCGCAAAGATAAACAAGTATCCGCTCCGGGAAGGATACGGACTGCGGTTAGCCGGATTCGATATCGCAAGGTACGGCGACGACAAATGCGCTTGCATCATCATCCAACAGATGGGAGCGTTGCGATGGGAAGAAGTATTCTCCGATCAATGGGGACAGAAAGACTTAAACTACACAACCGGGCGAATCCTATCTATCAACAATGAGCAGAAGGTCAACCGGTCAATCATCGATGAGGATGGAATCGGATCAGGTCCTCTGGACACGCTCCAGAAAGGGCGTGGACTAGATAACATCATAGGATTCCGCAACCCATCAATAGGATACCAAGACAACAAAGACTACGCTAACAACCGGACAGTCAACGCATACAAGCTAAAGAAGCTTCTGATGAACAACCATATCTGCCTCAACACCGACTCGCTGATAAAAGAACTAAGCACGATGCGGTACACCTTCGATCATCAACAACGCAAGATACTAATAAGCAAAGACATCATGCGCAATAAGTTTCAAGTCAAGTCACCCAACCAAGCAGACGCGCTAATCATGGCGGTCAGCCTGATAGACGATGAGAAGGCAAGGCAAGACGTTCAATACATGAGGCGACCGGCGGTAAGCAAGGAAGAATCTCTATTCGGGATAGCAGGTGTAAGATGAAAGACATAGGCGAATACTTAATGAAGAACTATTATGCGAAGTATAAAGGATGCCTGATGGACATTGTACCGACGGAAGAACAGTTAGAATTAATGCTTGATGTATGCGCCGGGAACACGATCGTCATCAGGAACGCAGAGATTGAAGGCGTAGGCATCTACCTCACGCTGACAGATGAAACATTCAAAGAAATTGAGAAGCACGACATCACAGACGTAAACGAACTAAGCCGTATGCTGAAAGAGAGGGGAACGAACTTCCACTTCGTCCTCCTCGCGGCTAATGGTATAAAGACCATCATGTTAGGGATAGAAGAAGCAAAGCGAAGGAAACCAAAGACGATATCTTGGTGGTCGCCGGACAGGAAACAACTACACAAATATCATCTAAACTAGGGGGATAAGGATATGCCATTCGTACCATTTGCCGCAGGCGTAGGCGCGGCGTTAGGGACATCAGCCACAGTCGGTGGGATCGTCGTTGCCGGGACAGCCGCTATGGCGGCATCAAAGGTTGTCGGTGGGATACAAGCAACAAAGCAAGCCAAGAAGGCAGACAGCGCGGCGGCGGCGGCTAATGCTCAAGCGATCGCGGATGCAAAGGCGGCGAAGGCATCAGCTGAAGGGCAGGCACAGCAAGCCATCGCGGCAAGGCAGAAGGCACGAGGAGCATCTCAATCGATATACACATCACCGCTAGGGCTGACAACACAAGCGGAAACAACCAGAAAGACTTTACTTGGTCAATAGGAGATATATGGAAACCACGATAAAAAAGACAGATAGTCAACCAAGAGCCAAGCAACTGATAGACCAATACCAGATACTGAAAGGCGGACGATCGAACTTCGAGAGCTATTGGCAGACCTTGCACGACTACTTCTACATCGAAGCGCAGGACATCAACCGGTCATACTACCCCGGCACAGAACTGAATGTAGACTACCTCTACGACTCAACGACGCTAGAAGCCGGCGACGTGCTAGCATCCGGGTTCATGAACTACCTGACTCCTCCGACGAGCAAATGGTTCGCATTAAAACCTCGCAACCAAGCGCTAAGGGACAACAAGCCAGTGTTAAGGTTCTTAGAAGAAGTCACAGACCAAGTCAACGACACGCTGAACAAGTCCAACTTCTACAACCAGATCATAACGAACTATAAATCGTCCGGTGTGTACGGCACATCCTGCATGATTGAGGAGGAGGACGTTGAGGAGGACGCTAGGTTCACGAGCATTCCGATCAAGAACGTCTGTCTAGTTGAGGACGGCAGGGGACGCGTCACGGCATACTTCCTAGAATTCGAATACACAGCAAGGCAAGCTGAGGACAGGTGGGGTAGGGAGAAGTTATCGCGCGAGATGCAACAAGAGCTAGATCAAGAAGTCCAGAAGGAAAACAAACATTTATTCTTATTATACATCGCGGAGCGGTACAGAAGGGACATCAAGAAAACCAATAAGCAGAACCTTCCAGTTGAGGCGACATGGGTAGACATGGAAGGCAAACGGATCGTGGATGAAGGCGGATACTACGAATTCCCTGCGATGTGCCACAGATTTGACAAACGACCTTTTATTCAATGGGGGTTCAGTCCGGCTATGAAAGCCCTACCATTCGCCCGGATACTCAACGCCATCGCGAAAACGAATCTGAGAGCAATGATGAAGCATACTGATCCCCCTATCGCTGTCCCGGACAACGCGTTCCTGATGCCGTTCAACGCTAATCCAAGGGCGGTCAACTACTACAACAAATCCAAGATGGAAGGCAAAGACATCTTCGCATTCGGCAACTTCGGCGATCCGCAAGTAGGGCTGAACGCTACAGAGTATTATGCCAACAAAGTAAAAGCGCTGATGTACAATGACGTCTTTCTAGCCTTCGACTCAATAACAAAACAGATGAACAACCCGGAAGTCATGGAGCGGATAAACGAAAAGATGACAATGCTAGGTCCTGCGGTAGGAAGGTACATCGCAGAGATGCTGAACCCGGTCATTATAAGAACAATAGGTATTCTATCTAGGCGTGGGAAACTTCCTGATGTTCCGGACGAATTCCTACTAGACCCGGAGTACGAGATAGATTTGGTCAGCCAGTTAGCGCAATCACAGCGAAGGTCAGAACTCAATGCGCTGATGACAGGGTTATCGCTTGTCGGGCAAGTAGCACAATTCACACCGGACGTGTTAGACAAAATCAATCCAGACAAAGTGGTAGACGTAGCGTGGTCAATCATAGGATCACCGGTACGCGTGCTGAGGGATGATGAAGAAGTCAAGATCATCCGTGAAACCAAGGCACAACTAGCACAGCAGAGGGAATCTATGGCAATGACGCAACAAGGCGCGGAAGTCATAAAGGCAGGAAGCGAAGTTGACCTGAATATGGCAAACGCACAGAAGGCAGGGAAAGAATGAAAGACCTAAGAGATATAAATGTAGTCCGGGAAGTCAAAAGCAATATGCACGCGACATTCGATACGCCACAAGGCAAAGAAGTCATGGCGTTCCTAGAGCAGACGTGTTGTTGGTATCAAAGCGTTTTTGTGCCAAACAGCCCAGAAATGACCATGATCAACGATGGGAAACGCCAAGTGTTAGCCACAATCAAGACTATTCTAGCATTAAGTCCAGAACAGTTAGTACTGCTAGTCAAGCAAAAGGAGGAGTAAGATGCCATGCGGAGGAAGAAAGGGAGGACGTAAGGGAGGCAGGAAGTAAGAATTAAATCAACCAAACAAAAACAAGGAGAAATGAAATGGAAACGGACAACTTGACCCCACAGGACAATCAAGCCCAAACAACAGAAGCACCGGCAATAACTATGCCAACAGGAACAACGCCATCAGCATCATGGAAATCATCTTTAAACACAGATTTGAGGAACAGCCCATTGTTGCAGAAGTTTGAGGATACGCCAGAGGGATTGAACAAAGCAATAGAAAGCCATGCTAACCTTGAGAAGCTGTTAGGACATGAGAAAGTACCTATTCCAAAGGACATCAACGATGTTGAAGGGTGGAACAGGTTCAGCAAGGCAATGGGAATACCAGATAAAGCAGAAAACTACGGACTTCCGGACGCAGCGCTACCTGAATCCATGAAAGGGATCACGATCGACAAGAACCAGTTTGCCGAAGTCGTACACGCGCATAAGTTGACCCCGGCACAAGCCAAAGGGTTATGGGAAGCGTACCAGAAGATAAACGTTGATATATATACAAAAACAATGCAAGAACACCAAGAACGCATAACGCAGACAGTCAACCAGTTAAAGAGCGAGTGGGGTGACACATACGAAACCAACGTTGAGCTAGGACAAGCGGTTATCAACAAGTTCTCAACAGACCAAGAAACAAACGATTTCATTACATCACAACTAGCAAGCGATCCGCGAGGCGTGAAGTTTTTAGCTAAGATAGGCGACCAGTTCGCGGAGAACAAGATACCTGAATTCTCAATGAAGCGATTCAGCCTAGCTCCAGAAGAAGCACAGCAGGAAATAGATACCATGGTCAGGGACTTAGAAGGTCCTTACATGAACCAAAAAGGAAAATTCTCAGAACGCGAACACCAAGTAGCAGTAGATAGGGTCAACGTGTTACGCGCAATGATAAATAAATCCAGAGGATAAGCGAACACAGCCCTGATGGGTTTATTAGACAACGCCGACAAGCTCACTGCCCGGCAAAACCAATGCGAAAAGGAAAAGCCCTTTACCGGACAACCAGACCTGAAAGCATCCACACAACAATCGTAAAGGAGATCGCAAATGCCAGACACACAAAATCTAATCTACGCGCAAGCGTACAGCCAGAATATTATGCAGTTAGCACAGCAGAAATATTCAAAACTGATCAACACAGTCTATATGAAACCAAACGTCAGGGGGAAAACCTTCTTCCAAGACCAAATTGGCTCATGGGCAATGGAGATCAAAGGCAGTCGCAACACCCAAACACCTAACAATGACCCGGCATTAGCCAGACGTATGGGCATCATGGTCGACTACCATGACAACAGATTGTTAGACAGAGGCGATGAACTTAAGACTATCTCTGACCCAAGAAGCGCTTACACAATCGCCGCCGCACAATCATTAGGACGAAAAATTGACGATGTCATCCTAGCCGCTATGCCGGGAACAGCATACTATGGCGAAACCGGATCATCCTCAACGACCAACAGCAACATTGTTCTCGCAACAGTCGCAAGCATCACGCTCGCGAGAATCATCGCTGTGAAAAAGAAGTTAGACGATTCAGACGTTGAGATGGAAGACCGATACTTCGTAACAAACACCACGTTATTAAACAACCTTCTTGATGTCACTGAAGCCACAAGCGCAGACTACAACAGCGTCAAAGCTTTAATCAGAGGCGAGATTGATACTTGGATGGGATTCAAATGGATCATGTCCACGCGCGTCCCAAGCGGTAACATCGGGTTTGCTTATCAAAAGAACGGAGTCTGCGTGGCAATGGCTTCCGCCCCTATGGTAAGAACAGACGAAAGACCTGACCTGTCTTATTCTTGGCAAGTCTACTATGAATTAAACATCGGTGCTGTTCGTCTAGAAGAAGAAAAAGTAGTTGTTTTAAACGAAGGTTAACCTATAGGGATAACCAACAAACCAAGCGCTATAGGCGCAAAAGGAGAACAACATGACAGCATATGTAGGAGCAAACACAACCAAGTTCGATGCAGGCGGTTCAGGGGACAATTGTATCAGCGACGGATATATCAAAACTGTTGAAAAAATCTGGATGGACTCGCTTACATTCACAAGCGTAGCCTTATCAACAGCCGATACGATCAAGATCGCATCTATTCCGCCAAACAAAAAGATCACCGGAGTAGAAGTCTACTTCCCTACGCTCACGCCGACAACAAGCACGATTCTCGTTGGCGTAACCGGAGATACGGACAAATTCATCAACGCCCCAAGCGTTGACATCAACGCATCATCCGTTGTCGCAGGCGTCGGCAAAGTTGTAGGAAACAATCCTGATGGATTCCAATACGTAACGACTGGATCAACAAATACAAGCATCTATTTGATGATCGGTGTCACAGCAATAACAGCACCAACAACCGGGACTATTAAAACCATCGTAAGGTACACCTAACTAGGTACGCGGAAGGGGGGTGGCGTCATGCCACCTCCCAACCGGTCAAAGGACATTTATGGCAATATCAAAGACAGAACTCATCAATAAAGCGCTGACACAAGTCGGTGCGGCACCTATTGTCAACATAGATGACGACTCAAACAACGCAAGGATCGTTAGCAACGTCTACGAAATATCACTAAGGTCAATCCTAAGCGAATGCAAATGGAACTTCGCAACCAAACGCGTAAAACTAAGCGATGTATCAAACACAGTAACGCTAGACTGGTACGATACCGGCGAGGTGTACGTCTACCAAAAGCCGGCAGACGTGATAAAGATATTCGGCGTCACATCGCCATCAGCGTCGTTCCGTGAAGAAGGCGACTACATCATCTCAGATACAACCGGATTAGGTATCCGATATGTCTACTACCTAGATCAACCTAGCAAGTACACAGCGCAATTCATTGAGGCATTCATAGATAAGCTATGTTCCGACATCGCGTACATGATCGTCAACTCCGCGACCCTTGGCGAGAAATATAAAACTTTATACGAAAAACTATCTTTGCCAAAAGCCATGTCATCCAACTCGCAAGTGGGTGTTCAGCAGATATTGCAAGATGACGCTTGGGAATACGCAAAGTATAACAACACTCAGGCGAACTCATGACAGAAAAGAAAGTCTTCTCAGCGTCAGATGCCGCGCCTGTTGTCCTATACGCCAAGAGGGACGGGAATTCGCAACTCGCACACCCTATCATTGGCGACACAAGCGGATATCTAATAACAAGCCCATCATCTGGAATGATCATACCAAGACATGATGAACAGGTTATTGACGAATCCGCAGCCCCGGCATTGACAACAATAACCTATAAACTAAGCAATGTTACTGTGGCAACAAAAACTATTGCCGTCTCTGGAACAACAACAACAATAACTTTAAGCTAATGGCAAACAAATACGATAAAATCTTAGGTGAATACAGAGAAGATGATGCGGCTGGGAAATATGTTGATAAAACTGGCGATACAATGACAGGTGAATTAATAATTAATTCTACTGGGACAACTTCATTAACAGCGAATAAAGATATAGTTATTAAAGCAGGGCAAAAATTAATATTAGATGGAGCTTAATCGATGAAATATTATCCGCATAGATTAATAAAAGGAGTTGCAGCGACTATTCCATTTCAATTATCGACTGGAGATACGACTCCTACTAATAACTCTAATATGTATTCAGTAGCGTGCAGTTCTAATGGAAGCGTAGTAATAGTCGCAACAGATGTTTGCGTTTGTATATCAACAGACTATGGTCTTAAATATCGTCCAAGACTTCCAAGGGTAAATGCTTATGCAAGTTATTCTTCTGTCGCTTGTGATTCTGATGGAAGCTTTTTTATTGTCGCTGAAACTAGTGGTAGATTATATACCTCTTCAGACAGCGGAGTTACTTGGACTGAAAGACAACCCTCCGGAAACGTAGATAAAGCTTGGGTATCAGTTTCTTGTGATTCAGATGGAAGTAATCTCATAGCAGCAGTAAACTCAGGAAGATTATACACATCTGCAGATAGTGGAGTCAACTGGACAGAACGTCAGCCGGGAGGAGATGCAGATTTGGCTTGGAGAGATGTTGCATCTGATGATGATGGAAGCAATTTAATAGTTTGTGTTTATGGAGGAAGGCTATACACTTCAAGTGATAGTGGAGTCAACTGGACGGAATGTCAGCCGGTTGGAGATGCAAACGCAAATTGGGCTTGTGTTGCTTCAGACTCTGATGGAAGTAATTTATTCGCCTGTATATACGCTGCAAGAAGCTGGATGTCTACAGATAGTGGAGCAAACTGGACAGTAACCACAGTACATGGAACAAATAACCTGAACTATACAGATGTAGCAATAGACTCAGACGGAAGTCATATTACAGTTTGCGCTTCTTCAAACAATTTTTATTATTCGTCAAACAGTGGAAGCAGTTACACCGTAAACAACTTATCTCCTAGTCAATCAAACACAAAAACGTGTATAAATTCTGATGGAACTTATTGTTACGTTGTTGTTTCTGGGAATGGAATTAAAGTAGGAATATCTTATGCAGGATTTACACAATATCAACCTCAAAAACAAGCTATCGCGATTTACCAAGATGGAGTGTTATTTGGAGTTTCTACGAATGAACTGGCAAACGTAATTTCAGACATATACACTCTTCTTTTAACAGCAAGCGAAACAGATGCAAACAGTATTATTCTTGTTAATATTACGACTGCCTTAAATTCATATAATAGGTTATACATAGAAACTGTTTCTCAAGAACTTTCATCTGCTCCAACATTAACAAGCTCTATTTATGAAAAGATTACAGCGATATTTCAGTATCTTTTCTTCAAGAGAACAGTTACAGCTACAACGGAAACTTTATTTAAAAATGACTCTTCTACTTCTTTAGGTACAGCAACGATATCAGATGATTCTACAACAGTGACAAAAACAAAGGTCAGTTGATGGTAGGAAGAGTATTAATATGGAATGAGCCAGATGGGGAAATATCAAGTGTGGATAAATATCAATTCTCTACACTCTTTTCTCCAAGTTGGCTAATGAGAACACCGAAGATATACTTTTTTGGATGTTCTTCGACAGAGCCTGATGTTATAGATTTTATGACTAACAATATTTTAGTAGGAAGGTTAACTAGTGGCTGACAATGATACCTATATAGTTTTTGAAGATAGTAAAATGAAAATATATGTTGATGGAGTCTTGGTTATCGAGGCAGATGAAACATGACATGGACACTATACAAGGATTTGATATTAGATACGTTGAAGTCGAAAGGAATACTGGCAACAGATTCAAGTGGAAAAGTCATAGAAGGAACGATAGCATCTTTAATCGCTACGGCTGTTTCTGAGAACGAAACTCCGACTCCTGCTACTAATGGAGTTCAACTTATATTTACAACAGCGAATAATTATACAGCAGGAACGCTTAAAGTATATCTGGATGGATTAAGGCAAATTAAGAATGTTGATTATACGGAAACAACGAGTTCAACCTTTACAATGGCGGTTGCTCCAGACGCCGATGAGGTATTATGGGTAGACTATTACAAGGCTTAATTATTTTTATGTTATCTGTTTCTTTAGCTTATGCAGCAGACCCTAAAGCTAACAAGATAAGGATTGATGATGCTGGGAGCAAGTATTCTAGCACTAATGTTGAAGGTGCGTTACAAGAGATTCCAAGCATAGGCACAACAACGCCTACACTTGGGAATATACTTGTTTCTGATGGATTAGAATTTAATTCTGTTGTTATGACAGGCGATGCAACGATAGGAAGTACAGGAGAATTGTTCGCTGATTGTGAATCTATTACAGGGAGTGCCGACCTCTGCGATGGAAGTGATGACGGAGGAGGTGGCGGTGGGGCATTAAGCGATTTAACGGATATAGGGACAATAAACTATACGGACAGATACGCTTTGATGGCGGATGGGACTGATTACGAAAGTAGAGAGTTAGTGGAAGCCGATATCAGCGATTTACAGGCATACCTAACAGCCGAGGTCGACCCAACAGTCGACACAGAGGGAGAGATTGAGGGAATATTAGGCATAGGTTTTGGGGATAGTAAAGTAGCAACATCAGGATATATTTTAGTAGCAGATGGCACAGATTTTGAGAGTGATAATACAGTAACAGTAGATACTGTTAACGGAAGAATAGGAATTAATACCGTTCCTTTATATACTTCTCATATAGTGGCAAATCCAGATTCGGAAACTTTTTATGGTCAATATATTGATATGAACTCCTCAACTACTTATTCTGAGGAAGTGAATTTTGTAGGATTATATCAAGACATTGATGTGACAGATTCCACATCTACAGCAGATTATTATTTATCTGGACTGTATAATAATATTTCTGCAACTTTAACACAAGGAGAAGAAGATTATTTTGGTGTCTATGGATTAAAAAATACAGTATCTGTTGATGTTGGGACGACTGCACCCACAGCAGGGTCTGTTTCGGGAAGTTCTAATCAAGCAGTATATTTAGGAGATTCCTACGCAGATGTATATGGATATATTAACGAAGCAGATTGCCAACAATCAAGTGGTAAATGTTGGGGGTCGTCAAATGTCGCTTTAAGCAGTATAGTAACAGCAGTCGGAATAGCTTCATATGCAGAATCTACCAATGGTGATGAGGTTGATTTTCTTGCATTAGGAGCAGGAAATATACAGTTTATAGAGAAAGCATCTGAAGCAAACCCAGATGCAGGGTATGGAAGAATATGGGTTAAAAACGAAACACCAAATACTTTATGGTTCACAGATGATGCTGGTTCTGACCATCAGTTGGGAGCGGGTTCTGGAACTGGAGATATAGAAACCGTGGGCGACTGTACTACTGGTGCTTGTTTCACAGGGGCAAGTGGAACAACGCTTTCAAGCAACACAGATTTGATTGTTGACTTGGATAATGACGCTAACGGCACAGAGAGTTTTCAAGTTAGAGATGGCGGTGATGCTGTTGTAGCCGAGATAACCGAAGCTGGTGCATTACAGATAGACTCAAATTTAACAATAGGTGCTAATGGAGATGTTGACCATACGATAACTTTTGATGGGAACACTTCAGATGGAGTCATCACTCACGATGAGGACAATGATATAATTAATTTTGATAGTAATATTGCCAATGGTAGCGATGCCGCAGTAGACGCATCTACTGGTTTTTATAGTGCTTCATCTTTTACAGGAACTGCGGCGAAACAAATATATGCCACTCCTGTCAACAATCCTGGGTCTTCCACGACTAATAGTGATTGGATTGGTATAGCTGGGTATTCTTATCTTGTTGGAGATACAAATTTTAGTACAGGAACGAGGTCTGCTGGGTTATCTTTTGGTTCTTATGGACAAGCGTTTGGCACAGGTGGAAGCACGAGTATGGATTGGATAGCGATAACGGCATTTGGTATGGGTGGTTATGGGACAATTGGAAATGCTAAAGATGTTTATGGATTGCGAGTTGTATCGGTTGATAATAATTCCACGGCAATAATGGGGGGTATTTCTGGCGGAAATACTAATACCATGACTAATGCTTATGGTATTAAAATTGAAGGAACTGATGACGGAACAGGACAGAACACCATAACAACAGCTTACCAACTTTATATAGAAGCAAACACGCATACTGGTTCAGGGGGAGATGATAAAAACATTATTACAAATGAGTACATGGCTTATATAGATGCTCCTACCGAAGCAACGAATAAGTATCAAGTTGCTTTAGGTGGTACAGGAGCAGGCACTGGTATTTGGTTTAATGGAGCAACAGGGAACAGGATATTTGCTTCTGCGACTGGTGTGATGGATGTGGCTATTGGAACAACAACCAAGTTCCAAATGTCAGCAACAGGATTTGGTTATCCCACAGGAGTTGGAGTAGGTGCAACTGTGGCACAAGGGACAAGTAAGGCAACAGGGGTGACGATAAATACTCCCACAGGACAGATAACCACGCATAACGCTACGCTAAACGCAGCAACGATTGTATCGTTTACAGTAACCAACAGTTCTATGGCAGCAACAGATTTAGTTATCTTAAACCATAAAAGTGGTGGAACGCTTGGGGCATACACGCTTAATGCGGCTGCCGCTGCCGCTGGTTCGTTCCAAATTAATTTAAGGAATAATACAGCAGGGAACTTAGGAGAAGCGTTGGTCATCCTATATTCCATAATCAAAGGCTCAACGAATTAAAGGAGAAATATGAAAAAGATTCTATATGTATTATTGGTTTCAACTATAGTTTTTTGGGGAGTCTTTAGCTATGCCGAGTGGACAACCGACAAGGATAGTGCGTTAGCTGAACTTCTGCAGGAAAGGATTATGCTTGAAAGGAACATCCAAGACTTTATTAAGGCAGGACATACGGAGCTTACTACGACCAAGATACTGAAATACCTTGACGAGAAAGAGAAGCAGTTGTTATTAAACGCATTGGTTGATGAAAAGGTTGTTACTCAAACGCTCAAACAAGCAGAAGCTGACGCAGTTTCTGATAACATAGATACAGCAATAACCAGTTTAAATTCTTTAAAGGAGTAAAAAATGTCAGACGTAAAAAGAGTCCAAGAGTTTAGTATCGTTATGAAAGTAAAGGGAGAGGAAAAAATGGGATTCTCTATTGATGGAGAGGATACGCCACTAGATTTAGTAAAGACCATTCAGAACAGGTTTCTTCAGGTATTGTTAGAACTTAACGTTGTTGACAATGCTTCATAGCCAACTAGGGACATTAATCTTATGGATGATAAGCTTGCTCGTAATATCTCTCACATTATTGTCATTATGCGGTGGAATAAGCCGACCGAACAATGGCGAATGATAGGAGAGAATGGGAACACGATTCAAGAATTTTTCAACTGTGAGAATATGTGCAAGATATTTCCAAGATTAGACAAGAAGAAAGACAACAAATACCAAATCCTATTGAGGAAGTTTGATGGGTGAGGTAGAAAATGGAATGGGATAAGAAAGAGAGGAGAAAAGTGCCACAACATAGTGAACCGCTAGCCGAGTGCATGGAAAGGTATAAAGCTATCTGTGACAAACTGGATGGATTAATAAATAGGTTGGATAAGATCAATGGACGATACGACGCTCATCTTTTGGAATCAATAACTTATCGTTCAGCCGTTGATTCGCATACAAAGAAGTTTGAGCAGATGGAAGACCAGACTCGATGGATTATAGGAATACTTGTATCTCTTATAGTAACAATTCTTATCCAAATATCAACCTTCGCATTTTTATGGGGGCAACTCACGAAGACAGTCGAATCAAGTCAAGACAGGTTAACACAAATAGAACAAATTCATCCAAGAGTAACAAGTGGAGGGATACCGATAAATAAATGAAACAAGTCTGGGGGATATCTAGCAGTATAGATGTATATCAATGCAACAAGAAGAAGATAACGAGCAAACAGGATATACAAGATTTCGTGATAAAGTTATGCCGATTAATAGAAATGCGAAGGTTTGGACAAACAACAATCGTACACTTCGGAGTAGATGAGAGAGTAGCGGGGTATTCTATGATACAGTTAATTGAAACATCTTTGATATCCGCACACTTCGCAAATCAAAGCAACACAGTTTATTTAGACGTATTTAGCTGTAAACCTTATGACGTAAAGAAAGCCGCACAGTTCACAAAGGAGTTTTTCGGTGGTAAAACTGTCAAAGTCAAAACCACAGAAAGGATATAGACGAAGTTCTTGTGAAGGGTGCATGATGATAGCAACAAGAGATTTTTGTGAGCGATGGTGTCCACTCACAAAACAAGGTTTAGTTCGACACGAATGGAGAAAAGAAGATGGGCGAAATAATATGCAGAATAATCAACAAGCTAGCTAGTGGAAGGTATCTTCTAACTCTTTGCGTTGGCTTTACCTTCATGCAGATGGCTATTACAGGAAAACTTTCAAACGAGTTTATCGCTAATGTGGCTGGTATGGTATTCACCTTGTACTTCACAAGGCAAGATAGAAACATAAACGTAGAGAAACGAAAGGAGTTACCATGAAGCTTTGGACAAAGATTCTTATAGTTTTTATTGGTGGTGGTACAGTTTGGGCACTTAGTTTTTTGAGCAGCATCAAGCCTGATTTGGCAATGGTTCTATCAAGCGCGAATGCGGCAGTCGTTGGGCTAGTGTCGTACTTCACAGGATTTCAACCTACAAAGTAGGAGGTATAAATGCCGGGATTTTTAGATGGTATAGGCGCAATATTAATTAAAGTAACAGACTGGATACCCGGGAGAAAAGAAAAACGTCTTAACGATATAGAGGAGCTAGAACGTGAAATCAAAGATATTAAGAATTTACCTTGCACTGATGCTACTCAGCTTAAACTTGAGCGTCTTACTAAGCGGTTGTCTACTCTTAAAAGGCAAGCCAAAAACTCGTGAAGAACCACACATGGCTTGGGGACGCATGGGAGAAGAACCAACAAAGGTCTGGAAAAGCTACGACTATTGGATAGTTGATTCAGACAAATACATCTGTGAGGAACAATAGGAGAATATATGAAAGTTGATACCATTCAGACATCGTTTGTTGGTGGCGAATTCGCGCCATCGTTATTCGGAAGGACAGACATCGCTCAATACGCTAACGCTTGTGCTGAATTGGAGAACTTTCTCATCCGTCCTTATGGAACAATCATCTCCACCCCGGGGACAGAGTATATAAACGAATGTAAAACCGGCGGTACGACAGGGATATCTCGGCTGATTTCTTTTATCTTCTCACGAACAGACTCCTATGTCATAGAATTTGGCGTCGGGTACTTCCGTTTCTATACGGATGGATCGCTTGTTGTATCGCCGGGGACAACTCCTTACGAAGTAGCGCATACATATACTGCCGAAGAACTATTTGATGTACAATATTGCCAAATAAACGATATTATCTTCCTATCGCATCCAAACCACAGGATTCAGAAACTTATCCGTACTGCCGCATCAAGTTGGACATTAGAAGACTTCGACTTTAAGGGAGGTCCATTCCTAGATGACAACACCAACACATCAATAACCATCAATCCTGATGGCGTAACAGGGACAATCGGGCTTACAGTATCTCCAACGAACTCAAACATATTTACTGTATCCGGCTCAACAATGGGACATAATAACACCTATTGGAAGATCGGAAGCACGACAACCGATGCGACAACAGGGCTAGATGTGCAAGGATATGTCAAAATAACGAATGTCGTCAACTCATACACCGCGACAGCTAGCGTTATGAAGCTGTTAAGCGCATCCGGAGCAACAAGCAATTGGGCAGAAGGCGCGTGGAGCGATGTCAGAGGATACCCTGCAAGGGTGACGTTCCATCAACAAAGGATAGCGCTAGCAAGAACAAACTATCAACCGCAGAACGTATGGCTATCAAAATCATTTGAGTTTGACAACTTCGCTGTAGACACCGGATATGATGACAACGCGTTAAACCTTCAACTGGCAAGCAACGAATCTAACGACATCAAATGGCTTGCATCCGGGCAATCGCTTATAGCCGGTACATACGGAGGCGAGTTTGTCATAAAATCAGCAGACAATGGCGTCCTCACCCCATCAAACGTTAATGTTCAAAAAGAAACGTCTTGGGGATCAGAACCTATTATTCCTAAAAAGATAGGAAACTTTTTCTATTATGTCCAGAGGTTCGGAAGAAAGCTAAGGGAACTATTCTACCTATGGGATTTAGATACCTACAAATCCGTAGATAAGACAATTCTATCACCGCACATCACCGGTGATGGCATCAAAGATATGACATACCAACAGAATCCAGATACCATCTTATGGTGTGTACTGACAGGAGGCACGATCGCAACGCTCACGCGTGAAGTTGATCAGGAAGTCCAAGGATGGGCTAGGCAGACAACAGATGGTCTATATGAATCAATCGTGACTATACCATCAAGGGACACACCGCATGACGAAGTCTGGGTTATTGTGAATAGGACAATAAACTCCACCACCAAAAGATATGTTGAAAGGTTCAAGAGCATGGAATTGCCAGATAGGCAAGACCAATGTTTTTATATACATAGCGGACTGTCTTACGACGCATATTCATCAACAGTATCGCCAACATCAACAAGTTTAAGCCTAGTAACGACAGCAGGAACAAGCATCATTGTGACATCTTCTGCCGCATACTTCTCAGCAAACGACGTAGGTCAAAGAATCCGCGCAATAGATGCGGATGGAAACACAGTCGGGGAACTAAAGATTGTCAATTACTCACAAAGCACGATCGTATTAGCAGATATCATCTACACTTTTGACGCATTAACCTATGCCGCAGGGTCATGGGGTTTATCCGTAGAGCAAATAAGTGGGCTAGACCATCTTGAAGGCAAGACTGTTATTGTCCTCGCTGATGGAGGGACAGATAAGCCAAACAAAGTTGTATCAAACGGAACAATAACATTAAGCTATAACTACTTTGTCGTGAATGTAGGTCTTCCGTATAGCCAAACAATGAAGACTATGCCGCAAGAAGCCGGGTCGCAAAGAGGCACATCACAAGGAAAAATCCAAAGGATCAACCAAGTAGGCTTCAAGGTAAACAGATCGTTTAAAGGATTCTTATGCGGTGGTGAAACCAAGTATCTAGATAAAATCGTGTTCCGCGATCCAACAACATTAATGGGAACGCCGGAACTGTTATACACAGGGACAATACCAAACATATCCTTTAGAGATGACTATAAATATGGGTCACAAGTTTTGATAAGAAACGATGAACCATTGCCTATAGAATTATTAAGTTTAATGACATCAATCGACACAAACGACAAATAGGAGTACGACTATGGGTACAGGTGGATTACTACTTGCATATTCTGCGGTCAATGCAATATCTCAAGTACAAGAAGGATATGCTCAAAAGGCAGAAGCTAACCTGAACGCCACGATCGTGGAGGGTAAATCCGGGCTTGTTCAGGTGCAGAAAGAAACCGAGTATGAGCAATATCAAAGGTTAAAAGGCAAGACAGGCGCAACGTCAATGGCAAGTATAGCCGGCATGGGGATCATGCCTTCAGGTAGCGCAATGGCTGTCATGCTAGACACGCAGAAACAGATAGCCCTAGACCAATCAATAGGGCAGTTTAACTACGAAATGGAGAAACGTTCTATCATGGCAGAAGCAGAAGCTATACGTAGGCAAGGCAGGGCGGCAGCCCGGTCAGGATGGTCAAACGCGTTCTCAACGATGTTATCCGGAGTAAGCAACTACGCTATGTACAAAGGATGGGGAACAGCTAAACCAGATATGGGTGGCGGTGGGATAAGCCAATATGGAAACTCATATGGTGCAAATACGCCAAAAAGCACATTCGATATGGGATCATACAGCGCAATAAGAGCCGGGAGGATATAAAATGTCACCTAGAATTCCAACATACGATTCGCAGAAAAACTTTACAGCGCAGACACAACAACCTCTCCGGGATGAAGTAAAGCAGTCATTCCAAGACCAACAAAAGGTATTTGGCACAATGCAGGATATCGTACAGAAATGGAGCGACGCCAACGATGTCATGCAGTACACGGAAGCAAAGGCTAAGTATGAAACAAAAACAGCCGATATTTTATCACGATCAACAGTCGACCCTGATTATAAAGACACAGCAAAATATTATAAAGAATTAGAAGACGCAAGAATAGACAGCACAAAAGGAATATCAAACAACCAAGTCAAGAATAAGCTTATGATAGAAATGGGGTATGGCAACCAGATGACAGCAATAAAGATAGACACCATATCCAAGAAGAAACAGATAGATCATAACCAATACGTCCTAGATGAAGCGCTTGACGCGATGGCAAAGAAGTTAATAGAAGCATCCACACCAACAGAAGCGATACAAATATCAACTGAAATAGACGACCTAATAACATATAACGTGAAATCCGGCGTTATAAGTGAGGCTGAAGGAAAGAAGAAGCGAGAACAAATCGAAAAAGCCGCAGTCCAGTACGCAATAAATATTAATCCGGATGAAGCAGAAAAGATGTTAGCGCAAGGAAAATTCCAACATTTATCACCTGATGATAGGGTGAACTTCTTAAAGATTGTTGAGGCAAAGAAAGCCCAGAATCATGCAGAATTACAAAGACTATATGCTGAGAGCAAGAAAGCCACAGAGGATGCACTACAAGAGAAGCTGTATATGGAAACGCTAACGATAAATGACCTAGACAACGCTTTAAGCGTTCCTGAAGCTGAGGGTGGCGCAGACCGAAGCATTCTATCTACCATGAAAAAGAAGCTATATGATACACAGCAAGAAAAAATAGTAAACTACATAGGAATAAAATATCCTGAATCTCTTGAATATGTCAATCTTATCGACAAGGCGTTAGATAAAGAATCGGACTTAATTAGATCAAGGCAGATATTGATAGATGCGTATAAAGATGGTAAGATCACAAAAGAAGAAGCTGTCGTTCTTGATAAAATAAAAGATATCGCAACAAGTATTGAAATAAAGAAAGCCCTTCCCATAGAAAAACAATGGATACAGGCAGGATCGGCATTAAAAAGATTTAAAGAGTTAAGGAAGAACCTATACATATCAGACAAGTCCGTTGAAGAACAAGCGCAGGACTTAAGAGAATATCTGACATTATTGTCATCTCAGCAAGATGAGCCGAATAAAATTTTAGATAACATTATTAAGAAGCGCCAAGATTCAAATTACCCACAATACATGGGATACGAAAAAGGAAATACTTACAGCACAATTCTCGGTTCATTTGATCTCTTAGGGAGAGATGAAGACGGAATGCCAATCGTAAGGATGCTCAATGAATAATATGCTTATACCAACAGAAGGGCGTCTTGACCAGATGAACTATTCATCTGTAGAAGACCAATACCAAGAACTAATGGACGATGACCATCCAAAGACCGGTCGACTAGACGATTTGGAAACGCTCAAAAGCCCATTAACAACGCCTTTTATAGATAAGCTACTTACCACAATATCTGGTAAGATGACGCTTGGAGAATCTTTAAACATTAAATCAATCCTCGATGTAAAACCAGAAGATATCGGCAAGGCATTCAACTTCATATCAAAACAACTATCGCCTTTATCGCCACTTGGATGGCTAGATATCGAAGGATGGGAATCAACAGCAAAACTTGCTGAAGCAGGTATGCGCGAAGGATCACGTATTCCAAAAGCGATCCAGACAGGAATATTCCCAAGGGAAGGAAAGACACGACTTGAATCCGCGTTCTATGGATTTCTTATGCCGGACGAAATTCCTTCCGGATACATGGGCGGAGAGATAAGTAAACGTGTCAATCCAGACTTATGGGTAGCGTCTGGTATTGTTGGAGCAGTAGGCGAACTTCTTACATACGAAATAGGGCTTGGAAACCTAGGACAACGACTTGTTGCGGGTTATAGAGCAAGTAGAATTCGAGGAGCAGATAAAGAATTAGGGTCTCTTGTGGATTACATGACAGAAAGACTTGTACCATTCATGGAAGGGAAAGGCGCTTATCCAAAAGAATGGACGATGGCAGATAAGATTGGAAGAACAAGATTATCTATTATTCAAGAACTTGAACGTGTTCCTGCACTTGCGGATTATATGCTTTCTCGCCAAACTCCTACAAAGATATTGTTTAACAAAATGATCATGAACAAACTAGGAACGCTGAAATTCCAACCAGAAAACGTTCCTTTAAAATCGAACCTAAAAGCTGTCGCTTTCTCTAAACTTCCGACATTAGTTAACGCAACACAGGCAATCAACACATTAATGAACGCCTCTGGGCTGTCAAAAGACGAACTGGACTTCTCCGGAGTCATAGAATATCTCAAAGGAAAGAAAGGTAAAGTATCGCGCGACGAGATAGTCGATTATATCGAGAAGAATAAAGTAAAGATAAATCCTATTATTCTATCTTCAGAAGGATACAAAGAATACGGATTTGATGACCTAGAAGTAAAGAAGATACGTGGTAGCACAGGAAAGACAGCATGGGAAGTATACATAAAAGGGCAGGAATCTGATACTCCAATATATGTCTCAACAACATCACCGAATGCGTCAGGAGCAAAGTATGAAGCAATCGGTGCAGGAGCAACAAAGATAGGAGGAGGAGCAAAGTATCACACATATACTGTTCCGGGAGAAGCAAGCAACTATCAAGAAACACTTATTCAGCTTCCAGGGACGTTTAAACAAAAACAATTTAAAGTAATACAGCAACCTAATGGATTATTCAATATAAAGAATCCTCATGGTGGACTTGTCTACATAGAGAATATGGCTCTAAAGACAAAAGAAGAAGCACAGGAAGCACTTGAGCAGATGAAGATAGGATATGAAGAACATGAAGGAAAATATCCAATAGAAGGATTCCAGTCTCCACATTTTGATGAGCCGGGAATTGTTGTTCATCATAGGTCAGACCAAAGAGTAGATAGCAAAGGAAAGACAGGAACATTTGTTCATGAGATACAATCAGATTGGCATTTAGAGGGGAAGAAAAAAGGTTATGGATATAATGATCCTTATACCAATTTTAAAAAAGAGTTGATTAAAAAATATAAGACTCGCGATGAAGCTAAACTATTAAGCCTCATGACAAGTGAAGAAGATGCCAGATTGGATAGATTATCTCAAGAACCAACAGGAAACGTTCCAGACGTTCCATTTAAGAACACTTGGCATGAACTTGCGTTAAAGGACATCATACGTCAGGCTGTAGAACGAGGAGATAGTTTTGTTGCATTTGCAAGCGGTCAACAAGTGGCAGAATTATATGATCTAACAAAACAAATCGATAGTATTGAATACGCTAAGGCAAACTCTCCTGATCCAAATAGTAAAGAGCAATGGTATTCTGTAAATGCAGTAAGATCAGGTCGTTCACTTTATGAAAAGACTCTCCCTGAAAGTCAACTTGAAAGCTTTGTAGGTAAGGATATAGCAAGAAAGATATTAGAAGAAAAAGGAACTGAATTTTATGTAGAAGGCATAGAGTCTGTGATGGAAGGGAAGTATCATCTTAATTGGAAAGAATTAAAAGGAGAAGACTTAAAAATTGGCGGTGAGTGGGCAAAGAAATTCTACGACGACATTCTCATAAAGTCCACCGAGAAGTACATCAAAAAGTGGGGAGGAAAGATAGAGGATATAGATATCCATGAGTATAAAAATATATATCCGAAAGGAACAGTTTATTTTGTATTTGATTCTGAAGGAGATACTGGAGAAATTACATCAAGAATGTTCGAAGATTATGATGAAGCTGTAAAGTTTAGAGATGATAATCCGGGATATATGATACAAACTGTTCCAGAAACAGGAAAGAAAGTAAAATTTAAGAAGACTTCCAAGATGATTAAGAATAAAGGATTTTACTTAACTCCTTACATGATAAAAGAAGTCAAAGAAATAGGTCAACCTATGTTCGGATCACGTCTAGCAGGAGGTCTTGAGAAGCTGTTAGAAGAAAAAGGGACAGCCGGAATCGAAGGCAACGAACCGATCCCAGACGATTGGGATGCAGAACCTATTCCAGAAATAATAAAAGATTTACCAACAGGCGAAATAACTAAAGAGAATATAGATACGTATGTCATGCAACAACTGTTTATGAATGAGAGGGAGTATCTGGAAGATTCTATTATTAAAGGCAAATCTATAAAAGAGATCGCCAAGAAGAACAACGAAACAATTGAAGAAACACAGAAAGAAATCGAGTGGGCGAAGAAACATTATCAAGAGATCGTTGAGGAAGAAGACATAAAGATGCGGGAAGAATTCGGCAAAGAAGAAGCCGAGAAGATGGCAAAAGATAAGAAGAAGCTAAGAGATTACCTGAAAGGAAAAATAAGAAATAACCTCCAAAATCAAGGGGAATTCGCTAATGTTAAAGAATTAAAATGGCTATTCGCAAAGCCAGAGGAACGCGGATTCACGCCAGATGAGTTAGTAACGGAGATGAGTGGAATCGGATTAGGAGAACTCCAAGAAGGCGACGATTTAATCCCATATATTGAAAAGGTTTTTAGTGGTGAAATTAAAGACAAGATCACAGAAAAATATGTAAAAGAAGAAAAACAGCGCGTCAGTAAGAATATAAGAGATATGAAGAAATCTTTCGGCAAAAAACCGAAAGTAAAACCGGAAAAGAAGCCGGAGGTAATGGTAGGGCGTGGGACAGTATTGAGCGATAAAGGCGATATAGATAAAGGACTGCAAATAGAAATCATGCAGAAGATGCCTTTCTCCTTGCTAGGAAATAAAGCGGAAGTATTAAGCCGATTATCAACTAATCTGAAAACTGAGATTAAGAAGGGCGTTGAGAAAGTTTTTGATTTATTCGGCGGAGCAAAAGGTTACCGCGCAGGATTATTTGATAAAACAGCATCTTCTAAATATGCCTTGAACGAATATAGCGATGAAAGGTTCAACTACTACTCAAACATCAAAGACCCTGACAAGCTAAAGACAATGAAGAAAACAGTTGCTGACTTAAGGCAAGGTCTTATTGACCGGATCGCAAAAGCCTTCGAGATACCAACCAACAAATACTCCCCTGAAGAACTCAGGAAAGCGCTGAATAAATGGTTACAGCGAGGCATGGAGAAAGACAGGGCGACATTCGCAAGAGAGATCATCCAGAAGTACGGAGAAGAAGTCTTAGCAGAGGCGGTCAAAGACAACTTTGCATCCCCAGAATCATCCGCCGCATACTACTTCCTTCAAAACACATCAGTATTCGGTCTATCCAATCAAGGCGACAAATACAAATGGTCACAAGGCGTCATCCGCACCAAAGGCGATAAAGCCGAAATCCGGGACAATATGCGAAGAATTGAAGAAGTCGACAAGCAGATGGACATGGAGCATGAAAGAGATAAGAATATGCCGGTCACGCAGAAAGACGCGTGGGAAGTCATGGATGAAATCACGCAAGACATCTTTGCCGGGAAGGTTAATCCAGATGAGATCGTTGTTCTTGTTGACCCCCAATACCTGAACCCAACAGCCGAGTCCGGAACATACAGCGTTGGACAAAAAGATACAACATGGGAAGGACATAGAGAAAACCTAGAACAACATTTACTGCCATTAATCCAGACAGGCGCAAAAGTAATCTATACCAACAACTACGATAAAAACCTAGTAAAATGGCTTAAACAAAATAAACTGCCTTACAATGTAGAGGAATCAATCGGAGCAACAGCGAATCGAGGAGGACGTGATGAAATCATTTCGCTCATCAACTACAATCTACCCAAAGAATACACTCGCCGAGTCGGCGCTGATACTGACGGAGATCAGTACGCCGGAGAAGAAATCACCGGAGAAAGTGAAACCTTCCAAAAATGGCTCGAAGAACGAAAACGTCTTGAGAAAGAAGGACTGATAAAACCACCTTCTTTTGGTAAAGACTGGACGCCAGACCAACGCAGGGAGATATACCGGCTAGCCTTAAGAAAAGGTCTTATATGGACAGACGTGGACAAAAAAGTCCATGACAAACTTCATCCACTATTAAGATATTATAAAGGAGCGACATTCGACCAAGTCAAAACCTACATCGAAGCGCTAACAGGCGACAAAGATAATCCTCCAAAAGTATACAAGCTCACAGGAGATATAGATAAAGATAAAGACGCGATCCAAATCATCGCTGATGAAAGCAAGCATTGGAAAGACATAAACGCAGTAGAAGTCAATACCCTTGACCCGGTCAGGATTATTGAGAAAGTAACAGGGCAACCTATATGGGAAACAAACTCTCTAGCCGACAATACAATCAACCTCATAATATCGTCTGACGCAGAGATGTTTGACAGGAAGGTCGAAGAACTAAACATCCTTGATGCGAACAGAGAAGGCGTCTTCGCGAACAGTAAAGAAAGCGCGGAGATCATGCGTAAGTTTGAAGCAAAAGAACCTCTAACGCCAAAAGAACAAAGGATCGTCGACTTCCTACGATCTAGGTATGACGCGTTAATAAATGAAGCCAACGAAATGCGAGAATCACTAGGAAGAAAACCTATCCCTTATCGCCAAGACTACATGGCGCATATGGAAGAACAAAACCTTTTATCTGAATTTTTCCATGGAAACCCAACGCCGGTAGCTAAGATATCAAGAGAACAGCTAAACGCCATCAGGATGGGCGACTACACAAAAGGCAATATGCCTTTCAATAGATTCGCATTGCAAAGAAAAGGAACTAAAACAAAGTACGATGCGATAGGAAACTATGTAACATATCTAAACACTTTATTGAAAGAAATCTACTACACCCCGGCGATAACGCACGCAAGGAAGTTTATACAATACGCCATGGAAAGGCAACCTAACGCATATAAATCGCTTGACAGACTATTGAACGACCTAAAAGGAAAACCTTCTGTCGCAGACCAGAACGTGATAGGCGCATTCGCAAGTTGGAAACCTATCAAGTGGCTACGATCACAGATGGCAAGAAGCGCATTAGTCGGAAACGTAAACTTCTGGGCAATGAACCTATCTAACGTAACAATATCATATGACGAACTCGGATGGTATCTCAATGAAGGCATGAGCAAGTTTTTAGGGGACAAAGCATGGCGTGACTTCGCATTCCAGAACTCAAAGATGCTGAAAGGTCGCGCTATCGACCCGGACTTCTTAGACAAACCAATCCCAAATAAAATGGAAGAAGCCGTTGCTTCCATAACAAACATAATAGAATATAATAACGTAGGTAGCACGTTTGTCGGCGCATACATAAAAGGCATCGAAGTATTCGGCTTCTCTGACGAACAGGCTATCGCGTATGCCGACGATATCGCGAGAAGAACACAAGTCGGATATAAGCCTTACGAAGTAAACGCATGGATGCGGTCTAATGCAGGAAAGCTATACAGCCAATACCAGACATGGGCATTCAACGCTATGAATCATATCCTTTATGATTTAGGTGTCGCAAATGTCCCTGAAGATATCGCCAGTATGTTCACAGATACAAAGACAAACCGAGCAAGATGGGGATCGTTCTTAGCGCTTTTAGGCGTTGCTATAATAACAAACGCAATATATAGAGCATTCGGTCTAAGAGAACCATATGACATAAAATCTGCTATTCCATCTGTCGCCGGCATGGGATCAGGCAAATACAGCGACATAGGTCCTGCAAGAATAGCAAAAGATATTAGCACAATCATAACAGCAAAGAAGAAAGAAACAAAAATAAGAGCCGCACAGCGAGTTGCCGGAGCATTCGTTCCCGGCGGAACGCAAGCGGTAAGGTTCTTACAAGGTAAGGTCTTCCCTGAGAGCGAAGCTTCCAAGAAGAAGAAAAAAATAATAATAAAATAGGAGAACAACTATGACAGTCGAAACATCAGTACGCAAACAATCATTTAATGGAGGACAAACATCGCTTGATTTCACGTTCAAGACCTTGCCTGACCATCCAGAATACATCAAAGTCGTTGCTGTCACAAGCGGTACAGAAACGCTGTTGACCTACTTGACGCAATATACAGTAACGATTGCAAGCGACGGCGTTGGCGGAACTGTCATTGTTTCTCCTTCCTATGGGACAGAATACACATATACAGTCTATCGTGAAACGGACAAGGTACAAGAATCCGACTACAACGACTACAACCAATTCCCGGCAGACACAGTTGAGAACGACATGGACAGGCTGACTTGCATATCACAAGAGATTCAAGAAACAGTCAATAGGTGTATACAAGTAGAAATTAGCGACACCGGAGGCACACCTTCTTATGATGACATTGTAGCAGACGCGGCGGCGGCATCATCGGCTTACGCTATCGCGGCGGCAACAAGTGCTACGTTAGCGTTGGGGTATCAGATCGCGGCGGCAACAAGCGCAACGCTAGCATTAACCGCGCAAGGTAACGCAGAAACTGCTGAAGGAAATGCTGAAGCGGCTGAAGCAAGCGCGGCGGCATACGCGGCGGCGGCGGCGGCATCTGCGGCAGGGGGTCTTTATAATGAAATTATAGATTTAGCTTTTTCCGATTCGCCTTATATTCCGCTATTGGCGAACAAAGGCGCGTTATTCAACGTTAACACAACAAATGGAAACGTTGTTATTAACTTAAGTGCTTTATCAACGTATGCGACAGACATGGTATTTGCTTTCAATAAGGTTTCGGCAGACGCTAATACTATTACTATAAATAGGGGTGGAACAAATACAATTGATGGAACAACAAGCAAAGTCTTAAGCGTACAATACGAACTCAATGTATTTCTTGGAGATTTAAGCACAGGAGAATGGGTGACATCTGTCCAGTCCGCATCGCTAGCCGATGGGTCAGTAACGTTAGCCAAGCTAGCAGACCTTGCAAATCTGCGAGTTATAGGTCGTATTGCAGGGACAACCGGAGTACCGGAGGCAGTTGAGATTAAAGATGAAGACAATATGGCAAGTGATAGCGCAACAGCCTTAGCGACACAGCAAAGCATAAAAGCGTATGTAGATTCAATAGTTTCTAGTGGAGATGGTTTATTAAATACAGTTATTCTTTCTTCTGGAACATCGGCGACATGGAACGTTCCGGCAGGAGTAAGTAAAGTATATGTATCTATGGTTGGTGGTGGTGGTGGCGGTGGCGGGTCTAACTCATATGAAGTAGGGTCAGGCGGAGGTGGCGGTGCTTCTGGGATAATGATACCTTATACCGTAACACCAAGCGGAACAGTAACGTATACCATAGGCGCAGGCGGAAATGGCGGAGCGGCTCAAACTCCTTCAGGGCAAGGAACAGCAGGCGGGGCTACTTCATTTGGTAACTTAACGGCTAACGGTGGTTCATTTGGAAACAGCGATGGTACTCAATCTCCCGGCGGAGCAGGCGGTACAGTAAGTAGTCTAACAGGAACTAGTAGCGTAGAAGGCGAAACAACAGGTAAAGCCGGAGGCATACAAGCAGGAACATTTATAGCAGGTGGCGCGGGTGGTAATGCAGATAATGGTGATAATGGTGGCGCAGGTGGTGGTGGAACTGCTTTTGGTAAAGGAGCGTCAGGAGGAAATGCAGGCTCTGGTGGTTCGAATGGGTCTAATGGAACAGCAAATACAGGAGCCGGCGGTGGTGGTGGTGGTGGATATACAGGGAATGGTTGGGAAGGCGGAGATGGTGGGTCGGGTGTGATTATATTATTTTATTAACGAGAGAATACTAGATTTCTTTGCCACACGACTAGGGGGTAGGGAGTAATTCCTACCCTCTTTTTTTAACTTGACAGATGTGGGTGTGTTGGTGTATAATTCAAGAGAAAGGAGGTGGTAAGATGTGTAAAGAAAAACCCAAATGTCCTGAATGCGATAGTCACCAAATATTAACCAATGTGACAGGCATACGAAGATGTCGAATATGCGGTCATACGTGGCAAAAAGAAAAGGAGGAAGAAAATGCAAACGAAACACATTGAGATTAGCATGATAATAAAGCGCGACAACGATGATATTGAAATCATCGCCGACGCTGAGATTCACTACTACATCGACCGCGCGTATGGAGCAGATGCGGATGGCAACAGGGCTGTATCACGTACGTTCGTCCAAGATGTAAGAGATTTTCATGCTTGTGTGTTTCCGTCATGTGAAGATTTTATATTAACAAAAGATGAGCAGGATATTGCTGAAGAAATGCTTGTCGATAAGTTTTATATGGACTAAGGAGAAATATGGACAGAAAAGATTATATAGGATCATCGGATATCGCCGCAGTCATGGGCTTAAGCCGATGGAAGACACCTTTACAACTATGGGCAGAAAAGACCGGTCAAGTTGAGCCGGAAGATTTATCAGACAAAGAACACGTTCAATTAGGAATAGAGTTGGAGGACTTTGTTGCACAAAAGTTTGAGAAGGTCACCGGGTTAAAAGTCCGGCGATCGCCCAAAGCGTATATCAGCACAGAGAACGCCTTCATGACGTGCCAAGTCGACCGGTTAGTCACCGGAACAGAAGACCTCCTAGAATGTAAGACATGTAGCGCATGGAAAGAGAAGGAATGGGAAGGCGAAGAAATTCCTTTGGAATACATCCTACAAGTTGAATGGCAGTTAATGATTACCGGCAGAAAGACCGGGTATATCGCTGTTCTTATCGGGGGTCAGAAGTTTGTCTGGAAGAAGGTTGAATCTGACCATGAGTTATTTGAAAAGATGAAGAATTCCGCGCTATCCTTCTGGACAATGGTTAGGTCAAAGACACCGCCGGCAGTCGAATCTGATGACAACTCGTTTCTCGTGAAACTCTATCCGCAAGCCAACGATGTCATGCGTGAAGCGACAGAAGATATCATATCCGCAGTCGCGCTGTTACAGCAAACCAAGGCGCAGATCATCGACCTTGAAGAAACCAAAGGCGAACTTGAAGCCAAAATCAAGGCGGTCATTGGAAACGCGGTAGGAATAGATACGCCAGAATACATAATCAAATGGTTAAACGTCAAAGGGTCAACCTACACAGTAACTAAGAAGGACAGCAGGATGCTGAAAATAACTAAAAAGAAAGGATAATAAAATGAGTCAAGTCGAAAAGGCAAAGAACGCAGTATCTCAGGTCAGGGTCAGACCTATGTCAACGCAAGTGGCAGAGGTCAGGCAGAACATCAACCTAATCCAAGAAGCAATGAAGGCAACCATGAAGAAGGAAGTCCACTATGGTGTGATCCCCGGATGCCAGAAACCAACGCTGTACAAGCCGGGAGCAGAGGTCATCATCGCTTTATTCAAGCTGTCAACCGATCCTATTGTAACGGACTTATCTAAAGACAGCGAAATCCGATACCAAGTCAAGGTCAATATTACAACAAGAGATGGGCATTTTGTAGGGTCAGGAATAGGCGAATGCTCAAGCGGGGAAGAAAAATATATGTGGCGATCGGCAATCTGCGACCGGGAGTTTGAAGTTACCCCGGAAAATATGCGTAGAATAAAGTTTAAAAAGTATCAAGGGACAGTAGCAGAAGTCAGCCAAGTCCGAGTCAACCCATCAGATATGGCTAACACAATACTCAAAATGGCAAAGAAAAGGGCTTTAATTGACGCAGTCCTCACAGCAACCGGGGCAAGCGACATCTTCACACAGGATATTCAAGACCTTCCGGAAGGCTATATTGTCCCAAATGAGGTCACAGGGCATCAGGACAATGGGAATGGTGCGGAGGTGGATAAAGAGCCGATCGTTGAAAATAAGCCTATTCCTGCGCAAACAAATGGCATTCCTGAAACGCCTGTCATAACAGAACCACAAAGAAAACGCCTTTATGCCATAGCTATGAACGCCGGCATGGAAAAAGAATACTTTAAGCAATGGTTATTAGATAAGTTTGGGTACGATAGCTCAAAGAATGTAACAGTAAAAGATTATGAAATGATATGTGAAGAAGCATCCGGGTGGAAATAGGAGGAATTATCAGATGAATGAAGAAACCATCATCCAGACAACATTTATCCATTGGCTTCGATGTAACCATCCAGATTTACTTTTTACGATCGCGCCATCTGGCATGAAACTGCCTATAGGCGTAGCGGTACGGATGAAGAAAATGGGGTATAGCGCAGGAACGCCTGACGTCATGATATTTCGTCCATCAGGCGATTATCATGGATTGTTTATAGAACTAAAAACTGAGCGAGGGAAGTTATCTCCGGAGCAAAAGGAATGGTCTTCCCGGCTCAACGCAATGAACTATAAATCCGTCGTGTGTAGGTCTGTTGCCGACGCTATTATGGAGGTGCTGAAATACTTAAAATAGCTTGACATCAAAAACCCTTATGGTAAGATACTAAAAATTGTAAGGGCATTCAATGATAAAAAACAAAAATATAAAAATATCGCCGGCGCGGGTACGATTCTTCACCCTTACAGTTGAAGTAGACCGTTCGGTCATCTACCCCGCCGGATTTTTTATTTCATATGACTAAAGACCCGGCATTTTTGTTTTACTATGTTGATTTTCAACATGGAACAAGAAAAATGACTTTTGAAGAAAAAGGTGCTTATATAGAACTACTTTGTGAACAAGCAGATTGTGGACATTTATCATTAGATGATATTAAAAGAGCATTAAATTCTTCATTCCCCATATGGGATGCCATATGCTA
>Ga0105103_10000127_pt1 | contig 39455 bp, 46 predicted proteins | sample PPLLaktember2015_2_FD_79107 | JGI IMG/M metagenome (GOLD analysis project Ga0105103, IMG submission 79107) | Freshwater sediment microbial communities from Prairie Pothole Lake near Jamestown, North Dakota, USA - PPLs Lake P7 Core (6) Depth... | ecosystem: Environmental > Aquatic > Freshwater >...
CCACCGATTGGCGAATCGCGATCGCATCCGCATCGGCACCCACGATTTCGTTTTCGTCGAGGAGAAGCGCCACCCCTCGGTCCAGCTCCGCGCGACCGGACTCCTCTTCTCGTGCCCGAAGTGCAAGGTCCCCTACCCTTCGGGCGCGCCGGCATGTCCGCACTGCGGGATGGCGGCCATTCCGGACAACATCTGCCCCAAGTGCCGCGCCCCATCGGGCGCCACCGACCTGTTCTGCCCCCAGTGCGGGGCGCCCTTCGAGCAGGACGACGCGACAATCCCCATCGAGCTCGGCGGTTACGCCGCGGGCTTGACCCCCGAGATGATCACATCCCTCATCCGCAAGGCCATCGCGGCCAAGCCGGAACCGCAGCCGCAACTGCAGGAAAAGCCCAAGAAGGGCAAGAAGTAGCAGGAGCCGGGCCTTCGGGTCGGGACGTGAGCCATGACTGTTGATGTTGTCAACGTAGAGAACAAGAAGGTCGGCACGGTGTCGGTGAGCGATGCGCTCTTCGGCGGCCGGGTCAAGACCGACCTGATCCACGAGTCCGTCGTGCGCGCCAACGCGGCTGAACGCCGCGGCACGCACGCGACCAAGAACCGCGCGCTGGTCAGCGGCAGCGGCAAGAAGCCGTGGCGGCAGAAGGGCACCGGCCGCGCGCGGGTCGGCGAAATCCGCAACCCGCTGTGGCGCAAGGGCGGCACCGTGTTCGGTCCGCAGCCCCGCAGCTACGACTACCAGCTGCCGCGGAAGGTGGAACTGGGCGCGCTCCGCGCGGCCTTGGCCGCCAAGATTCAGGGCGGCGCGGTGGTCGTGGTCGATGCGCTGTCGGCGTCGGCGGTGAAGACCAAGGCGGCGGTGGGCATGCTCAAGACGATCGGGGTCACCGGCAAGGCGCTCCTGGTCGACGTCCAGCCCGACGAGAAGCTGGCACTGTCGGTGCGCAACCTGCCCGGCGTGGTGCTGCTGCCGAGCAACCGCATCACGGCCCGCGACGTGGCCAACACGAAGACGGTGGTCGTCACGCAGGCGGCGCTGGAAAAGCTGGAAGCGGCGCTCGGTTAGTCGCCGAACAGCCGAAAGCTGAGAGCTGAGATGAAACTCACCGATATCATTCGCCGGCCGCTCGTCACCGAGAAGACCACGCTCCTCCGCGAGGATGGGCGCACGGTCGTGTTCGTGGTGGCGCGCGAGGCCAACAAGATCGACGTGAAGCGGGCGGTTGAAAAACTGCTCGGCGCCAAGGTTGATGGCGTCCGCACCGCGAACACGCAGGGCAAGTTGAAGCGTCAGGGCCGGTTCGTCGGCCGTCGCTCCGACTGGAAGAAGGCGTACGTCACGTTGAAGGACGGCCAGAAGCTGCCGGACTTCCTGGAAGGGGCATAACATGCCTATTCGCAAGTACAAGCCGACATCGCCTGCCCGTCGCCAGATGACGGTGCAGACGTTCGACGACATCACGACGCAGGACCCCTACCGGCCCCTCACCGAGTCGCAGAAGGTGTCCGGCGGCCGCAACAGCACGGGTGAACAGACCTCGTGGTGGCGCGGCGGCGGACACAAGCGCCTCTATCGCATCATCGACTTCAAGCGGGACAAGCGCAACATCCCGGCCAAGGTCACGACCATCGAGTACGACCCGAACCGGTCGTCCCGCATCGCGCTCGTCACCTACGCGGACGGCGAGAAGCGCTACATCCTGCAGCCGCTCGGGCTGAAGGTGGGTGACACCATTCTCGCGGGCGACTCGGTGGACATCCTGCCCGGCAATTGCCTGCCGCTCGGCCACATCCCGCTCGGCACGATGGTGCACAACGTGGAGCTCAAGCCCGGCAAGGGCGGACAGCTCGCGCGCAGCGCCGGCGCCGGGGTGCAGGTGGTGGCCAAGGAAGGCGAATACGTCTCGGTGAAGATGCCGTCGGGCGAGATTCGCAAGATTGCCATGACGTGCATGGCGACCGTCGGCCAGGTGGGCAATCTCGACCACGAGAACGTGACCATCGGCAAGGCCGGCCGCAGCCGCTGGCTCGGCAAGCGCCCGCACGTGCGCGGCGTGGCCATGAACCCCGTCGACCACCCGCTCGGCGGTGGCGAAGGCAAGACCTCCGGCGGCCGTCACCCGGTGACGCCCTGGGGTGTGCCGACCAAGGGGTACAAGACGCGCACGCGGCGTCCGAGCGATGCCTTCATCGTGCAGCGTCGTCCCAAGTAGTTTGTGCTGATCGCTGGTTGTTGCTGATCGCTGATAGCTGAGAGCTGATATGAGCCGTTCACTGAAGAAGGGGCCGTTCGTCGACACTCACCTGCTCGAGAAGGTGGAGGCGATGAACCGCGCCAACGAGAAGAAGGTCGTCAAGACCTGGTCCCGCCGTTCGACGGTGATTCCAGAGATGGTCGGCCACACGCTGGCCGTGCACAACGGCCGCAAGTTCGTGCCGGTCTACCTCACCGAGAACATGGTGGGCCACAAGCTCGGCGAGTTCTCGCCGACCCGGCAGTTCCGGGGCCACGCGGCGAAAGCCGACAAGTCGGCCTCCTCGGCGCCGTCAGGCGGGAAGGGCTAACCATGGTGCGAGCAGCGGCAACCGCGAAGTACGTCCGCACCTCGGCCCAGAAGGCCGGCCTGGTGATGGACCTCATTCGCGGCAAGGACGTGAATCAGGCGCTGACTGTGCTGCAGTTCAGCCGCAAGTCGGTCGCCCGCGACGTCGCGAAGGTGCTGCGGTCGGCAGTGGCCAACGCGCAGCAGCGGGAAGGGTTCGGGGGCGAGGTCGACCGCCTGTTCGTGTCGGCGTGCCACGCCGACAACGGGCCGTCGATGAAGCGGGTGCGTCCGGCGCCGATGGGCCGCGCGTTCCGCATCATCAAGCGGACGACGCACCTGACCGTGGAAGTGACCGAGCGTGCCCAGGTGGTGAAGGCCGTGGGCGCCGGCCCAGTCAAGCCGGCGGCGCGCGCAGGCGCGCGCACCAAGAAATCCGCCCCGGCGGCAACCGAGTCGTAGAGGGAGATCACTGTGGGCCAGAAAGTTCACCCGTATGGGTTCCGGATCGGGTTCAACAAGACCTGGAAGTCGCGTTGGTTCGCCGACAAGGACTACGCGGACCTGCTGCACGAGGATCTGTCGCTCAAGCGCGATCTGAAGAAGCGGTTCCAGCACGCCGGCGTCGCCAAGGTCGAGATCGAGCGCGCCGCCAACAAGCTGAAGATCGACATCCACACCTCGCGCCCGGGCATCATCATCGGCCGCAAGGGGCAGGAAGTCGACAAGCTGAAGCAGGAGATCCAGAAGCGGACCAACCGCGAGGTCTTCATCAACATCCAGGAGATCCAGAAGCCGGAGCTCGACGCGCAGCTGGTGGGCGAATCGGTCGCCATGCAGCTCGAGAAGCGCGTGGCGTTCCGCCGGGCGATGCGCAAGGCGGTCGAGTCGGCGCTGCGTTTCGGCGCCCGCGGCATCAAGGTCCGGGTCTCGGGCCGGCTGAACGGCGCCGAGATTGCGCGTTCCGAGTGGTATCTGCACGGGCAGCTGCCGCTGCAGACGCTGCGCGCGGACATCGACTACGGCTTTGCGGAAGCCCACACCACCTACGGCCAGATTGGCGTGAAGGTGTGGCTCTACAAGGGCGAGCGGCTCACCCCGAAGGTGGGACGCGAAGAGGAATTCGGCGGCAGCCGCGGCGATCGCGATCGCGACCGGGGCCCCCGCCGTCCACGGCCCGAAGCCCGCGGCTAGGCTGCGCCGGGATTACGAGAAGCAAGGATCGACCTTATGTTGATGCCCAAGAAGGTGAAGTACCGCAAGCAGCAGCGCGGCCGCATGCGCGGCAAGGCGTGGCGCGGATCGAGCGTGTCGTTCGGCGACTACGGCTTGAAAGCGCTCGAGCCCTGCTGGCTGACGGATCGGCAGATTGAGGCGGCGCGTGTCGCGATGACCCGCTTCATCAAGCGCGGCGGCAAGATCTGGGTGCGGGTGTTCCCCGACAAGCCGGTGACCAAGAAGCCGCAGGAAACGCGCATGGGCAAGGGCAAGGGCGCGCCCGAGGGCTGGGTGTTCGTCGTCAAGCCGGGCCGCATCCTGTTCGAGATGGAAGGGGTGCCCGAGGCCGAGGCGCGCCGCGCGATGGAACTGGCGTCGGCGAAGCTCCCCATCAAGACCAGGTTCGCGACGCGGTTTGCCGAGGAGAAGGTGTCATGAAGGCGGTTGAGCTGAGGGAACTCGACGTCGACGGCCTGCAGGCCAAGGTGCAGGAGCTCGACGACCAGCTGTTCCGGATGCGCATCCAGAAGTCGCTGGGGCAGCTCGAGGCCCCGGGCCGGATCAAGGACGTGCGCCGGGATCTGGCGCGGATTAAGACGATTCTCAGAGAGAAGGCGAAGTAGTCATGGCGGCGAAAGCAGAACTCCAGGGCGTGGTCGTCAGCGACAAGATGCAGAAGAGCGTCGTCGTGTCGGTCGAGCGCCGGGTGCAGCACGCGGTGTACAGCAAGACGCAGAAGCGGACGACCCGCTTCCTCGCGCACAACGAGGGTGATACGGCGAAGGTCGGCGATCGCGTGGCGATTGCCGAGACCCGGCCGATGAGCGCCCGCAAGCGGTGGACCGTGACGCGCGTCATCGAATCCGCCGAGCAGGTTTAGGAAGAGGCGGCCATGATCCAGATGCGATCGATTCTCGACGTCGCCGACAACTCCGGCGCGCGGAAGATCTCGGTGATCAACCCGATTGGCGGGTCGACCGGGCGTTATGCGTACCTCGGCGACATCATCACGGCGAACGTGAAGGAAGCGGCGCCGGAGTCGAATGTCAAGAAGGGCCAGGTGGTCAAGGCCGTGGTCGTGCGCGTCCGCAAGGAACAGCGCCGCAAGGACGGCAGCTACATCCGCTTCGACCGCAACGCGGCGGTGCTGATCAACGACAACAACGAGCCGATCGGCACGCGCGTGTTCGGGCCGGTGGCGCGCGAGCTGCGCGAGCGGCGCTTCATGAAGATCATCTCGCTCGCGCCCGAGGTGCTGTAGCCATGCCATCGATGAGCATTCGCAAGAACGACCAGGTGGTGGTGCGCGCCGGCAAGGACCGCGGCAAGCGTGGCCGCGTCCTGATGGTGATCGCCGACAAGAACCGCGTGGTGATTGAGGGCGTGAACATCATCAAGCGCCACACCAAGGCCAACCCCCAGAAGAACATCAAGGGCGGCATCATCGAGCGCGAGGCGCCGATTCATGCCAGCAACGTGATGCTGGTCGATCCGGAGACCAACGAGGCCACCCGGATTGGACACAAGACCCTCCCGGACGGGCGCCGGGTGCGTATTGGCCGCAAGAGCGGCGCGGTGGTGGACAAATGAAGTCGACGTCGAAGACGACCCGGTTGCAGGAGAAGTACCGCGCCGACGTGGTGCCGGCCCTGCAGAAGGAGTTCGGGTATTCCAACGTGATGGCCGTGCCCAAGATCACCAAGATCGTGGTCAACATGGGCCTCGGCGAGGCCACGCAGAACGCCAAGGTGGTCGACGTGGGCGCCGACGAGCTCGGCAAGGTCACCGGCCAGAAGGCCGCCGTGCGCCGCGCCAAGAAGTCGATCGCGCAGTTCAAGGTCCGCGAGGGCATGCCGATCGGCGCGATGGTGACGCTGCGCGGTGACCGGATGTACGAGTTCCTGGATCGACTGGTGAGCATCGCCCTGCCCCGCGTCCGCGACTTCCGCGGCGTCTCGGCGAAGGGCTTCGACGGCCGCGGCAATTACACGCTCGGCCTGCGCGACCAGCTGATCTTCACGGAGATCGATTACCTGAAGGTGGACAAGGCGCGCGGCATGAACGTGTGCGTGGTCACCACCGCCAAGACCGACGCCGAGGCACGCAAGCTGCTGCAGCTGCTCGGCATGCCGTTCCGGCAGAACTAAGAGAGGACGACCGTGGCCACGACCGCCAAGAAGGCTCGCGAGAAGAAGACGCTGAAGTTCGATGTGCGCCATCGCAACCGGTGCCGCCGGTGTGGTCGCCCCCGTGCCTATATGCGCAAGTTCGGCATGTGCCGTCTGTGCTTCCGGGAACTGGCGCTGACGGGCGATGTCGCGGGCGTCACGAAGAGTAGCTGGTAGAAGGGGCCGGGGGCACCGGGCCGACCAAGGGCCCCCGACCGTAAGGTGAGAGCTGTAGTCATGACTGATCCGATTGCCGACATGCTGACGCGGATTCGCAACGCGGTGCACGCCAAGCACGCGCGTCTCGATCTGCCCGCGTCGAAGCTGAAGACCGAGATCGCGAAGATCCTGCAGGACGAGGGCTATATCGCGGGCTACAAGCTCGTCGAAGCGCCGTCCGAGCGCCCGGGCAAGGCCCCGCGCCAGGTGATGCGTCTCTTCCTGAAATACGGCCCTGGCGGCGAGAAGGTCATTTCCGGCCTCGAGCGCGTCAGCCGCCCCGGTCTCCGCGTGTATGCGGGACGTGACGGGGTGCCGACGGTGCTCGGCGGACTGGGCGTGAACATCCTCACGACCTCGCAGGGCGTGATGACCGGTCGCTCCGCGCAGCGTCTGGGCGTCGGCGGCGAGATCCTCTGCAACGTTTGGTGACGCCATGTCGAGAATTGGAAAGAAGCCGATCGCGATCCCCAAAGGGGTCACCGTCAACGTCAGCGACACTGGCGTCGAGGTGAAGGGCCCGAAGGGGCAGATGAAGCAGGCGCTGCCCCCGGGTGTGGTCGCGGTCGTCGAGGACGGCCAGTTGATCACCCGGAAGGCGCGCGACGAACGCGAGCTGGACAAGTTCCACGGTCTGGCCCGCAGCCTCGTGAGCAACGCGGTCGTGGGCGTGGCCGACGGCTGGAAGCGCGAACTCGACATCGTCGGCGTGGGCTACCGCGCCGAGGTGAAGGGCAAGCAGGTGGTGCTCGCGCTGGGCTACTCGCACCCCGTGGTGTTCGACGTGCCCGCCGGCATCGAAGTGGCGATTGAGAAGCAGACCCACATCACGGTGACCGGGGTCGACCGGCAGCTGGTGGGTCAGGTCGCCGCCAATCTGCGGCGCCTCCGCAAGCCCGACCCGTACCAGCAGAAGGGCGTGCGGTACACGGGCGAGGTGCTGAAGAAGAAGGCCGGAAAGACCGGAGCGTAGTATGAGGATTCAGACCAAGGAAGATCGCCGCGATCGCATCAAGTTCCGCATCCGCAAGCGCCTGCGGGGCACGGCCGAGCAGCCGCGCCTCAGCGTGTTCCGGAGTGGAGCCCACATCTACGTGCAGGTGATCGACGACCTGGCTGGCCGCACGCTGGCCGCCGCGTCGAGCCTCGAGCCGGCAGTCAAGGCGACCCTCGCGGAGGGCGCGCGGGGCGGCAATCGCAAGGGCGCCGAGGCCGTGGGCCAGGCGATCGCCGAGCGGCTCAAGGAGAAGGGCATCACGCGCGTGGTGTTCGACCGGAACGGGTTCCTGTACCACGGACGCGTGCGCGCCGTGGCCGAGGCGGCACGGCAAGCCGGTCTACAGTTTTAAGCGGGTGGCATGATGCGGACACGCGACAAGATTGACCCGACCCAGATCGACATCAAGGACACGGTGGTTTCCATCAACCGCGTCACCAAGGTGGTCAAGGGCGGCAAGAACCTGAGCTTCAGCGCACTCGTCGTGGTCGGAGACGGCCATGGCGTGGTGGGCTACGGCGTTGGCAAGGCCAAGGAAGTGCCCTCGGCGATCAAGAAGGGCATCGAGGCAGCCAAGAAGAACCTGATCCGCGTGCCGCTGCGCGGCACCACGGTGCCGCATCCGGTCGTGGGCCGCTTCGGCGCGGGACGCGTGCTGCTGAAACCGGCGCCGGAAGGCACCGGCATCATCGCCGGTGGCGCGGTGCGCGCGGTGGTGGAGTCGTGCGGCGTCTCGAACGTGCTGACCAAGTCGCTCGGCACCGCCAATCCCCACAACGTGGTGCGCGCGGCGTTCACGGCGCTGCAGCAGTTGAAGGATCCGGCGGTCCTGGCGCGCCTGCGCGGCAAGGACGAGGACGAGATTTTCGGGCGCCCGCGGGCGTAGGACGACGACCATGGCTGAGCAGGCGAAGAAGAAGCTGAAGATCACGCTGGTCCGGAGCCCCATCGGCTTCAACCGGACCCAGGCGGCGACCGTGCAGGGCATGGGCCTCCGCAAGATCCGCCACACGGTGGAACTGCTGGACACGCCCGAGACCCGGGGCATGATTCACAAGGTGCGTCACCTCGTCGAGGTCGCGGAGTAGACACATGAGTCTCAACAATCTCAAACCGGCAGCGGGCTCGAAGTTCACGCGCAAGCGCGTCGGCCGCGGCCCCGGCTCGGGCAACGGCAAGACCGCCGGCCGCGGCAACAAGGGCGCGCAGTCGCGCTCGGGCTACTCGTACAAGCGCGGCTTCGAGGGCGGCCAGATGCCGCTGCACCGCCGCGTGCCGAAGCGCGGCTTCAACAACATTTTCCGGATCGAATACGAGGTCGTGAACCTCGATCAGCTCGAAGAGCGCTTCGATGCGGGAACCACGGTCACGCCCGACGCGCTGCGCGCGGTGGGTCTGGTGCGCGTTCGCACGGCACGGATCAAGGTGCTGGCGCGGGGCGAGGTGACCAAGGCCCTGACGGTTCAGGTGCACAAGTTCAGCGGCAAGGCAGCGGACAAGATTGCCGCCGCCGGTGGCCGGGCAGAAGCGATTAGCTGAACGAGGCGACTCCTGTGGTCGAAAGCCTGAGAAATCTGTTTGCCATCGCGGATCTCCGCAACCGGGTGCTGTTCACCCTCGCGTTGCTCGCGGTCTATCGAGTCGGCAATCACATCCCCACCCCCGGGGTGAACCCCGAGGCCCTCGCGGTTCTGGCGCAGCAGGCGCAGAACACGATGTTCGGCCTCTACGACATGTTCACGGGGGGCAGCCTCTCGCGCATCACGATCTTCGCGCTGGGGGTGATGCCGTACATCAGCTCGTCGATCATCCTGCAGCTGCTGACCGTGGTCTGGCCGTACCTCGAGCGCCTCTCGAAGGAGGGCGAGCTCGGCCGCCGCAAGATCACGCAGTACACCCGCTACCTGACCCTGCTGCTGGCGGCCGTCCAGGCGCTGGGGATTGCCGTGTGGCTCGAGCGGAACACCGACATGCCGGGCGGCCTGCCGCTCGTCTACGACCCGGGCTGGGGCTTCCGCCTCGGCTGTGTCATGACCCTGACCACTGGCACCATGTTCATCATGTGGCTGGGCGAGCAGATCACCGAACGCGGCATCGGCAACGGCATGTCGCTGATCATCTTCTCGGGCATCGTGGTGAACCTGCCGCGGGCGGCGATTGCCACCTTCGATCAGCTCCGCACCGGACAGATGAGCCTGCTGGTGATGGTGCTGCTGCTGGTCGGCATGGTGGCGGTGATTGCCGCCATCATCTACGTCGAGCGGGGCCACCGCCGGATCACGGTGCAGTACGCCAAACGCGTGGTCGGGCGCCGGCAGTACGGCGGCTCGAGCACGCACATCCCGCTCAAGGTCAACACCGGCGGCGTCATCCCGGTGATTTTCGCCAGCTCGATCCTGACGTTCCCCGGCACGCTCGCCGGGATGATGCAGGCGGGCGGCTGGGCCGATGCGTTCGTGCGGCAGATTCAGTACGGCATGCCGCTGTACAACCTGCTCTACGTCACGCTGATCATCTTCTTCGCCTACTTCTACACGGCCATCATCTTCAATCCGGATGACGTGGCCGAGAACATGCGGAAGTACGGCGGGTTCATCCCGGGGATCCGTCCGGGCAAGCGCACGGCCGAGTACATCGACACCATCCTGGCGCGCATCACCCTGGTGGGTGCGGTGTACCTGTCACTCGTGGCGATTCTCCCCGAGTTCCTGCTGACCGGCTTCCGGGTGGCGCCGATTCCGTTCATCGGCGAACAGCTCGATGCCATCCTGCCGCGCTTCATCACCGAGGGCCTGAACGTGCAGTTCTTCTTCGGCGGCACGTCCCTGCTGATCGTGGTGGGCGTGGCGATGGACACCGTGAACCAGGTCGAGTCGCAGCTCATCATGCGGCACTACGACGGGTTCATGAAGAAGACACGCATTCGAGGACGCCGCGGGTGAGATCGTGGCGCTGAATGTGGTGATGCTGGGGCCTCCGGGCGCCGGCAAGGGAACCCAGGCGGAGCGGTTCGCTCGGGAGTACGGCATCCCCAGGATCTCGACGGGCGACATCCTGCGCGAGGCGATTCAGAGCGGCAGCGACCTGGGCCAGACGGTCAAGGCGGTCATGGACCGTGGCGAGCTCGTCAGCGACGACCTGATTACGGGCATCGTCCGCGAGCGGCTGGCGCGTCCGGACGCCGCCGGCGGATTCGTGCTGGACGGGTTTCCGCGCACCGTGCCGCAGGCCAGGGCGCTCGACGGCCTGCTGGCGGGACGCGATACGCTGATCGTGATCGAGATGCAGGTCCCGGACGAGGAACTGGTGCGGCGCGTGCAGGGTCGCCGGGTGTGCAAGTCGTGCGGCACCAACGTCTCGGCTTTTGGCGGGGACGGCGCGGTCGAGGGTCGCTGCCAGAAGTGCGGCGGCGAGCTGGTGACGCGCTCGGACGACAACACGCACGTCGTGCGCGAGCGGCTGAAGGTCTACTGGCGGGACACCCGCCCGGTGATCGATTACTACGACGGCCGGCCGACGTTCCGCGCCATCGACGGCGCGCAGTCGCCCGAGCAGGTGCGGCAGATGCTGGTGACGACCATCACCGGATTGGCGGCCTCGGCCGGCGTGATCGTGCCGCCCGCGAGCTCGTCGGTGCCGTCGGCGCGGCCGGGAGCGCGGGCATGATCACCTGCCGATCGGCGGCCGAACTGGAGCGTCTCGCGCGGGTGAATGCGCTCGTGGCGCAGGTGCTCGCGGAGTTGATGCGGGTGGCCGCGCCGGGTGTGACGACCAGGGATCTCGACCAGCTCGCCGAGCGGCGGCTGATCGAGGCGGGAGCAGCGCCGGCGTTCAAGGGCTACCACGGGTATCCGGCGACCATCTGCGCGTCGGTGAACGAGCAGGTGATCCACGGGATCCCCAACGACCGTCCGCTGGTCGAAGGCGACATCCTGTCGATTGACATGGGCGCCAAGATGGACGGGTTCTTCGGCGACTCGGCGGTGACCGTCCCCATCGGGCGGGTGTCACCGGAGGCCGAGCGGCTGCTGGCGGTGACCAGGGCGTCACTCGACCGCGCCATCAGCGTGGTGCGCGCGGGTGCCCGGGTGCACGACATCGGGGCGGCGGTGCAGCAGCACGTGGAAGCGAACGGGTTTTCGGTGGTGCGGGAGTTCGTGGGGCACGGCATCGGCACGTCGCTGCACGAGGAGCCCCAGATTCCGAACTACGGCACCGCGGGCCGCGGCTCGCGACTCGCCGAGGGCATGGTGCTCGCGATCGAGCCGATGGTGAACGCGGGCAAGGCGGCGGTGAAGGTCTTGTCGGATGGCTGGACGGCGGTGACGAAGGACGGGAGCCTGTCGGCCCACTTCGAACACACCGTGGCGGTGACCGAGACAGGATGTCGGGTACTGACGCTCCGGGACCAGGCGGTGGCCGAGGCGGTGTGACGGAAGCCGAGGGCGCCGTGGTCGAGCTGCTGCCGAGCGAGCTCGTGAAGGTGGTGCTCGAGGGCGGAACGCACGCGGTGATCGCGCATCATGCCGATCCGGTGCGGAGGAATTACGTGCGGCTGGTCGTCGGGGATCGCGTTCGTGTGGCTCTGATGCCGCGCGATCGGAGCCGCGGGCGGGTCCTGGAGAGGCTGTAAACGGAGCGAGTGATGAAGGTAAGAGCGTCAGTCAAGAAAATCTGCGACAAGTGCAAGATTGTGCGCCGTCAGGGCATCGTGCGGGTGATCTGCACGAATCAGAAGCACAAGCAGCGGCAAGGATAAGGCGAGGACCTATGGCACGTATTTCAGGTGTCGATCTCCCGCGCACCAAGCGCGTCGAGATTGGGCTCACGTACATCTTCGGGATCGGGCGTCACCGCTCGAACCTGATTCTCGAGGCGGCCGGAGTGAGCTCCGACATCCGCGTCAAGGATCTCACCGACGACGACGTCCGGAAGATCAGCCGGGTGCTCGAAGAGCAGGGCGGGGTGGAGGGCGATCTGCGCAAGGAGATCTCGCTCAACATCAAGCGGCTGATCGAGATCGGCAGCTTCCGCGGCAGCCGTCACCGCCGCAATCTGCCGGCCCGGGGCCAGCGGACGCGCACCAACGCGCGCACACGCAAGGGGCCGCGCAAGGGCGCGGTGGCCAAGAAGAAGACGGTATAAGCCATGGCGAAGACTGAAACAGGCGGCGCGGCTGGCGCCGGCAAGGAAACCACGCGCAAGAAGAAGACCTTCAAGAAGCGTGGCGAGAAGCGCGTGGTGCACCACGGGTTCGTGCACATCCAGGCGTCGTTCAACAACACCCTGGTGACCATCACCGACGCCGAGGGCGCCGTGGTGTCGTGGTCGAGTGCGGGCGCGATCGGGTTCAAGGGATCGCGCAAGGGCACGCCCTTCGCGGCCACCCAGGCCGCCCTCACGGCGACCAATGCCGCCAAGACGTTCGGCATGCGCTCGTGTGAAGTGCTGGTGAAGGGGCCGGGGTCGGGCCGCGAATCCGCGATTCGCGCGCTGTCGACGGCGGGCCTCGAGGTGAAGTCGATCCGCGACGTCACCCCGATTCCGCACAACGGGTGCCGGCCTCCCAAGCGGCGGCGCGTCTAGGCTTAGGTGAACTGAGAAGGACTCGACAGAATTATGGCTCGATACAACGGACCTGTTTGCCGCCTGTGCCGCCGCGAGGGAATGAAGCTGTTCCTCAAGGGCGAGCGCTGCTACACCGAGAAGTGCGGCATCGAGAAGCGCAACATGCCCCCCGGTCAGCACGGCCGCGCCCGCAAGGCCAAGATGGTCGGCTACGGCGTCCAGCTGCGCGAGAAACAGAAGGTCAAGCGCATCTACGGCGTGCTCGAAGATCAGTTCCGCCGCTACTTCGAGCAGGCGGAGCGGACGCGGGGCATCACCGGCGAGACGCTGCTGCAGCTGCTCGAACGCCGCCTCGACAACGCCATCTACCGGCTCGGTTTCGCGACTTCGCGCGCGCAGGCGCGTCAGTTCGTCCGCCACGGCCACTTCCTGGTCAACGGCAAGAAGGTCGACATCCCGTCCTACTCGCTCAAGGCCGGTGACGTGGTGTCGGTGCGCGAGACCAGCCGCGAAGACGCCTCGATCCTGCACGCGATGGAGGAAGTGAAGGGCCGCGGGATTCCCGAATGGCTCAACCTCGACGCGGGCATGGCCGGCAAGATCATGTCGATGCCGACGCGCGAGCAGATCAACCTGCCCGTGCAGGAACAGCTCATCGTCGAGCTCTACTCGAAGTAAGTTCGAGGTCAGGGGTCCCGACAAGGGATCAGAGATCAGGGATCAGGATCAGGGCGCGCCGCCGGTTCGCCGGCACGCCGCTCCGCCTGGTCCATGACAGGGTCGCAATCAGCGGCCCGCCACGTCGCCGGCCCGCAGCTCTTCAGACCTGCAGCGGGAGGCCGGTGACCGTAACCCGCAGGTCTGGAGGCCGGTCTGCCGGCCCGTTCGGCGAAAGGACATCACGATGCTCTGGAAAGGTTTCAACCGCCCCAAGCGGCTCGACTTCGAACGCGAGACGCTGACCGATCGCTTCGGTCGCTTCTATGCGCAGCCGTTCGAGCGTGGCTTCGGCACGACGGTGGGCAATGCCCTGCGCCGCGTGCTGCTGTCCTCGATTGAAGGCGCGGCCATCACCGCGGTGCAGATCGACGGCGTGCTGCACGAGTTCTCGCCCATCAAAGGCGTGGTCGAGGATGCGACCGACATCATCCTCAACCTCAAGCAGCTGCCGCTGAAGTGCCACGTCGACTACACCAAGACGCTCACGGTCCGCGTCGACAAGCCGGGACCGGTCCGCGCCCGCGACATCGAAGCGGACGCCGACGTCGAGATCCTCGAGCCCGACGCCCACATCGCCACCGTCTCGGATGGCGGCAAACTGCACATGCAGCTGCGCGTGAAGCGCGGCCGCGGCTATGTGGCGGCCGACCGCAACTTCGACGAGGACCTGGGCATCGGTTGGATTCCGATCGACTCGGTGCACTCGCCGGTCCGCAAGGTGAACTACCTGATCGAGGCGGCGCGCATCGGCCAGGCCACCGACTACGACAAGCTCACGCTCGAAGTGTGGACCAACGGCTCCGTCACGCCCGGCGATGCGGTTTCGCTGGCGGCGAAGCTGGTCCGCGACCACCTCAACATCTTCATCAATCTCGACGACGACGACGATGACGAAGTGGACGTCACCACCGAGCCGGCCCGCGTCGGCGTGGCCAACGAGCACCTCGACAAGAGCGTCGAGGAACTCGAGCTTTCCGTTCGCTCCTACAACTGTCTGAAGAACGCCAACATCCGCACGATCCGCGAGCTCGTGCAGAAGACCGAGACCGACATGCTGAAGACCAAGAACTTCGGCAGGAAGTCGCTCAACGAGATCAAAGAGATCCTGCAGACGATGGGCCTCAGCCTCGGCATGAAGCTGGACCAGCCCACGGCGGCGGAGTAGTTCGGTAGGTAAACGTTATGCGTCACCGTAAAGCACACCGGAAGCTCGGCCGGGTATCCGAGCACCGCACGGCGCTCCTTCGCAATCAGGCGACGGCGCTGCTGATGCACGAACACATCGAGACGACGGTGCCCAAGGCCAAGGAGCTGCGGCCGTTCGTCGAGAAGATCATCACCATTGCCAAGCGCGGGGTGAAGGCGGCCGATCCGAAGGGCAAGACCCTGGCGGCGAAGCGACAAGTGGCCGAGGACGTGCACAACCCCGAGGTGGTGGCCAAGCTGTTCGAGAGCCTGGCGCCCCGCTTCGCGGACCGGCCCGGCGGTTATACCCGTATCCTCAAGCTGGGCGCCCGCCGGGGCGACGCGGCCGAGGTGGCCCTGATCGAGCTCATCGGCAGCGAGTTCGACCCGAAGAAGGCCGAAGCCGAACGCAAGGCCGCGGAAGAAGCGGCCCAGGGCGGGGAAGGCGCGAAGACGCAGAAGAGCGTCGGCGAGCGCCTGCGCGCTGCGGCCTCGCGACTGCGCGGCACCAAGAAGGAGAAGGGCGACGGCGGCGCGAAGTCGAAGGCGAGCCGTCCTGCCCGGGGAGCGGCCAAGAAGTCCACCACTCCGCGCAAGGCCGGCGGCTCCTAGCATCACTCGCGTCGGAAGGCACCGGTCCCGCAACGGACCGGTGCCGCCGCGCTCCTCCTCGAATTCGGCGGCCACTCGTCCTCCGGCCGCCGTTACGCTTCCGTCAGCTCCACAGCCCCATAAATCGACAGCCACCCTCGCGGGTGAGGCATACTGAGCGAGCGGCAGCTCCATGGGCGCCGTGCAGCCGCCGGTTGCGCTCCGGCGTCTCAATAACAGATGTCCCTACGCACCCGCGGCGTGCTGCCCGTCATCCTGGCAGCCTCTCTCGTCGTCGCCACCGGCGCTGCCCCGAGGCAGTCGCCAGAGAAGCCGTCTGCCCAGCAGCCGTCTGCGCCGACGCCGCAGGAGCCCTCCGGTCAGCAGCCGAAGGAACCGGCGGAACCGCCGGCACAGCCCGGGCAGCCCATCTTCCGAGCCACAGTAGACCTCGTCCGGGTTGACGTCTCGGTCGTCAATCGAGACGACGATCCGGTGACCGATCTGCAGGCCTCCGACTTCATGGTCACCGAAGACGAGGTGCCGCAGACCGTGGAGACCGCGCAGTTCGTGCGGCTGGACGGCCAGCGCCGGGTGGACAACGGCGAGTCGCTGGAGATTCGCGGTCCATCGCAGGCGGCGGTCGAAGCGACGAAGGAAGACGTGCGGCTCTTCGCCATCTTCCTGGACGACTACCACATCGACAAGCACCCGACCATCACCATCCCGTTGCGGAAGGCGCTCGAGGGCTTCATCGAGCAGCTGCAGCCCACCGACCTGGTGGTGATCATGGACCCGTTGACGACGCTCGACGGACTGCGCTTCACGCGCAACAAGGCCGACCTGCTCGAGCGGGTCCGCACGTTCGAAGGGCGCCGTGGCGAGCTGTTCCCGGTGCGGAGCGCCGTGGAGGAAGCGCAGCTGACGCAGCGGAACGTGTTCGAGTTGCGCGCCGCCGTTTCGCTGTCGGCGCTCGAGGCCATCACCACGCATCTCGGCGGCCTGCGCGAGGGCCGCAAGTCCGTGCTGTTCGTCAGTCAAGGGCCGCCAGTGGGGATGCCGGGGAGCCCGAACTACCCGCGCCTCGAAGCCGCGCTCCAGGCGGCCAATCGCGGCAACGTTACGGTGCACGTACTGGACCCGCGGCCCCTGGGTTCGGCGCCGTTCGGCGGGGCCGAAGCGCTGCGGCGGCTGTCGGTCGAAACCGGCGGCCGTGCCATCGTCAACACCAATAATCCCGAGAGCGGCCTGAAGCAGGTCATGGCCGACGCGAGCGCGTACTACCTGATTGGCTACTCGCCGACGCGGCCCCGGCTGGACGGCAAGTTCCACAAGATCAACGTGCGCGTGAAGCGTTCAGGTGTGCGGGTCACGGCACGGCGCGGGTACTGGGCGCCCACGGAGGCGGAAACGAACCCGGCGCCGGTCAAACCCGCCGACCCGAAGCTGACCGGGGCCCTCAGCGAACTGGTGACGCGCACAGGAGACGGCCGGCTGATTGATGTCTGGGTCGGGACCGAGCCTGGAGAAGACGGGCACTCGGCCGTGCACGTCACCTGGGAACTGGCGCGCCGCAGCGTCGATTCGTCGCCGGCTGTCGTGGAGGTCGAGCCGGTCACCCGTACGGGCACGACCCTGGGCGAGGCGCAGAGCATCCGCACGCCGCCGCGCGAAGGGGATGCGCCGACGGTCGCCTCCTATCAGCTGAAGCCCGGTCCGCTCGCCCTGCGGGTGACCGTGCGCACCGCCGGCGGTGCGGTCCTCGATCGATGGACGCAGTCGCTGGTGGTGCCGGACTACACCGCCGCGCCCCTCAAGCTGGGGACGCCGCGCGTCTTCCGGACGCGCACGCTCGCCGAGACCCGGTCCTTCGAGGCCGACCCCAATCCCACGCCCTCGGCCTCGCGCCGCTTCCGCCGGACCGACCGGGTCGTCATCGACGTGCCGTACCAGACCGCGAGCGGTCAGCCCGAGATCCAGGCGCAGTTGACCAACCGGGACGGCAAGGTGCTGGTGCCCCTCACGCTGGCGAAGGGCCCGGAGGGGGTGGCGCGCGTCATGATGCCGCTCGCCAGCCTGGCGCCGAGCACCTACACGGTACGCGTCGAGGTGAAGTCCGGCGACGAGCAGGGCGTGCAGGTCGTGGCGTTCACGGTCTCCCAATAGTGCGCGGCCGGGGATGAGGAGGCGGATGGTGCGGCACAGGTGGGCGCTGCGGGTGTGCGCCGTGGTGCTGATGGTCGCCGCGCTGTCGGCCCAGCCGCCGGCCCCGAGGCCGACGCTGTCCGATGCCGTCAAGGGATTCGTCGCCGTCGACGGGCCGGTGGTGGCGCTCGTGAACGCCCGCGTCATCGACGGCACGGGCGCGGCTCCGCGCGAGGCCCAGACCCTCGTCCTGCGCGACGGCGTGATCACCGCCGTCGGTTCGACGTCACAACTCGCACCGCCCGCCGGGGCCGCCATCGTCGACCTGGCTGGCAAGACCGTGATGCCCGGCATGGTGATGCTGCACGAGCACCTCTACTACCCGGTTGGGCCCGGCGTATACGGACAGCTCGGCCAGAGCTTCGTGCGCCTCTATCTCGCCGGTGGTGTCACCACGATGCGGACGGCCGGCAACATGAACGGCTTCATGGACCTGAACCTGAAGCGCGCGGTCGAGGACGGCCGCGTCGCCGGGCCGGCCATCGATGCCACGGCGCCCTACGTGAACGGTCCCAACACGTTCCTGCAGATGCGCTCGATGGCGGACGCCGGCGAGGCCAGGCGCCAGGTCGCCTACTGGGCGGACATGGGCGCCACGTCGCTCAAGGCCTACATGCAGATTTCGCGCGCGCAGCTCGGCGCGGTCGTGCAGGAAGCGCACGCGCGCGGGCTGAAGGTGACCGGGCATCTGTGCTCCGTCACCTACGCCGAAGCGGCGGATCTGGGCATCGACAACCTCGAACACGGGTTCTTCGCGGCGACCGACTTCGTCCCGGACAAGCAGCCGGATGTCTGTCCAGGTCAGGGGCGCGGGCAGCAGACGATTGCCGCGCTCGATGAATCGTCACCGGCCTTGCAGGCGTTGATGCGCAAGCTGGTGGACAAGAAGGTGGCGCTCACCTCGACGCTCACCGTGTTCGAGACCTACACGCCCGGACGCCCGGTGCCGCCTGGCCTCGAGGTGCTGTTGCCGGTGTTGAAGGAACAGTTCGAGCAGAACTACCGGCGCACGGCCGACAACAAGGACTCGATCTACCGCACGCTGTTCCCGAAGGCGATGTCGCTGGAGCGCGCGTTCGTGCGTGCCGGCGGCACGCTCGTCGTGGGCACCGACCCCACCGGCGGGGGCGGGGTGATTCCTGGCTATTCCAACCAGCGGGCGCTGGAACTGCTGGTGGACGCCGGCTTCACGCCGCTCGAGGCGATTGCCATCGGCACGCGGAACGGCGCCCGGTATCTGGGCCGCGAGGCGACGATCGGCACGATTGCGGTCGGAAAGCAGGCGGACCTGATGGTCGTCAACGGCGATCCGTCCCGCACGATCAGCGACATCCGGAAGGTGGACATCGTATTCAGGCAGGGTGTGGGCTACGACCCCGCGAAGCTCGTGGCGTCGGTCGCGGGCCGTGTCGGCCTCTGGTGAGCCGCGTTGGCGGCTCAGCGAGTCGCGCCCGGGCTCTCGGGCGTCAGGTTCCTGTGCGTGAAGGGCAACGGCTCGGGCCCACGCGTGTGACACCGCGGTCAACCCGAGCCGTCGATGCTGCAGCTACTCGATCTCCTCGGCCACCTGGCCGCGCTCGCTCTTTGCCGCCGCCACGATCTTCTGCTGCTGGTGCGCCGGCACCTCGTCGTAGTGCGAGTACTCCATGTGATACGAGCCGCGGCCGCCGGTGACCGAGGTCAGGTGCTGCTCGTAGGTGAGCATCTCCGACATCGGGACCTGGGCCTTGATCACGGTGACGGGACCGCGCGGTTCCATGCCCGAGATGCGCCCGCGGCGTCCGTTCAGGTCGCCCATCAGGTCTCCCGCGTAATCGCTGGGCGCGTAGACCTCGACGTTCATCACGGGCTCGAGCAGGATCGGCTTGGCTCTCGACATGCCATCCTTGAACGCCAGCCATCCCGCGGTCTTGAACGAGAGCTCGTTCGAGTCGACGTCGTGATACTGGCCATCCACGAGCACCACGCGGAAGTCGACCACGGGGTAGCCCGCCAGGTAGCCGCGGAGGCGTGACTCGCGGATGCCCTTCTCGACGGCCGGAATGAACTGGCGGGGGATGGAGCCGCCGAAGATGTCGTCGACGAACTCGAAGTCGCTGCCCCGCGGCAGCGGCTCCATGCGGATCTTGCAGTCGCCGAACTGTCCGTGCCCGCCGGTCTGCTTCTTGTGGCGTCCGTGCGCCTCGACGCGCGCGGTAATCGTCTCGCGGTAGGGAATGCGGGGTGGCTTGAGGATCACTTCCACGCCGAAGCGCCGCTTCAGCTTCGCGACGGTGACCTCGATGTGCAGCTGACCCTGGCCCGCCAGGAGCAGCTCGTTGGTCTGCGGATCGCGCGAGTAGCGGATGCTGCCATCCTCTTCCTCGAGGCGATGCATCGACGTGCTGATCTTGTCCTCGTCCCCGCGGCTCTTCGGCTCGATCGCGTAGGAGAGCACGGGTTCGGGGAAGACCATCGGCGCGAAGCTGATGCCGGCGCTCTTGTCCGCCAGCGTGTCGTTGGTCCTGGTGTCCTTCAGTTTGGCGACCGCACCGAGGTCACCCGCTTTCAGTTCGGACACGGGGACCTGGGTCTTGCCCTGCAGCACGACCAGATGCCCAAGCCGTTCCTGGGTCCCTCGCGTGAGGTTGGTGACGGTGGCGTCCGACTTGAGCACGCCCTGGTAGACCCGGAACATCGTGATGCGCCCGGCGAACTGGTCGGCCACGGTCTTCCACACGAAGGCTGCGTAGGGCGCGGCTTCGTCCGCGGCCCTCGTGACCAGGTCGCTGCCGGCCAGCGCCTGGAACGGCCGCTCGGCGGGCGACGGGATGTACGACGCCAGCGCATCGAGCAGCGGCTGGGCGCCCACGTTCTGCAGACCCGAGGCGCAGACCACCGGAAACAGGCGCGCCGCCGCCGTGGCGGCCTTCAGCCCGCTCATGAGTTCGTCCTCCGTGAGCGTGCCCGCCTCGAAGAAGTGCTCCATCAGACGCTCGTCGGCTTCGGCCACCATCTCGATGAGCGATTCGCGCGCGCTGGCTGCCGCTGCTTCCATGGCGGGCGGCACCGGCCCTTCCGTCATGCCCTTGGAGCCGTCGGCCGGGAAGGTGTAGGCCTTCAACGAGACGAGATCGACCACGCCATTGAAGGCGCCGGCCTCGCCGATGGGCAACTGGATCGGGACGATGGCTCGCCCGAGTGTCTGGCGCATGGAGTCGACCGTTCGCTCGAGCGAAGCGCGGTCGCGATCGAGCCGGTTCACGCAGATCAGCCGGGGCAACGCCAGCTCTTCGGTGGCGTGCCAGGCCTTCTCCGTCTGCACTTCAACGCCGGCAACGGCGTCCACCACGACGAGTGCGCCTTCCGCCACGCGCAGTGCGGCCTGCGCATCGGCGAAGAAGTTGCCGACGCCGGGTGTATCGATCAGGTTGATCTTGGCTTTGTTCCACTCCGCATGCGCCAGGGTGGCGCTCAGCGTGTGCTTGCGAGCGATCTCCTCGTCGTCGTAGTCGGTGACAGTCGTGCCATCGTCCACGAGTCCGAGCCGGTTGACCATGCCGGCCGCGAACAGCAGCGCGGACACCAGCTGGGTCTTACCGCATCCGCCGTGACCCACTACAGCCACGTTGCGGATGTTGGCAGCGTCGTACACCTTCATAGGCGTGAAGCCTTCCCGGGCGCGTCAGACGTCCGTTCCTTGTGGGCATCATATGACAGCTGAGGGCCGCTGGATTACTCGTATCTGAGCGCCTCGATCGGATCCATCCGCGAAGCGCGCCACGCGGGCAGCATCCCGAAGAACACGCCGACGCTGGCCGAGAAGCCCAAGCCGAGCGCGAACGACCACCAGGGCAGGGAGACGGGGAAGCCGGAGACGAGATTGACGAGCAGGCCGATGGCGCTGCCCAGCACGACTCCCAGGACGCCGCCCACGCTGGTGAGCACGATGGCCTCGATCAGGAACTGCGTGAGGATCTCGGTGCGCCGCGCGCCGAGGGCCTTGCGGACGCCGATTTCCCGCGTCCGCTCGGTCACGGAAATGGTCATGATGGCCATGACGCCGATGCCGCCCACCATCAGGGCAATGGACGAGATGACGACCAGCGACAGCAGCACGGCCTGGGAAATCTGATCCCACACCTTCAGCACGGCGTCCTGGGTGACCAGGTCGAAATCGTTGGGCTTGTCGAGCGTGAGCCCATGGCGGATGCGCATCACCGCCTCGACTTCCTGCATCGCGGTCTCCCGCGAGACGTCGTCGCGCGGCACAACGGCGATCATCACCGCCTGGCCCCCGAACGGTCCCCGCCGGATGCGTTCGTTGCCGAACTGCTTGCGGAACGCGGTGTAGGGGATGATGGCGAAGTCGTCCTGCCCGAGGCTGAACCCCCCGGCCGCGGGCCGCTTGTCGATCACGCCCAGCACCGTGTAATCCGAGGCGCCGATCCGGATGGTCTTGCCGACGGGATCGATGCCCCGTGCCTGGAACAGCGCTTCGTATGGGCCATAGCCGATCACCGCGACGCGGCGGTGGCGCAGGACTTCCTGCTCGGTGAACACGCGCCCGGCGAGGAGCTTGGCGAAGTTCACGTCGACGAACCGCTCGCTGGTGCCCATGACCGCGGCGGGGCGGGTTCTCTCGCCGCGGTAGAACATGCGCTCCATCGTCGGCCCCGGCGGTCCGGCGCCCAGCCACGTGTCCACGATCGCCACCGACGGGGCCAGCCGCTCGATGGCCTCGCCGTCCTCCACCGACAGGATGGGCCGGCGGATCAGCTCCAGGAACGACGCGCCGGACGAGAAGCTCACCGCGCCGAACCGCTGGACGAAGATGGTCTTGGGGCCGAGGGCCGCGATCGAGTCGCGCAGGGACGTGTCGAAGCCGCGGATGAGCGACGTCATCCCGACGATGGAGGTGACGCCGATGACGACCCCGAGCACGGTCAGGGCGGACCGCATCTTGTTGACGCGCAGCGTCTCGAACGCCATGCGCGCGGTCTCGCGGAACAGTCCGGCCTGTCGGGTGAGGTTCTTCACGGCTACTCGCGCCTCAGCGCTTAGATCGGGTCGAGCATCGCGGCGCGGCGCGCCGGGTACCACCCGAAGAACAGGCCCACAATCGCGGTGATGGCCACGCCCAGGACGACCGACCACGATTCGACCGAAGCGGGGACGGGCGTCAGGCTGCCGATGATGGTGGCGAACAGGGCGCCCAGGGCGACCCCGATGATGCCGCCGGTGAGCGAGAGCGTCACCGACTCGGTGAGCACCTGCGACATGATGTCCCGCCGCTTGGCGCCGAGCGCCTTGCGCAAGCCGATCTCGCGCGTCCGTTCGCTCACGACCATCAGCATGATGTTCATGATGACGATGCCGCCGACCAGGAGCGAGAGCCCGACAATCCCGACCAGCACGATCGCGATGCCCGCGGTGGCCTGCTGGAAGATGCCAAGCACGGAGTCCGAGGCCAGCATGCCGAAGTTGTCGGGCTCGGACGGCTTCAGGCGGCGCTCGATGCGTATCGCCACGCGCGCCTCGTCCTTGGCCTGCTGCACCAGCGACGGATCGCGCGGGCGCACCATCAACTGCAGCGACTGCCGTGCCCCGAACAGCTTCTGGTAGGCGCCGAGTGGGATCACGACGAACTCGTCGAGCGAGTTGCCGAACGCCGACCCTTTCTTGGAGGAGACGCCGACCACTCGGAAGCTGACCCCCGCCACGCGGATCAGCTTGTCGAGCGGGTCCGCGGCGCCAAACAGCCGGTCGGCGGTCTGCCAGCCCACGAGCGCCACATGGCGCTTGCGGCGGATCTCGACCGGGCTGATCATGCGTCCGCGCTCGGCGTCGAAGGTCGTGAAGTCCAGGTACTCCTCGGTGACGCCCTGCACCTGCACCGATTCGAGCTCCTCGTCCCGGTAGGCGACCCGCGTGCTCTGCTGCGCCTGCGCCATCACCGCATTCACCGCGGTGCTGAAGCGCCGGACGGCGATGGCGTCATCCAGCGTCACGTCCGGGTTGTTCCGTGCGCGTTCGAACTCGTCCTCGTTCTGCGTGATGCCGGTGCGCTGGATCACGAAGGAGTCGGCACCCAGATCCGAGACGATGGCGTCGGTGACCGCGCCGTTCACGCCGGTGATGAGTGCGACGACGGTGATGATCGACGACACCGCCACGATGTTGCCCAGCAGCGTGAGCAGCGATCGCAGCTTGTTCGCCCAGATGGACGACAGCGCCAGTCGAATCGACTCGAGGACCTGGGACATGTGTCGGCCGAGTGTGGCAGTGGGCCCCGATTACGAGCCCGCGGGTTTCCCCGTGTTGACGAGATCGCCCTCGAACATCCCACGCACCGATTCGAACGGACCGGTGATCACCCGGTCGCCTTCCTCGAGGCCCGAGAGCACCTCCAGGTAGCGCTCACCCGCAATCCCGAGCTTGACCGGCACGAACGTGGCCTTGTTGTCGCGGATCACGAATACGCCTTCGGTCTCGTCGCGCTTCTGTCCCGGCTGCAGCTCGGCGGGGGCCGCGGCGGCGGTCGTCGACGGCCCCCACAGCTGGAAGCGCGGCTTGGGCGGCCGCATCTCCGGAATGATGTTGCCCTGCTGGTCGTACAGCAGTTCCCGCACGGTCAGGGCCTGGATCGGCACCGCCGTGACGCTGCCGCGGGTGGCGGTGGTGATCTCGGCCGTGCAGGTGAAGCCGGGGCGCACGTCGGGCACCTGCTCGTGGATGGTGATGGTCACCTTGAAGTTGGTGGCCGTGCGGGCCGTCGTGCCGGTGGCCGTAGTCTGGATCGGGCTGTTGCCGATCTCGGTGACCTTTCCGGTGAAGGTCTTGTCCGGAATGGCATCGATGGTGATCTTCGCCGCCTGGCCGAACTGGACGAACGGAATATCGGTTTCGTCCACCTCGATCTCGGCCTCGATGATCGACATGTCCGCCACGGTCAGCAGGATGGTGCCGGCGTTGTTCATCGTGCCCACCACCACGTTCTCGCCCTCTTCGATGTTCCGGCGCGTGACGACGCCGTCGAAGGGCGCCTCGAAGCGCACCTGAGACAGCGAATGCTGGCTGCTCTGCAGCCCGGCTTCCTGCTGGCGCAACTGCGTCTCGCGGTTCTTGATCTCCTGCTCGCGGGCGCGCAGGTCGCTCTCGCGGATCTCGACTTCGGCCTGCGCCTTCTCGAGCGATTCGCGAGTCGTGAGCCCCGACTGCCAGAGATCCTGCTGGCGCTTCAGCGACTGGCGGGCCAGTTCGAGGTTCGCGCGGGCGCTCTGCAGGCCGACCCGCGACTGCTCGAGCGCCGTCGACGCGCCGGCAACCGCGGCTTCGTCGCGCCGAACCGCCGCCGCGGCCACGACCGCGTCGATCTGGAGGAGGAACTGACCGGCCTTGACCCGGTCGCCCTCGTTCACCGCCAGCCGCGTGACGCGGCCCATCGACTGGGCGCTGATGTTGACGGTCTTCTGCGGCTCGATCTTCCCAGAGGCCGAGACGATGGCCTCGAGATCACGGCGCTGGATGGTCTCGGCCGACACGGTAATGCCCTGGTCCTGCCGCCGGCTGATCACGGCCGCCGCCACACCTGCGATGACCAGCAGCACCACGACCGCCCACAGCCACTTCTTCCGGAGCACGCTAAGACCCTCCTGCGACGGTCATCACCGCCGCCAACAACGCTGCTATACCTGCATAGACGGCCAGCAACCGCACGGCGTAGCGGCGGGACGGCTTGCCGGTGGCCGTCGCCACGCCCAGGGCGAGCAGCCAGAGCCACCACAGACCGAACAGCTCAATCGACCCGAACATCCGGGCAGGCAGGGTGCCGTCGCCGAAACCGGGGAGGACCACCGCGAGATTCGTCGGACTCGTGATCGACTCCCGCAGGTAGTGCAGCGGCGTGGCCACGAGCTCCCCGAGCACGAGCACCGTGGTGGCGTGCACGGTGACCGCCAGCGCGGCAGGCAGTGACATCCCGGCACCGTCCGCCCGCGCCAGGCCGATCAGGCCGAACGCCACGAGCAGGGTGAGCGGCGGTGCCATCAGGAACCGGCCTCCACTCGTAAAGTAGGTGAACCACGGCGGCGACTGCTGCAGTGCGGCATACGCCCCGTCGTCCACCGTTCCCCCGAAGGCTTCGACGACGCGTACGCGCTCGTCCACGAGGGCCTGACGGCCGACGTCGGTGGAGAGCAGCCACGCCGCCGGCACCAACCAGAGGATCAGGAGGAGGGCCCACGTCGAAAGGAAGGCTGGGGCAGCCACGAGGGCGGCCATGGTCGAGCGGGGGTGCCTGAGCACGCCCGCAATACGGCGCATGCGAAAAGATTGTCCTTTGTGCTTATACGACGTGAGGGGACGGGAGGTTTCTTGACAGTCTTCCAAAGTGCTGAATACGATGAACTTCTCGGTTTCCCCTTCCCAGAATCCGCGTCGCGTTCGTGACTTCAAAATTGTAATTTATGTTGGTAAAAATACTCAATGGCCGCGCTGCCTGCTTGCTGGCGTTCGCCCTATTCTTGCCGGGCATTGCGGCGGGCCAATCCATGGGCACCCGCGCTGCTGGCATGGGCGAGGCGTTCGTCGCGGTGGCCGACGACGCGACGTCCATCTACTGGAATCCCGCGGGCATGGCAACCGGGGCGTTCCTCAGTTTTGTGCTGGATTTCGGCCAGAATCGCGCGGAACCTCCGAATCCCGACGGGACGGCGGCTGGTTCGGAAGGGTCCGCCCAGTTCATTGGCTTCACGATTCCGCCCTTCGGTGTCGGCTATTACCGGCGGTCGGTGGCGGCCACGACCAAGCTCACCACTGAAGGAATGGCCGGCCAAAGCCGAGAAGATGGACGGCAAAGTGTGCAGGCCCTGACCACTTCGAACATCGGCGTGACGCTGGCGCAGTCCATCAACGACTACATCGTGGTCGCCAGTACCGTGAAGTTCGTCCGCGGCGAGGTCACGAGTGGCGTCAGCACCGCCAGTGACCCCTTCGACGCACTCGACGAGCGGGATTCGTTCCCGCACCGGGATACCTCGCGGGTCGACGTCGACGCCGGAGCGATGGTGGCCGTGGAGCAGTGGCGTCTGGGACTGGTCGCAAGAAACCTGACGACTCCGGAGTTCGACCGGCCCGATGTCGAAGGTGGCTCGGTCGAGCTGGAACGCGAGGTGCGGGTCGGTGCGGCATGGGGGAGCGGCTGGCCGGGGATCTCCCGGCTGGTGGTGTCCACCGACGTGGACATCACGCGCCAGGCCTCGCTGACGGGCGAGCGGCGCGATGTCGCAGCCGGCGTCGAGACCTGGTGGCTGGGACAGCGGCTCGGTGTGCGAGGCGGGCTCCGCGGGAGCACGAGCGGCGCGGCGCGGCCAGTGGTGGCGGGCGGCGTGTCCGCGGCCATCAAGACGGGAGTGTTCGTGGAGGCGCACCTGGCCCGCGGGGACCAGGACGAGCGTTCGTGGAGTGTGGGTGCGAGGTTGACGTTTTAGGAACGACATGCCGGTCAGGATTGGCGAACTGCTTCTCAAAGAGAAGCGCATCACGGCGGAACAGCTACAGGACGCCCTGACGTATCAGCGGCAGAACGGGGGGAAGCTCGGCGCCAACCTCGTGAAGCTGGGATACATCCAGGACGACGAGATCACCGCTCTGCTCTCGAAGCAGTACGGGGTGCCGTCGATTGCGCTCGGGCAGTTCGAGATCGACACGGCCGTGATCAAGCTGGTGCCCGCCGAGACGGCGCGCAAGTACCAGATCGTGCCCTTGAGCCGATCGGGCGCCACGCTCACGATCGCGATGACCGATCCCACCAACGTCTTCGCCATGGACGACGTGAAGTTCATGACGGGCTACAACGTCGAGCCGGTCGTGGCGTCCGAGACCGGGGTGTTCGAGGCGATCGAGAAGTACTACGGCGGGGCGCCGGTCGCCAGCGTGACGGGCCGCGGCGGCGGCTCGGCGATCCAGCAGGCCACCACCGAGAGCGCCCTGGACTTCGCGACCAAGGCCCTCGAGGAGATGCCGACGGACGTCGGCGAAGTCGAGGTCATGGACGACCTCGAGGAGATCAGCGCCGAAGCGTTGACCCGGCAGGGCGAGGAAGCGCCGGTCATCAAGCTGGTCAACGTGATCCTGATGTCGGCCATCTCGAAGGGCGCCAGCGACATCCACATCGAGCCCTACGAGAAGGAATACCGGGTCCGCTTCCGCATCGACGGCATTCTCTACAACATGATGGCGCCGTCGCTCAAGATGCGGGACGCGATCACCTCCCGCATCAAGATTCTGGCGAAGCTGGACATCGCCGAGAAGCGCCTGCCGCAGGACGGCCGCATCAAGATCCGCTTCAACGACAAGGGCGCCAGCAAGGACATCGACTTCCGCGTCTCGTGCCTGCCGACGCTGTTCGGCGAGAAGATCGTCATGCGCCTGCTCGACAAGGGCAAGCTCATGCTCGACATGACGCGTCTCGGCTTCGAGCCGGAGTCGTTGAAGAAGCTCGAAACGCAGATCCAGAAGCCCTGGGGCATGGTGCTGGTGACGGGGCCCACGGGCAGCGGCAAGACCAACACCCTGTATTCGTCGATCTCGCGGATCAACACCTCCGAGACGAACATCATGACGGCCGAGGACCCGGTGGAGTTCAACCTCCCCGGCGTCAACCAGGTCCAGGTGCGGGAGAGCATCGGCCTCAATTTCGCAGCCGCGCTGCGCAGCTTCCTCCGTCAGGACCCGAACATCATCCTGGTCGGCGAGATCCGCGACTTCGAGACGGCGGAGATTGCCGTGAAGGCGGCGCTGACCGGCCATCTCGTGCTGTCGACGCTGCACACCAACGACGCGCCGAGCACGGTGAACCGCCTGATGAACATGGGCATCGAGCCGTTCCTCGTCGCCAGCTCGCTCAACCTGGTCTGCGCCCAGCGGCTGGTGCGCCGCGTGTGCTCGAACTGCAAGGAGCACGAGGATCTGCCGCCGGCCGCGCTCGAGCACATCGGCTTTTCCGCGGAGGACGCGCGCACCCTCAAGGTGTATCGCGGCAAGGGGTGCGACAAGTGCAACGGCACCGGCTACAAGGGCCGGGTCGGCCTGTACGAGGTGATGGACATCACCGACGAACTGCGCGAACTGGTGCTGGTCGGGGCCTCGGCGCTCGAGCTGCGGCGCAAGGCGGTGGAGGAGGGCATGATCACGCTGCGCGGCAGCGGCCTCCGGAAGATCAAGGATGGCGTCACGTCGGTCGAGGAAGTCCTGCGTGAAACGGTCCGGTAAGCCGAATCATTTGCCTGAGGTGAAGAACGCGTTATGGCCACACTGCCGGAACTGCTGAAGACGACCGTCGAGCTGGGCGCGTCGGACCTGCACCTGTCCATCGACTGCCCGCCACAGGTGCGCGTGCACGGCGAGCTCCGCCGCCTCGAACTGCCGGCGCTGACGCCGACCGACAGCAAGGCCCTCACCTACAGCGTGCTCACCGACGCGCAGAAGAAGCGCTTCGAGGAGACGCTCGAGCTCGACTTCTCGTTCGGGATCCGCGGGGTGGCACGCTTCCGCTGCAACATGTACAACCAGCGCGGCGCCGTCGCCGCGGCCTATCGGCAGATTCCCGAGAAGATCCGCGGGCTCGAGGAACTGCACCTGCCGCCGGTCATCGCCAAGCTGGCGGACAGGCCGCGCGGCCTGGTCCTGGTGACCGGCCCGACCGGCAGCGGCAAGTCCACCACCCTCGCCGCGATGATCGACAAGATCAACACCGAACAGCACGGGCACATCCTCACCATCGAGGATCCGATCGAGTACCTGCACCAGCACAAGGGCTGCATGGTCAACCAGCGCGAGGTCCACAGCGACACCCAGAGCTTCACCAACGCCCTGCGCGCCGCGCTGCGTGAAGACCCCGACGTGGTGCTGATCGGCGAAATGCGCGACCTCGAGACGGTGGAATCGGCGCTGCGCATCGCGGAGACCGGCCACCTGACCTTCGCCACGCTCCACACCAACTCGGCGTCGTCGACGATCAACCGCATCATCGACCAGTTCCCGGCGCACCAGCAGGGACAGATCCGCACGCAGCTCTCGATGGTGCTCGAAGGCATCGTCTGTCAGAGCCTGCTGCCGAAGATCAACGGCGAGGGTCGCGTGGTGTCGATGGAGATTCTGATCCCGACCGCGGGTATCCGGAACCTGATTCGCGAGGACAAGGTCCACCAGATCTACTCGGCGATGCAGACCGGGCAGGAGAAGCTCGGCATGCAGACGATGAACCAGTCACTGGCGACGCTGTTCTTCCGCCGCCAGATTTCGCTGGAGACGGCGATCAGCGCCTCGTCGAACCGCGACGAGCTCCAGGAGATGATCAACCGCGGCGTCGGTGTGGTCGCCGGCGCGGGGATGTCGCGCCCGGGGACCCCGGGCGCCGCGCTCCGCCCAGGCCGTCCGGGTGGGCAGTAGGATGAGGGGTCGAACGGGTCTCCCCCCGATCGATGCACTGAGGAACGGAGACTGACATGGCGACGTTTGCGTTTTCCGGGAGAACCCGCGGCGGCGAGTCCGTGGCGGGCGAGCGCATGGGCGACTCGATGGAAGCGGTCACGGCGGCACTGCGCCGCGAGCAGATTCAGGTCACGCGCATCTCGCCCGTGGCGGTCAAGGCGGCAGCCCCCAAGAAGCTGCGTGTCAGGTCCGTCCCGGCCAAGAACCTGGCGGTGTTCACCCGCCAGTTCTCGGTGATGATCGACGCGGGCCTGCCGCTGGTCCAGTGCCTGGACATTCTCGGGAACCAGGAAGAGCACAAGTACTTCCAGCAGGTGATCCTGCAGACCCGGACCGACGTCGAAGGCGGTCAGGCGCTGGCTGATGCCATGAAGCGGCATCCCCGCGTGTTCGATGCGCTCTACACCAACATGATTGCCGCCGGCGAGGCGGGCGGCATCCTCGACACCATCCTCAAGCGTCTGGCGGTCTATATCGAGAAGGCCGTCAAGTTGAAGGGGCAGGTGCAGTCCGCGATGATCTACCCGATCGCGGTCATCGTGATTGCCGGCGCGGTGGTGGGCGTCATCCTCTGGAAGGTCATCCCGACCTTCGCCAGCCTGTTCGCCGGGCTCGGCGCCGAACTGCCGCTGCCGACCCGCATTGTCATCGCGCTCAGCAACAACCTGATCCGGTTCATGCCGTTCCTGATCGCCTTGCTCTTCGGCGGCGGCTACGCGCTGCGGCAGTATTACGGCACGGAGAAGGGGCGGCGGGTGGTGGACGGGCTGCTGCTGAAGTTGCCGATTCTCGGGTCGATTCTCCGCAAGATCGCGGTCGCGCGCTTCTGCCGCACCCTGTCGACGCTGATGGCGTCCGGCGTGCCCATCCTCGACGGTCTCGACATCACGGCGCGGACCTCCGGCAACGCGATCATCGAAGACGCCATTCAGGTGACCCGCAAGAGCATCGAACGCGGCGAAACCATTTCCGGCCCGCTGAAAGAAACCGGCGTGTTCCCGGGCATGGTCGTCCAGATGATCGGCGTCGGCGAGGCGACCGGCGCGCTCGACACCATGCTGGCCAAGATCGCCGACTTCTACGAGGAGGAAGTGGACACCGCGGTGGCGGGCATGCTGACGCTGCTCGAACCGGTGATGATCGCGTTCCTCGGCGGCGTCGTCGGCGGCATCGTGATCGCGATGTACCTGCCCATCTTTGGCCTCATCGAGAAGATGGCTGGATGAGTCCGTCCTCGCTGCGGCAGCCGCTGGCGACGCACACAGCCATCCGGCTGATCGTCGCCACCGTGCTGCTGGGCCTGGCGGTGGTCACGCAGGAGCGAACCCGGGGCCCCAACCCGTTCTTCGTGTTGATCGGCATCGCGTTCGCCGTCAGCATCGCGCTGATGGTCCTGATGCGCTTCGTGGATCGGCCGTGGATGGCCGATCTGCACTTCGCGCTCGACTCCCTCCTGGTGTCCGCCGGCGTCTATCTGACCGGCGGCGTCAACAGCCTCTTCACCACGCTCTACGCGCTGCCGATTCTCTCGGCCAGCACGGTGCAGCTGCGCCGCGGCGGGCTGCGGATGGCGGCGCTGAGCGCGATGTTGTTCGTGGGGCTGGTCGCCGCACAATACGTCGCGGCACGCGAGGTCCTGGTCCTGCCGTTCGTGCCGGTGCCCGGCGGCCTGCCGGCGCCCAGCATCGCGCTCTACACGGTGGTCCTGAACGTCTTCGGGTTCTTCGCGGTCGCGCTGCTCGCCGGCTCGCTGGCCGAACGCGTGCGCCGTGCCGACGTCCGCCTCGAAGAGGTGACGTCGGAGATCGCCGACCTGCAGGCGTTCAACCAGTTCGTGATCGATAGCCTGCTGAGCGGGCTCGCGACCGCGGACGCGCAGAACCGCCTGCTCACGTTCAACCGCTCGGCCATGACGATTACCGGCCTGACCGGCGAGCCGCCCATCGGCCACCAGGCCACGGAGGTGATGCAGCTCGATCCGTCGGCGATCGAGACGCTGGACGAGGATCTGCAGCGGCGGCGCAGCAAGCGCATGGACTATCAGTTCACCCGCGCCAACGGCACGGTCATTGACATCGGGTTGAGTGTGGCCCGCCTCCCGCTCCCGGACGGCAGCCACGGCTTTCTCTACACGTTCCAGGACGTGACCGAGATGAAGCGATACGAGCGCGCGGCACGCATGCAGCAGCGGCTGGCGGCGGTGGGCGAGATGGCGGCGGGTATCGCCCACGAGATCCGCAACCCTCTGGCGTCGATGTCGGGATCGATGCAGATGCTGCGCCAGGAACTGGCGCTGAGCGGCGATCAGGCGCAGCTGATGGACATCGTCCTCAAGGAATCGGACCGCCTGAACCAGACGATCAAGTCGTTTCTCGCCTACGCCCGACCGCAGAAGGCCGAGGTGACGCGGCTCGACCTGGGCACGCTCGTCAGGGAGACGGCCATGCTGCTGCGCAACAGCCCGGACGTCGGCGAGCGGCATACGGTGGCGGTCTCGCTTCCGGATGGCGAGGTGCCGGTCGAAGGCGACGAAAGCCAGCTGCGCCAGATTCTCTGGAACCTGGCGACCAACGGATTGCGGGCCATGCGGAACGGCGGCGAACTGCGTCTGAGCGCCCGTAACGAGCCGCCCAATGGCGGCTCCGGCTACGCCGTGCTGGAGATCAGCGACCACGGCGTCGGCATGTCGGCCGAGGAACTCGACGACATCTTCCAACCCTTCCGCGGCTCGTTCGGCCAGGGGACCGGGCTCGGCCTCGCCATCGTGCACCGCATCGTCACGGACTACGGCGGCCGCGTGGACGTGCGTTCCGTGCCCGGGCAGGGCACCACCTTCGCCGTGCGGTTTCCCAGCCCGCGCGGCAGGGTCACCGAACCGTCTGGGACGAGCCCCGCACTGCCGCGGGCCGGTTCCGCCTAGAATTCCCGGATGCCCCGAATCCTGATAGTCGATGACGAACAGTCGATGCGCGAATGGCTGCGCATCCTGTTCCAGCGCGACGGCTTCGAGGTGCTGATCGCCGACGATGGCCTGACCGCCCGCGAGATCGTGGCGCGGGAGTATGTGGACGTCGTGCTGACCGACATCAGGATGCCTCGCATGGACGGCCTCGCCCTCCTGCAGGCCGTTCGGGAACTGGCGCCCGATGTGGTGGTCCTGATGATGACCGCCCATTGGACCCGCGATTCGGACGAGTGGAAGCACGCGCGCGAGCTGGGCGCCGAGGCCCTCTTCGAGAAGCCGTTCCGCGACGTGCATCTCGTCACGATGCAGGTGCGGCAGCTGCTCGAGTCGCGGCGGCTGCGCCACGAGAACGCGGTCCTCCGCAGCACGACGGTCGAGCAGGGTTTCGCCGGCATCATCGGGCGCAGCACGCCGATGCTGGACGTGTTCCGTCTGGTCGAGACGGTCTGCCGCACCAACAGCACCATCCTGATCACCGGCGAATCGGGCACCGGCAAGGAACTGGTGGCGCAGGCCATGCACAAGCAGTCGCTGCGCCGCGACAAGCCGTTCGTGGCCGTCAACTGCGGCGCCATGCCCGAGAACCTGCTGGAGTCCGAACTGTTCGGTCACGTCCGGGGGGCGTTCACCGGCGCCGACGCCAACAAGAAGGGCCTGGTCGAGGTCGCAGAAGGCGGCACGGTGTTCCTCGACGAAATCGGCGAGATGACGCCGGCCATGCAGGTGAAGTTCCTGCGGGTGCTGCAGGAGCGGAAGTTCCGCCGGGTCGGTGGCACCGAGGAAACCGCGGCCAACATCCGCGTCATCGCCGCCACCAACCGCGATCTGCCCACCCTGGTCGCGGAGGGGAAGTTCCGCGAGGATCTGTTCTATCGGCTCAACGTCATCCCGATCCGTCTGCCGGCGCTCCGCGAGCGGCCGGGTGATGTCCCACTGATTGCCGAGCACTTCCTGGCCAAGCTGTCACGCGAGATGGGCAAGCCCCTCGAAGGCTTTGCCCCCGAGGCCCTCGCGGCGCTCGAAGCCTATCAATGGCCGGGCAACGTACGCGAGCTCGAGAACGTCGTCGAGCGTGCGGTGGCGTTGGAGCAGGGGTATCGCATCGAGTTGAGCACGCTGTCGGACGACATCCGCGCCGGGCGGCCTGCCACACCGCTGTCCGGCAGTCACCGCCAGAGTGCCGCACCGGTCGGACCGCTGCCAGAGGGCGGCGGCTTCAATCTCGAGCAGCATCTGCAGGATGTCGAGCGCGAGCATCTGGAGCGGGCGTTGAAGCAGGCGGCGGGTGTGCAGACGCACGCCGCCGAATTGCTGGGACTGAGCTTCAGGCAGTTCCGGTATCTGGCGAAGAAATACCACCTTCGGGGGGCGGAAGGCCGGTGACGCGGCTGGCGCTGGCGGCGTGGTTCGTCGGGGCCGCGGTGGCGCTGGCGCCGGCAGGAGGCACGCTGGCGCAGTCCCGCGCCGAGCAGGTCCTCGAGCAGTTCCTGCAGGCAGCCGATGCCCGTGCGGCCGGCGACGCCGCGGCGGCCGTGGTGTCGGCAGGCGTCGATGTGCCCCAGACGATGACCCGGCTGAAGGCGGGTCGCTCCTATGGTCCGGCGAAGGCCGGCGAGTCCACGATCCGTCTGACCACCACCGACGGCACCGTCATCGAGACGGTGGTGGACGTCCCCGTCGCGTATACGCCATCGCAGCGCTGGCCCGTGCGGATCCAACTGCACGGCGGCGTGAGCCGCCCCCTCTCCGGCGGCGAGCCGCGCCCGCTGACACCCAACCGGATTGCCGGCGAGGAAGCCATCTATCTGCAGCCGCGTGGCCATGCGGGGGCGGAGTGGTGGCACCTGAATCAGTACGAGCACATGGTGGCTCTCCTCGATCGCGTCAAGCGCTCGTACAACGTGGACGAGAACCGCGTCTACCTCACCGGAATCTCGGACGGCGCCACGGGCGTGTACTTCTTCGCGATGAAGCTGCCCACCCCGTTCTCGGCGTTCCTGCCGCTCAATGGGAACATGCGCGTGCTCTCGACGCCCAGCACTCGGGCGAACGGGCAGCTGTACGCCGGCAACATGGTCAACAAGCCGTTCTTCATCGTCAACGGTGGACGCGACCCGCTCTACCCGGTGTCGTCGGTCGCACCTCACGTGGAGATGCTGCAGGCGGCGGGCACGGAGGTGACGTTCCGGCCGCAGCCAGACGCGGGGCATGACACCAGCTGGTGGCCCACCGAGCGCGAGGCGTTTGCGCAGTTCGTCACCGCCCATCCGCGCCAGCCGCACCCGTCCCGCGTGTCGTGGGAGAGCGAACGGACCGATCGTTTCAACCGCGTGCACTGGCTGGTGATCGACCAACTTGGGCGTCGCGTGAGCGACGACGCGACGCTCGAGGACGTGAACCGGTTCGGCGTTCGAGGCGGCGACCAGCGGATGTTCGCGCGGACCTGGCCTTCCGGCCGTGTGGACGTCAGCCGCGACGGCAACACCTTCGAGGCACGCACGCGGGGCGTGGCACGCTTCACTCTGCTGCTCTCACCCGATGTCGTCGATCTGGCGAAGCCTGTCGTGGTGCGTGTCAACGGCGAGGTCGTGTTCAACGGTCCCGTGCGGGACAATCTGCAGACGCTGCTGCGGTGGTTCGCGCGTGACCTCGATCGCACGATGCTCTACACGGCCGAACTCCCGATTCAGGTCCGCTGACAGATACTGGCACACCGTTCTGACAGGAAATGTCAGAGCGACGCGTTTTGGCACCGGCCCCGGTGCGAGCCACCGGCCTGCAGTTATCCACGTAAACCACTACAGAAATGGGACTTACAGTCCACGCCGTTTTCGTGGCCGGCCCCGGACGCGAGTTGGTACGCAGGTTGCTCTTGTATGGGCCGTGCGGACGCCGCCACCGCAAAAAAGGCGGCGTCGGCAACACGAAATCACGGCGGCAGACTTCAACCGGTAACCCTCATCGTTTGTGGAGATATGACAATGCGTATTCGCGACACCAAGGGCTTCACCCTCATCGAACTTCTCATCGTGGTGGCCATCATCGGCATCATCGCCGCGATCGCGGTCCCGGGCCTGCTGAGCGCGCGTCGCTCGGGCAACGAAGCCTCGGCCATTGGTTCGCTCCGCGCCATCACCAGCTCGCAGCAGGCGTTCGCGTCGACCTGCGCGAACGGGTTCTACGCCTCGGCCCTGACCGACCTGGCCATCGCCCCTCCCGGGGGCGGCGCGCCGTTCATCAGCCCCGACCTCGGTGTGGCAGACACTGTTGACAAGAGCGGCTACCAGGTGATTCTGGCAGCTGGCGCGCCCACTGCGGCCTCCACCATCGACGCCTGCAACCTCGTGGCCGGCGCCGACCTCGTCTCCAACTGGGTTGCCACTGCGGAGCCCCTCTCGGCTGGTTCGACCGGCACGCGCTACTTCTGGGTGGGCACGCTGGGCACCATCTTCGCGGACACCGCCTCCCTGGCGGCTGTGACGGACGGGATGTCCCAGGCCCCGGGCGGCAACCCGATTCAGTAAGCACCACCTCGAGTCGGAACGGCAGGACACGGGCGCGGTTTCCTCCAGGGGGCCGCGCTCGTGGCCTGTACGCCGCCAGGGAATGCGGCGTCTCCCGGCTTATAATTCGCATCATGTCGCCCTGGTTCCTTGGATTCGCTGCTCTCGGGCTGGCTGCTTCGTCAGCATCGACGTGGGTGCATTATCGGCTGCTGCACGACCCCACTTACGTGAGCGTGTGCGATGTCAACGCCACGTTCAGCTGCAGTGAGGCCTACACGAGCCAGTACGGGGCGGTGGCTGGCGTGCCGGTGGCCCTGCTGGGGATGCTGTTCTTCGGGTTTGTCATCGGGCTGGTCGTGCTCTGCTCGCGCTCGAAGAGCGCGGCTGGCAACCTTCCGGGGTACCTGTTCGCCGCATCGACGATCGGGCTGGCAGCGGTGATGTATCTCGGTTACGCGTCGTATTTCATTCTGGGGACGGTGTGCCTGCTCTGCGTTGGCACCTACGTCGCCGTCATCGGGCTGTTCCTCACGTCGGGAGCGGCGGCAAAGGATCCCATGTCGAGTCTTCCAGTTCGGGCTGCTCACGATCTTCGTACCCTTGCCCGGACCCCTGCAGCCCTGTCGGTGGCGCTGGTGTTCGTCGCGGGTGCGCTGGCCGCGGTGCTGATGTTCCCGGCGGGAACGGTGGCCGCGTCGGCCTCGGAGGGCGAGCAGGCCGCGCCCGCGGCGGGTGCCGCGCAGGTGCGCGAGTTCGAGGCGTGGCTCGCCAAGCAGCCGCGCGAGCCCATCGTCGCTCCGGCCGACGGCGCGGCCGTCGTGATCATGAAGTTCAACGACTACCAATGCCCGCCCTGCCGCCAGACGTTCATGGAGTACAAGCCCATTCTCGCGAAGTGGGCCAAGCAGGCGCCCGGCAAGGTCAAGTTCATCACCAAGGACTTCGCGCTCGAACGCGAGTGCAACGCGGGGGTGAGTACGGACGTGCATCCCGCGGCCTGCGATGCCGCGGTGGCGGTGCGTCTGGCGCGCGAGAAGGGCAAGGCCGATGCCATGGAAGAGTGGCTGTTCGCCAACCAGCCGACGCTGACGCCGGCTTCGGTGCGGCAGGCCGCCAAGGACGTCGGCGGCGTGCTCGACATGGAGGCCCGCTACCAGGCGACGCTCACTCTCGTGAAGGGCGACACCGCCCAGGGCGCCCAGCTGAAGGTGACGGGCACGCCGACGTTCTTCATGAACGGGATGCGCCTGCCCGGGCTTCGTCCCGAATTCTTCGACGCCGCCATTGCCTGGGAGTTGAACCGCGTCGGAGGCGGAGGCCAGTAATTGTGGCCGCCATCGAGACCGAGGATCTATCCAAGGACTTTCTCGTCGGGTTCTGGCGTCCCCGACCCTATCGGGCCCTGGACCGCCTGACGCTCTCGGTGGACGAGGGCGAGGTCTTCGGCTTCCTGGGCCCGAACGGCGCCGGCAAGAGCACCACGCTCAAGGTACTGATGCAGCTGCTCTACCCCACGTCCGGCGCGGCCCGCATCCTGGGCCGTCCGGTCGGTGATCTGTCGGTGAAGCAGCGGGTCGGCTTTCTGCCGGAGAATCCCTACTTCTACGATCACCTCACCGCCGAGGAACTGCTCCGCTATTTCGGCCGCCTGTTCGGCCTGCGCGGGACGGATCTCACCACCCGTGTGGCCCGCGTGCTCGACGACGTGGGGATCGGCGCCGAACGACGCTTGCGGCTCCGGCAGTACTCGAAGGGCATGGTGCAACGCGTCGGGCTGGCGCAGGCGCTGCTGAACGAGCCCGACGTCGTGTTCCTGGATGAACCGATGTCCGGGCTGGATCCGCTGGGCCGCCGCCACGTTCGTCAGCTGATGCTGCGGCTGCGCGACCGCGGCTGCACGGTGTTCTTCTCATCGCACATCCTCTCCGACGCCGAGTCGCTGTGCAGCCGGGTGGCGATCCTCGCGCAGGGGCGCCTGGTGGCCTCCGGGCGCCTGTCCGACATCCTCGCGTTCGAGCTCCGCGGGTGGGAGCTGGTGGTGGCCAACCTCACGGACGAGACGCGTCGGTCGCTGGCGGCACGCGTCCGCTCGATGACGGCGCTGGCGCACGGCCGCTACACCATCGAGGTGCCGCCCGAGCAGGCCCCCGACGAGATCCTCCACGAGCTCCGGCGCGGCGGCGCGCAGGTCGTCTCACTCAATCCGCTGCGCGAAACGCTGGAGGACTACTTCGTGCAGTCCGTGGGCGCGGCCGCGACCCGGCAGACGGGCCTGTAGCGTGCGCATCATCACGGTCATCGCCGGCGCGGCGTTCAAGGAGTCGGTGCGCGACCGCGTGCCCTACTCGATGGTCGCCTTCGCCACGCTGCTCATCGCCGCGTCGTACCTGATCAGCCAGCTCACGGCCGGCCAGGACATGAAGATCATCAAGGACCTGGGCCTCGCCGCCATCTCGTGGTTCGGGCTGCTGATTGCGGTGTTCATCGGCATCGGGCTGGTGTCGAAGGAGGTGGAGCGCCGCAGCGTGTTCGCCGTGCTGTCGAAGCCGATCAGCCGGGGGCAGTTCGTGCTCGGCAAGTACTTCGGGCTGGTGATGACGCTGGTCGTCAACCTGGCGGTCATGACGCTGGCGTTCTATGCGGTGCTGTTCTACCTGGACGTCACGACCAACGCCTACGCGAAGACCGCCTGGCCGGCGCCCGCCATGGATCCGCGCCTCGGCCTCGCCGTGATCCTCACGGTGGCCGAACTGATGATCGTCACCGCCATCGCGCTGTTCTTCTCCACCTTCTCGAGCCCGCTGCTGTCGGCGCTGCTGACGTTCGGCTTGTGGGTGACCGGCCACTTCAATGCCGACCTGCGAAACTTCGAGGCGGTGCTCGACGTCCGGCCGCTGGTATGGTTGGCCCGCGCGCTCTACTACGTGCTGCCGAACCTGGCGCCGTTCAACGTCCGCGCCGAGGTGGTCCACGGTGTCGACGTGTCGCTGTCGCACGTGATGCTCACGCTGGCCTATGCCGCCGTCTACATTGCCATCCTCCTGGCCGGCGCCATCGCCATCTTCCGCCGGAGAGACTTCAAGTGAGGGCGCCGCG
>Ga0105103_10000128_pt1 | contig 39409 bp, 30 predicted proteins | sample PPLLaktember2015_2_FD_79107 | JGI IMG/M metagenome (GOLD analysis project Ga0105103, IMG submission 79107) | Freshwater sediment microbial communities from Prairie Pothole Lake near Jamestown, North Dakota, USA - PPLs Lake P7 Core (6) Depth... | ecosystem: Environmental > Aquatic > Freshwater >...
TCGCCAATCTCACCGACCGCGGCATTCCGAAGATCTGGAATGGGGACTGGAACGACACACTCGACAAGATCGGACCGGAAGGGAAGGGGGAGACCGTCTGGGGAGCATTCTTCCTCGCCTACAATTTGCGGAAGGTCATGCCGCTTCTCCGACTGCGCCGCGATGTGCAAACGCAGGAGCGATTTGCCGCTGCCTATGAACAGTTGCGCACCAACGTGAATAAGCACTGCTGGGACGGCGACTGGTATATCCGCGCCTTCCGCGACGATGGCACACCGGTGGGCGTCGCAGCACACGACCAAGGTAATATCTTCATCAACGCGCAGACATGGTGCGTCATATCGGGCCTCGCGCCGAAGGAACGGGGAGAAAAGGCGCTTGAATCACTGAAGAAGCTGCTCGTCCGTCCGAAGGGCGTGCAGATCTGCTGGCCGTCGTACACGCGGGTGGAGGAGAATGTTGGACTGATCAGCCGCTGCGTCCCCGGCAAGAAGGAGAACGGCGCCATCTTCAACCACGCGTCCTCGTGGGCCGTGCTTTCATTGTTGTTGAATGGAGATATCGAAACAGGGTGCGATATCTATAAGAGAATGCTTCCGCTTAACAGCGCGAAAGACATCGATCGCTATGAGGTCGAGCCGTACGTGTTCGCGGAGTATATCACAAGTCCGGACCACCCAACGGAAGGACAGGCAAGCCACTCATGGCTCACAGGAACTGCGGTTTGGATGTTCCGGATCGGCCTGGACCATATTCTCGGGCTCCGCACGGAACTTGCGGGAATATCGATCGATCCGCATATTCCCGCGGCCTGGAAGGAATACCGGGTTGAACGGCGCTTCCGCGGAAAGCGATTGATGGTGCATGTGATGAACCCAAAGGGGAAGAACAGCGGTATCACGCGCATGACCATCAATGGAGTGGAAGTCTCACCAGGGATCATCGATGTGGAGAGTTTCGCGGGGGATGTGCTTCAGATCGAAGCGACGATGTGAGATGGAATTCGATGATCGGCTGAGTGCGGCGCTCCGGCAGATCGGTCTTCGTGAGGGGATGCATCTCTGCCTTCATGTCTCGATGCGTCGGATTCGTTCTGCGTTTCCTGGATTCCGTGCAGAGCACCTCGCTGCATCTCTGATGGAAATCGTCGGTCGCGATGGGTCGCTGATCGTTCCCACCTTCACCTACAATTGGAAGCGCATCGGCTCGGCGTCGCCGGTGTTCGATCCGCACACGACTCCCTCAGCCGTCGGCTCGTTCTCAGAAGCATTCCGTTCGCTGCCGGGAGTCATTCGCACGAGTGCTCCGACACATTCATTCGCCCTCTGGGGAATCGTAGCCGATGCGATCGGAGCCACTAATGCTCCCGCTAGTCCCCTTGGCGCCGGGAGTCCTCTCGACTGGCTTGTCCGACACCATTCAGGTTACGTTCTGATGCTGGGAACTCATTTCGACTCGCTCTCGCTTGTGCACTATGCGGAGAACGCAGTCCCGCTTTCCACGATCGACCGTTTTCCCTGGAACAATTTGGGAATAGAGGCGGTTGGCGTCTCGATAGCGGGAGAGCAGCAGTTGGTGGAGATACCAGGGTGCAGCAGATCGTTTGGGCGGCTGGAGCAAACGCTGCTGGAGGCGAATGTCATCGAGCAGTGTGCAACAGGAGGAATAGCAGGGTATGTGATGCCGGCAGGTCAGTTGAGCGAGCGATTAGTTGGCCTACTCAGAAGGGAACCCAACGTACAACTTTGTCCTGCAGGAAGCTGTTTCCCCTGCGATGCACGGCGTGAGGGTGGTCCAAACTGAGGCCCCTTGGTTGCAGGATTGATCCCGGATAAAACCCCGGATAAGTCCCCGGATAAAACCCCGGATAGATTCCCGGAAAAGATCCGGGATGAATCCCCGGATGCTGCCCGACCTACTTCAGCCCCCCCACAAATCGCTTCACGATGTCTATCGGCCGCGTGATCGCAGTCCCCACAACGACCGCATAGGCGCCAACCTTCAGCGCCAAAGATGCCTGCTCCGGCGTCCAGATTCGTCCCTCAGCGATGACACGCCCAGGGAGGACCGCCGCCAGACGCTCGATCAACTCAAAGTCCGGAACGTCTGAGCGAACTTTGCTTGTGTATGACGTGTACCCGGAGAGCGTCGTCCCGACGAATTCTGCCCCTGCTTCCGCCGCAGCGACCCCTTCCTCATAGGTCGCTATGTCTGCCATCATCGGGACGTTTATTTGTCTCCGCACTTCGGCGAGAAATTCCGCGCCGGTCATCCCGTTCGGACGGATGCGCTTGGTAACGTCAAGCGCCACAACGTCTGCCCCCGCATGCATGATGTGTTCCACGTCCTTCACGTCACCCGTGATGAGCACCTCGCCGCTCTCATACGCCGACTTCGTGATGCCGATGATCGGCAACGTTGTGATGCGTTTGACCGCTCGGATGTTCTCGATATCCCGAATCCGAAGTGCGACCGCTCCACCCGCTTCGGCGGCCTGCGCGAAGGCTGCGATGAACGAAGGCGCGTTGAACGGACTTCCTTCTTCCGCCTGGCAGGAAACAATGAGTCCGCGCGGGATCAGAGTGTGTGCTCTGGTCATCGATCAACGCTTCGCTTTGGGAACGATGCGAATCGTCTTGATCTCGAATGGCTTGAACTTCAACGGAAGCTTCGCCTTGTTCGCCTTCAGTTCCTTGATCGGCTGCTCGAGGAGATCGCATTCGGTGACGTTCTTCACTTCGAAGCCGAAGTGGACTGTCGTGTCGGCTGCATCACCATGGCCTTCGTGGAATCGAACGATGATCCCTTGACCGTCGTCGGCTTGCTTGACGGCGTCGACATGAATGCTGGCCTTCGTCGTGTGCAGGAAGGGCTTTGGGACGCTAAAGGATGCACCGGGAAAGACCAAAACAGGATGATTGAGTTCCTGCGCTCGCTGTGTGACCCCCCCCGATCGCCAGTCGCCGGAATGCGGCTGCAGTGCATACACAAACTGGTGCTCGCCCGCATCCGTGATCTCGTTCTCGTACAAATGCCATGGCTCGATCGGATGCGGATAGTGAGGGGAACGCAGCAACGTCAGGCGCAGCATGCTTTCCTTGACGTCGTATGCATACTTGGAATCGTTTAGAAGCGCGATACCGTACTTCGATTCCGAGAGATCGGCCCAGCGCTGCGCCGGCACCTCAAACTTCGCTTTGTCCCAGGAATCCGAGGACTTGGTCGGACGTTTCAATGCACCGAATTGGATCTCAAAGGTTGCCTGTGAAGACTTCGCAGTGAAGGGGAATGCGACCTTGAGCAGGGTCTGCTTCTCGTGCCACTTCACGTGTGTGACGAAGTCGATGCGGGACCGCTTGTGGTAGAACAGCACGTCCTGATGAATCGATGAGTTGTTCTCGGTCCGGAATTCCAGCCGAAGCGTCATGCGCAGCGGTCCTTGCTCGACCACGCGCGCCTGCTTGAACGCGAACAGCTCGAGGCGATGCTTCTCAAAGTCGGCGTCGATATCCCACGCATCCCATTGTTTGGGAACGTCGCGGAATGTCTGGAACAGATTCCCGCGCTTCCCCTTCTGAATGAGCTCACGACGGGTCGCCTTGTCGTAGATCGAACTGAATGCCCCCTTTCCGTCGAGACGCATGCGGGCCAGCGGAGTCTCAAACGAAGCGGACGATGCCTTCCATGCATCGCTGTGCGGCGGACGCTCGGTGGAAGGGTGAACAAACAACTGAACCGTGCCGAACGCGGGGATATTCGGAACATAACAGAGGGCGTGAAGTCCGTTTCCGGCTTTCGTGATGATTTGATGGTCGATCACGGTCCCTCGGGAATCCGTCACTCGGACATTCTTTGTCTTGAGCGGAATCTCGAGCTCCACGTATTCCGCGCGGGGGAATTGCAGGGGATTGAAAAGGGTGAATCGAACGCCCGTTGCATCCTTCTTGGCTGCTGCCGGAAGTCCGGTCAACGCCTTTGCGACGAGCTTCTCGCCGCGGACGCGCACGTCTTCGAATCCCACGCGAACGTCCGCATACGCATCCTTGATGGCGGTGCCGGGAACGATGTCGTGGAATTGATACAGGAGGAGCTTCTTCCAGAGGGCTTCGAGTTCCGTCTGCGGATACTTGCGCGCACTTCCTGTTCCCCATAAGGTTGCGAGCGTGGAGGTCAACTCGGCGGCATACAGCAATGCTTCGGTCTGCCGATTCGCCTTCTTGATCCAACCGTGTGTGGTCAGCGTGCCGCGATGCTTCTCGAGATACAGCTCGTTCTTCCAGACTGGAAGTTCAGCGACGGTTTGCTCTTCGACAGCGCGGAAGAATTCCCCGACGCTCGAGAACTTCATGGGAGGCAGGCCGGTGACATCTTGGAGCGCCAAGATGTGCTCGATCTGCTCCTTGGTGACTCCGCCTCCTCCGTCCCCATACCCAATGGTCTGGAGCACGGCCGGCATGTCGTTGTCGGTGTGGAGCGCATCCGCCGTCTTGAGCAAATCCTTGGGATGCGAGAGACCTTCGAGTCCGACAGGGGGGATATGCGACAGGATGCGTGTCCCGTCGATTCCTTCCCACCAGAACGTCGAATAGGGAAATGTGTTCGTGTCGTTCCACGTGAGCTTCGTCGTGGAGAAATACTTGATGCCGGCTTTCTTCAGGATCTGCGGGAGCGCCCAGCTGTAGCCGAACGTGTCGGGCAGCCAAAGGACCATGGAGTCGGCGTTGAATTCGCTCTTAAAGAATCGCTGGCCGTACACGATCTGCCGGACGAGCGATTCCCCATTGGGGATGTTACAGTCGGGCTCGACCCACGTCGAACCCATGACCTCCCAGCGTCCCTCCGCCACGCGCTGTTTGATCTGCTTGTAGAGATCGGGATAGTGGTCGCGCGTGAACTGATACAGGATGGCCTGGCTTTGGGAAAAGGCGAAGTCGGGATATTCCTCGATGAGGCGAAGTGCGGTGGAAAATGTCCGTCCGCATTTCCGCATGGTTTCCTTCAGCGTCCACAGCCACACAACATCGAGGTGCGAATGTCCGATCAGGTGGATCATTCCCGGGAGCGTCGTGCGATACTCGGTCGTGATGATCTTGCGGAGTTCTTCGTACGCGCGCCGGATCTGTTCCGGATATGCCTCCGAACCGGGCGCGAAATATTTCAGAAAGATCAGTGTGCGGCGGATGATCTCTCGGATGTCCTTCGCTTCCTGCGACGTGTGGTCGAGGAGCTTCTCAAGTTCGCGAAGGGCGGAGAGTGCGTGGTACAACTTGCGGGCCGTGGCATCGACGACAACGAGCTCGGCGAACCCGAATGTGTGGAGGTCCTTGGTCCGACCGCTGTATGCCTGCACCGCGACGAGGAACGATTCCATCGCGCGCGCGCGGACGGTGAGGAAGATCTCCTGATGATGCTTGTCAACCCCGTGGTGCGGCTTCCCGTCGACGAACACAAGGCCGTCGGGAAAATCGAGGCGAAGGGCGAGTGGCTTCCCCGCAAAGCTCGTCGGCACCTCAACGGCCTGCCGGAACCAGTACGTCTTATCATACTTCCCCCATTGAAAGGGGACACGGATGGGAGTCCAACTCTTGTCTCGGAGTGACGGCGAAGCGCCGCCGTCGATATCCCCTTCCTTCATTTTCCAGTCGTCGAGCGAGAGCCGTTGACGATAGATGGAATCCCGGATATGCGGGAGCAGTTGGTCAAGAAGATCGAGCGCCATAGATACTCATAGTTGTGGCGGAGAATACGTACGCGAAGCGATGAAACAGAAGTGCCTGGACACGACTCGGCATAGCCGGTGAAAGGGGAGGGAGGTGATCCGAGTAGCCGTAACGGGAATCGAACCCGTATTTCAGCCTTGAGAGGGCTACGTCCTAAACCGTTAGACGATACGGCCAGAGAAAGTGGAAAACGGGGAAACGGGGAAGCGGGGAAAGTGAAAGATGCGGGGAAAGTGAAAGATGCATAATTCAAAATTCAACTTTCAACTCTCGGGGTCACGTTCCTCGTTGCCCCGTTTCCCAGTTTCCTCGTTTACCTGCTGCCCCGCTAGGGCTCGAACCTAGACTTTCCTGATCCAGAGTCAGGCGTGTTGCCAGTTACACCACGGGGCAAGATTTCCAAGAACACCGCCGAACCCCGCATGCGTTCTTGCGGGGTTACACCACGGGGCAAGAAAATTTCCCTCCAAATCGCGAGTTTTCTCAACGATTGGAAGGCAAATATACAAAAGAGAACGCGCCATTGCAATAGAAAAAATCATACCAAACTGTCGAAAATCGCCGGATTGAACGCCTTTCCGTGCAAATCCAATGTGGCATTTGTTCGATTTACTCTTACATTGAGCGCTGAACAACAGTCGAGGGGTCTTCCATGGAACTCGAAAAACTCGAACTTTCACACTCAGACAAAGTCTGGCTGGATGCGCTGCTCCTTCGGTTCAATCGGGGTGAGGTCCCCTCCGTCAGAAAACTTCTGGTCGAACTCCGTGCAAAGCTGCCCGTCGATTTCGATCCTTATCTGATGGACGATCGGGTCGTGTTCACAGGCAATCAGATCACGCTGTACGGCATGTGGCACGTCGACCCTGTTACGCAGTGGATCGCCATCGTCGGACGGATCATCTCGCAGGTCAAGCACCTGCTCTTCATCATGCCAGATCGCATGACGTTTCCCTCCGACGAGATCTCCACATCGCTTGAGCTCACAAAGGAAGTGGTGAACATGGCATTCAGCTTGATCGCTCCGCTTGGGTTCATGCGGATCAGTCCTCCGGACGAGGAAACCCGCACGGTGACGGCGACGGTCGATGAACATCTCATGTTCAAGAAGTGCATCTATTTCCAGACGGTCGAGATCGCGATGCAAGAATACCTGCTGGAATACACCGAACGCCTGCGCGCGCCTCTTTCGGCCACACCACCGAAGCATGGCGAACAGCGCCTGGACCGCGGTGCGAAGATCCATCCGGATACCGCATACTTGCTTGTGCGCATGGAAGGGCTTGATGACCAAGCAGCGTTCGAGGCGAGCGAAGTGATGGGATCGGTGTGCGGTGAGTTCGGCTTGCGTTGCACACGCGTCGACGATATCGAGCCTCCGGGGCGTGTCAGTGATGCAGGACTGCGGAAGATGCAGGAGTCCGAGATCGTCGTCGCCGATGTTACCTCGGGCAGACCGGAATTGTTCTATGAGATCGGATTCGCGCATGCACAGGGGAAGCGTCCGATCCTGGTCCGCCGACGGGGAACGGACATGCCGTTCCAACTCACGGGCTATCAGGTGGAAGAATACGACGACGGTAACGGGCTCACGGACATTCTCAGGACGCGACTGGCATCGATCCTCGGCGTCCGGCGGATGTTCTCCAAACGACAACCGTAAGGGATCGCCGATGCATTCCATCGATTGGACCATCGTCGTCGCGTACTTCCTCTTCAGCGCGTCGATCGGCGTCTATTTCACGAAGCGTGCGGGAAAGAGCATCCAAGAGTTCTTTCTCTCGGGGCGCAATCTTCCGTGGTGGCTCGCAGGAACTTCGATGGTTGCGACGACTTTCGCCGCCGATACGCCGCTCGCGGTGACCGAGCTCGTCGCGAAGAATGGCATCGCAGGAAACTGGCTTTGGTGGAACTTCGTGTTCGGCGGGATGCTGACGGTGTTCTTCTTCGCTCGACTCTGGCGCCGCGCGGGCATTTTGACGGATGTCGAATTCGTTGAATTACGCTATTCCGGCCGGCCGGCCGCATTTCTGCGCGGGTTCCGATCCCTGTACCTCGGGATCTTCATGAACTGCATTATCATGGGGTGGGTGAACCTCGCGATGGCGGCGATCCTCGAGGGGATGTTCGGCATCCCGCGCGATCAGGTGATGCTCTATGTCGCAGCTGCGTTGATCCTGACTGCGGGCTATTCAGCTCTCTCCGGTATGTGGGGGGTTGCGGTGACGGATGCGTTCCAGTTTGTTCTTGCCATGACCGGCACCATTGTACTTGCCTTCGTGGTGCTCGCGCTTCCGGAAGTCGGAGGCATCGCGGGTCTCAAGCAACAACTCCCCGAATGGACGATGCGGTTCCTCCCGACGATCGGGGAGGAGGGCGCGCCGGGGGTCGGTGGGGCCCTCGCGATCACGGTCGGTTCCTTTCTCGCATATGTTGGCGTGCAGTGGTGGGCGTCCTGGTACCCGGGAGCGGAACCTGGCGGAGGGGGCTACATCGCGCAACGGATGATGTCCGCGAAGGACGAAAAGCATTCGCTGTTTGCGACACTCTGGTTCACGATCGCGCACTATTGCGTCCGTCCCTGGCCCTGGATCGTGGTCGGCCTCGCGTCGCTTGTCCTCTATCCTGATCTCGGTCCGGAAGAGAAACGGCTCGGGTACGTCTACGCCATGCGCGACCACCTCCCGGTCGGATTGAAGGGAATGCTGGTCGCATCGTTCTTCGCTGCGTACATGTCCACCATCGCGACCCAGTTGAATTGGGGCACATCGTACGTGATCAACGATTTCTACCGCCGGTTCATCGATCGGGACACAGATGAACGCAACCTCGTGCGGATCTCGCGCTGGACGACGCTTGTTGTAATGGCTCTTTCGCTTGTCATTACCGCCTTGCTGGATACCATCTCCGGTGCATGGGCGTTCATCATCGAGGCCGGCGCTGGCCTTGGCCTGGTACTCATTTTGCGATGGTTCTGGTGGCGGGTGAACGCATGGAGCGAGATCTCGGCGATGCTTGCACCGATGTTCGTCTACGGATTCCTGAAATTGTTCACATCGGTGGAATTCCCGGACACGCTCTATTACATCGTAGGTGTCACCACGATGGTCTGGCTGATCGTCACGTACCTGACGGCTCCCACGGATGAGGAAACACTGAAGACCTTCTATCGTCAGGTCCATCCGGGAGGCATCGGGTGGAAACCCATTGCCGTCCTCCTGCCTGATGTTCAAGGAGATACTGGATATGGCTCATTGGTTCGAGCCTGGATCTCAGGCATTGTGCTGATCTACTCCGCGCTGTTTGGAGTGGGGAATCTGATCTTGGGTGACGTTGCGATCGGTGCCGCGTATCTGGTCGTTGCACTGGTCGCGGCGTGGTTCATTTCGCGAATCCTCTCCCGCCTGGGATTCGAGCATCTTGTTCAGTAAGGCGTTGGAGATACTGGAATGGTGAAGACACCCGTTCGGCTGTTCGTCGCATTTGTCGTCTCGTTGATTGGTTGGACCATCTACTATGTCATGACCATGAGTGAGCCTGCAGATATTCTCTTCATCAACGCCCGAATTCACACGATGGACGCACAAATGTCTGTTGCCGACGCCATCGCCGTTCGCGGTGAGCGGATCATCGCGGTTGGTTCGCGGTCGAGCGTCGAGGCGCGCGTTGATGCCGACACACTGATCGATCTTGGCGGACGGACCGTGCTGCCTGGATTCATCGATGCACACGGGCATCTGCTCTCGCTCGGGCTGGCGCGAATGACGGTGGACCTCATCGGCGCCTCATCGGAAGAAGCAGCGGCGGAGCGCGTGAGGGCGCGGGTCAGCGCTGTGAGCGAAGGTCAGTGGATCAGGGGACGAGGATGGGATCAGAACGACTGGCCGTCGAAGCGATTCCCCACACGGTCGGTTCTGGATCGCGCCGCACCGTTGAATCCGGTTTATCTAGCCCGCGTGGATGGACACGCCGCGTGGGTCAATGGCGAAGCGCTGAAGGCGGCGGGCATCACGCGCACGACACAGGATCCGCCCGGCGGAAAGATCCTCCGGCGAGAGAACGGAGAGCCTTCGGGCATTCTCGTCGACGCTGCGATGGAATTGGTGCAACGCGTCATGCCGCAGCCCTCCGATGGTGAGATGCGACAGGCGCTTCGTTTGGCAACGTCCGAACTTACCTCGCTCGGCGTCACGGGGATGCATGACATGGGTGTGGACCTCAGGACGATCGCGCTCTACAAGGATCTGATCGACAAAGGCGATTTTCCGCTCCGCGTCTATGCGCTCGTCGATGGTCCGGGGGAAACATGGGACAGCATTCGGGCCTCCGGACCAATCCTGGATTACGGTGATCGCCTGACCGTTCGCGGAATTAAATTGTATGCGGACGGAGCGCTGGGTTCCCGTGGAGCCGCCATGATCGAACCGTACGACGACGATCCAGGGAACCGAGGTTTGACGATGGCTGACGAAGCGACACTGCAAGCGATCGTCGATGATGCGGTCGATCGGGGATTTCAGGTTTGTACCCATGCGATCGGTGACCGCGGAAACAGTCTCACGCTTGATCTCTACGCGCGCGCGCTTGCGACCGTCGGCAACGGCGATCGGCGACTGCGGGTGGAACACGCTCAGATTCTGCATCCATCCGACATTCCGAGGTTCGCGCAACTCGGTGTCATCCCCAGCATGCAGCCGACACATTGCACATCCGACATGTATTGGGCGGAGGCACGTGTGGGACCCGGGCGGGTCAACGGGGCATATGCCTGGCGTTCACTACTGAAGACCGGCGTGATCATCCCGTGCGGATCCGATTTTCCCGTCGAGCATCCGAATCCGATCGCCGGTATTGCCGCTGCCGTAACGCGCCGCGACGCACGAGGTGTGCCCGCATCACAGCAAGATATCGACGATCAATTTCAGCTTGCGAATGCCAGCCGTCCGACGCCCGAGCGCTATTCTGAAGGTTGGTACGGCGGGCAGCGCATGACGCTTGTTGAAGCGATCCGCGGCTTTACCGCGTGGGGGGCGTACGCAGCGTTTGAAGAAGGGAAGAAGGGAACGCTCGAGCCGGGAAAGCTTGCAGACTTCATTGTCTTGGGTGAGGATCCGTTCAGAATGCCGGTCGGTGAATTTCGTCGAATGCGGGTCGAACGTACCATCCTCGGAGGAAAGACGATTTTCGGCGATTAGCGTATCCATCGACCGGATTCATCGTTGTGTTGTTTTTCCTCCGAAATCTTCGTAGGTTTCTTTAGTACGCACAACATCATCCCACACCGCCAGTTCTATACATGCCCTACAAAGTACTCGTCGCCGATGACGATGAAGGCCAGCGCCGCTCCCATGGGTTCGCCCTGGAAGTCGTGACGGCGATCGTCGAGGACGAGATCCATATCGTCGAGACGGCCACGAGCGGGGAAACGTGGGAGAAGATCCGGACAGAGCCGTTCAATCTGATCATCCTCGACAACGATTTCAAAGATCTGCACCTGAAAGGACATCTTCCGGGGATCGCGTTGTTGCAGCTTTCGCGAAAGGAAGGCGTCAACCGGAAGACTCCGGTCTTCTTCTGCAGCGCTGACGCCTACGATACATTGAAGGCAATGGTCGAGAAGCATGGTGGCGTGTATCTTCCCAAGGTCGGGTACGATATCGAACGGGTTGCCCAGTTGTTCGCGGACCAGCTGCTGAAGAGGAAATAGCGGCGTTCTGTTCGCACTCCTGATGCTCAAGGTCGCCGCTGGTGGCCTTTTTTTTTCTCCATGAAGAAGAACTTTCAGATTCACGTCCTCGAGGGTGCCCTCTACATTGGAAGCGGTGCGTTCCTTTCCGCGCAAACGATGTATCCGGCGCTCCTCACCCGCATGGGGGCCGGGAATATCGCCATCGGTGGACTGCCGGTGGTGACATACGTGTTCTTCTTCCTCCCGCAGGTCATCGCCGCGAACTTCGTCGGTCGCCATGGACTTCGAAAACCCTGGGTTTTGAATGTCGGGATTCTCCAGCGACTGCATGTGGGAGCCCTCGCATTGACGGTCGCTCTTTCAGGATATCTCCCGCCGGCGATCCTCCTTCCGCTCTTCTTTGCGATCTTCATCTCGAACCAGGTGATGGCCGGCGTCGCATCGCCTGCATGGTTCGACTTCGTGATGAAGACAACCTCGCTGCATCGGCGCGGATTGCTCCTCGGGTTGCGAACATCCTTCGGCTCGCTCGTCGGATTCGCGAATGGCATGGTGCTGACGATCCTCCTGACGACGCTTGACTATCCGTGGAGCTACGGATCGGCGATCGGACTCGGATTCCTATTTCAGCTCTCTTCATGGGTCGTGCAGCGCAATGTGGTCGAATCGCATGCCTCACCGCTGCGAGCCCCGGTTCCATTCCGCGAATTAGGGAGTCACATTCGCGCGATCCTGGCATCAGACAAGGAATTCGTGCGATTCTTGGTTGCGTCCGCCTTTCTGATCCTCGGATTCGCCGGCGTCGGATTCTTCACTGTCTCTGCGCTGAACACCTACGGCCTTTCGGAATCCGCAGTCGGCATCTACACGATGTTGACGATCGGTGCGCAGATCGCGAGCGGTGCAGTATCGGGATGGATCTCCGACAAGTGGGGGAGCAAGTATTCCGCACTCCTTTCGGGTACAAGCTTGACGCTCGCACTCCTGTGCGCAGCCGCAGCGACTACTCCGGAGTGGTATTACCCGGTCTTCATCTTCATGGGCATCACGATCGGCGCCGAGTTGATGGCGCGCTACAATTTTACCGCCGAATGCTCCCCCGAATCGGAGCGGGTGTTCTACGTTGGCTTGATGAACGCATGGATGGCTCCCTGGTATCTCGGAAGTCTGCTGGGAGGATGGATCTCCGACCTCTTCGGTTATCGCGTGCTCTTCGCCGGCTGTCTTCTGTTTGCGCTGACCGGGCTTGTCATCCTTTCGCGCATCCGGAACCCGCGTCGTCGTCATCTTGCGGTTTCCTCGAAATAGAAGTACTATTTGTCGAGCGATAGGAGGATATCACCGTGTACGAACGTTGTCTCAATGAAGCGGAACGTGTGCTGGGAGCGCAACGCGATTCCATCTCTCCCGTGAAGAAGCTGTGGGAGGTCGTGCTGCGCGGAGGCAATTCTCAGGGTTTCGAGGTGCCGATGCTCGCGGACTTCACCGCCTTGCTGGAAGGGGATAAACGCTTCGACGTTCTGCCTGCGGTCGACGAAGATATTCAACAAGATCTCTTCGAGGGGAGCGATGAGGAGATCGGCGAAATGGAAAAGCTCGGTGTGTCCCCGGAAGACCGGGTGCGCCTCCACCGTCCAGTCGCTCCCGCTGAATCGGAGGAAGAGGAGGAGATCACCAGCCTTCGACGCGTGCAATCCTCCCGCCCGGCAAAGAAGAACACCTCTCCGTCCCGCGCTCGCGCCGCGAAGCCTGCTCGCTCGACCCCCAAGAAGAAACCAAAGCCCGCTCCCCGCAAACCCTCCAAGCGGCGCCCTGCACGCAGCGGCCGCGGGACGACGGCGAGGCGCAGAACGACTGCGCGTCGTGGTCGCAAGAAGTGAACACGGATGCCGGAGGAACGCGAACAATCGTGGACGATCCGCGGGTTGATGAAGGCCGCGATCGATCACCTGCAGAAGAGCGGCATCGATAACGCCCGCTTGAACGTCGAACTCCTCCTTTCTCACGCCCTCGAGTTGCCTCGTATCACTCTGTATACGAGTTTCGAACGTCCTGTGACGCGCGATGAAGTGCGCCGATTCCGTTCCCTGTACGAGCGCCGGCTCAAGCATGAACCGCTGCAGTATATCGTGGGATCGGCAAGTTTCATGGGGCTCGCGATCCATGTCGATCCGCGTGTGCTCATCCCGCGTCCGGAGACCGAGTCGCTCATCGAGCAAGTGATGATGCGTTGCGGGGAACGATCAAGCCCCGATCCGGTCGGAATTCTGGAGGTCGGAACCGGCAGTGGCAATATTGCCGTTGCGCTTGCGAAGTACGTCAAGAACATCTCCGTGTGTTCGATCGACATCAGCGAGGAAGCGCTCGCCGTCGCGAGGGTCAATGCGGGGGCCCATGGGGTGGACGCATTGATCGAGTTCCAGCGGATCGATTTCTTCGAGCCGGTGGATCAACTGCTCCGTCGACGCTTCGACATGCTTGTGAGCAATCCGCCGTACATCGCCCGTGACGAATGGGAGACACTTCAGGAGGAGGTGCGGGGCCATGAACCGGCCGGCGCGCTGACCGACGGCAACGACGGTCTGAATTTCTACCGCCGCATCGGCGAACTCGCGCCATTACTCCTCAACGACAACGGCTCGGTGTTCGTTGAGGTCGGATTCGGGCAGGCGGAGATCGTCCGGCAGATGTTCGAAGATACGGGCATCACGGGATTGACGATCACACGAGACCTGGACGGTGTTCCCCGCGTGGTGCGCGGACAGTGCCGTGCCCGTGCACGCAACACAGCGATGAACAACTGATGCGTGCCCTGATCCAGCGCGTGACCCGGTGTTCCGTAACCATCGACGGCGTCGTTCACGGCGCCATCGGCGCGGGGATGGTCATTCTTCTGGGGGTGCGATCGGACGACACGTCTGACGCCGCTCGCTCTCTCGCCGATCGGTGCATCGCGTTGCGGATCTTCGACGACGCGGATGGCAAAATGAACCGTTCTCTTCAGGATGTCGGAGGAGCGGCGATGATCGTCTCGCAGTTCACGCTGTACGGGGACACACGAAGGGGGAATCGCCCCAGTTATTCTGACGCCGCGCCCCCGGAACTCGCGGAGCGGTTGTACGAGGAATTCGTTGCACGGATGCGCGAAGTGCTCGGCACGGAACGCATCCGGACCGGGAAGTTCCGCGCAATGATGCAGGTGGAACTCGTGAACGACGGACCCGTGACGGTGACCGTGGAAAGCAGATGACGCGTTGAGCCGACGAGCTCATGCTGCTCCCAATCTTCCCTGTTTATTTCCCAATCATCCTCTTTTCTATGCCATCTCCTCTGCGTATCATTCTCGTGTTCGTTGATGGGATCGGCATCGGATCGGTCAGGCCGGAAGTCAATCCGCTTCTGCATGCGGAATTGCCGACGCTCCGGCAACTCTGCGGGGGAGAGATCTTTCACCGACGCTGGTCTCGGTCTGAGAATGGGCTTGCCGTGCTGAAACCGGTGAACGCGACTCTCGGCGTGACCGGACTTCCGCAGAGCGGCACGGGTCAGACGGCCATCTTTACCGGACACAACGGCCCGAAGATCTTCGGCCGACACTTCGGTCCGTACCCCCCCTCATCGCTTCGTCCGTTGATCGCTCAGGACAATGTGCTCCGCCGGCTTCGGGATCGCGGGCGGTCGAGCCTCTTCGCGAATGCGTTTCCGCGCCGTTTCTTCGAATACGCTGAGAGCGGCACGCGGCGGCTTTCCGTGACCACGCTTGCCTGCATGCTCTCTGATATCCCGCTTCTGACGGCTGCGGAGCTTGCACGGGACGAAGGGATCTCGGCGGACTTCACGCGTGTCCGTTGGCCTGAACTCGGACATCCGGAGATCGTACCGGTCACACCGATCGAAGCGGGGCGACATCTCTGGGAGATCGCGGAACGCCATGACTTCACGTTGTTCGAATACTGGCTGACAGACCATGCGGGTCACAGTCAGTCGACGGAATTTGCGCGCGAAGTGCTCGAGAACCTCGACCAATTCCTTGGCGGCTTTTTCGAGCGGTTCGATCCGCGGTCAGCCTTGTTTCTCCTGATCAGCGATCACGGCAATATCGAAGACCTCACCACAAGATCTCACACACGGAATCCGGTTCCATGCATCGTCGCGGGGGAGAAGCGTCGGGAATTTGCAGCGTGCATCAGGCGCCTGACCGACGTGACGCCGACGGTCCTCCGCTTTCTGCCTTAACCGCACCGACTCTTGTCCTCGGCGCACGCCCCGCCCTGCGCGCAGCCCTGCTTCTCGTTCTCGGTATCCTCCTGGCGGAGTATTGCCTCTCCGAGATCGGTGTCGTGCTGCTCTTCGCATGGATCCTTCTGGGACTTGCCTTCGCTTCGCAGTTCGGCGGTCGATACCTCCAGTGTTCTGCGTTCGCGCTCATGATCAGCATCATCGGGTTCGCCGCGGTTCTTCATCGTGAATCACGGTCGACCGCAGAGCGGGAGGTTCTCAACGCTCCTGCAGACGGGGTCCCGATCTACGCAGCGGGGTTCGTGGAGAGCCAGCCCCTTCATCGCGCAACCAGTTCGTCTTTTGTGCTCGCCCTGGATTCCATCCGCATCGGCCGCGCATGGCGGCGAGACGAGAGGCGATGCATGATCTCCGTCCCCGCCGCGGTTGCGGCGCGCCGTCTTGTTCATGCGCGGATCGGTGATGCGGTGATGCTGCGAGGCAAATTGCTTCCGTTTCCGGCGCCCCGGAATCCCGGCGAGTTCGACTACGGACGGTTCCTGCTGCTCAGCGGGATACGAGGGATCGTGCGTGTCGGGAAGGAAGATTCACTGAGCGTTGACGGCCAGCATCGGGCACGCTCGTGGGGGAGTATGGTGGGAGACGCGCAGGAAGCGATCTTTGCACTCTTCGAACGCGTGCATCCATCGGAACATGCATCATTGCTGAACGGGGTTGTCTGGGGATTCCGCGCGGATATTCCCGAGGACATCAAGAACTCGTTCATGGAAACCGGGACCATCCATATTCTGGCGGTCTCGGGATCGAATGTGGCCGTGGTTGCCCTGGCACTCTCGTCCGTGCTTGGGTTCTTTCGTTTGCGCCGTCGAGCGCTCACGTTTGCTGTCATTGCCGGTGTCCTCGTCTACATGGTGATCACAGGATCGAGTCCTTCGGTTGTGCGAGCGACGATCATGGCGGTCGTGATGATCCTTGGAACTGTGACCGAGCGTCGAACCGACGTTTATAACAGTCTGGGTGTGGCGGCGCTCCTCCTCTTGCTCATGGATACGAACGCCCTGTTCGATCCGGGATTCATCCTCTCGTTCTCCGCTGTCTGGTCGCTGATCTACTTCTATGGCCCCCTTGAGCGGCTCGTGCGGCGGCTCACCGACCGCATCGAAGAACTGAGGTTCATTCTCCCCGCTCTTCAGTTGTTCGCGGTCTCGCTGGCGGCACAGATCGGGACATTGCCGTACACCATCGCCGCGTTCGGACGGGTCTCTGTCATCTCGGTGATCGCCAACCTTGTTGTGGTCCCGGTGAGCGGGCTGAATGTTCTCCTGGGATTCGCCGAGATCCTCAGTGCCCCCATTTCATCGTGGCTCCTGGACCAATACGCAGCGGCGAATGATGTTCTTGTTGCATTCCTCCTGGCATTCGTCCACGGTGCGGCCGCGGTACCGTATGCGACCGCTTCCGTGGGAACACTCTCCATTTCTTCCATCGTCTTGTACTACATTATCGCCGTTTCAGTCGTTCACCTGCATCGGCCGGTCATCTTCAAGGGGCTCGTTGTGAGCGTATGTCTGTCTGGGATAGTCGCGCTCGGGGCTGCGATCGTCGGCGGGGATGAGCATCGCCTGAGGGTGACGGTGCTCGACGTGGGGCAGGGTGATGCGATCCTCGTTGAATTTCCGAACGGTCGGACGATGATGGTGGATGCGGGACCTTCCTCTGCGCGAACAGATGCGGGGGCGCGAACGATCGTCCCGTTCCTCAAACGGAAAGGGATTCGCACGCTCGACGCGCTTGTGATCACGCATGCACACGACGATCATGTCGGCGGGCTTCCTTCCATCTTGAAGGAGCTGTCGGTTTCAGAACTTGTCATCGGCGTCTCTACGCAGTGGCCGAGACGGATGGATAGCGTCGTGACTGCCAGCTTGGCAGGGGGGATGTCCCTGCGATTTGTTCGCACCGGAGAGAGCTTGGAACTTGACGAAAGCGTTCGGTGCCACGTGCTGGCGCCGGCCCCACGGATGTTCCATGCGGAAAATCAAAATGAGCGCTCGGTGGTTCTCAAACTGACCATGGGGAGGATCGCGTTCCTCCTGACCGGTGACATGGAGGAAGAGGGAGAAAGGGGAATGTGCGATCAATTCGGAGATTTCGTCGATGTCGAGATTCTGAAAGCGGGGCATCATGGAAGCTCAACCAGTAGTTCCGAGCGTCTCCTCGCGTCGGCGTCGCCGGCACTGGTGGCGGTCTCCGTCGGAACAGGGAACAAGTTCAACCACCCGACGGGATACATCATTGAACGATTCAGAGCCAGCGGCGCAGAGGTTTCGCGGACCGACCACCAAGGCGCAATTATCTATGAAACCGACGGCACCGAAATTCACCAGCTTCCTTGGCGCAACTGAAAAACCCAATCCGCAATCCCCAATCCGCATTCTCTAATCCCCCCTCCTTTCCCTCCTTCCCATCTTTCCGTATATTCCCTCATGAAGCTTTCAAAGCCCGAGATCAAGTACCTTCGCTCGCTCTCGCAGAAAAAATATCGTGATGAGGAACAGAAGTTTGTTCTGGAGGGATGGAAGCCGCTCCGGGACGCGCTGGCAGCTCGCGCGCCGATCGAGTTCATCGCGATCGTCTCGCAATCTGCATTGGTCGCTGAACACCGCGCGATCGTCTCCGATGCTGCCGCTCAGGGGATCGCCGTTCGTGAATTGACGGAACTCGAGCTTCGCCAGATTACCGACACTGTTCATTCACAGGGTGTCATCGCTCTCGTGCGGCAGCTGAACGCTCAGTTGTCCGAATTCCTCGAAGGGGAGGAAACGCTGCTCGTGGCTTGCGATGAACTGAATGATCCAGGGAATCTCGGTTCGATCGTACGTACCTGCGACTGGTTCGGTGTGGACGGAATGCTCCTCAGTGCGGGGAGTGTTTCGCTCTACAATGAAAAGGTGGTCCGTGCAACCGCCGGCTCGATATTCCACCTCCCCGTTGTTGAAGGATGCGATCTGCTTAACGACCTTGCGCACCTCCGACAGGCAGATTACACCATCGTTGCGACGGCCATGGATGGGGAGACCTCCGTCACGGATTTGCGTTCGATCGAAAAGCTCGTGCTTGTCCTCGGCAGCGAGGCGCATGGGATCCGTACCGAGCTGCGCGCCATGGCCGACCACGTCGCTGCTATTCCAAAATTCGGTCAAGCCGAATCGCTCAACGTCGGAGTTGCATGCGGAATCATATTGGCAGGAATAAGAGGAAATTCGAAGGAATGATTTTCCCTCAATCACCAATCGCAAATCAATAATCAAAAATCATTATTCACAAATTCCTCCAATCACCCAATCCATCATTCCTCCCCTCATGTCTCTTCTTCCCCCCGGCTTTCGTCTTGGCCACGCGACCGATCTTGAAGCCCGTACCGGTTGCACGGTCATCCTCTGCCCGCCGCAGACGCGTGGAAGCTGCGAGATTCGGGGAAGTTCGCCTGGAAGCAGGGAGTTGGCATTGCTCGCCCCCGAACGCTCGATGCAGGAGGTCCATGCACTCGTCCTGACCGGTGGAAGTGCATTCGGCCTGGCGACTGGCGACGCGGTGATGCGGTGGCTGCACAAGAAGGGAATTGGTTATCAAACGCCGTGGCAACGCGTGCCGATCGTGCCGGCAGCAGTTGTCTTCGACCTGAATGTCGGACGGAGCGATGCATTCCCGACGGAAGCAATGGCGGTCTCGGCGTGTGAATCGGCTTCTTCTGACTGCGATGAACGCGGGTCTGTTGGCGCAGGAACAGGGACGACGGTGGGGAAATGGCTGGGCATCGAACGCGCGATGACCGGGGGATTCGGCGCGGCGCAGAGGCAAGTGGACGAGCTTCGCATGACCGCGCTCGCTGTGGTCAATGCGGTCGGCGACATCATCGATGCTCATGGAACGGTGCTCGCAGGGGCGCGAGGAAGCGAACGATCCTTTGCCGCGGATGAGACCACCTCGCGGACTCTGGTTCGGAAAGCGATCTTGGGACAAACCAACACGACGCTGACCACGGTCCTGTCCAACGGCGCCTTCACCAAGCTGGAGCTCTTCAAGATCGCACAGCGGATGCACGACGGGATGTCTCGCGCCGTGATCCCGTGCCATACATCGTTCGACGGCGACGTCACCTTCGCGTTGTCCAGCGGGGTGGTCGCAACTCCATTGGATGATGCGGCGGAGCTCGCGGCCGAGCTGACTGCTGAGGCTATACGCGACGCCGTACGCGGTTCGCGGCCTCTCGTTTGACTTGATTCAAAACTTGCGTATCTTTTTCAGGTTTTCTTCAGCAGTCCTGTTCCCCCAAGGTCACGATCCGGAATCCATGCCAACGCTCGCCGCTCGCATCGTCGAAGTCTACGTGTTTCGGATAAAGGATGGAACGCCGGAGTATCTCCTGCTGAAGCGTGCGGCGAACGAGGCGATCTATCCCGGAATTTGGCAGGTGGTGACCGGAACCTTGCTCGAGGGCGAACGGGCGCTGGATGGCGCACGCCGGGAGTTGGCGGAAGAGACGGGTTTGACCATTCGCAGACTCTGGACGATCCCGGGCATCAGCACGTTTTTCGATCCCGGCTCCGACACGGTGCATTTCTGTCCAATGTTCGCTGTGGAAGTCCCCTCGACCCTCGAACCAGTGATGTCGCCGGAGCATCAGATGTTCGGTTGGTTCGAACTCGAACGGGCCCGCGGATTCGTGGCCTGGCCGTCCCAGCGCGATGCGCTGCAAACGGTGCACGCATTCATCGCGTCAGATCCGGAGCACGCGGACATGACGATCGTGAGGTAGCGATTACGGAAAGGAGACACGTGTGAGTCTGCTCATTGTGGGTTCGGTCGCGCTGGACACCGTCGAGACACCATTCGGACGCGCGCAGGATGCACTCGGAGGATCGGCTGTGTACATCTCCGTTTCCTCGAGCTACTTCACGGCGCCGGTGCGTCTCGTCGGAGTGGTCGGCGGGGACTTCGCAAAGGAACACATCTCTTTCCTGGAATCGCGCCACGTCGACCTGGATGGTCTTCAGACCGTAGAGGGCGGCAAGACCTTCCGGTGGGGAGGGAAATACCACTATGACCTGAACGTCCGCGACACTCTCTTCACATCGCTCAATGTGTTCGAGAAGTTCGATCCAAAGATTCCCGAAGCGTACAGGGTGTCTGGCTACGTCTGCCTGGGCAACATCGATCCGACTCTGCAGCTGCAGGTCCTCGGCCAGCTGAATAAGCCGCGGCTGGTGGTCGGGGACACGATGAATTATTGGATCGAGACGAAGCCCAACGAGCTCTTCAAGACAATGAAGCACATGGACGTGCTCATCATCAACGATTCCGAAGCGCGGCTGCTGACGCAAGAACCGAATCTGATCAAGGCGGCGAAGCAGATCATCGGGATGGGCCCGCAGGCGGTCATCATCAAGAAGGGGGAACACGGGGCGATGCTCGTGACCTCGGATACCATTTTTTCCGCACCCGCATTTCCCTTGGAGAACATCTTCGATCCAACCGGAGCCGGCGACTCATTCGCCGGAGGGTTCATTGGCTGGCTCGCCCGGACGGAGGACCTCTCGCCTGACAACTTGAAACGCGCGGTCATTTACGGCAGCACGCTGGCGTCGTTCTGCGTCGAAAAGTTCAGCGTCGACGGGTTGCGCGACCTCAGCTATCTCAAGATCCATGATCGGTTCCGGTCCTTCATGGAGCTTTCGCGCTTCGACGAGAAGTGACCATGGTGAAGGTCCTGGAGTGGGACAACGGTGTCGTCCGCTACCTCGACCAGACGTTGCTCCCGTCCGCTGAGGTTCTGTGCGTCGCCTCGGATGAGGCAGCGGTCGCGGAAGCGATCAAGCGTCTGGCCATCCGCGGTGCTCCGTTGATCGGGATTGCCGCCGCTTACGGCATCGCTCTCGCCGCCCTCGACCAATCGCGCATCGACCCACGCTCGATCCGCGCACGACTTTCCTCCGCTCACTCCCGCTTGGCTTCCTCCCGTCCGACGGCAGTGAACCTGTTCTGGGCGCTCGAGCGAATGCGCGCAGTCGCAGAAGCAGAGGCACATCGTCCCCCCGTCGACCTCGCGCACCGGCTGCTCGGAGAAGCGCAGGCCATTCATACGGAAGACGCAGAGCGCTGCGAACGGATCGCCGCCGCCGGACAGTCTTTCCTCAAGCCGGGAGCCGTCGTGCTCACCCACTGTAATACCGGAGCCCTCGCCACGGGGGGACGTGGAACGGCGCTCGGCATCATCACATTGGGTTGGGAACTGGGCATCGTACGACACGTCTTCGTGGACGAAACGCGTCCGCTTCTGCAAGGCGCCCGATTGACCGCATGGGAATTGCGGCAGCGCGGCATTCCGCATACGCTGATCCACGACAGCGCCGCTGCTGCAGTCATGCGCGGGGAAAAGATCGACGCCGTCATCGTGGGGGCGGATCGGATCGCCGCCAACGGAGATACGGCGAACAAGATCGGGACATTCCAACTTGCACTCGCTGCGACTTATCTTCGCGTTCCGGTACTCGTTGCCGCTCCCTCCTCGACCGTCGACCTCGCTTGTCCAAGCGGCGATTCCATTCCGATTGAGTTCCGTTCCGAGGATGAAGTCACGATGTTCGGGGGGAATCGCACGGCGCCGGAAGGAACGTCAGCTCTTGCCCCCGCATTCGACGTGACTCCCGCCGACCTCATTAGTGCGATTATCACGGACTGCGGCATTGTCCGTCCGCCGTATGCTGTTTCTCTTGCCGCGATCGGGGAGCCAGAACGATGAGTGCCATCGTCAAGACCGACGCAATCATCCTGCGGTCCATGAAGTACCGGGACACGAGCCGCATCGTCACCCTGTACACGCGCGAATTCGGCAAACTGCGGGCCATTGCCAAAGGAGCGCGCTCCAGCCGAAACAAATTCGGTTCCGCACTCGATCCTCTCTCCCGTGTCCACGTCGTTCTTTACCACAGGGAGCACCGCGACCTCCAATTGATCTCACAATGCGATCTGCGCGCTGCCGCCCGCATCATGCGGGAAGACCTGCGCCGGGTTTCCACCGGCTTCGCATGTATCGAACTCCTGGACCAGGTGACGCACGACCGGGAACAACAGCCTCCGCTTTTCCGTCTTATCGATGAAGTACTCGGCCAGTTGGAAGTGATTCCGTCAGATCCCGAAATCCTTCTCTTCGCGTTCAAGCTCCGGCTTGCTGAACACCTCGGGTTCATGCCCTCCCTCGGATCATGCATCGGGTGCGGGCGAAATGCACTGGAGGGGAGGGAACCGTTCTGGTGGTTCGATGCCAGTCGCGGGTCGGTTGCGTGCGGAACGTGTGACGCGACCCGGGGAAGCCGGACGTCAGCGATCAGGATATCAACAGGGAGCCTGTCGATCCTTGTCCGGTTACAGTCCGGATCGCTCGCTGGATATGAAAGCGAAGAGCCGACTGGGGCGGTGTGGAACGAAATTCGGGAGCTGTTGCGTTTATACTTGAAATACCATGTTGAACATCTCAGGCCGTTACGCGCAGAAACATTGCTTGCGGCTGCCAATTCGGAACAGTAGTGGAGGAAACATGTCACGGCGTTCAGTAGTTGCAGCGGTGCTGTTGATCGGACTCGGAATCGTCTTCGGTGTGGTGCTCGTATCCAGTTTCAAAGGTGTGGATTTTTCATTGGCGGGAGAAAACGTGAGGCTGGGTGAAGTCCCTGCCCCCGTGCAATCCAGCGCTTCGGTGAAGGCGTTGAATCAGGCGTTCCACGATATCTCGAAAGCGGTCACGCCCACAGTGGTCTATATTACGGTGGAAGCGGGTGCGCGAACGGAGTCCGAGGATGACAATGCCAATCGTTTCTTCCACTTCTTCGGACCCGATTTCAAGTTCGACATGCCGCGCCGGATGCCTCAGATCGGAACAGGCTCAGGCGTGATCATCACGACGAGCGGCTACATCATCACGAACAACCATGTGGTTGAAGGGGCCAAGAAGGACGGGATCAAAGTGCGCCTCCTCGACACGCGAGAATACAAGGCGAAGCTGATCGGCACCGACAAGTACACAGACCTCGCCGTCATCAAGATCGATGCAGCCGACCTCACGCCGGCAAGCCTTGGCAATTCTGACGACGTCGAAGTCGGACATCTCGTGTTCGCGTTCGGCAACCCCCTCGGGCTCACGTCCACGATGACGCAGGGTATCGTCAGCGCGCTTGGACGTCAGATCCGGATCATTGACGACGAGAACACGGGGTATGGCATCGAGAACTTCATTCAGACCGATGCCGCGGTGAATCCTGGAAACAGCGGCGGCGCACTCGTTGATATCAGCGGACAAGTGGTCGGTATCAATACCGCCATCGCGACAACCAATGCACGCTATCAGGGATATAGCTTCGCCATCCCGATCAATCTTGCGAAGAAGGTCTCCGAAGACATCATCAAGCACGGGAAGGTCCTGCGCGGATACATTGGAGTCCGCATCGAACAGGTTGATGCGGTGACGGCAAAGGCGGCGGGACTCGAGAAAGCGCTGGGCGTGATGGTGCGGGAAGTGAACAAAGGAAGCGCCGGTGAGGAAGCAGGGTTGGAATCCGGCGACATTATCCTGAGCGTGAATGGACGGGAAGTGAATACGCCCAACGCGCTGCAGACCGCGGTCGCCAGCCAATCCCCGGGCGATATCGTGACGTTGAAGGTGTGGCGAGGCAAGAAGGCGTTCGATAAGAAGGTCACCCTGAAGCCGCGCGAGGATGAAGAGGGAGACGAACCACCGGCGTTGGCTGACGATTCGGGAAAGAAGGATTCCTCTCCCGCGAAAGAGGAACGGGTCGCGATCGAAGGTCTCGGCATGACGGTCAAGGCACTCGACACGAAGGCGAAGAAAATGTACGATGCGGACAAAGGCGCACTTGTTGAATCCCTTGAGCCGCTGGGTCCGGCGCAAGAGCGCGGACTCGCTGCCGGGGACCTGATCATCTCGGTCGGGGACAAGTCCGTTTCCGGACCGAAGCAATTCGAGGGCGCCTTGAAGGAGTATGCTTCCGGTGAGGCTGTGATGCTGCGCGTCAAGGGTGCGGACAAGAAGGTTCGATTCGTCGCCATTGAAATTCCTTGAAGAACGGCCGTTGATTCGCTCTGGATCCCTCCGTGACGTCTGTTGCGGGGGGATTCTTGCTTTCCGTCCGGTCAATGCGAAGGGATGATTCGATTGCGTCTGAAACGAATTTCGACGTACTTCCACTGACACCCTAGGGAGTATGCGATGATCCGGTATCTGACTGCAGGCGAATCACACGGGAGCGAACTGGTCGGCATTGTTGAAGGAATGCCAGCCGGCGTCACGATCACCAAAGAATACATCGATCATCAATTGTGGCGTCGCCAGCAGGGATACGGCCGCGGCGGACGCATGCGCATCGAACAGGATAGCGTGGAGATCCTTTCCGGCGTACGATTCGGAAAGACCCTCGGATCGCCCGTTGCGCTGCGCATTGTCAATCGTGATCATGCATCGTGGCTTGCCGTGATGGACTCCGCATCAGACGGGCGCGGAGTGGAGAAGGTCACGATCCCGCGACCCGGCCATGCCGAATACGCCGCAGCGATGAAATATGGGTATGACGATCTCCGGAACGCGATCGAGCGTTCAAGCGCGCGCGAAACCGCGATGCGGGTCGCCGTTGGCACCATCGTCCGCAAATTCCTTGAGGATCTTGGCATCTTCATCGGCAGTCATGTGTTGAGTATCGGCGCGGCGGAGACCATAGACCGGTCAGCGATCGATCGCAAGATCCTCAGGCTTGCATCCAAAGCCTCCTGCGCCGCGTACAAGGTGACCGAGGAGGCGGACCGATCGCCGGTACGGATGCTTGACCCCCGAACGGAGGCGAAGGCGATCGCGGCCATCAAGCGGGCGAAGAAGCAAGGGAATACGCTCGGAGGGATCTTCGAAGTGCTGGTTACCGGGCTCCCAATCGGCCTCGGGAGTCACGTCCACCATGACAGGAAGCTCGACGGACAATTGGCGCAGGCGGTCATGTCCATCCAGGCGGTCAAAGGGGTCGAGATCGGCGATGCATTCGCTTCCGCACGCAAGCCGGGTTCGGAGGTGCATGATGAGTTCATTGTCCGGGGAGGCGCGATTCAACGTCCGACGAATCGCGCGGGAGGATTGGAAGGCGGGATCACGAACGGCGAGATCCTCATCCTTCGTGGAGCCATGAAGCCCATTGCGACGCTTGCGCAACCGCTGCGTTCGGTGGACCTCCGGACCGGAATGCCGGTGCAATCGCGCTATGAGCGTTCCGATGTCTGTGCGGTGCCTGCCTGTTCTGTCATCGCGGAAGCCGTGATCGCTCCGGTGCTTGCCAATGCGGTGCAGGAACGATTCGGCGGAGATCGCTTCGCCGATATTCTGAAGAACTGTCGTCGGGCGGCGCGTTAGCGCGCGTTCGGGTGCGTCAATCGATGGATCAGACCACGAGACATACTGGCAGTCGGGAACAGCGCGCTGCGTTCGGACGGCCATTCCTCCCGCCATGGCGTGAAGATATCGAAGCATATCGGATCGCGTTGCTCCAGCACAATGTGCTCCTTGTTCTTCCTGCGACAGGCATGCTCGCGTTGATCGTTGGGATCGCCTATCCGACGGCCTTTGCACCGCTGCTGCAAGTCTGCCTCGCAATGGTGGTCGGCGGAGGTTTGTTCCTTTGGCTGAATCATCATGGTCACGTGCGGTTGGTCGCATTTCTCACGGTGAGCTTCGGCTTCATCATGAACACCGTCAGCGCCATTTCGACGTGGGGCGTTCACGCGCCCTCGCTGACGGCCTACGTGGCCGTGATCGTGACCACCGGTTTGTTGTTGGGACCGCGTTGGGGGATCGCCATGACGTTCCTTTCCGTGGCGGCGAGCGTTGCACTGGCCCGTGCGGAAGTGCAAGGATTCCTTCCCGCGTCGAATATCCAACACGGTCCGTATGGGATCATCGGAACGGTGTCGATCACCTTCGTCTATATCATGGTGATCCAGTATCTGGCAGGACGGAGTCTTCGTTCTGCATTGAAGCTGGCGCAGGAAGAATTGAACAAGCGTAAGGAAGCAGCGGAACGTCTCCACGCAAAGGAATCGCTCTTATCGACCGTTCTGAACACGACCAAGGATTTCATCGTTTCCGTGGATGCGGATCTCCGCATCACGGCGCTCAATGATCCGTTTCGGGAGGACATCCGTCGTCGAACGGGGATCGATGCGGTTCCCGGAACGAACATCCTCGACATCCTGGATCGGGAGGCACGGGGATCGGCACCCGACAACTATCGCCGGGCGTTGAACGGTGAGACGCTTGCACAGGTACGCGAACAGATGGAATCGGATGGAAGGCGGCGGCTTTTCGTTGAATCGTACAACCCGATCCTCTCAGAAGGCGGACGGCCTGAAGGCGTGACCGTCTATGCGCGGGAGATGACTCAGTGGATCCGGATGGATCAGGCACTTCGAGAAAGCGAAGAACGGCTGCGTACCGTCATCTCGAATGTCCCGGTCATCATATTTGCCATGGACAATAGGGGCGTGTTTCGCCTTTCGGAAGGAAAGGGACTCGGGGCGCTGGGATTGCGACCCGGCGAGGTGGTTGGGCGGTCTGTCTTCGATGTGTATCGCGATATCCCGGCGATCGGCGAGAGCGTGCGACGGGCACTGAATGGCGAGGCGCAGAACACCGTCGTCCAGGTGGGGGCCTCGACGATGGAAACGTATTACGCTCCGCTCGTCGGAGCGGATGGTCAGGTGAGCGGCGTGATCGGCGTGGCAACGGATGTCACGGCTCAGCGTCAAAGCCTAGATCGCTTGAAGGAGCAGGCGTCCTGGCTTGATCGCGCACATGACGCGATCGTTGTGAAGGACTTGGATGGCCGCATCTCGTACTGGAACCGGGAAGCGGAACGTCTGTATGGCTGGTCCGGGAATGAAGTCCTGGGGAAGGAGGAAGGCGAATTTCTCTGCAAGGAGGAGCATCTGCCGATCCTTCAGCAGGCCCGCTCGTCGACGATGGCAAGCGGCGAATGGAACGGCGAACTTCTGCAGCGAACGCGTCACGGCTCGGAGATCCTCGTTGACAGCCGATGGACGCTCATCACGGACGACACGGGGAGGCCGCGCTCGATCTTAAGCATCAACATCGACATTTCGGAAAAGAAGTCGCTCCAGCGGCAACTCATCCGAAGCCAACGGTTGGAAGGACTCGGCACACTTGCAGGCGGAATTGCGCATGATCTGAACAACGTCCTCACGCCGATCATGATGTCGATCGAAGGCTTGCGGACGCGTCACACCGATCCGCGTACCCTCAAGGCGCTCGATACGATGGAAGCCGGTGCCCAACGGGGCGCGGACATCATCAAGCAATTATTGACATTCGCACGCGGAATGAAAGGAGACTACGTCACGCTGGACCCCAGGCACGTGCTCAAGGATGTCGAGCGGATCCTTCGCAGTACGTTTCCCAAATCCATCCAATGTCGTTTTCGGATCGATCCGTCCTTGGCCCCGATCAGTGGCGATGTGACTCAGATACATCAGGTACTGCTCAATCTCTGCGTGAATGCAAGGGATGCGATGCCGGAGGGGGGGACCCTTTCGGTGGTCGCCGAAAACCGGGAACTCGATTCCGAATGCTGGCGGGTGAACAGAGACGCAAAACCTGGGAGCTATGTTCGGATGGAAGTCTCTGATACGGGCCATGGGATTCCTCCCGATATTCTGGACAAGATCTTCGATCCGTTCTTCACGACGAAAGAGTACGGCAAGGGAACCGGACTTGGGTTGTCGACGGCATTGACCATCGTGAAGAATCACGGGGGCTTCCTGAATGTGTACAACATACCGGGGCATGGGGCATCATTCTCCGTCTACGTGCCTTCGGCGGGACCGGGAAGAACGACAACTCTTTCGCTGCCGGAAACAGAACAAGTTCGCGGTTCGAATGAACTGATCTTGGTCGTGGATGATGAAGAATTTGTCCGGGACGTCGCCCTTGAGACTCTCGAATCAGCGGGCTACCGAGTCCTCCTGGCGCTCGACGGGATGGATGGCTTGCGAACCTTCCTTGAGCGCAAGAGCGAGATCGATGCTGTGCTCACGGATGTCATGATGCCGAACATGGATGGCTTGGAACTCGTCAAACGCATTCGGTCGGAGAATCAGAATATCCCGATCGTAGCCATGAGCGGCATGGTTGCATCTGAAAAATTGAACGAAATGAAGGCATACGGCGTCAGGGAGTTGCTGCTGAAGCCCTTCACGAGCAGAGGATTGGCGAAGTCAATTCACGAAGCGCTTTCGACGAAGAGCGGCATTTCTTGACTCTGGATGGCGAATACGCTATATTTTCAAGGAATCTCTTAGGCTATTGTTGCAGAGTCTTCGAAAGGAGGTGCTTAGGTCTTCAGTAGCTATTATGACAGCGCCAGATCCGATGGTCGGATGGGCCGAAAAGTGCTCGTTTTGAACCACGACTACGAACCATTGTCGATCTGTAATGTCCGTAAGGCGATCGGTCTGTTATACCTCGGGAAAGCGGAGCTGATCGCTGCCTGCGACGGGAAGTATCTCCATTCCGTTTCGCAACGGTTGCCGTTTCCAAGCATCGTGCGCCTCTCCGTGTTTGTTCGAATCCCGTTCAAGAAGATCGTCCTCTCCCGGAAGAATGTCATTCGCCGAGATGGCCACCGTTGCCAGTATTGCGGCAGGGCGGATCTCTCTCTGACGGTCGACCATGTCATTCCCAAAGCACGTGGCGGGAAGGATACGTGGGAAAACCTTGTGTGCGCCTGCGTCCAGTGCAACAACAGGAAAGGGGACCAGACCCCTCATGAGGCATTGATGCCCTTACTGCGAAAGCCGGTGAAGCCGAATCATGTGATGTTCATTCGCCATTTCGTCGGCATCGTAGACGATCATTGGAAGCCGTATTTGTTCATGAATTAGAACAGTCCACAATCTCCTAGCGAATGACTCAACAGAAGAAGACCATCCTCAGCGGTATGCGCCCGACCGGAAAGCTCCACCTGGGACACCTTGTCGGCGCGCTGGAAAATTGGGTTGCCCTCCAGGGGGAATTCCAGAATTATCACCTCATTGCCGACTACCACGCTCTCACGACGAATCCGGAAACCGCTGATATCCATGCCAATTCGATCGACATGCTGATCGATTGGCTGTCGGCCGGCCTGGACCCAGCGCAGAGTCCGATGTTCCGTCAGTCGCAGATCAAGGAACACGCTGAACTGCATCTGATTTTCTCCATGCTCATCACCACTGCCCGTCTTGAGCGGAATCCGACGCTGAAAGAACAGGTGCGTGACCTTGAAATGGAGAATATTGCGTACGGTCATCTGGGATATCCGGTCTTGCAGGCGGCGGACATCCTATTGTACAAGGGGAATGTCGTTCCAGTCGGCGAGGACCAGCTTCCCCACATTGAGATCACCCGCGAGATTGCCCGGCGATTCAATGCGCTCTATCCCTCCGAACCCCCGGTGTTCCCGGAACCCGAGGGGAAGATCACGAAGTTCGCGCGCCTGACCGGCCTTGACGGCAAACGGATGAGCAAATCCGTCGGGAATACGATCTTGCTTTCGGATCCCCCGGATGTCATCACCAAGAAGTTGCGCACTGCGGTCACAGACCCCCAGAAGTTGCGAAAGGGAGATCCAGGACGCCCTGATGTCTGCCTTGTCTTTTCGTATCACAACAAATTCAATCCCGCCGAGACCGCGGAGATTCGGACGAATTGCGAGTCCGGTGCCTTAGGCTGCGTCGATTGCAAGCTGCGTTGTGCGGCCAGGATCGGCGATGCCCTTGCGCCGATGCGGGAACGCCGGACGCATTTCGAAGCACACATGGACGACGTGCGAGACATATTGCACAGCGGCGAGCTGCGCGCCAAAGAGGTGGCGCAAGCAACGATGCACGAGGTTCGTACCGCAATGAGGATGGGCTAACGCGTGTATACGGTCCGCATTCAGGATTTCGAAGGACCCCTCGACCTTCTGCTGTTCTTCATCAAGCGGGATGAACTGGATATCTACGACATCCCCATCTCGCGGATCACGAAGGAGTTTCTCGAATACCTCCACTTCATGCAGGAGATGGATCTTGAGGTCGCCGGGGAATTCCTCGTCATGGCGGCCGAGCTCATGCAGATCAAGGTGAGGATGCTTCTTCCCCCGGAGCCGGGCGAGGAGGAGGACGCGGATCCGCGCGCAAATCTCGTTCAGCGTCTGGTGGAATACAAGCGTTTCAAGGAGACGGCCGAGGAAATGAAGAAGCGCGAGGCCGAGCGCATGCTGGTGTATGAACGAGGATATCGAGCGGCGGATGAACATATCGTGGAGGAGGAGACGCTCGAGGACCTCGTGCGCGATGTGACGTTTTTCGATCTGCTCGCTTCGTTCAAGTTCGCCATGGACCGGATGCCGAAGCGGTTCATTCACGAGGTCGAGCGGCTGAACGTCACGATCGATGAACAGATCGCCTACATCGAGGACTTCTTCACACGCCGGTCGGAAGCGACGTTCTTCGACCTCGTGAAGGATATGGTGGAAAAGATCCGAATCGTCGTGACCTTCATGGCGCTCCTCGAGGTCATCCGCGCGCGCAAAGTGATCGTCCGACAACTAGAACCGTTTGGGGAAGTGTCGATCATCCGGAATGTGACGGGAATCTGAACTGAGACTGTGGAACAGGTGACGACAGAGCACGAACAGGAAACGACCGACGAGCGATCGTCCGTCCTGAAGGTCCCCACGACGCTGAAATCGCTGATCGAGGGACTGATCTTCGCTGCCCAGGAACCGCTGACGCTGCAGCAGATGCGGACGGTCTATCAGGGTGAGGGAAGGGGTGGGGATCAACGGCAGTTGGACGGCGATGATGTTCGGCGGATCATCGATGCGTTGAATCGAAGCTATCGCGACCAGGACCGCCCGTATCGGATCGTTCAGGTCGCGGGGGGATACCAGTTCGCGACATTGCCCGAATATGCCGAGTGGGTTGGGAAACTGTATCGGGAACAGGGACGACGCAAGTTGTCGCAGTCGGGGATCGAGTCGCTCGCGATCATCGCGTACAAACAGCCGATCACAAAGGCGGAGATCGAGAAGATCCGCGGCGTGAACTGCGACTACGTGCTGAAGACGCTCCTCGAGAAGGAACTTGTAACGGTGACCGGACGTGCGGAGACCGTTGGCCGCCCGTTACTCTACGGAACGACGCGGGAGTTTCTAAAGCATTTCGGATTGAATGATATCACCGATCTCCCCCGGCCGCGCGAGATCGAGGAGATCCTTGGGGAAAACCAATTCGAGACAGAGCGCCGCATGCTCGAGGCACAGGCGGGCGCGGAGGCAATGAGGAAGGAAGCGGAAGAATTCAAATCACGTCTCCCGCACATCCCGAAGAAGAAGCCCGAACTGGAACGCCCCGTCGAGATCGTCCATCGCAAGCGCACGCGAGACATTCGTCTCGTGAGCGGAGAGGCGAAGAAGGATCTCGAGGCCGCCGGACAAGAGCCGATGCCGTTCGCGGAGACTCCAACGGCGACTGAACTGCCTCCGCCGGAGGCGCCGGTCGCGGAAGATTCCACCGCGATCACTGCTGAGTCGAAACTGGAGCAGCGCGTTATCACGGAACCGGCGGCAGAGGCGATCTCAGACGCTCCGAACATACCCGAAATGGAAGCGCCATCACCGGGCGAGATGATCGGACAGGAACCACCGGCAGATGGTGAAGACTCAATGCCGGAAGAAGCAGGCGGGACGACCGCACCGCGGCCCCGATGGAAGACATGGAAAGAAAAGATCCAAGGGTTCATCCGCAAGCTGTTCGCCTGAACCGGTTCCTCGCCATGGCCGGCGTGGGATCGCGCAGGAAGAACGACGATCTCATCCGCAGCGGCGTTGTGCGGGTGAATGGGAAAGTGGTCGATGAACTTGGCGTTCAGGTCAATCCGTACAAAGACCGCGTGACGGTCAATGGAAAGATCGTCAACGCGGAGGAACGTCATCTCTACATCCTGTTGAACAAGCCGAAGGATGCGATCACGACGTTGAGCGATGAACGGGGGAGAGACACGGTGATGAAATACGTCTCGATCCACCAGCGCATCTATCCCGTGGGACGCTTGGACCGGAATACGACCGGCGTGCTGCTCTTCACGAACGACGGCGATCTCGCGCATGCGTTGGCGCATCCCTCGGGAGAGATCGAACGGATGTATCGCGTGACGCTCGAACGCCAGCTGGAAGAGAAGGATCTGAAGCGTCTGCGTGCCGGGGTGAAGCTGGACGACGGAGTGGCAAAGCCGAAGGAAGCCGACATCATTCAGGGATCAAAGCGGACGAAGGTGCTGGTGACATTGGCCGAAGGACGGAACCGCGAAGTGCGACGGATTTTTGAGGCGCTCGGTTATGACGTCAAGCAGCTCGACCGTGTTGCGTTTGCCGGATTGACGCCGCTGGGCTTGCCACGAGGTGATTGGCGGTTTTTGACGCGGGACGAAGTGCGTCATCTGCGTCGCCTGACAGGATTGGAATCATAACAGAAGGGAGCAGAGCAGGATATGCGGTTTCCACGAAGCAGCGGAATCTTACTCCATCCGACCTCGTTGCCGGGTCCGTACGGATCAGGCGACCTTGGCCCGGCAGCGTACCATTTCATTGACTGGATGGTGGTCGCGGGCCAGACAGTCTGGCAAATGCTCCCCATCGGTCCGGTCGGATTGGCCAATTCGCCGTACATGAGTCTGTCCGCGTTCGCCGGCAGTCCGCTCCTGATCGACCTCTTGGAATTGAGGTCGCACAAATGGTTGACCGATGCAGAGTTGCAAGCCCCCGCTTTTCCGACGGACCACGTCGACTATGCCGCCGCCGAACCCTTTCGTATGGGGGTATTGCGTATGGCCGCAGATCGGTTTTTCACAGCGGGCTCCGCGCCGGAGAAGAGCGAGTACGCCGCCTTCTGCAAAGCGAACGCATCGTGGTTGGATGATTATGCGCTGTTCCAATCGCTCAACGACAAGAACGATCGCCGTCTCTGGACGACCTGGGACAAGAAGCTCGTTCACCGGGATCCTGCGGCGCTTGCAGCCGCGCGAATCGAGCTCCAGAAGGAGATCGATTTTCACCGGTTCAGGCAATGGTGCTTTTCTCGCCAGTGGGCGAGTCTGAAGAAGTACGCGAACGACCGCAACATCCGGCTCATGGGGGACATCCCGATCTTTGTTGCGCATCATAGTTCCGATGTGTGGTCGCATCCCGGAGAATTCTTCCTTGATCGGGACGGCAATCCCACCATCGTTGCAGGTGTGCCGCCGGATTATTTCAGCGAGACCGGCCAGCGATGGGGCAATCCACTGTACCGGTGGGACGTGATGAAGGAACAGAAATATGCCTGGTGGATCGATCGCTTCCGGTCAACCCTGAAGTTCTTTGACATCCTTCGCATCGACCATTTCCGAGGCTTCGAAGCCTATTGGGAGATCCCTGCGGCACACAAGACGGCAGAACACGGCAAGTGGGTCAAGGGACCGGACGCAGACCTCTTCAAGACCGTTCAGCGCAAATTGGGCAAGCTTCCGATCATCGCCGAGGACCTCGGGGTGATTACCCCCGAAGTCGTCGCACTGCGGACGCAATTCGAATTTCCAGGAATGAAGATCCTGCAGTTCGCGTTCGCCGCCGGCGTCGACAATGAGTTCCTGCCGCATACGTACGACCCGAACTGCGTCGTCTATTCCGGCACGCACGATAACGACACATCGATCGGATGGTTCGCCACCGCGACGGAGCGGGAACGCGAGTTCGTAAAACGCTACATGCGCACGGAGGGAAGCGAGATCCACTGGGATCTCATCCGGGCGGCTGAACTCTCCGTGGCGGATACCGCGATTCTCCCGTTCCAGGATATCCTCGGGCTCGATACGAGCGGCCGGATGAATTTCCCGGGAACGACCGACGGCAACTGGGAATGGCGATTCTCGTGGGACCAGGTGGGACCGCAACATGCCGACCGCTTGTACGAATTGACGGCGCTGAGCAACCGGACGGCGCCCGACCGACTGAACCTCCCCGCATACCCGGCCGGCGCGGTTGTGCCGTAGCCCTGGAGCAGAAGCACATCATGTCTGATCACCAAACCAACGCATCCGACGCCGCACCCGCAAATCGACCCACTGAGCAAGAGGAGCTCAATCTCCTGATGCGCCGCAGGCGCGAGGAGTTGGAGGAGCTGAAGAAGCTCGGCATCGAACCCTACCCGCATGAATTCGATCGCGATGCATTCGCGGCCGAGATAATCCACTCATTTCGAGAAGACGCACCGGAGCGGACCGTCGCCATCGCGGGAAGGATCATGTCCATCCGCCGGATGGGGAAGGCCTCGTTCTGCCATATCCAGGATTCGTCGGGGCGCATACAGGCCTATCTGAAGCGCGACGATCTCGGCCCGGTCTACGACGCGTTCAAGCTCATCGATATCGGCGACATCGTCGGCGTTCGGGGCTTTGTCTTCCGCACACGCATGGGGGAGATCTCCATCCATGCGCGCGAGTTTGTGCTGCTTTCAAAATCGCTCCGCCCGCTCCCAGTTGTGAAGGAACGCATCGACGAGCAAGGGAACAAGGTCGTCTACGATCCGTTGTCCGACAAAGAGCTTCGCTACCGGCAGCGCTACGTCGATCTCGTCGTCAATCTGTCTGTCCGCGAGGTCTTCCTTAAGCGGGCGAAGATCCTGTCGACGATGCGGGGGTTCCTTGATGCGCGCAACTACGTGGAAGTGGAAACGCCCGTGCTGCAACCGGTCTACGGCGGCGCGTCGGCCCGTCCGTTCACGACGCATCACAACGCGCTGGACGTGGAACTCTTCCTGCGGATCGCGGACGAACTTTACTTGAAGCGATTGATCGTCGGAGGGTTCGACGGCGTCTACGAGATCTCAAAGGATTTTCGGAACGAGGGCATGGACCGGACGCACAATCCGGAATTTACCATGATGGAGCTGTACGTCGCCTACCGCGATTACCGGTGGATGATGGAACTCGTCGAGCAGATGATCAGTGAGATCGCAAAGACGGTGACGGGCTCTGCCGTCATCACTTACGGCGGCAAGCCGATCGATCTGACGCCTCCGTGGCGGCGCATCTCGATGTTCGATGCGATCCGGGAATATACGGGGAAGGACCTTCGCGGCAAGGACGAGCAGGCGCTTCGCGTCATCGCGAACGAACTGCAGGTCGAACTCGAACCGGGGTTGGGTATCGGCGCGATCATCGATGAGATCTTCGGCGAGAAGGTGGAACATCAGCTCATCCAACCGACGTTCATCACGGATTATCCGGTCGAGATGTCTCCACTGGCGAAGAAGCATCGAAGTGAACGGGGACTGGTCGAACGGTTTGAAGCGATCGTGAACGGAAAAGAGCTGTGCAACGCATTCTCCGAATTGAATGACCCGCTCGATCAGCGGGCGCGGTTCGAGGACCAGATGCGGCTGCGTGCGCAGGGCGATGACGAGGCGCAGGTCTTGGATGAGGATTATCTCCGCGCGCTCGAGTACGGCATGCCTCCCACCGCGGGCTTGGGCATCGGGATCGATCGCCTGACCATGCTCTTGACCGACCAGGATTCCATCCGCGACGTCATCTTCTTCCCACAAATGAAACCGGAGCGCTGAGAGCGTGGATCTGCCGCGAACAGCCGTCGGCGTTCTGCTCCTTCGGTTCTTCCTGGCCTCCGCAGGAGTGCTCACGATTCTCCTCATCCCATCGTGTGACGAACTGCTCCCGCCCCGGAGCGATCCCTCGAAAGCGCTCAGGATTCAGGCATCCTTCATCTATACGTACGTCGAAGAAAACAACACTGTTCAGCTTATGCTCGAAGTGTTTAACACGTACGACGAAACGATTGAGGACACGCTGGTCGCTGAAGGCGCCATCGTGCTTACCCATCGTGGACCTGATTCCTCGCGGTCGACGATCCCCGTTGATTGGTCGTATCGATGGTCGGGCGGGAATGTGAATCCGGGGACCAACGTGCTCCGCCTCGATGCCGGGCGTTCGATACGCTTCAAGATCCCGTGGAACATGCGCGACGATCGGAACGTGTCGCTCCTGGAAGACGTCTTCACCTACTATCAGGATCCGGACTGTCGCTATCGCCTTCTTTCGTATCGGCAGGTGTTCGATGTATCCGGTTCGTTCCAGTTGTTTCGGCGCGTTCCCCGGACCCTCCTCGACGCAGGGACGCTTAGCCTCTGCTATGCATATCCGATTGTGGCGAAGGATGTGTGCCCCTTACCCTCGTTGACCTCATGCCTGGACCGACCGTGAACACCCGCTTTCCCGGCCGAGTCTGGTTCATCGGGGCGATTCTCCTGCCCCTCGTCACATCGGGCTCACTCTGCGCCCGTGGCATACATGGAACGATCCAAGGTTCCGTTCGGGATGGTTCTTCGCACGCACCGCTGATCGGGGCGGTTGTCATCGTCGTCGGTACCAGATGGGGCGCGACGGTCGATGTGGACGGACGCTTTTCCATTGCGGGCGTGCGTGCAGGCGAGTATGATGTCCGAGTCGCGATGATCGGATATCGTCCCATGCTGGTCCGTCGCGTGCGCGTGGTGCCCGACCTGACCTCGATTCTCTCGGTGGAGCTCGAGCAAAGCGATGTGGAACTCGCACCGGTCGAGGTGCGTGCCGAACGTCCCTTGATACGCCGTGACCTCGCGGCGACGTCGTTCTTTGTGGCGGATGTTCAACTCGAACATCTTCCCATCACGGGCTTCGCGGACGTGTTGCGGCTCCAACCGGGCGTCACGGGCGATGGCAATGTTCGTGGCGGCCGCTCATCGGATGTGCTCTATCTCATCGATGGATTACCCGTCCGTGATGTCCTGAGCGGCGGTTTAGGAACGGACCTTCCGCGCAGTGCGGTCACGGAGATGACCGTGATGACCGGAGGGTATGATGCGGAATACGGGAATGCCTCCTCGGGGATCGTCAATGTGGTGACGAAATCCGGCTCGTCTCAACACGTCACGGGGATGCGGTATGAGCGTGATCAGTTCCTTCCGGTGCGATACGTCAAAGCCACCGACCGGGAATGGCAGGCCGAGTTCAGTCAGCGCGGTCCTCTCAGCGGAGAGACGTTTTCTTACTTCCTCTCCGCGAATTATCTGGCAAGCGGGACGCGATGGTGGCAGGACGCGCAATACGCGTTCGACCTGCCGATCCGAACGGATGCGAATGGATTTGTCAAGCTGGACTACGCACCCGATCCCGGTACGCGCTGGAGCCTGCAAGGGATCTACTCTTCGCAGGAAATCCGGGATTATGAGTTCGCTTGGCGATATAACCTCGCAGGATTGCCGAACAGGGAACGTCGCGCATACCGACTGGCGCTTCAGACCTCGCAGCAATTCGGCGCGACGACCTTCCTGCAGGCGAGCCTGAGCGCGTTTCATTCGCAGACGGCGATCGGTACGTCGAAGACGGAACTCGATTTCAAACCGTACGAATACGATGTTTTTCTCCGCTACGTCGTCGCCGGCAAGCGGAATTGGTGGGCGGACGCCAGTCAAACGTCTTATACCGCGAAAGTGGATTTCACCACGGAGCCTTGGAAGAACCATATGTTGAAGGCCGGCGGCGAGGTGACCTTGTACGATCTCCGCTCGGAACTGATCAAGCTGGAGCCGCAACTCAATTACTTTGCGAAACCCATTCCCGGCGCACCCTTGCTGGACTTCAGCACCCGGTTCGACTATCGGCCATACTCGGCAGGGTTTTTCGTGCAGGACAAGGTCCAGCTCATCGAAGATGGCTCGATCCTGACGCTTGGCCTCCGGTGGGATGTGCTGGACCCGCGTGCAGAGCGTCCGCTGATCGACTACATACCGGTGTCGCAGACGGAATTCAGACAGGAACTCAAGGGATTCGCTCCGGCACGCCGGAAGCATGCCTTGAGCCCGAGGGTCTCGCTTGCAAATCCTATCGGGCCGCAGAGCTTCTTCTACCTGAACTTCGGTCAGTACTATCAGTTTCCATTGTTCGACCTTCTCTATAGCGGTATCACACCGGCACAGATACGGTATGGAACGAAGAGCGTCTCAGCAGGGAACCCCGATCTGGAACCTGAACGAGTGACGGCATGGGAGGCGGGCTTCAAACATGGGATTTCGCGCGCCGCAGTGCTGACGGTCACGTACTTCCGGAAGCACATGACGAATCAAATCGACGCCAAGACGCTCATCCCGTTCGATAGCAAATATGCAGGGGACTACGGGTTTGCTACGTACGTGAACAATGCGGAAGCGAACGCCTCTGGTGTCGAAGTAGTGCTGAGCGGGGAGCAATGGCAGGAGAAAACCAGCACGCTTTCGTACACCTACATGGTGACAGAAGGCGTCACGGAATCGGCAGACAAGACGGTTTCACGTGCCATCTGGGGATTCCCCGCGGTCTCAAGGGCCTACCCGTTAAGTTGGGACCAGCGGCATACGGTGAAAGGGGATATCTCTGTCGTGCTTCCAATGGCCGTGGAATTGAATCTCATCGGGCTCTTTCACACAGCCAGGCCGTACACGTTCTATCCGACCCGCGACGGAATCACGCCCCTCGACACGACGAAAGGATTCGTGCCGAACAACGCGCGGATGGCGAGCGTGTTCGTCCTCGACGCAAAGA
>Ga0105103_10000129_pt1 | contig 39339 bp, 56 predicted proteins | sample PPLLaktember2015_2_FD_79107 | JGI IMG/M metagenome (GOLD analysis project Ga0105103, IMG submission 79107) | Freshwater sediment microbial communities from Prairie Pothole Lake near Jamestown, North Dakota, USA - PPLs Lake P7 Core (6) Depth... | ecosystem: Environmental > Aquatic > Freshwater >...
ACCCCCAGATCACTTTCTGGAAGATCCTCTACAAGCGCCACACCAACTTCGCCGTGGAGTCCATTGAGGTTACCTTCAACGGCCAGGCTGATTTCAACAAGCGTGTTACAGCTGTCATCAACCGTAACGCGGATCTGATGTACAAGACCTACGTCCAGGTTGTACTCCCTCAGGTTGAGTTAGAGGCAACAGAGCTAGCCAACCCTGGTTTCCGCTGGCTCAACTACATCGGCCACCGCCTCATCAAGCAGGTGGAGGTTGAAATCGGCGGCCAGCGCATCGATCGCCAGTATGGTGATTACATGCAAATTTGGACTCAGCTCACCACTGAGGCTGGTGTTGTACACGCCCTTGATGACCTCATCGGTAACACCCACGACCTTGTGCTCATGAAGCGTGGTGCTGGTCTTGCCCTTGATGCGACCTGCTCCAGCTCTGAAACCACGATCTCCTGTATCCCCCGTCGTGGCACTCCCGCCAAGACCCTCTACATCCCCCTCCAATTCTGGTTCTGCCGTAACCCTGGTCTTGCGATCCCCCTGATCGCCCTCCAGTACCACGAGGTTCGCGTGAACGTTGACTTCGAAACCTGGCAGAACTGCCAGTACTACGAGTCCAACGTTGGTGAAGCTAGCAGCGCTCTTGCCCCTAAGTCCCTCGCAGCTGCTTCCCTCTACGTTGACTACGTCTACCTCGACACGGAGGAGCGCCGCAGGTTCGCCCAGCAGAGCCACGAGTACCTCATCGAGCAGGTTCAGTACACTGGTGCGGAGTCCATCACTTCCAGCTCCAACAAGATCCAGCTCAACTTCAACCACCCCGTCAAGGAGCTCTTCTGGGTTGTCCAGCGCGATTCCTTCGTGGACTGCTCTAACCCTGGCTACATCGCCTCTGTTGGTGGCCCCCAGCCCTTCAACTACTCCGATGACTTCTCCACGGATGGCATCATCACTTCTCTCCTCACCCAGCAGGCTGCAGCTGGTCTTTCTGCCACGGTAGCCGCGACTGATGCGACTGTTCCTCTTGGCCAGAACCCCAGCCAGGCTAGCACTCTCTATGGTGCTGAGTCAGCTGACAAGCAGGGCGGCGCTGAATTCGAGGCGGGTGTCAACTACCTCCTCGCGAAGACCATCCTCTGCTGCGGTGTACGCTGCGAGGGCAAGAACCCTGTTGAGGTTGCCAAGCTCCAGCTCAACGGCCAGGACCGCTTCACTGAGCGTGAGGGATCTTACTTCGATCGCGTCCAGCCCTACCAGCACCACTGCCGCACTCCTTCCACGGGTATCAACGTTTACTCCTTCGCTCTCCGCCCGGAGGAACACCAGCCTTCAGGCACCTGCAACTTCTCCCGTATCGACAAGGCGACTCTCCAGCTCACTGTGTCCCTCAACACGGTTACTGGATCTCGCACTGCTCAGGTACGCGTGTATGCCCTCAACTACAACGTGCTCCGCGTGATGTCTGGTATGGGTGGCCTCGCCTACTCCAACTAAGCAGCTTGAACTGTTTAGAGGTGGAATTCAAAAAATTTACAAATCAAACTAAAAATATAGATTGATTTGTAAATGTGGTACTCACAACTTGGTCAAGATAAAGATGTGGTTGAATTTTATAACGGAAAGAAAAATGGGTATTTCATAGAAATTGGAGCAAACAATGGTATCACATTATCAAACACGTACGCCCTGGAAACTCAATATGGGTGGACTGGAATTTGTGTGGAGCCTATACCCCAAAGATTTCAAGAATGTAAACAAAATCGCCCAAATTCAATTTGTTTTCCGTATGCTGTATACTCTCGTGGAAACACAATAGTAAAATTTAATATTGAAACACACGATTTACTTTCTGGGATCAATCAAAAATTTTCACTGTTAAACAGATCTAAGCGTATTTTGGTGGAAACACGTACATTTCAACAGGTTTTACAGGAAGCAAATGCCCCGTCTCGCGTTGATTATTTGTCGCTGGACACAGAAGGAACTGAACTAGAAATTTTGAAATCGGTAAATTTAAATGAATATACATTTGGAATGATTACAGTAGAACACAATTTTCAACAGCCAAAACGATCAGAAACTCGTTCTTTTTTAGAATCGAACGGATACACGTTTTTAAAAGAAAATCAGTGGGATGACGTATTTATTAAAAACAACTTATGAATTCTATAAATAATGTGGGAGTTTGTTGATAAAGTTATTTACATAAATTTGGATAAACGCCAAGACCGTAGAAATTTAATGAAGAAGTTCTTTGAGGTAGGTCAAATTCCAGAAGACAAAATTGTTAGATGTCCAGGTGTTCTTTGGAACCCTGGAATTGTTGGCTGTGGAAAAGGACATTTGGCAGCTGTAAAAATGGCAAAAGAAAATGGTTGGAAACGTGTTCTTATTCTTGAAGATGATGTAGGATGGCACAATTTTGATGAGGGATACGCAAAGCTAGAAAAATTAGTTCAGCTTCCAAACTGGGACGTCTGTTTGATTGGAGGCTGGTACTGCGATGTTAGTCCTCCAAGAGTGAAGGCATGTATTTGTGCCCATGCGTATATAGTAAATTCTCACTATTACGATACGTTAATTCAGAATTATGAAGAAGGAATTCAAAAAAGATTAAAAATAGCAAATGATATGTATCATATTGATGTTTATTGGATTAAACTTCAAATGCAGCATAATTGGATTGGTGTAATTGACCCAATGTGTATTCAAATTGAATCGTTTAGCAATGTAAGAAGTCAAACAATTAGCACAAAAGGTATACATATCGATGATAATATGAAAATTTTTGCAAAAAGTGTTCAAAATGCGTTTATGGAAGACATATACTATGTTAAACTTGTTCGGACACCTCGCGGATTTGTTCGACAATACGTGAAGAAATAATTAATCATAATGTAACAAATGCCAGACAAAACTCGCAAAGTTTATAAGTATGGTTCTCGTCGTCAAGTATTTAACGGATCGGCGGAAATGACTGTAGGTGGATTACGCAAGGAACAACTTGTAAGAAACGAGAAGGGTCGCATTGTTTCGGCTGCGAAACACAAAACTATGAAACAGCGTCATTCTGAATAAAACGGATTTGCTTATAAACAGTTGTCAAATATCACAAACATGTCTCGTAATTATATTGGACTCGTTGATCAACATGAGGTGGAAATGCTTCAGGATGCGGATGATGCTATTACAAAGTGTAATCTTTGGGATTGGCTGAAAGAGTATAAGACCGAAGAAGGAAATGGGTTTACACTCGGAACTCATCCAAATTTGAATAAGATCATTGATTCTATGACGTTTGGACACAGTGGTTCATCATTCGCATGGGTTATGGTACAGATGAAAGACATCGCAAAAAGAGGATGGGCGGCGTTTGAACTAACAAGACGCATTGAAAATGTGAAAACCGTTCTAGAAAATGTAAAAACAGATAATCTATCTCCACTTGATATCGCAGAAGCCTCTCGGGGTGTTCCCGGATTTGAAGGTCAGGCAGATGCTATGAAAAGGTTCTACGAAGGAAAGATGAGCTATGCGGAAATGCGTGCTCTCTGTGGTTAAACGAGATTTAAACGAACAAGACTTTTTAAATTCAAATGCCGGAATATATCCTTGAAGCCAAAACTGTTCAAACGGGGGCTGTTCGTACGCTGAAAGAAGCTCTCAAGTGTATTCTTGTGGAAATGAGTTTGATCTTCGACAAAGACGGAATTCGCATGGTTGCCATGGATAACACTCGCACTGTTCTGGTTCACCTCCGTTTGTATGCCGACAAGTTTGAAAAGTTTTCGTATCACCACTCATCTCCCAAGTTTATCATTGGTGTAAATACTGATCATCTGTATCGTATTGTTCGTACAGCTACCAACGATGATACCATCACTTTTTATGTTGAAGAATCCGATCCGAACACTCTCGGTATTCTTTTGGAGGACGGTGAAAAGAAGCAGGTGACTCGCTATAAACTCAACCTGCTCGATCGAGATGAGCCAGATATTCAGCTTCCCGAAACCGATTTTTCAACTCATATCACGATGCCTTCTTTGGACTTCCAAAAGATCTGTCGCGACATGACTTTGCTGGGCGCCAAAACTGTTGAAATCAAGAATGTGGGAACATCCCTGACATTCTCGTGTAAAGGACATTTTGCTTCGCGCACCACTGTGATGGGTGACTCGGAAAATGAGTTCAGCATTACCAAGAAGGCGAATGATGAAATTGTGACTGGCAACTTTTCACTTCCCCACCTTGTTCTTTTTACTAAGTGTACCAATTTGTGTAACAACCTGGAAATCCACATGAAGAATGATTGGTTCCTAATGATTCGCTACGTTGTTGCGAACTTGGGAGATATCAAGCTTTGTCTTATGCCATGTTCTAGTTAAATAAGCTGTTAGCATTTCTAGTTGTTTACCTATAATTTCGGATATATCAGCATAAATATTTTTTATCAGTTTAATAAAAAAATTGATAAAAAATATAATTTTTGGGTAGGTCGGTTTTTTGGTACGTTTCATCTATTTATTTCCTTTGGAAGAATGTATTAAACAAATCTGGACTAATCGATCTACAAAATTCAAGACACTTCTTTTGGTCATGAAACATCAAACATAAAAGTTCAATAAGCCAAAGTTGTACATTTTCCACAATAGGAACCAACTTAACTTTTTTGATCAAGTATGTGATAAGACTCGAAAAAATTGTGTTCACAGAAATACCAGTGTTCAAACATCGAATAACTCCAGTTATTTTATTTTTTTCTAGGTCTTCTTCTATATCCATTATATCATCAGCAGTTGCTACACCTTCAGATACTATAGCTAAAGTTGATATTATATCAAAAAAGTTGAGCTTTCTAGTTGGCAGCACATCATTTTGCTTTACCTTTTCAAAAAGGTCTATCAGCTGTCTGACAGGTATTGTAGGAGGAACCTCTTCCAAATCTAGGTATTTATCAACATCATCAAAGTAATTATTTATATCGTACGATACATCAATCTTTTTTACTGTTGCTACCTGCTGTAAAAGTCGTTCAATTTTTTCTTTATCGATCACCATAAGAACAGAATAGTAGGCAACCCGTATTCTATCACACATAGCATCTATCCATTCAATGTTGGTGTTACACAAACGTAGTTCAGCTGATAACTCTTCAATAGTTGCTTGAACCTTTGCTGGAAAGTTTAAAAATTCACGATTCACAATTTTTACAATTTCTTGTTTAAAATGTTTTGTAGAGAGTTTTCCATTCTCTTTCAAATCTTGAATTGTATCTGCTAAAAGTTTTGTTTGCTCTTCCAAACTTTTTCCATCATCAATTTCATTATCAATTTTAAAAATAAGTTTCCAATTTGGTATCAACGTTTCTTGTAGTGCAGTTTCTACTGATTTTCCAACATCAACATTCACATCTTTTTTCATTTCTGAATACCAGCTTTCTAGTCTGGATATATCAGCTTTTGGAACTTCATGATCCTTCAAGTTATTTAACAGAAAGTCTCGAAATAAATCAAGTTCGGTTTCCAAAATAGTCTTTTCCAATTCAAAAAGTTCCAAAGACATTTGTTATACACAACTTTTACAATTATGTTATTTAGGACGAGACCTGTGTGCTGTATACGTTACATCGTCTGCTACCTTGAATGTGTGCATATTTGAGTTCAAATATTTGTTCTCGTGAATTGTAGTAGTTGTATTCCAAATTTTGATAATTGAGAACGGTCCCTTGGGAGATACAGACACACCGACAAGCGTCTCTTTTCTTTCGTTAAGAAGTTCGTTTGTGACACAGTGTACCATCATATCAACAAATGTTGTGTAGGTTTCGCTTGCTTCCAATTTTTTAGACCACGCACCACCGGCTTCATTTTCCGGAACATCCCATAAAGGCTTGAATCCACGTCTCATAAAGAAGAACATTCCTGACTCCCAAGCCTCTTTGGAGATTGACTCAATCACTGTCCAAAATTGCTGTGGCGTACTAATATCGGCTATGCGAACATAGCTTTCAAGAGAATAATCCCGAAGTTCAGGATCGTGGTACCACAGAATCCAAGTATACTGGAGTTTTGTGGTCTCTATTTGTGATCCCATTTTGTTTTATACTACTGACTTGCGTAAATGCGAAATGGATTCGTTTTTCACACAGCTTTCTTCCTAACATATAAGAATGGTATTGTCAATCGCAGACGTATATTCTGTTCGCTTTGGCGCAAAACTTTCGTTGCCAAAAATTGTTCAGGATAATATCGCAAGACTTCGTATTACACCGGCGCCTTACAAACCTGTGAAACTCTTTACTCACAAAGGTAATTATAGACACAGACCATTTCAGTCTCCGGCTGACAGTGAAAATTGGAGACAGAATGCTCTCATAGATATTGTTCGCAGAGTAAGAGAGCGTGAAGATCCGGAGTATTCTGAAATTTTCAGCATCTTCAATAAAATCGCACCCGGAAACGTTGAAAAGCTTTCTGCGGATGCGGTCGGATATATTCAGAAGCGGGATGACACATTCCGACTTCGTGTAACAGCTCTCCTGTTTGACAAGGCGATTACTCAACCTTCATTCTCTGCTGTTATGGCAGAGTGTGCCCGACTGCTCAACATCGCGATTCCAGAGGTTGGAGATGATCTTCAAGTTCAGGTTTCCATGTTTCCAAAGTTGTATGACATGAATGACACACTTACATTTCCAGATTCAAATGAAGATGGGTTTGATGATAAGGTGATTGCCTGGATGAAGCAGAAAGAGAAGCGTCGAGGGTATGCGAAGTTTATGATGGAGCTTCACAACAAGGATCTCATCAAGGAAGATATTGTGAAGCAAGGCCTTGATCAAGTTATTGTGGAATTGAACGAAACAATTCGTCAGCCAACCAAAGAAAAGACTGTAGAAAATGCCAGTCAATATGTTGACTTTCTCTTCGAGCTGTCCAAAACAATCAAAGGATCGCTCAAAGACAGTTTACGCGAATCAGTGAAAACTGTACTTGCTATTCCTCGGGCTGATGTTCCCAGTTTGAACATGCGTTGTCGCTTCAAGCTTGAAGACGCGTTCAAGGAACTCAACAAGAAAGAGTAAGAGTAGACAAATGATTCCGAGTGCGAGTGTGCTTCTGCGCGCGGCTCAATTGTCCGTTGACGAGGACAAGCCGATTTATCTTGATTACTATGAAGACAGTGTTGAAAAGAAGTGCTGTATTGGTATTCAGGATGGAACCAAGTATCTTGTAAAATCAGAGAGCGAGTACACATCTACAATTCAAAACGTTTTTAAGTGTGAGAACTGCTATATCATCGCAACTGAAAACAGTTTGTATGTTGTGTCTACGGATATCCCCATCAAGAAAATTATGTCATCTACACCTTCTTCCTAAAAGAATTATAATGCAGTATCCGCCTCCACACTATTTATTTTTTGAACCACTGAATGATGTTGAAACAATCAGGGTGTGGAATACTTATCAAGAAGCACATCCTGACTGTGAGTATGATGAAATTGATGCGGCTGTCACAAATTCTGTGGATACATTTTCACCCTGGTTTGAAAATTGGATCACACGAATTCCGTCAAAGCAAAAAACGAGGTTCCGTATTTTGCTTATTCTTCACTCCGAATTCTTGACTTATTCTTGTCAACAAATGCTGCGTCGTTCTCTTGAGCAGAGATCATTCAAATGTCGCGTTTGGTTTCACGTTGAAGATCCATCACCCATTCAGCCTGCTATTTTTAGCCGCTGTATCCTAAAACATATTCCAACATATTTGTATACTCCAAAAATTCAGTATGGAATAAACAAATGAACGTTGTTGAAATTATTGGATACATCCTTGTTGCGCTTGGAATTTATCGGCTAGCGATTACACAGGGAAGTTGCCCAGGCGGCTGGTCTGCCTTAGTCATTGGAGGACTTCTTCTTAGAAAACAACTTGGTTTAAACGTTTAAATAAAACGAATCCTTTTATCTCACTTCAATAACGAATAAAAATGAAAGTTCGTGTATTCACGGATGGCGCATGTTCTAAAAATGGTCAGCAGGGCGCAAAGGCGTCGTATGCTTACTATTTTCCCGATCACAAAGAATTTTCCAAAGCAGAAAGAGTTCCTGAAACGCAATCTCAAACGAACCAGCGCGGTGAACTGATGGCTATCACAGAAGCTGTAAAAACGATGATTCAAAAATTTCCAGCAGAAGAAACTGAAATACAAATTTATACAGATTCAATGTACTCAAAAAATTGTTTGACTCAGTGGGTTGTTGGGTGGGTTCAAAACAATTGGAGAACGTCACAGGGAAATCCAGTTATGCACCGTGATATCATCGAAGAAACTACCAAGCTTCTTCCAAAGTTCAAATCCTACACAATTTCATATGTGGCAGCTCACACTGGAAAAAATGATGAGCTGAGCAAATGTAACGAAATTGTAGATCGCATGGCAGTGAGTGTCATTGATCCAGAAGTTGCGACTGTAAAAATTATTCATACAAACCAGGAAAAGCCGATTGACGGGTTCCCAGTAGAACTTATGGGACCTCCCGTAGGCGGTAACATAATTCTGCGATGGTGTAAAGAAAATTTGGACAAATTGGATGAAGAATTGTTAAATAATGCCTTAATTTCGGTTGTTTCAAAAACACTCAAAAAGAAGGGATTTGAATTGGAAAAACAGCGTCTTCATCGAACATCACAGTATCGACTTGTGTCAAGTCATTTAATAGCAGAAAACACACATATAATAAAAGAAGAAGAATGAATGTAACAGCGTATCATTTCTGGTCACCCACCTGTGGGCCCTGTAAGGTTATCAAGCCTGCTATTGAAGATTTGAAAGAGGAATTTCCAAATGTTCAATGGGTTTCTGTGAATACACATGATGATACGAAAGGGGTAGCTCAAAAATTTGGAGTTCAAGTTGTCCCTACAATAGCAGTTCTGGTGACAGATTCAAACGGAAAATCTGTGTATTCTGAAAAACAGTCTGGAACAAATGTAGCCGGATATTATCGAATTTTGAGGAGTGGATTGCGTTTTATCCAACAAGCGTAGAAGTTACAAGCTGACCATTTTTGTATGCCTCACAAACAAATTGATCTGACGATTCACCAGGTGTTACAGCCCCACTTGATTTTGCGATATCAACTGGCGCTTGTTCTTGTGATGTTGACGGAGGATTTGGAATTTCTCCGAGACCAGCCCCCAATTGGAATGATTCTTTTACAAAGGTTGCACCAGTTATACTTGTAGGAGTTGAATAGGATGGTTGGGTCCAACTTACCGTTGACATTCCATACCCAGCCCCTCCACCTATGGCCATCCCTGCCAATATAGCAAACACAATTGACCATACGCCATATTTCATATTCATAGTACACCCTGGAGTTGTGGAAAGACCAATAGTTTGGAAAATAATGACTGCCAAAGCCAATCCCCATGAGGCACCAGTTCTTGCTGTTGGAGAAGGTGACACAGATTGTAACGCAACAGTTTGTCCTGAAACTACAACACCTGGAGGACTTTTAGAAATAGTACTTGTTACAAAAGAAGCCAAATATGTTACGATAGTAGTCACAAATAGTAAACTTTGAGGCATAAGGTATGATGCCAATCCTTTTAATCCAGGGATTTCACACAAATCATTTGGAAGTATAGTTGTATCTCTGCCAACAGCATAATTAATAAACATAGCAACAACAGCAAACGCAAGTCCGAATATGGCTTGAGGAAGTTGGGACATCAAGTCCATAAAAAACACCATCACTATAAGCGCATAAGGAAGAAAATAATGTACAATTAAAAGAGGCGACAAAGCGGATGACGAAAAAATTCGGTCACGAATTGTTGCTCCTTCTCCAGTAACGGAAACCACACCAACAGTTACTACAACTATAAAAATAATTACGCCAATTGTAACACCAGCGCCACCAAGAAAGTTAACCATATTGCTTATTTCTCAAGATACAAAATACTGCTAGAACTACAAATGAGCATTTATGCTTCAGCCGGTTCATGGGGCTGTCCATCTACAAATCAGAGTCCTATCAATCTTTCTCAGTCTTCTGCGAAACCATGTGATTTACTGTGTGAACTCGTGATGGACCAAGTTCAGGTCCCTCAAGCAAATGTTATGATTTCTGATGAGGGTTTAATATTACAAAACACAGCTGGTCTTGGAACTTGTAAATACAACGGGGAAGGCTATACGTGTGACATGATTCTTGTCAATCATCCAAGCCATCACACAATTGAAAATATTCAAGCTGATGCTGAAGTGATAGCCATATTTAGCAACCCATCTGGCAAATATCTTTGCGTAAGTTCTCTTGTTCGTGTGAATTCTTCTCAATCTACTTCAACTCAATTTTTCAACAAATTTGTGGGATTCGCAAATCCGACCGAACAATTTGTACAGGTCAACTTGGGAGATGATTGGGGTCTCAACATGATGGTTCCCCCAAATGGGTCTTACTTTGTATATGACGGATCTATGGTTGTACCAACTTGCCAATCCGCAAAGTGGGTAGTTTTTAAATCGATGATCAATATTGATTCGAACGACTTTGCTCTCCTAGTCAAAAATGTCACCCCGGGATCTCGTCCAATTCAGGCACTCGGAGATCGCGAAGTCTTTTTTAACGATATTGAGCAGCTTCCTGGGTCTCCTATGCCGAACGATGGAAAAACGTACATGAGATGCCGTCGTCTTGGAAAATCCAAACCCGAAGTAAAAGATGTTCAGCCAGCGGGTGTCAAAGATGCGAAAGATGAAAAAGAATCTAAAAAGCCTCACCCAGCTGTAAAATGGGCTCAAGAACAATTAGCTGCCAACGGTGTTATCGAAATTTTGAACGTTATCCTGCTGATAACTGCGTATTGGCTTGGTTATAGGTATGGAAGTATGACTGATTACCAATTCATAGGTAAACAATTGTATTCACTTACTTTTAGTTTAGCAGAATGGGTTCGAGGATTTTTTGATAGATACATCTTAAGTTTCTTTGTAAAAATTGAGCCTCCTCCAGTAACATCTGCTTCTCCAACTGTTTTATAAATTACTTCCAATAAGAGTCATCCTCTTCATTTCCATTCCAAACAGTTTCTTCCGACCTTTCTTCAGGAGTAGGCGGGCGATTCATTCGCTCTTCGAACGTCTTTTGTTTGCGACGCTTCTTCGGCTTGACTTCAACCCACCCTTCTTCATCAGGATTAGCAGGTGCTGCTGTCTTCTCTTCTTGTTCCTCTTCATCATCTTCAGGCTCTACAAAGTGCCGAATATTATGAAAGTGTGGAAGAGGGGCTGATCGTCTCTGCTTGTACAGCAGAGCATTTGATTCCTGTTCCTTCTTTTGAAGTTCTTCAACTTTCTTTTGCTCATCACGATGAACTGCCCAATCACTTGCCATATTAGCAAATGACTTTCCGTTTGTTGATCCGAATACTTTCACAGATTGTTGTGTAGACAGATTGGGAAAGTCGTTTTCAACTAGTTTAGGTGCTGGAGCGGGCTCGGGTGCTACCTTGTTGTTCCTCATTTGGGGCGGTACATACTTTGATGACATTTTGTGTAGTCTTATTTTAAATTTGTAAAACAGAATCCATTTTCTTTATGAAAAATGAAATCTACAACGACTGTGATTATTCTATAGAAAATGGTCAACGGAGTAGTTATTGCTATCAATGGAACGGTTGGAGAACTTACGGTTCCAGTGAAAACAAATGACGTTCTCGATTGGATTCGTAAAAAATATAAAAATAACGGTATTCAATTTCAAGGAAAAATTCAAGACCCAACAAAAGAAACTCGCTGGCTGAGCATGTTTGCCTGTATTTCTGAAGATGAAGAAAATGTTAACCAGCATATGCTTCCAAGTCCTTTTGATGAAGAAACTTATACTGGAAACATTGTTGTTCTGGCTACCGAATCTGAAGATCAGGATGACTACGAAAAATCTGCTACTTCTTATGTAAATTTGAAATCAGACGAATATGAAACATTGTATGCCGAATGGACGTTTGATGTAGAAGAAGCGGAAGATGAAAACGTAGAAGAAAGCGAAGATGTAGATGATGAGGAGGATGTACAACCAGATGATGTTGAAGTTGAAGAAGAAGAAGTTGTGCCGCAAAAACCAGTACAAACAACAGTAAAACAGAGTGCCAAAACAAAAAACGTATACGTAGATTGTGCGATTCGTGATAAGGTAATCGAAAACTTTAACGAACTCCTGAAAAATTTGTTGTTGGCTCAACAGCTTGAACTGGCACTTCTTCAACACACGCAAAAATATGCTATTCAAGATGGAATTGACGTAGATTGGGGGAATCGTGTTTTCTGGAATATGTATCGAAACAAGGCTATGTCTATTTATGAAAATTTGCGTGGACAAGAAAGCTATGTACAAAATGATCAACAGTGGTGCTCAAAAATTCAGTCAGGTGAAATAACTCCAAAAGACTTTATTGAAATGAATGCGGTAGATGTGTGTCCAGCTAGATGGAAAGAAACGATACAGAAAGTGATTGAATTGGAAAAGAAGCTGTATTCTCGAAATATGGCTGGATCTGTTCGTCGCTACTGTAGGAGTTGTAAGAAAGAAACCAAATGCGAAGAGTTCCAACTTCAAACTCGATCTGCCGACGAACCTATGACAAAGTTCATTACTTGCTTGGAGTGTGATAAGAAATGGAAACTATAATATAATGGTATGGGTTTACAACTCACCGTTCACAAGTCGTGAACAAAAAGTTTATGATGTCCTTAAACGAAAGTTGAAGGCACAGGACATCGCAAAAAATACTGTTAAGCTCATGAGTTTATACGCTTTTTTAAAGTCTTCCAATTTTTCAAGCCCAAAGCAAATTCGTGATTCTACCTTTTTAGATTCAGCTAAAAAACAGCCAGTCTTCACAGAGGAGCAAGCTAAATCGGTATTTAAATCTTTGAAGAAAAAAGGAGGTGCCTCAAAGTATCCTTTTACAGATCATGTAGCAAAACAGGGTGTTGATTACGCTACAACATTCGTTCCAGAAAGTGTGAAATCGGTTGTCAATTATGTATACCAATTGGCAACCAGTCCTGTAAGACTTGTCAAAGAAAGAGTTCCTCTTGGAGATTTGTTGATTGGAGCTTTACATAGTGCCACTGAAACAGGAGTTACAATCGCTGGTGATGTAGCCGAAGGTATAGGTGGACCTGTTGGGGCTGCGTTTATAGCGCCTCTTACTGCTCTGGCTGCTGGAATAGCATCTTTAATTTCTTTGGGTGAGCAAGATTTAGGTCAAGGATTCGCGCACCTAGCAAATGCCATCCCCATTATGGGTTCAGCTCTTGGTAAAGGATTAACTCAAATGGAGCACCAAGTTGAAAATTTGAAGAAACATCCGGAGGTAGCCGGGTATCTTCCGTTTGTGAGTGAATATGTGACGGGTCAACCTAGAAAATCTTTTTCAATTGAAAATATTCAGCAGGATGTCAAGGCGCGAGGAATGGCTGAACTTCAAAAACGGGGTATCCCCACATCCGTGGAAGAAGCCCAAGCAAAGGCGCAAGCTCGTCTTGTAGAGGAAGCTAAAAAACGTGGAGTCCCAACGTCTACTGCTGAATTACAAGAACAAGCTAAAGCTCGAGGAATCGCTGAACTACAAAAACGTGGAGTCCCCACGTCTACTGCTGAATTACAAAGTCGGGCTACAAAAGAGCTTCAAGCAAGACTGCCGGCAATTCCTACGGCAGCTCCAGCTGCGGGTGGTAAGCGATTTTCAACGCAGAGACGTAAATACAGCAAATGGCCGATGACAAGACGGAACAAGTCCGCGAAAGTTTGAAGGAGTGGATTACTCTTGACGATCAGGAGCGTCAACTTCGTGCGCAAATTAAGAGTCTTCGTGATCAGAAGTCTCGCATTTCAAGCAACATTCTGGCCTTCATGAAAGATAACGAGGTGGACAATTTTGCTCTAGAAGGCAATGGTGTTGGAACCATCAGTCGCACAGTTCGAACTTCTCGTCCTCCGCTGAGACGCAACTTGATTCGTACACAAATTTTGATGCACCTGGCTGATGAGCCACAGCGCGCAGCCGAAATTTTGAGATCCATCGAAGGAATCCCTGAAGGAGCCGAAGATATGTCTATTGGCGGAACAGCTCGCGAACTTTTGGTACGCCGACTCCCGCGAGAAAAGAAAACAATGCTGATGTAAAAATTTTTTGAATAGGCAATATTAGTTGAACTGAGTTAAAGCCTCTTTGGCTGCCAGTTGTTCTGCCTGTTTCTTAGTTGGAGCTGTTCCAACACCAAGATGATCGCCATTTTTATCAATCGCTGCCATCGTGTATGAATTCATAGACGATGAGAGCATTTTGTAAGTCGGTGTATAATGAAACTTTCCTTGATACAGCTTCTGTAGCTGATCCTTGTAGTTCCGGTTGTTCATCAGTATTTTTGGAATATTGATATTTGACTCAATCAATCCAACAATAAATTTGTACACAACTTGAAAGTTGTAGTTGCTATCCAGCCAGAGCGCACCAATGAATGCCTCCAGGATATCGCCCAATTTTTTATTGTTTGTGCGACCCCTACAAATATCCTCGTTGTGCTTTGAAATGATGTAGAACTTGTCAAGACCAATTTTCTGACTTAGCGCTCCAAGCATTTCGTTACAAACAATCTCTTTCTTCAAGTTTGTGTAGAATCCCTCATTTTCACCAGGGAAGCGCTTGAACAAATATGAAGAAACAACGACGCCTAATACTGAGTCACCTAAATGCTCCAATCGTTCGTACGATTCCTCAAACAGCTCCAAACAATTATCGGGGCGGTCCGCTAGTGTGGTCGGCTCTCCTGTTGGCGTTTGGTACTCTGATCGTTTTACGTATGATGAATGTACCATTGCGGTCTGGTATAAATCACAATTTTGAACTGTGAATCTCGTATTTGAAAGAATGGCTTGGATTTCGGATTTCCGAAACAAGCGATTCTTTGAATTGTAAGGATTATAAACTACTTGCTCTACCATGCTTTTTTTGTTTATTTGTGTTTAAACATTATAGTCCGTTTTTCTAAAATTTAAAAATTAGGGAAGAACTTATTTTACTCCGCATCTTTATCATTGGCAACAATCCGAACAAGCTTAAACTCATCGGCTACAGAAGAAAGCTTCTGCTGCTCTAGAATAAACTTGAAACAGTCTTCGCGGTTTGCGTTTTGCCCCGCGTTCTCAAAGTAGTGATCAATGTAGTTTTGTAAATCACGTTTTGAAAGAGACCAAGGTTTGTACCAAGTGTTTGGACGCTGAACCTTAATTGTAGATCCGTCATCCTCAACTTTTAGCATACTGTATGCCTGAAATTGAGGATCCTTCAAGATATCTCCAAGCTCTAATTCAACAATCTTTCGCTGCTCACGAAGGTTGTTGGCTTGTTTGTTAAGTTCACGAATAGCATCATCCAGCTGCCTAAAATTGCGCATACTACGACGAAGTTCCTCCATGTTTGTGCTGTTTACAAAATGTTGTTAAACATAATCCGTTTTGAAAAGTAATAGAGACATGTATCTCGACAAAGACGAAGTTGAGCACCTGCGCCAGGTGTACAACAAAGAACACTCTTCCGAATCACCTATTCCAGCTGGCTCCATGGAATCTACGTGGGCCGAATTAAAAAAACGGTTTCACGAACATTGTAAGGCAGGTACGTCAGAATGTATCATTACTTCCATGCTTTCAAAGCCCAAGGCCCCCGATTCCTGGATTGTGAATCCCGAAGAATGGTTGTCCACCGACGATATTGAGCACGTAGAAAAACAGTTTATGAAAATTTTTCCAAAATATCATTACGTGGGAACATTTCCAATTGATTTTGATTCAAAGTCCGAAACTGGAAAATGTTTGGTAAGCTCGCTGTGCTCGCTTGACTTGAAAACATTATACAACAAGGGTTATACTCAAATCGGAATTGTATTCAATACAGATGTCAGTACTGGTCCTGGAAAACATTGGGTAGCTGTCTTTTGCGATATTGGCCCCGAATTTGAGCACCCCCGTATTACGTACTTTGATTCATACTCTCAAAAACCTGAAAAAGAAATTCAAGTTTTAATGAAACGCTGGAGAGATCAGTGGATGGAATCAGGAGTCCATTCGTCTCCCATGACAACGAGTTACAACAAAACGAGGCACCAGTATGAAGATTCGGAATGCGGAATGTACTGTCTGTACTTTCACTTCTGTTGTCTACTGGGAATCCCCATGGAAACTCGTATTCCTGATCAGGTAGTTCGTGGTTTCCGCGGTATGTTATTTCGTGTTGGTAAGAAATAATGGCTGACAGTTCATCTTTACCTACACCTTCTGTTCTCGACAAAGCAAAGGGATTTTTTTCAAACTATTCGGGAACCTTTTTGGTAATAGCAGGATTCCTGGTTGTAATCGGAATAGCTTATGCTGTATATTCTGCTTTTTCCAAAACAGCAGCTGGCACAGTGTCGAGAGCAAAACCTACGTTTGATGCGTATGAACAAGTAACAAAATTAGGCCCTCTAGGTTGTCCTACGTCCCAACCGTATCGCCTGTGCGACTACTATATGGCGTCTTCTTCTTACTCTGTTTTTCCGGGGGCTCAAGTTTTTGATTATGTTTCTGATCAAATTCTTCCTATGGTAATTCGTGCGGGTGCTCGACTTGTTGAACTGGACATTTACTCGGATGATGCCGGAAAACCTGTGGTTGGATTAAAAAATCAGAGACTAGGAACAGACTATGCGTACAACACCGTGTCATTTGATGCTTGCTGCGTTTCTATTGCAAACAGTGCTTTTAATAGCATTTCTTGTCCAGTTTCTAGTGATCCCTTTGTACTCAGTTTGGTATTCCATACAGACAGGACAGAAGTAATAAATGCTTGTGCTGAAATTTTGAAAACAACGTGCCGGCAATACATGCTTGATGAAACATACGCATATCAACGTAAGAATTTAGCTGTGGAACCTGTATGTAATCTTCAGCGCAAATTAGTTATCGTAAGCGGGGGTCCCATGAAAGGAACACTGATGGAAGAATTAGTAAATTTGTCATGGTCAACATCTCATTTGCGTCGCATGACGTATACTCAAGCTTCTCAACCTCACGATCCAAACGAAATCATTGATTACAACCGTAGCCACATTACGATGGTTGTCCCCGACATTGGTTCTGATTTGGTAAACAGCAATCCTCAAATTTTATTGACATACGGTTGCCAGTGGATCATGATGAATTACGGATCGGTCGACAGCATGATGGAGTTGTACGTTTCCGAATTCCAGGAAAACAGTTTGGTTCTGAAACCAGACGGATTGCGTCCACTCAAGCCCAAGAAATACAAACAACCAACATTGCCTGATCCAAACCTTTCTTTCCAACCAATGCAAAAGATAAGCCCAATTTATAACGTAACGATCTAATTTCTGGATTTAATTAAAATGGTGTTCCCCTGGAGTAAACAAACAAGAAAACCCACAGGTTCTAGTTCAAAAATTGTTCAACAAGTAAAGCCTGCTGTAGAAGTTTTTCTACCTATTTTTGTACCTGTCGTCGAGCCTGTTGTAGAAGTTTCTGTGTCAACCATTTCACCTGAATCTTCCAGTGAAGATGCGTAATTTCTCACATATAGAATATAAAAATGGCAAACGCTTGGATAACGCACGTAAAGAAGACGATGAAACAGATGAAGAAGAAGGGCACCTATGCCAAGGGCAAGGGGCTTGGGCAGGTAATTAAAGAGGCCAAGAAGAGTTGGAAGAAGGGTGGTGCCAATGGTGATTCAGAAGCTCCTTCTACTCCTTCTACTCCTTCTACTCCTTCTACTCCTTCAATGGGAGGTCGTCGCCACACTCGCAAAAACAAGCGCCACGGCCGCAAGTAAAAAATTGATTATCACTAACATATAAAGACAAATGGGAGGCGGTTTACTTCAACTCGTCGCATACGGAGCTCAGGATGCTTATTTAAGTGGGAATCCTCAGATTACGTTTTGGAAAGGACTTTACAAGCGCCACACAAACTTCGCCATGGAGCCGTTCAGGATTAACTTCACTGGTCAACCCAACTGGGGCACCAAGCAGTCAGCTGTAATTGGTCGTCACGCTGACTTACTCTATTCTACATATCTAGAGGTTGTGATGCCCCCAGGCGATTTTAATAATGATCAATACCGAGGTGGTTATAATTTAATTCGATATGCTGAACTTGAAATCGGTGGTCAATTAATTGATCGCCTTTACAGTGAGTGGCTGTTCCTCTGGGACTGCCTTTCTTCTTCTTTCCAACAAGGACTGAAGCTTCACAACATGGTTGGATTCAACGATGACGATTTAACTTATACTGTTCCCGCAGCCACTCAGTGTAATTCTGGAAATGGCAAGCCTTCTCTTCCTACAATTCTTTATGTACCGCTTTACTTCTTCTTTACTAAGAACCCAGGTGCTGCTCTTCCACTTATCGCACTCCAGTATCACGAAGTCAAGATCAACCTTCTCTGGAACAAGCAGGAGTTTATCAAGGGAGACTTCGAGGATACTGATCTCCCTGGTCCTATTCAAGCTGCCATTTATGTCGATTACATCTACCTAGATGTCGAGGAGCGTCGTCGTATGGCTCAACAAAGCCATGAGTATCTCATTGAGCAAACACAGTTTAACGAAGATAAGGGAGTTTCGTCATACAACAACCGTATTGACTTAACGTTCAACCACCCCGTGAAGGAACTTGTTTGGGTCGTCCAGCCTGCGAGCTACACCAACTGCTCACTGGCCGCTGAATGGGGAGAGTCCCGCTTACGACCATTTACTTATGATCAACCTGCTGTTTATGAGCAGTGGATTCAAATCAACGGACAGGATCGCCTAGATAAGCGTTATGGTGATTATTACAATCGTGTTCAGCCGTATCAGCACCATACAGGTTCGTTCAATGTTGTGAAATCCGCGTCAGATGGACTTCCAGATCTTGATGACGAAGATGTTATGATTGGAAATCAAAATGGTGCTTATATGTATTCCTTCGCTCTCCGCCCCGAAGAGCACCAGCCTTCTGGCACTTGCAACTTCTCTCGAATTGACACCGCTACGATCGTGATGAACCTCAGTGGTGCTATTCCTGTGTCGGATTCTTATTCTGATGGTGAGCTTGTGAATGTTGATGCGTCATGGAACGTTCGTGTTTATGCGGTCAACTACAACATCCTCCGCATCATGAGCGGTATGGCCGGTCTTGCTTACAGCAATTAATCGGTCTTCATTGAAACATCTGGAGTGTGTTCCTTTTTGAGCTTTTCTAGATACAGAATAGCATCCATCAATTCTTCTTGCATGTGATTAGCCCACTGTAAAAAAGTTAAATCTTTACGATCTAAATTTGTGCCGTATTTTCGCTGGCCAAATTCAGAGCGCTGCTTGAACTTTTCTATTACCGAACTAACAATTGAATCCATTTAAAAATGTTTGGTGTCCAATCTTTAAACACCATAGCATTCAATCATTTCAGAATCCAAAATTTCGTTCAAGATATCTATGAATGTCGAAGAATGATTGTTTGAATTCCGAACCAATTTCTTCAAATTTTTGACATTCCACTGAATCTGGAAATACATTGACAGCTTCCGATGAAGACGGTCTAGAAAACTGAGTCCGTCATCATAATCTGGGTCTGTATTGTAGTAGGCATAATCGATCATAAGAAGAAGTTCTGGAGTAATTTCATTCTCCTGAATATTTTTCAGGATTTCGTTGATTTCAGTCTTAGTCTTGCGATAGTTATAATCTACAATTGCCATTTTGTCTGCCATTCAAAAATTGTTTTGTACCAAAATCCATTTTTACCAGTCCATAGCAAGATCTTCCATCTTGATAGTGCCTTCTGCCTTTTCCATTTGCTCAACCTTATCATTCGCAGCCTTCAAATCAGCGTCAAAGACAGACACATCTTCGTCAGCGCCTTCCGGGAGCTTCGTTTCGTCGATCAGGATATCGACAAATCCGGTGCCACAAGGAGGCTTCTGTCCAAACATGATATTTGCCGAAACACCACGCATATTGTCGTAGTCTGCCGAAATCGCAGCGTTAAACAGATGTTTGGCCGTTTCCTCGAAAGAAGACTTGGCAAGAACACCCATATCTTCATTCTTGTTGACACCCGCGCGATCAGCTGAAAGAATATAACCTGGGGCGGTCATTGAATCAATCAGCGTAATCATGTGGTGGTAGTTTACGAATTCACGAGTAAAGACTTCCATGAATTCCTCAAACAGCATGATTCGCGCCGTTTCAATTCCGAAGACTTCCAGGACTTCATGAACATCGTTTGAAAATGACTTGTAGGGATCCGTATTTGCCTTCGTTGAAATATCGAGAAGATTGGTGCCTTCAACAGTCAGAATGTATTGCTTCATGTTCGTGTATCCACCTACACGAGGATCATAAACCAACTCCTTGTTTATTTCGGTAGGAATCGCACGACCGATTCCGTCTACTCCCGTCAGAATGGTGTCCAGCAGTTTATCTTCAATAAATCGGAGAGACAGAGCATTCTTGACAGTTTCTGGCGAGAACATGATACGCATGATCAACTTATCGGGACTATTCATATCGCTGGGGATACATTCAAACGCACGAATTGATCGATTATTTTGAATAGCTGTTGCGATTTTTGTCATATCAATCACTTGGCGAGCTGTCATCTCCTGGCGATCCAATTCAAGTCGCAGAATCCAGGGAGATGAGCAACTCATTCCCTGTGTCACAGAAAACTTTTCGTATGTCTTCAAAATTTCAGCGTCTTCTTGTACAGCGGTGTTCGGAGATAGAGGATCGGGATCATAGTAAATACGCACAGACCGAGTAATATCTCTCAAAGTTGTCTTTTGAAGCTCCTTCATCATGCTGTGAACTGAATTTTGATCACCCGCAATGTTTTCGGTAAGATAAATGAAGTTCAGTGGATTCTTGGGGTTTGGAGTCGCTGACAAGAGTTCTGAAATACGAGGAACTCCCTGAGTCGCATTTGCCTTTACAGTTCCAGCTGAGTGGAACGTGTTCAGCGTAAGCTGAGTGGTGGGCTCTCCAATTGATTGAGCCGCCAGAGCTCCAACCATTTCACCAGGATGAACACGTGATTTAATATACTTAAACTGAATTTCGCGAAGTAGTTCGGTAAACATTTCCCTGCTGAGCCTCAAATTGAGAATTGACTTTTTGGGTGCCAAGTAGAAACGCAGAAGAATTTGGAACACCTTATTATTCCGAAAGAGAACATCGTTTGTCACTTTGTTGAGCTCTGAAACCACAACATCTGGTGTCAAATTAGTCTTAGTAGCATACGGATTACGGTATTTCTCGGTAATACGCTTCATGTGAACTGGTGCGAAAAGCTCATCAGACTTGTTGTATCGGAATACATCTTTGACCAGCACATCGCGATCCTGTAAAATTTGATCAATCATATCCGGAGGATTCTCTCCAACATTTTCACTACAAATTGGTTCATAATCAGACTTTCCCGCTGCGAATTCTCGGTAGATTGCTTCCAAACCCATGAGTGCGAGTTCACAAGGTTGCTGCTCAATCGCATAGCTGTCAACACCATCTCCACCGTAATTAAACTGGACGATCGTTCCTACTGCGTTACGAACAGTTCCGTCATATTCTACATGAAGATCTTCCATATTCTTCATCAGCTTGCGCTGAATATACCCTGAATCTGAAGTTTTGACGGCTGTGTCGATCAAACCTTCACGACCAGACATAGCGTGGAAGAAGAATTCCGCTGGGCGAATTCCTGAAATAAAGCTGTTTTCTACAAACCCGCGAGATTCCACACCGTGATCATATTTTGCGAAGTGAGGCAGCGTACGATCTTGTAGTGTGTACTGAACACGCTTGCCTGCTACGTTTTGTTGTCCGAGGAGCGCTACCATTTGGGTCATATTTGATTTGTCACCCTTTGATCCTGCGCCTCCATCGCCAGACATTTGGAGAATACGATTTTCTTTCGGAATGCTTTTGGTAACAAGGTCAGAAACGTCAGCTGCGATTTTATTCAATTCAATCATAAGTTGATTTTCAAGCTCATCTCCATCATCGCGTCCGCTGTCGTTCTTAAACTGACCCGAGTGAACGTCGGACAAAATTTCAGACACACGTTTCTTGCCTTGTGCGATACGCTCACGAACTTTTTCATTGGTTTCTTCGTTTGCGATCAAATCGGAAGTTCCGACCGAGAACCCCTGAAACAGATTGAACTTGGTTACAATGTTTTGAACATCGTTGATAAATTGACCACAACGTTCAGGTCCAAACTCGTTATAAATCATATGAATGATACCCATTGAAGCTTTTGTGAAGGCAGACTTTGTGAGACGACCCTTAACAAGTTCTCCATTTTTGATCGTCACAGAACCTTCGTGATTTACAAGAGGCATAGCAGATGAAATTAGCTGAGGACCCGTATAAGCTTCTCCACGACGCTTGAAGACTGAAAGAGGCTTCTTGGTTCGCGATAAAATATTCATAGCAATATGCTCTGGAACACGAATGTCGGGGTTCGAAATTCTGAAAGCTCCAGTCAAAGTATCCTGCTCAATACCAATGATTGGCGCGTTACGACGAGGGCTGATAATCTGACGAAGAACAGTCGCCAAATATTTCAGCTCGGAAGCCGCCACGATTGATTGAGGGACGTGCATATTCATTTCGTCACCATCAAAGTCAGCGTTGTAAGGTTTTGTAGCTGAAACGTTCAGCCGGAAAGTAGAATACGGCAGAACCTTGATTCGGTGGCATTCCATGGAGGCCTTATGTAGAGACGGCTGACGATTAAAGAGAACAACATCTCCGTCAATCAGATGACGATGAACAATGTCTCCCTCTTTTAGGTCTACCATTTCTGGATTGATGAACTTCAAGTTTACAGATCGCTTCTCATTCTTGAGGAAGACCGACTTGGCTCCTGGGTGACGGTTTGGTCCATTACGGACGTAGCTCATCAGGCGATCACGATTGTAGGCTGTGACGGTTTCCGGGAAAGTCAGGTTACTTGCGATTTCTTCCGGTACACCCAATTCATCAAGTTCGATGTTGGGATCCGGAGTAATTACAGACCGTGCTGAAAAGTCAACACGCTTTCCCATCAAGTTACCACGAACACGCCCAGTTTTCGCACCCAAACGTGATTTGAGAGTCTTCAAAGGTCGCCCCGATCTTTGTTGAGAAGGAGGAAGCCCTGAAATGTCATTGTCCACATACGTTGCGATGGCATGCTGAAGCAGCCCCGTCATCTTGTCGATGGTATCACGTGAGTCACCCTTATCAATCAGTGAACGCAGCTTTTGGTTGTATCTCACAATGTTGATCAGCATGTGTGTAAGATCATCTTCCATACGCTGATTATCGTCAATAACTGAGGGGCGCACCGAAAGCGGGGGTACAGCTAGAACCGTACAAACCATCCAATCGGGGCGACTGAATTTTGGGTTGAATCCAATTAATTCAATGTGGCGATCCGTCATGCGCTGAAACGCACGGAGAACCATTTCCGGTTGAAGAGGAATTGGTTGAGCTCCGTCGTCATACAACTTGGCTTCCAAAGCGAGAGGTGCGATAGCTACTGTTGTTTCCTGACGATCAATCTTCTTGATCGCAGGTGAACCACAATGAGGACAAGCCGCTGACTCTTTCAAATCCTTCTCCTTATATTTCTTTGTTTGCTCACGAACTTCATCGAACCGATTGATTCCAGAAAACTGCTTTTCAATTCGCTCCAAATCTTCATCAGGAAGATAAGGGTTTGAGCAGTTCATACAAACAATTTGAAGAATCTTCTGGATATACTCCAGAAACTGGTAAAGATAAACAGGTCGGGCTAACGTAATGTGACCAAAGTGACCAGGACAGAGGATATTCGTATATCCACAAGTCTTACACTTCTTACCATTTTCAATCGCACCAAAACGAGCATCAAATACTCCACCAGGCGCTGGCTGACCACTTAGGTAGGTCTTATCCGTAACAACCTCGACAACACTGCGTTTGGTAATATCGTCAGGGTTGGCAATACCGAATTGGACTCCAATAATAGTATCTCCCATTGTATATACTTACTATACTATACGTCTATATTGTTCCGTTTTCATACACCGAGCGTTAATTTTAGGGTTAGGTTCCAAAATTCATCATCTCCAAGAACAGCATTGATCAAATCATTGTCATATTCGTTTGCCAATCCGGCTACCCAATTTTCAAATTCTGGGCCCATACGATTTTTAAATTTTCCCTTATCACGAATTCGGACATGCGATAAATCGTAAAAAACTTTATCCGTAAAACGCTTTGTCAAATACGTATTTTCACTTTCATTCTTCATATCGCGAACTTTGGTATACCAGGCTTCCATTAATAGTTTATTCCTAAAATACAATATGAAAACTCGACGTTTGCGATTAAAGTCTATTAAGCCTTCACACAAGAAGGAAAAGAAATGGGATGCTACATTTATAAAACCGGATGGAAGCGAAAAAGTTGTTCCCTTCGGCCAGAGAGCTTACTCAGACTATACGAAGCATAAAGATGCTACGCGTAAGCAAAGATATATACGTCGTCACAGTGGAATGGGCGAAAACTGGAAAGATCCAACAACTCCTGGTGCTTTGAGCCTACACATTCTTTGGAACAAACCCAGCTTTCGTGCTTCGGTAGCTGATTTCAAGAAAAGGTTTAATTTGTAAAACGGATTTTTAAAAATCAAAACAGTAAATCTCATGGCTTATATTGAGAAACCATCGGCTGGCATCCGCAATGCCCGGGAAGGAGTCGACACCCGTAATCAAGGTTTGACCGGCGCCGGAGCCGTTAAGGTTATTCCGGAATCAGGGCTGCCCGCCGTTCAACAGGGCGAAACGGGTCGCGTACGGGTGATCTTGGTAGAAGACAGCGATGGAGGCATCTCTGTCTCCTACTTACCCGTGCCGATCGAGGAGCCGGAGCCGGCTCCTGTGGAGAAGGACAACAGGTCCACGGATGAAATCATGGAGGAGCTTTTCAGGTTGGTCGACAAGGTTGACGACTTGAAAAAGACCATGGACGGTCTTGTAGAGATCGCACAGATCTCCGATCGTAGGATTACTAGCAACGATCTCTTCTTGGGGCAGAGGTCTTCTGCGGTAGGCGAGATGGTCAAGAGGACCAGGTCTCGCGCTACTAGGAAGCCTAAGCTGCCCAAGTCGGGAGTAGCTAGTGTGATCGTGGGAGGACACGTCATGGAAGTTCCTGCGTGAGATCTAGTGGGGGAAAAACGAAACGGCGGCGTATGAGCGGGGGCTCAAATACGGCGGCGCACAGTAGTTTTTTCCTTCAAAACGGACTTTTGAAATTAGATTAATTGCTAGTATTCTCGAACGAGCAGATCATTTCAAAAAATGGCAGCGTTCGAGGCTTCTTATGGAGATGTACTTGAAGTTCCTCGGAAGCATCCGCTCATCGAAAAGTTGAAAGCCCTTTTCAAACCCGCTGAGCCAGAGGTCGAAACCGCCCTCAAGCTCAGAGAGAAAATTATGGCTCTCTACGGTGATCAGGATGTGGCCGATGCTATTTGTGCTGGCCTACAAGTGATGGAGCCAGCCTACATGGATCAATCCACAAGGGATGTGGTCTATGTGGCTGAACTCGTTGTAGAGGCACCAAAACCCAAAAAGAAAAAGAAGAGCGTCACGTGGTTCATCGACATACCTTACACCGAAAAAAAGGGTGAGGTTATCGAAGGCCCGGTGTCGTCTTGCTTGAATTTTGACAAGGATCTTCCAGTCATGTAAAAAAATAAAAAAAAAGGAAAACGATCTCTGTGGAAGAGACGTTTTTCCATTTAAACATATTTTTTGCTAGTAAGAGTGGTAGGTTGGCCGAGTGGTTAAGGCGCAGGTCTTAAGATCCTGTGGAGAAGTCCGCGTGGGTTCGAATCCCACACCTACCAATTGGTCCGTTAGCTCAAAGGTTAGAGCGTCCGGCTGTTAACCGGAAGGTTGTGAGTTCGAGTCTCATACGGACCGTTTTCTTCAAATACAGGGACCACTTTCGTGAATAAATCATTCCACGCAAGTGTTCTGCCCGATTGTAAATAGAGTCTTGCTATTCGGTTGAATGAATGAATGTAAACAAACATAACTGTTCCAATAATTACCGGATACCACAAATCCATTATTTGAAGCTACTAAAAACGGATTTAAAACTTGACGAGATATTGAATTACAACAAATTTAAAATGCCTTTCGGAAAGTTTACTCCCTCAAAGACAGACAGGATTAAGACTCCATGCGGAAAGATAGTTCAAACAAATACTTCTGAGGGATACTCGGGTTTGTTTTGGGGCTCCGTGTACGACTCAAATAATAATCCAATTTTGGAACCACAAGAACACTTTTATGAACTTGACAATTGTGGTTACAAGCATTGGGACACTATTTGTGAAGAAATTAGTAAACATTGTTTGAAATATATTGAACCCTACTGTGGGACTCATAGTCATTATCAATGTGGGTTTGGAGGAGATGAATCCGATGGTCTCATCGATTTCTGGACTGAGAAACCTATTCCAGAAATGCCAGATATGCTGTTTGAAATTGATGGAGATAAGTATGTCATGAAATGGCACTATTCAGCTGGATACGATGATGATTCAAGTGTTTCATACGAAGACAATTAAAATGGATTTGAATAATCTAAATTTTTAAATGGTATACAAATGGATCCACCCAGGACTCGACGTGAATCAAAGAAGGATCAAAAACAGAAAGGTCAAGGACAGAACGGAAAGTATTCTCAAAAACATATTCGTGCGACGGAAGAATTAAAAGAAAAAACTAAAAATAAACAATGAAATTGATATATCTTTGCGTATTTCATAAACAAAGTTATATTCAGTTGTTAAAGCTTTTTTCGTTATCTCTTATAAAAAAAGGAAACATAAACAAGGAAACAACAGATATTCTTATTGTAACATCCCCAGATTTTCAACCACTTATACAAAAAGAGTTATCTGAATTTGATTTTCCATTTAAGTATTTTATTTTAAATTTTCATTCTTTATTTGAAGCAGGATGTGCTAGATTACATATATTTGAATACGAATCTATTGCTAACTACGATAAGATACTTTATTTAGATACAGATATTTTGATTAACAATGATATCAACATTGTTCTAAATTTAGATATATCAAATGATAAAATATATGCGCTAGAAGAGGGAAACATTGGAACAGATTATCACGGAGGACCTACCTTTTTCAACTTATTGAAATATGGAAATCCATTACCCACTGCTTTTACGACGGGTATCTTATATTTTTATAATAGTAATACAATTCAAAAATTGTTTGGAGATATATTAACTCACATTCATACACATGTCACCATTCAGAAAAATCCAATTCCAGACTGTTTAGACCAACCATTTATTGTGTTTAACGCGTTTACTCAAAAAAAATACGATAATCAATTATTGAAATTGTATGTTGAGAATAATCCTTCTATATTAAGCTCAAAAGTTATCTATCACTTTCCAGGAGGACCTGGAAATTATGAATACAAATCGCAAAAAATGATATATTGGTGGAACATTATTAAGTTGGATTTGGAAGATAATATAAATATTCATCAAGATATTTGGACGTGTTCAGACGAAATGCGATACGATGTTATAAACTTTTTTGAAGATAAGTCGGATTACAAAATCGCAGAAATTGGGTCTCACAAAGGATACACAACACGTGTTCTTTCTAAAATTTTTTCACATGTCTATGCCGTTGACAACAGTATTGAGTGGACAGACTTTAATAAAAACTATAACAAAGATAGGACGAATGTTACATACGTAAATCTTGATATATATAAAGAATCTTGGAGTGTGTTACCAGAAGATATAGACGTGTGCTTTATAGACGCAAATCATCAATATCAAACGTGTAGATCTGATATTGTGAATTCTTTGAAACAATTCAAAAATTTGAAGTACATCATTTTTGACGATTATGGTGTTTGGCCAGGTGTTTATAAGGCAGTTCAAGAATTTTTACAAAGCGGAAAATTGCGTTTTCAAAGATTTATAGGAATTAGAGATGTCCCCGGTCCAAATGGCATTGTAAGAAATACTCGGGAAGGAATTATTTGTAGTGTAGACAGATTTGGAAAGCCACAAACTATTCGCAGATGGTTTAAAAATTTATAAAAGTGATTCGCGAGTAATACGAAACGTTCGACGATGATCACGATTTTTAGTTCGTGCGCCGTTGGGTAACCGACGACACGTCTTGCCACGGTATGTCTTTTTTTGGCACCCCGATTTGAAATACATTACACGAGCCACATATCCACGGTAGGTAGGCATTTGTGCTCCAATGGTGCTAGCCAATTCATTTAGCAACCCGTACATCCATTTCATGTAAGTTTTTTGAGATGACAAAGCAACTTCGTTGTTTTCCAAGTATTCCTGAAACTTGGATCGCATGTTTTCAAACGGATATACTTCTGCTAATTTGTGAATGAATGTGCGTTGTATCGCCATGTCCTTTTCTTCGGGTTCCTCTGGATAATTAACAGCTATAGAAAATAGAAAATCACGACCAGGAACTGAAGTTGGTTTTAGAGACATGTATTTCTTTTTTACTTCTTCAAAGGATGGGTCAGCACCAGGATCAACAACAGCGGGGTCATCTTTACATTGTGTCCTCAATTTGTTGTTGACTTTGTTGTGTAATTCGTAACTCCACTTTCCCGTGTCTCGTATCATAGGGAGTTCTTTCGTATATTGAGCCGTACTTTCTCGACAAAATCGACAGGGAAGCACATCTTTCAGCATAAGAAGAAACTCTTGTGGTTGTGGTGATCGAAACGCTATCAAGTGGATGAGTTGCCATCCACTTGGGCCCCAGAATCTGGTGTCCATTACATTTTTTACTTTAAAATAATTATCTGCGAGACTTCCTAGTTTTTTTGTTATTTATTCTTCGTTTGTATGTGTGTTTTCCTGACTTTAACTTATTAGAATGAATGCTACCTTTTCTATTTCCACCTTTAGTTTTAAGTAGCTTTTCTAAATCTTCACAATCATCAGAAACAGGAGGAGGCGCAGCAGGAGAAAGAGCAGGCACGGGAGGCGCAACACCAGGAGGAGGCGCAAGACCACGCGAAGCTCCTGGAATATCGTCTCCGCGACCAATATCTTTGGCTTTTGATGGGGGTAGAAATACTATAGACGCAGATGCTAATTTTACTGTGTTCATTGGACGCATTACACTGTAAAAATAATGTTCTAAATCTTCCGAATCCTTATCTACAAGAACGTTATCTTTTTGTATAGGTATTTCTATAGGATCTTCTTTATTTGTCAAGTCAAATATTTCTTTACATACCGGAGCTAACTCAACACCAACATTTGGATAATATTTTTTACAAACACTAGCTGGTTGTATTGTTATACTTGCGATACCTCTATACTTTCCAAAATTTTTATCAAAAGTTAGTAATTTTTCTAGATCTATAGCACTGAGATTGTATAATTCAGGTCTATTCTTGAGAAAATTTTTTATAATAAATCTATTTATTCGTCCTATGGATAGGATATCTCCTTTTCCAAAAATACGCGGTTCTAATTGCCAAATTGCTTGAAGAGAATAATGTCCTACTACTATACGTCCACTATGTAAAACTTTAGTGATTTTCAAATATCCTTTAAGGATAGTGCTTTTATCCAAATTATTCATTTATAGTATTCGTAAAAAAGAATCTAAGTGTTAAGTTAAAAATGACTGCCGTAACTACTTTTGCCGTAGCTATCTACATCGGTATGGTTCTCCACAAGTTCTTCGATTCTATCACCAAGGACCTTGTAACCCCTATCATCGCCGCCGCCATCCCCGGTGTCCAACAAAGTCTTGAAAAAATCACGGTACAAGTTGGCCCCGTTAAGCTCGCGATTGGTGACGTGATCGCAGCTACTCTCCAAGTTCTCATCGCATACTTCGTCGTTTCCATGACGCTCCCTCTTCTCCGTGAGTATGCTCCTCTCGGTGGTGGCCGTGGTGGTCGCTAAACTTCGATTTTGAAGTTTGACCAACCATTTTTTGGAATCTTTCCATATTGAAGTTCAATCCTCTTTTCCAGCTCAGCCACAGACAAACTCTTCTGATCATTTTCATCTCTCCACTGCTTGAAAACTCGGCGCAGTGTAGTGCGATCAACAGCTACTTCTTGTTCTTCTTTTTCACATGCGCTAATCTTTTCAGTCATAAACCTTGAAATTCCATCGTTTTCATTACGGTATTCAGATGTGTATTCCAAAACCTTCTGGGGAGCAGGCAACTTGCGAAGACCCTTTCCTTGCTTGAGAATATCTACCATATATGCGAGGAATGGAGTTGCCCATTCTACTGTGGCAACCTTGAATTGGATTGATTCATCAAGCGGAAACTCATTTTGTGCTACAGGTGTAGGAACGAACTTTGATGTGAAATTGATAACAACAAGTCGTCTCCAGGTACCTCCATCTGTCGTATTGATCTTCGGCTTTTCGTTACATGCCAAATGAAACTTGGCTTGAATTTCAAATTCTGAACCAGACTTGAACAAATCACGGGCATACACTTTTTCACCTGAAGTAATCTCCTTCATGAGACCCGTGTTGAGCGCGATAGACTCATCAGGTTCCTGCATTGTTACGAATCGTCTTCCTTTCAATCGGGCTACTTCTGGAGCTGCGGAACCAGAACTCTTTCTCTTCTGGGTAAAGAGTGAAATTGGTACTGTACAAGAATAATCACCCAGTGCCTTAGCCATCAAATTCATGATCATTGATTTCCCATTTGATCCAGATCCTGTAAGAATGTGAAACTTCTGTGCCGTGTTGCCACCCAGAATGTTGGTAGCCAAGTGTTTCATAAAGTAATCTCGAACTTCCTTGTCGGGCAAAACTTTCTTGATAAACATTTCTACTTCTGGCCAAGCCGGATACTCATAATACTGCCGAGCAGGATCGTAATCAATTCCAGTACTGAACGAAATGTAATCTTCGGGTTTACCATCGCGAAATGTGAAGTTTTCAGTCGTCATATCAAGCACTCCATTGTTGAACGCTATCAATTCTTTGTTCGCATCAATTTTCTTGTTGAACTCTTCATCGAAGAACAACTCGCGACATTCCTTCATAACATTTGCTTTGAATGAAGTCATCTTGAGCCGAGTAAACACTCTGTGATAATCAACCTTTTCTGCTTCCATCTTACAATATTCGCAAACACCACAATCCTGTTTTCCCTCCTTTTCTCCATTACATTCCGTAAGCTCGCGATCACTCATTTCCTTCATGATAGCCGCTTCCTTCTTGAAGAAGATGTCTGCTACCTGCTTTGAAAGCTTCATCAGCAAATCAACTCCACAATCAGTTTCACGCCAAATGTGTCCGGTCCAGCGATACCAAATGTTGTTCTTGAAATCACAGCACTTATAATTGTCGCGGAACTTCGCATAAATTACGGAAGCCACATCATGCTCTGTACAACTTTTGGCAGAGCTTACAAGTCTGTCTACATTGTTCTTTTCAATTTCGTCATACCCTTCACGATCATCCTCGCGAGACCAGTAACGCAGAGTTCCTTCACCCAGACGATCTCCATCATTGCGGAACGTTAGCGAATTCCACTTTTGAACACAATCTGCCTCGTTGTACTTCTCTTCATTTTGGGAACTGAAGTCCAGAAATACATCAAGCAAATCAGGGTGAATATTGTGTAGACAAATCGCAACTTGTACCCAAGAATTGTAATCATCTGCTCTTGCGGGATTCAAGTTCAGAATATGCGCCTTGAGGTACTCTCTCTTTTCAGGATCCAGCTGAATGAAGATACGTCCATTGGGAGAAGAAGCACGTGAACCAGGTTTTTCGGATCGCTGATTTGGGCGACCCACACGAGGCTTTCCACCCGAAATACGCACATCGTCTTTGCTTTTTGTTTTTGTGTCTCCATACAACGCCTTGCCTTCTTCTGTCATTGGCGTTTCCGGCTTCTCTTCACGCAAAGATAAGAACCTCATAAAGTCTACGGTTACTTCTGGAATGTTATTGCGAACGTCCATAGCATTCCCGTCGTACTTCAGGATGTACGCGATTTTGTAAGGAAGAGCATCTTCGTCAGTCTTTCGTGAACCATACAAAGTCCACTGCTGTGAGCGATTGAGTACCTGTTCATCATAAACTTTGTCCCAGGGATCCTTGAGTGGAAGTCCTGGAAAGAATTCGTCCATACGTTTCAGTAGAGCTCGGCGAACACTCTGTTCCACAAACTTTGAAGTACAAACGGCGGGAACCACAATGTGAATGCCCGATTTGTATCTCTGCTTTTTCGCATCAAATGTGGGTCTGCGCTTTTCCATGACATAAACATCAGTCATCTCTCCCAGCACCAAGTATTGTTTCATCATGTCCATATATGCCTTCGCAAAAGCTGAAACCTGCTCCTGAGTATGAAGATGTTTTTCAATCTTCTGTTCGTAAATGAAATCGAGATCCACCCGAAGAGGACCAATTTCACGAGGCTTTTCTGTTAGATAAAGACGATTGTCGTCCAACAAAGCCTTAACGTAGAGATCATAAAATTCAGTCATATCTTCCTCTGGAATGAAGAATTTACCCTTGTCCATAGAAGTGTGGCTGAGAATTCCGTCACTGCGATGGTTTTCCAGAAAATTCTGTAGACGTCTCTTTGATTCCATGAGTATGTAGTTCCAAGACAATTATTTGGCGATCTATCCATTTTGAACGAACGGCCTTTTTGCCATTTTTTCAACAACACGGTCGTACAGCATTTTAAAAAGCAAACACCAAATTATGATTCCGCCACCTATTACTCCCCCTATAAGTGCTGCGTCCATTTGGTATAAAATGGAATTTACAATGTAAGCCAGAATACAAGTAAAGAATGAAGTTCTGTCCTGCTTGCCGAAACATGCTCTATCCCATTGATGAAGAAGTCATTGATGGAGTAAAGACGGCGGTTCAAAGTTGCCGAAAGTGTGAGTACAAGGAAATTATCAAGCGCGACAATCCAATTGTGTACGAGCACTCTCTTCGTGAGGACAAATCAGTTCGTCTAGTGATGAACCCTTATTTGAAGTATGATCCCACACTCGATCACTTGACCAACATTATTTGCCCAAATAGCGAGTGTCCTTCTCGTACAGGCTCTGCGACCCCCGATATTGTTCCTGTCGAATTGAATGAGAGGTATGCGATTTGGATGTATCAATGTGTCAACTGTAACACAACTTGGAAACAAAATGCGGGAATGAAGTAATGGGCAGAACACAGGCACAACGTATGTGTGATTGTATCAAAAGTGTGAAACGCAAAATAAAGCTACGCAAGGGGTTGGCGCCCTCCAAAGAAGGTGCGGCAATCGCTATTTGTACGCGTTCAATTTTGTGGCCTCAAAAAAGGACTTTGAAAACGATAAAATGTAAAGGCAGGAAGCCAAAACTTTTTACTCAAAAGAGAAAGTAATGGCTGCGCTACCACCTATCGACATAAAGGATGCCTCACACATTCTTTTTAGAACGCTGGACCAATTGAAAAGTGTACACGGAAATGATTATACTGCTCTGGTAAATGGCCTTGTATCTTACGTGGACTCAATTCAGCCAGCTCGTCGTTTAGAAATAAAGGCAACAACATTAGTTGGAAATTCAGAACCAACTAATCCTGCTGGACAAGCTCAACGATTTTTGACAACGTATTTTCCTGGAATGAACGCCGCAAATCGTGTTCTCCATTTTTCAGTAAACTATTTTGGAGGACAAATTCGGTATCAACAACTTCTTGGCAATTTGCGAGCACTTGATGACAATTTAAGATTAAAAATAAATTATACAGAAAATTTTGTGATTATCGGACTGACAAACCGAAACGCGGCCGGAGCATACTCTGATCTCTATCACATATCAATTAGTAGGGATCCGAACTATGATGCTCAAGGACAACATGGGGTCCCGACTGGAGCAGAAGTTTTACAATCCATTCACTTAACCGATGAAACAACAGGCGTTCACTATTTTTTCCGATTTGTAAACCTAAATTTTCCATTGAATGAATCAGCATCCACATTGCTAGCCTCTCTGAAACCTGGGCGTTTAGGAGGTCGTACTATTCGCCGGAAGAAGTTAAGGCGCTCCAAGAAACGGGGAACCGTGAAGAAAGGAGCTCGCCGATAGCCCTGGCATATGCCTGAATTTCACGCTGTGCGTCGGGAGAAGTTCGAAGTTTATACAAACGAGCATAGGCTGCCAGTGATCCCGTTTCAATGAATTCAGTATACATAGATTGAGGCAACACAGTTCTAGCAATTTCCGGAGCTACACCCTGGTCAAGAAGATCAGTGTATAGCTGAACACATTTGACTGCCTCCTGATCAATTTTTTCATGAAGAGTTTCAGCATTTTGAACGGCTGTTTCTTTGCTTCCCTGCTTGAGCTTTGGATCACGCTCACGAAGTTGATCCGAACTTGGAATCCAGCATTCGGGAACTGAATCTACATATCGGCGACTTACTTCATTTCGCGAGAACCCAATTTGGTGACGATACCACTCACGCGCTACGAAAATAGGCATCTTGATACGAAATTGAATTTGTGGATGAAAAAAAGGTGAAATATGATCATGCTTTGCGAGATACTGAATAAGTTTGGTATCCCCATTCGTTAGTTGTTTTGACTCCTTGTTAAACGAAACACGAGCTGCGTTTACAACCATCAAATCGTCACCCATTGAATGAAGAAGTTCAATACTGCCAATACCATCAGATCCCTTCCACATTTGTACTTAGAATGTTTCCTGAGTTAAAATTAAATGCGTGATTTGGGTCCTGACATTATTATCTTTACGGGTGCGATAGTTCTCATAGCGTACGGTTCTCTTGTAATCGCAACTCGAACTGCTATCAAAGATGATTTGAATTCATTGCTTGGAATGCCACAAAAAGTTGCGAATCAACAAAAGGCAACTTTGATAGGAGACACGTCTGGAGGAGTTGACTCAATCGGGAGTGATATTAACAATTACGTTACATATTCATACAATGGAGCTATAGCGTCTGTAGTTGTGGGTGTTTTACAGATGGTTGCTTTACTAATTAAACACTCTGTTCGCCCTTCATATTATTTGGGTGGTCGTCGTTAAATATTTGGATAACACAAATGAGCGCGTGGCTGATTATTTTGTTTAATTTGCTGATAGCTGGAACTTGGGTGTACTTACTTTATTTAGTCTTCAACTTGGACCCCAAAATTCAATCCGAATGGAAAGGAACCAAGCCTTCTTGGGCAGACGAATACAACACATTTATCACAACCGTAAAAGTAACGTCATTTGTAAACGGTGGATTGATTGTTTTGACTATTCTTACCGCTCTATACAAACAGTATAACACCGCTTACATGGCAGTAGCCGGACGTCGTCGCCATTAACGACGTAGCTGTTTGGTATCATAAATGAAGGAGGTCAATTTTCCTAATCCAAGAACATCTACTTCATCTCCGTTGCCGCTCAGCATTTCATTACAACCTGTGTCAGAATTACACGCCTTTCCGCCTAAAGAAATGGGGAGTTTCAATCCATCTGTCATCGTATAATATTCCCACTTACTGGAAGAGTTTACAGAAGGTCTTCCAAATAGTGGCAGCATACCAGAAAGTCCTTTCAAGATTCCCACTTGCTGATAATTGTAATCTCTTCCAAACAAATAGGGATTTTCTCTTTCAGGCGGATGATAGGGATCCGCAAACACATCAAACGGATGCTTACGCACAGAATCAAACTTTATAGGACTGTCTGCTATAACAACCGATGTGGGTTTATTCATTACCAGAACGACTACTACAATCAAAGCTAGTACACCAAGTATTAAATATGTTTGGTCACGTTTTGCCATTAAACTTATTGTAGAAATTAAAAACGAATCTCATCTAAAGAAATCAGTAGAAAGTACATAAATGGAGACAGTACGTTTTGAATCTCGCGTTCTACATCCTGAGGTACTACCGGTAACTCGGGAGGCAGTAAAAGAGAATCTTGAGAAGAGTACGCGTATTACACTACCCTACTTTACGAAATATGAGTGGACAGCTTTGATCGGAACAAGAGCACAGCAATTGGCAGAAGGTGCGAAACCGCTTATTTCGTTAGACGGAATTGTAACTTCTTCTTCTCAATTTGTTTGGACAGTCGCAGAGCGTGAAGTTCTCGAGCGCAAACTACCCTACATTATTCATCGTCAATTTGCGAATGGTATTTCTGAATACTGGTCAGTGAGTGAACTAGCAAAAACATGGTAATCAAACACCACACATATCTGCTAACGTTTGAGACGAAGGCGGATACACCAGTAAAGGACTCGCATCGCGATCAGCGTGTAACATTTTTGGTTTCGCATGAGTTGCCATTCCGTTGGCAAATTGAATGTCGATACTATTTTGTGCCTCAAACCTTGATTGATCGCGACCAATGTCCAAGTACAGGCGACGCGCATCTGATCGCACCCAATTTGTCCATACGTCCTTAAGTAAGAACATAACTACGACAGCTACTGCGATGGCAGTAAAGATGAGACGCTGGATGTACAAATAGACAATAACAGTCAAAAGAAGAACAGTCGCGCCTGGACGACTCAAAGACAGGAGTCCCTCAAGAATAGGCTCACCAAAAGACTGGTTTGCGATTACGCCCACGAATAGAACCAAAACTCCAAGTGCGTATAAAATATCGTTTGTCATGCTTATCTTTTTATACGAAAAACGAATCTACAAACAAATAGCAGGAATAGGAATAAGAAAATGATTATTCCTGTTCGCTGTTTTAGTTGTAACAATCCTTGGATTTCTAGCCGCTGGAAGATGTATTTAGAGAAGGTAAAGGAACACCGAAAGAAAGAAGGAAAGTCAGAAACTGCTGAAATGGATTATTTAACTCCAACAACTGTAAAATCTGCGGAAGGTAAGGCGCTTGATGATATCGGAATTACTCGTATGTGCTGTCGTCGAATGATGCTCACTCATGTTGACCTATTGTAATTAAAATCGCGGTATTCCACAAATGTCCTACACGGAATATTTACGCAGAAAGGCGGCTGCTTCTCCTACAATTGTTGATCGTCGTACAAATACCGATGCCTCAATGTACACCATGAGACAACGCCATTTGGCTTCAAGTATCTTTTTTACTACGAATCGCATAGGTGCTATCAATAACACGGTAGATGTATCTACAAATCCTCAAAAGGCAGTTCGTTCTTATGTAAAAGATACTGGTCGTGTTCCCGACGCTAGCACATTTACATCACATTCTGCTACCTGGCAACTTCCTTTAGCTGAAGGAAAAATTACGCTGGATCCTTGCTGTGTGCCTATTTTAGGTCCTGCTCCGAAGTCCGCCAGTGACTTTACTCGGGAATCCGTAAACTGCTGTGAGCAACCTCATGTTGCCAACGAGCTGGGTCCTGCTCGGTTTGTGGATAATACTATTCGTTTGAAACACGTTGTGGGATGCTGTGAAAATGAAGTTAACAAGGCTGTTCATACTCATCCCGAACCTACTCCTTATGCTTCTTGGTCTCCTCGTCCTGAAAAAGGAGCTGGTGGCATCCCTGTATTCATAGTTGCTTCTCCTGATGAAGCACGCAAAGTTGGTGATTTCAATCCCCGCAAGATTCCTTATGTTGAGAACAAACATGGGAATGATTTGAACGTCAATCCTCGTCGCGTTCCTGGACCATACAAGCTTACAACACCCATTCCTCATTTAAAGATTAATGACCCTGTTCAATCAATTTAAACATGTTATATCTTTGTGACGATGTAACAAGATATAAAGAATTTTTTCAAGTCTTTCGAGATCTTCACAAAGACTTGAGATGTATCGATTTGTCAAATTTACATTCGAGTTTGCTGGCAACTGAAGCTACTTCAATTGTGGATCACCATAAATACTGTTGTGTATTTCTGGGTTACATAGAACCCGGTTGGATGCTTGAACCATCTACGCAAGTTCAATTACGAAAGCTCTTTCGAAAGTTTCCAGTTGGGTTAGTTTCTGAATTTTCAGAAAGTTTGCCATTCTCCTGGAAAAACGAAATTGATACGATCTACACGTTTAAATCATTACAAAAGAATGGAGAATCCATCGCTGTCCACAATGGTAGTTCTGTATAAGACAAATTTGGTCTTTGACACTTCAAAGCTGGCTGAATGTATTCCGTTGAGCGACACAATTGTTCGTGTTGAAAAGAAAGGACTAGTAAAGCGAGGAGAAAGCAGTCGTGACAAAATTAAGCACCGAAAGAAGAAGGATGAAAAACCAGCTAACAACACTGGGTTTGGTCATAATTCAATCACACTTGTACTTATGAACGACGGAGAAGGTCATCTTCCCAAGAAAGAAATTACAATCAAAATCTTTCAAAACGGTGTATTTCACTTGACGGGTGTACTGGATGAACGATACGATCAAGACAGTATGAAACAATTGATTGCTATTCTCGAAAGATGTAAAGAATCTTGGAAGACAGAAATTGAAAAAGTTGAAATACTGGACCGTCGTGTTGTTCTGATGAATTATACAACCGAACTTGCTCCAAAGCAAACAATTCCACGTGAAGCTCTTCATACTGCTATTCGGAACGCCAAGATGAAAAATGTGATGTCCTACTATGACCCTGATGTATATCCTGGTGTCAAGATTCACATTGGGGAAAATAAGTGGACCGCTAAAGTTTTCCGAACTGGAAAGATTATTCTGACCGGTGTAAAAAGCGAAGATGAATGTAGACAGCTGATGAACCAACTTTCTATTCTTCTGGAAACTGTTCTTCCAAAGAAGCCTACTCTACAGTAGCTTTACTGGTTTGAGAAGGTGCTGACATAAATGTGTTAACCATAATTCCAGTCAGAACAATTTGACCAACTGTCAGGGCAGTTAACAAAACTAACCATGTAGCCATAACATTGGGATTGCTGCGAAAATACTCGCCAAACCCAGTTTTATAATACGTGACGAGACCGCCGATTACGAGAAGCATGCTTACTGTGCTTCCGCTTATGAGTCCGTTTATTGCTGCGTCCATTCTTTTTTACTTTACGGCTACGTTTTCCTCCCACTGATCTGGGCGTCGCACTGTGAAGATTATCGTATACTCCATCAGCACGAATTTGGTTTAGGTTATTCACAGCATCCAAATGATTCTGTACATGAGAAACTCCAGGGATTGTTCCTGCTTCAGGG
>Ga0105103_10000131_pt1 | contig 38893 bp, 36 predicted proteins | sample PPLLaktember2015_2_FD_79107 | JGI IMG/M metagenome (GOLD analysis project Ga0105103, IMG submission 79107) | Freshwater sediment microbial communities from Prairie Pothole Lake near Jamestown, North Dakota, USA - PPLs Lake P7 Core (6) Depth... | ecosystem: Environmental > Aquatic > Freshwater >...
TCTCGATAAACGTCGAAAAGGGGTATGCGTCGAGCGCCTTTTGGTAGTGGGCCTTTTGGGCGTCGTGCAGGACGACGAGCCCGCCGGGCTTCACGGTATTTTTTGCCGCCTCGATGCAGCGCCGGCGGAAACGCGCGTCGACGATCATGACGTCAAAGACTCCGCCCAGCCTTCGCGGGAGATCCACGTAGGCCCGCTCCGCTTCGGCTGTCGGTGCAAAGGCGCCGCAGGGCGGCGGGATGCTGCCCCATCCCGGCTTCTCCCAGAAGGGAGCGAACTCTTCCAGGTGTAGATGGACCCGGCTTCCGAACTGGTGGGTCTCGATGAGCCCCTTCACTCTCTCGTGCCAGGCCCGGTTGTTGTCCAGGGCGTGCCACTCGAAGTCGTTCCCCATTTTCGTGAGGAAGCCCGCATAGTAGGTCGTGCTCAGGCCGCATCCCCACTCGAAGACGCGCAGCTTCCCGCTGACCGCCAAGAGGGTGAACAGGGTTCTGAAAATCTCCCGTTCCCGCGGCGTCTGCGCCGGCAGCCCAAGCCAGCCGTGGGCACGGAGCCTGGCGGAAAAGAACCAGCCCTGGAGGACGCCGATGATTTTTCGATGCATTCCGGCCATGATCTACACGTTGTCCGAATCGCCGATCGTGAAGTGCCAGCTCCGGCACTGCTCCTGCAACCTGGAGGCGAACTCGTTTTTAAACCAGATCAGCAGAATATTGTTTCGAGCCATGAAGCCACAGCGTTTCAATGCCTGGTGATACGGGCTCCCTTCGACGCACCAGGTGTTGACGTAGCTCACCCCGGATCTCTGCGCATCGCCCAAAACGCGGATCACGAGCGTCCTGAACCGGGACTCCTGCCCGGGCAGGAAGAGGAAGTCGGCGAGGATCATCTTCTTGATCTGCGAGTCGGCAACGATGCGGTACACGGCATAGCCGAGGATCCGGCCGCGCTCCCTCAGAATGTAAAAGGTGTACTTGTGGGGGTTGCGGAAAAACCTCCACGCAAGGGCTTCCCGATTCCTTTCCAGGAGGAAGTCATAGGCTCCCCGAGCCTCCTCCCAGAATTCGTCCCACTCGTCGGGCAGCGACTGCACGGCGGCGATTTCAGCGGCGGCATCCCGGTCCAGTGCCCTTAGCGCAAGATAGTAGAGAGAGTAAAGCGACAGGAACAGGGTACCCCCGTAATGACCGATCAGCCAGTGGGTATGTCTCTGGATGAACGGTCCGGGGTTCAGGGGCAGGACCAGGGATTTGACCTTCGGGATTCCGGGATTGAAGAAGCCACACTTCTTGAGGAAGGCGGGCAGGGACGGTGTCTCGGCATCGGGTGTCGTGTAGACTCCCTGAATCCCCCTTTCCAGCGCTTCCCGTGTCGACTGGTTCGTCAAGAGGGCGAGCATCCCCTGTCGCTGGTACGTGGGGTCCGTGTAGGCGTCGCCGATCTCTGCCACCATGCAGTCCGTCCCTTTCAGGAATATCCGCTTGGGCGTGTTGCTGAGGATTGAGACGATCCGGTCGCCGTCCTTGATGAGGTTGAGGATTCCCGGCATGATGTAATGGTCGAAGGCCCTCCAGTGGAAAAGGCCCATGGAGCCGTACTCTTCGCTGCCGGGGAAATGGGTCTTGAAAAAGAGCCCCAGGGCGGCCAGATCCTCCCTGCCGCAGGGCACGACCGTCCAGGGTTTTTCTGCCGGCTTCGTGCTCATAGGAAGGCCGCCATGGTCGCAGGGGTCACGGGCTCGAAATAGTTCCCGACCATTTCTTTCCCGAAGGCCATGAGCCGGCGGCGCTCGTCCGGTCCCATGCGAAGCGCTTCGTCGATTCTCTCCCGGATCTCCGCGGGGGACGAGACGAAGGGCGAGAAGGGGTATTCGTCCCAGAGGCAGTCGAAATCGAAATTGTTCTCCAGCGACACCCGGATCAGGGGGACCCCCGTTGCCATGGTTTCCAGATTCGATACGGACCCTCCGGTCATCATCACGACGTGAACCCTTGCGAGCCACTCCTGGACCGTGCCGGGCGCCCACTCGTATGCGGGGAAACCGATGTCTTGAAGATACCCGCCCATTTTCTGCACGTCCGTCGTGGGATGGGCCTTGATGAAGATGCGGACGTCTTCTGCATCCTTCAGCGCCAGCCCGGCCTTCTCGAGCAGTTCCATGTTCTGGTTCGTGTCGTAGTTCAGGATGACGAGCAGCTTTCGCGGGCCGCCGTCGCCGTTTGGGTTGTTTGACCCGACGCTCTGATTGACGGCCGTGTAACGGAGGTTCGGGCCCGGCAGCGCCATGCCTCGCGGGAATCCGGCCGCCTCCAGGATGGACGGGTAACGGGGCCCGCTGCAGATCACTTCGTCGGGCAGCGGGTGGGTGGCCCGCTCCTCGGGAAGGAAGAACATGCCAAGCTGCTCCTTGAGCCAGACCGTGTGCTGGAATGCACTGATCCGGGCCGCCGGGTAAGAGCGCCGTGCCGCCAGGATGAAGGGCTTTTCCGGGGGGTTGTTCTCGATCGGGTAAATGAATCGCTCGATATCGACGTTACTCTTGCGGAGCCTCTCCAGCAGGTACCGGATGCTGTTGTAGGACAATAGCGGCGGGTGGAGAGAGACGGAGAGATGGATTTCCCGGATGAGGCAGCTGATATCACGCCCCTCGAATTCACAACCCTCGAGATTCGGAAAGAGCCCCGCCACCCCATCCCGAAGGGCCCTGGCGATATCGGTAATCGTCAGGTACTGCTCCGGAAGGAGAAAGGGGTATCCGCTTTCCGCCATAAGCTTCATCTGGGCCGGGACACTTCGATCGAGGTTGAAGCAGAGGGGGATCGTCCAGACCTCCTTTCCCCTCTCCTCGAGGTAGGCCGGAAGGACGCCGAAATTCCGGTCCCGGTAACGGCCTGCCTTGTCGATGGAGCCCGCGGTGACCAGCTTCGGAGGATCACCTTCCGGGAGCCCGTGGTACCGGTAATCCTCTTGTTGGTGAGGGTCCGAGAATAGATCCATTGGAAGGTGCCGGACAGCAGAAAGTAAACCGCTTTCCCGGCAAGACGAAGGCACTGCTCCGCAGGTTTTGTTCTCTCCGGGAAGGCCTTCTCGATCCGGCAGCGCATCCCCCGATTCCGGGCCTCTTCCCCGATCAGGCGAGCCAGGGCCCGGGAGTCACAGATGAAGACCAGCCGCGATGCCTCCGCGGTTTCCATGATTTTCCGGGCACAGTGGAAATACACGACATACTTCAGCAGGGGGATCGCCCCGGAATTTCTCGATGCCAGGTGAGTACCCCAGAAGGCGTAAGACGGGTTTGCCCGGTTGATCCGGTGACTCAGGTCCATGAAGGGCCGGGAGAGATCGTCCACGGTGCGATGGAATTCCTTCCCCAGGAGGCGGATCTTGACGGGGGCGGGATTGCGCTTTTTAATTTCTGCAAAAGCCGCATAATCGTCGCAAAGATAGTAGCAGCGGTCCTCCGGGCCGATGACGCCCGGCCTTCCGCGAAGGGAGACCTCTTTCGAACAGATCAGGACTTCTCTCGTTTTCGCCATGGATTCTCAGGATTCCTTGTCAGATCCGGTAGAGGATCCGGTTGGAGTATCGGAAATTGAGGACCCTGCGCAGGAGCCTTGCCTTCGCCCCGAAAGAGCGCCGGATCTGGTCCCTCAGGTCCCCCCCGTATTCCGGGCTGATGAGGGAGATGCGGTGGATGACGCGCTCGCCGGGAACAAACCCGCCGCCGTCGATGGTGTAGATCCGGAGAAAGCGGCCCAACAGTCGCCTTTTCAGACCTCCCGTGTAAAATCCGCAGGGCAGGGAGAAATCCTCACGCAGGGTGTTGCCGTATTGAGCCAGAAAGGCGAGGTTTTCGTCGATCTCGCCGTCCATCCCCTCGAGGTATGCGCCCACCAGGGGCTGATGCGTGTGGCCGTGCGGCGCCAAGCGGACCAGGGGATGGCCGGCAAAGGCTTCCAACTCCTCCGGGGCGAAGGGCCGGTGGGTGTCGTTGCTCAGGAGATCTCGCTCGTCTCGGCTCACCGATTCGTAGAGCTTCCCATAGTTTGCCGACGAGATGGGCCAGCTTCCCGTCCGGGTGGCCTCCCAGACGTCCCACATGAAGGGGATGCGGTGCATCACGTTGTAGGACGTGACGAAGAGGATGAAGGGGATGCCGTGTCTCTCCGCCGTCTCCAGGAAGTGACGGTTGTTGTAATAGCCGTCGTCGAAGGTGACGGAGCATACGGGGCCATTTTTTTCTGCCGCCTCGCCGGGCAGGGCGAAGCGATATCCTTCGTCCTTCAGGGTGGTAAAGAGCGTATCCATCTCCCCCGGGGGCAGGAAGAGCTCGCGGTGAGCCTTCGGCTCGGGGTCTGCCTCATGGCCGATGCAGTGGAAGCAAAGGCAAAGATTCGGCATTGACAGGCTCTGTTCTGTCATCAGCCTTTTTCCAGAATGGTTCGGCCTCTCAAGCGGGCGAGATTCCGCACCAGGGAAAGATTCTCGGTGGAAAGGACGTTCAGCTTCACCCCGAGATAGACATAGAGGGCCAGGATCATGCCTTTCGATGCGAGACGGATCAGATAATCCACTTCAAAATGCCGCATCAGAAGCAGCAGCAGAGACGAAAGAAAGAAGATGCCGTACACCAGCGACAGGCGGCGGTACTCCCATTCAATCCGGTAGTAGTGCTGGGAAACCAGAAATGAAATCACTCCGGACAGGATTCCGGCGACGAACGTTCCCCATGCCGCGCCGATGGTTCCCCATGCCATGATGAAGGGGATGTTGATGGCGACGTTCAGTGCGATCCCGACGAGGGTCAGGAGCGACGTGACATAGGTTTTTTTTGCGAAGATGAGCTGCGGCTGCTTGCCGAAAAACAGGGAGCCGTAAAACATGGAAAGGAGGATGACCACGTCCGTGGCGCTCCAGAAGGGCTCGGGGGTCAGGACAAAAATCACCTCTTCGGAGAACAGGGCAATCAGCAGCGCTGCCGCGACAGACACGTACGCGAAGGGGGTCAGGTAGTTGCCGATGGAGCTTCGGCCCTGTTCCCCGTGGTCAAACATCCGCTGATAGACCTGCGGGGCAAACACATTCTGGAGGGCCGTCATGAAGGTGAACACGATATTGGCGACTCTCTGGCCGATGCTGTAGATGCCCACACCGCCGATCGAGGAGAGCAAGCCGATCATGTATTTGTCGAACTGGTTTCCGATGACACCCAGAAAGATCCTCGGGGTTAGCGGAACACTGAGCTTCAGGGACTCCTTCAGGATCGGCCAGTTGAGCGATAAGGGGAACATCCGCAGGAAGTTGATGGCCAAGATCGAAAAAACCAGGGTGCTTGCCAGCAGCTGGCCCCATACGAGACCGAGGACCCCCGTGCGGAAATAGACGACCAGGGTGAGCGTGAAGGCTGCGACGAGGATGCTCTCACCGATTGTGTACCAGATGAATGGTTTTGCGTCTTCCCTGTTTTTGAAGTAGGTCAGGCAGTATGTCTTGAGGCTCATGGTGCCCGTCGCAGTGAATGTCCAGAACAGAAGGTCGCCGTATTGGCCATCTCCAATGATCCACTGTGCGAAGGACACTCGAAAGACAAACGTCAGTACGAGGAACACGGCAAATGCGGAGAGGACGAAGGCCAGGGTTGAGTAGAGAAGCTGGGCCCCTCTCTTCGGGTCCCGATATTCGAAAAAATTCCGTTCGTAGCCGACGGTCAGGCCGAAATTCGCCAGGCCGGACACGACCAATGCATAGACCTGCGCAAGCGCCCACAGCCCAAAGTCCTCCTTTGTTAACACTCTCGTCAGAATGGGAAAGGTGAGCAGGGGAATCAGGTTCGCCACGGCAATGGGAGCAAGATAAAGAAAGCTGTTCCTGACCTGCTGCTCTTTCGAGATCATGATGCTGAAGAGGGATACCCTTGTCGATTCATCCTGGTGACATGGCTCTCACCCCACTGAAGGGTGTACTTTTCGGCTGCTTCGGCCATGACCTCCTGCCGCGGCAAACCTCTTTTCAATCCGTCATGGATCCAGGAGATATAACTGCCCATCCGAAGTCCGGCATGTCCGTCCTGAAACGGATCGAGGTCGCTTAGCTCCGGGGACCAGTCGCCCAGCCGCGGAGCCGATTCCGGTTGCGACCGGAATCGCTCGACGGCCACGCGCAATGACTCCCAATCTTCAAAAAGAATCCGCCCCTTGCCCCAGTCGTGAAAGGGGTGGCCCCTGAGACCCTCCGTGTCGACGAGAAGGGTAGGCGTCTCAGCCAGTTCTGACTCCAATGGAGCCGAAGTGCCCAACAGCTTTCCGATACAGATGTCTGCGACGAGGGCGGCCTCCGCGGGGAAAATGTTCCCGTACAATTCCTCGCTCGTCAGAAAGAGACATCGCCCAGTTTCCCTGGCCTTCTCGACAATCCCTGAGATGGGTGCAAGCCGTTCAAAGAGGGTCGTCGAATTTTTGGGCTTGAAAACAATTCCGAGGGCCGGGTCGGACAGGAACCACGTGAGCAGGTATTCATAATCCCTGACGGCATCCTCATCGCTGCAGAGGATGTCCCATCGGTTTACGGAGTTCTCGTCGAAGAAGCAGAGAATGAATGTCGCGCCATTTGCCTGGAGTTGCCGCCTCATATCGGCCGCCCGATCCAGCCGGTTCAGCTCTCGTGTGGCGCCGTCGTAGATAAACCCGGTTTTAACCATGTACTCGACGGGTGCTTCAATGTCCCGAAACAGGCGCTCGAATGCCGATGAGAAGACAAATTGGATGCTTTCCCCGGCACTGAGAAGCTTTGTCGGATAGAACAGGTTGGAGGCCGAATATTGATAGGCCATCGTGATCCCGCCCAACCGGTCCATGGCCAGCACCTGCCCGACAGTCGTGTTGAGGGTGCCCAGGTGTGCTTTCACCTCATTGGCTCGGAAAAACTCGTGCCAATAGGTGAACTCCATGGCAAGGATCGCAAGCTTCCCGAGGACGTAGGGGGACACGGCATTTCCCGCGATGATGCACCGTGAGAGTGCCTTTAGCAGTGCCCATGCCGTGCGCGCCATCGAAGACATCACGCCGAGGGAAGGATTCCAGGATCGAACTCCCGGTGCACGCCCCATGATGCGGATACCGCGGGAATGAAACTCCCGGCGCGTTTCGGGATCAAGGGGCTTCTCCGAGACATAGTCGTAGAGAAGGATCGTATCGGTTGGAAAGGAAACACCGTTGAGCCAGAAAAATTCCGACCGCTCCGCAGGATTGAATCGGAGGGTTCGATACCAATAGCGCACGGCGAGTGTGGTGCCGGACCTTTCTGCCCCGGCGGATCGCCGATCGGCCGGCGGTCGCCTGGGCCCCCGCACCTTCCCCGCCAGAGATTTTATGGTCCTGACCAGGATGACACCGGCTTGTCCCGCCCGCTTGATGGCATCCTTCAGAAACCCCGCGGACCCGTATGTGATCAGGCGGATACCCTGACTACGGGCTTCCTCATGGAGATCGGGCAGCCAGTGCTTGCGTTGAAGCAGCAGGTACGGCTGGCTGCCAGGGGTTCCAAACTCCTGCGTAAGGATCCATTGGACGAGCGCCATGCGAAGGCATTCCGCGTTGACATCCCGCTCCACCATTTTGTCGAAGTAAAGCAGAACCTTGTCCTTCGCCCAGAAAGATGCCATCTCCCGGATCAGGGGATCCTTCTCGAGCCGTTCTTTACGGATCTTCCGGCAGATCTCCCTGGCCCGGCCCAGGATGTTCCCGAATTCGCTCGCTCCCGAACCATTGCGGATTTGTCCGATGTGGCAGTCGACCTGGCGAACCGCATCCGGGATCAGACCGGCCGCCTGAAGGAGACGGAGCATCCTGAGCGCTCCCGCCGTCGGCGGATCGAAGTACAGAATCGATGTCAAAGATCGGCCAAAGGCGAGCAGCCTGAGAAGAGAGAAGGGGGTGATTTTTTCGACGAAAAGAACGCTCATTTAGTTGTTATAATTCATTCCAAGGGCTGTGCTTAGTGTCTTTACGCCAACTCTCGTACATGAGAAAACGCTTCGGCGTATTTCATCCCGACATGGGTTCCCCAGCGCTGCGCCGTGATTTTGAGCGCCTTGGTGGACCGTGGGTGGGGATAGGCCCGGAGTTCGCCGCCGTATAGTTTCAATGCCTCGCATTTCTTGTCGATCCAGTCCGTAATATCGACGTACACGGAAGGGATAAAAGCTCGATGAGCTACGGGTGTCGCCCACTCCGTCGATGATGGAGTTTCGTATGTCAGGATACGACGGCAGGCAGTGCCCTTCAGGGGCCTGAAGGCAGTCAGTGCCGCCTCGTGCGTGATCCGGTGATCGATATTGAGATCGCCATAATGGTGGGTATAGACGACTTGCGGGTTCACTTCCTCTTTCACTTCTTCGATGACCTTGATGACATCGAGCAGATCCACGGAATCAAAACGATTATCGGCCAGTTTATAGGTGAACAGCTTTTTCCATCCCATGAATAAGCCAACCCTCTGAGCGGCTGATTCCAGCGCCTTCACTTTTTTGCCGTCTTGAGGACGGGGAATACGACTTCTGGAAGTGACTCCTTCGCCTAGAATGAGAGCGTATACGTCATCGCCGTTGCTGATATGTTTCAACAACGTTCCCCCGCAGCCAAGGACCTCGTCATCGGGATGAGCGGCTACTATCAGTATTTTTTCCATGGTCGGTCATTTCTCCAGAAGTTCTATCCTCGCATCAGCCAGAACGGCGCCGCCCTTCATGGCTGCCCGGGTAAAGGTAATCCTGAATTTCCCGAAGCGAATGAAGGCCGGAGGATAGCCCTCGCCGTCCAACATGCGAATGAAGGACAATATTTGTTCGCAGCAACCCTCACGGGGCAACTCACTCTGCTCCGGTGTTCTCCGTTTGAACACCGTTACGTCACCTTCCTGGGGAACAGGTTCCGGCCTCGTTTCGACAATGTGTTCGATCATTTCAAATATAACCGATGTTGCCCGCCTTAAAACCTCCTCGGCCGTTCCCTCGATGCAAAGATCCCTCTTCAGATACACGGGACCTGCGTCCACGGCCTTCTCTGCCTTGATTGCAGAAATCTTCGTGTGCTTGATGCCCAGCAGGACAAGATTTTGAAGAGGGCTTCCCCCGCGACCGTATGGCACGTCTGTCATGTGAAAAATGACGCATGGATAACGGGTATGCAGTTCTTCCGGTATGACCCACGACCAATGCGGGAAAAAGATATAGTCGGGCCCGTATGCCTTCACGCTTTCCACGGTCAATTCTTCAGAGGTGCAGAGCACCTTGCAGTTGTATTGTTTGGCCAGTTCCCGGGCCGCCTCGACGTTCCAGCTTTTAATCGTGGCAATGATAAATTTCATCTTCCTGTTCTCATCTGGCTATATTTCTTCCATGTCAAAATAGCACTCCGAGTAATGCCGAATGGCCCGCCCCGACTTGAACAATGGCACATAATCATAGGTTTTCCCCGAGAGGATATCCATCCACCAACTCACGTCGTCGAAACCGAATTTTTTTCGAAACAGGACCGTACCGGAAATCCTCGGGTTGATTTCAAAGGGCAGAAAGACATCGCCGACGCGCCGCGATTGGATGTTGATGCTTCCTCTCAGGGAGACGGCTTCCGCGATTTTGGATGACAAGTCTTCTAGCTGGCGCTCCTTGACCAATACAGCTTCGAGCGTGGTCCCATCGGCCCCCAGCCTGCGTTTGAAAGAGATCGACGAAGTCTTCTGGCCGTCGGAAAAAACACCGGTTGTATATTCCTCTTCCGGCGTGCCGATATATTCCTGAACGATATACGATCCCTCAACTTTTCCTTTAATGTACTCTAATTCGGCCAGGCTGTCCGCTATCCAAAGCTTCCTGCTTCCATATCCCGCTTGCTGCTTGACGATAATGGGAAAACCGAAACGCCCATCGTATCCTCGCAGAAAAGCTGTTTTCGGTACCTGGATTCCGATGCCCTGTAAAAAAGACATGGTTTTCATTTTATCGAGAAATCTGTCCAATACCCATGAGTGGTTTAAAAGGAGCTTGACGCCGAGGCCATCGAATTCCTCCCGCTCGTGGTTCAAAAGAGAGATTTCCGGCTCGGAAATCGGAATGAAATATTGCAGGTGTTCTTCACGTAGGATGGTTCTGATGGCTTGCAGGTATGCTGACCTTTGGGTTGCCGGGGGAACGACATGAAAACGATCCAGAAGATGCCGCACAGGGGTGTACGGCTTCAAGTCGCATCCGACGATCTTGGATACCTTCTCTCTGAGGGATTGAACGACTGAATATCCGATATCCCCCGACACGGCAGAAATGAGGATGGTTGGTCTTTCATCTCGCATGTCGATAGAGGACCTCTTTGAGGTATTTGTTGCCACAGTCTGTTTCCTCAATCTGTCGAAGGAGACCCTCCCTTTCGTAGGGGATCTCACGGAATGTTGCTCTTCCGGGGATTCCTTCGACAAGGGCATAGGTCGGCCAGCCCCCGTTTCGCGGCTGGCCGAGCGAACCGGGATTCACGATATGCTTTCCCTCTATCCGTTTTTCCATCGGGTGATGGGTATGACCCAGAAGAAACGTCTCCGCGTGCTCTTTCAGAAAAGGCTGCAAGGGCGTGTCGGGGTAGACATAGCCGGAGACGGGATTCCAGGGGCTTCCGTGGGCGGCGGATATTTCCCCTGCAAGTTGAACGCAGGAACCCGGCAGGTTCGAAAGCCAGCGGGTCAGGTCGCTGCAGTCATGCTCCAGCAGGCGCTCCATGGATGGCCCATACTTCTTCAGATAATCACGGCGGAGGCTTTCGTTGCCGCCGAGGATCTCGAGAAAGACCTGGTCATGATTCCCCCGGAGGGCGACGAGGTTCGGGAGAGTCGCCAACTCTTCCAGGATCTCCATCTGGTCAAAATAATAACCGCATAAATCGCCGAGGTACAGGTAGAGATCGGCCCCCTCTTTTTTCATCATGGGCAGGGCCTGCCGGAAGGCATGGCCGTTGCCGTGGATGTCGGAAAAAACGCAGATCTTCATGGCCGGGATGTGCAGTAGTAGTAGAGGTTTCTGCCTACGCCCATGGCCCCCAGGATCTCATAGATTCGTAGCAGCCCATCGGGATCGATGTCTCCGAGAAAATTATCGGACCGAATCCTGAACAGGTGGGTTCTCTTCCCTTTGCTTGTATCCTCGATATAATTGGAGTTATCGTTGAGCAAGTTCAAGTCGATCGGGTTGTCCGCCAGGATGGAACGGACATCGAATCCCAGATCGGTCAGCAAGGCTGTCATGCTCTGCTTGTTGAAGTATGAGAGATGATCGGGGTAGCAGAGCCAGAACTGCCGCGATATTTTTTTTTGCTCGAGCAGATGCTCATGAAGGGGAGAAAAATCGTTCGGGGCAATGACGACGAGCAGGGATGCGGGGCGCATCAGTATCTTGATCTCCCGCAGAAGCTCCACGGGGTCTTTGACATGCTCGATGACGTTGGCGCAGAGAAGATAATCGTAGTTCTCCGCTCTTTCCGCTCTCCGCTGAAGCAGCTCATACAGGTTGCCCTGTTCGAGAAACGGGAGCAGGTGCGGGTGGAATTTCTCCATCCCGTGACGGCTGTAATCCAAGCCGAAAACGCGGCAGCCGTTGCGGTGGAATTCGTCCATGCCCCACCCTTCGCCGCACCCGATGTCGATGAGTTTCTTTCCCGCCGTTTCCCCGGCGAGCTGGCGGGCCTTGCGGTAGATCAGCGAGGCCTTCAGCCGGAAATACCGGATCTCTTCATCCGAGTAGGCGATCTCGTAACTGCCTCGCCCCTCCTGGAAGTATTTTTTCTCGTAATAGGCACGGAGCTCTTCGTCGGAAGGCAGGGGGTCATACTGATAGAACCCCCATCGGGTTCTGAGCAGCCTGGGGTTGCGATCGTTGTCGTTCATGGTTCCTGGAGACCGCCCGCTTTCTTGAGACCGTGTAGATACTGCTGGAATGTCATCGGCTCAAAAGGGAACGGGGTCGCGTGGACGATCAAATCCCCGCTTTCGGTTCCCTCCTGACGGAGGATGTCCTCCCCGGGAAGGCAAGCCGCCGCGACCTGGATCAGATACTCTTCGATGGAGATCACTTCGGGGCCAGCCAGATAGAGGGTCTCCTCCGGAGCCGACGAGTTGCGAGGCAGGCCTTCATAGCGCTTGACGAGGTGATCGATCCACCGGGCCACGTCCATGACGCAGATGTAGTTCCGCCTCGATTTGCCCGGTCCCCTGAGAGCAGGCTTTTCCCTGCGATGAAAGGCCCCGCTGAGGGCGCGATTCAGTCCGAGATGAGACGGTCCGTCCAATCCGTAAATACCGTTGATCCGGAGGAGGCTGTAAGGGCCGCCGTGACTCTTGACGGCTTCTTCTGCGAGGTACTTGCTCATCGCATAATGGGTCACGGGTTTAATCGGCGAATGTTCATCGAGGTACGCCTGGTCGGCGCCGTGAACGCCAACCGTGGAAGCCAAGATGAAATAAGCCTTCCGCTCCCTCGCTGCCGAAGCAAGGTACAGGGTCGCGACGGTATTGACCCGGTAGAGGATCGGGTCGAGTGCCCTTTCGAAATCAACGCGGGCCGCAAGGTGGATGAGGACGTCGAAAGGAGGCAGATCGGGGGGATGGGGGCTGGACAAATCCCACAAGATGTCCTGTTCTGTTTCCTTTTTTCTCCGGACAAGGCAGAAGACATCATGGCCGGATGCCTCGAGCATGGGCATCAGCGCCCGACCCGAGAACCCGGTCTTCCCGGTGAGCAGGATTCTCATGGCCGATCCTTCGCGCTCCGATGATGCACGCTGTCGCTCCAGACGCTCAAATCAGGCAGTCCCACGTCAGCCACATGTCCCTGGGGATGTCCTTTTTGGCTTTTTCCCCCACGACAAGATCCAGGAAACGGGGGTGAAGTCCGAGAGCCGGCCTCTTCACCGTGATTTTGTCTCGCGTGATGATCTCGCCCTGCTTGATGTCCACGGCTGCAATCAGGCTTCTTCGTGCCAGGCGGTGGTTTTCCTCTTCGCTTTGCCGGACCTTCTTGACGAAGCTGCCAAGGATCACTTCCGTGTCCCGGATCGTCGCAACGAACGCTTTCAACTCGTCGGGCTCGAGGGAGAAGGGATGATCGGGGCCGGAATCCTTCTTGTTCAGCGTGATGTGCTTTTCGACAATGGATGCGCCGAGCGCGACGGCGATGGCTGAGGAGAGGGCGTCCGTGGTATGGTCGGAGAAGCCGACGACACAGTCGAAAGCCGTCTTCAGGGTGACTACGCAGCGGAGGTTTACGTCCTCGTGCCGCGCCGGATACTGGCTTACGCAGTGAAGCAGCGCGTAGTTCCGGCATCCGTTCGCCTCGAGGTGCCGGACGGCCGCCTCAATATCATCGAGGCCGCTATTTCCCGTGGATAGAATCACGGGCTTGCCGGTCTCGGCAATCCTGGCCAGCAGGGGGTAGTGCGTGATTTCGTAGGAGGCAACCTTATAGAAGGCAACGTTAACCGCTTCCAGGACATCGACCATGGATTCGTCGAAGGGGGTGGAGCAAAACGTGATCCCGACCTCATCGCAATATTCCTTGAGCCGTGAATGCCATTCCACGGGCATCTCGATCCTTTTGATGAGCTCGTAGGGTGTTTCCCCCTCCCTGCTTCTTCCCTCCATTTCCGATATGCGCGGCGTATAGACCGAGTAGAGTCCATCGGCGGTGTAGGACTGGAATTTCACGGCGTTGCAGCCGCTGTCCCGTGCGACATCGATCAACTTTCTGGCACGGTCGAAATCCCGGTTATGGTTCGATCCGATCTCGGCGATGATGTAGCACGGCTGTCCACTGCCAACGGAACGGCCGGCCAGTTCGATCTTTTCCCCCATAGGTTCAACCCCCTCTCTGCGAAATTTCATGCTTCTGGAGAAGCGCTGAGAGGAATGCCGCGTCCCTGACGAAATCATCGAGTCCCGCCACGGGGTTTCGTGGTGTCTCCAGGGTGATATATCCGTCCGGGGGGACACAGCCCACGTAGAAGTCCAGATTTCTGTTTCCTTTTCCGAGATTCAGATGGTTATCCTTCTCCGATGTGGCATTCCCATCCGAAAGATGAAACACGAGGGGATGGAAGGCGAGGAAACTCTCGATCATCCCCTTCTCGTCGATTCCTTCCGAACAGGCTGCACAGGAGGCGTGCGCGAAATCGAGCACAAACCCGTGCAGGCGGCCCGCATCGGCGATTTTCCGGAAATCGGCCGGCGACCAGCCGACGCAGGTTTCGTCGCGAAGACCGATTTTGGGCTTGTTTTCAATGACAATCCGGTTGTCTCCAATGAGCCCGATCTGGCGAATGGTCTCCAAGACGGACCCGTTGTTGCCTCCATGCGCGATGATCCAGTCGGCCCCAAGCATGTCGGCAATCCTTGCGGTCTCCCCGAAGTAGTGCCCGTTTTCTTTTTCCTTTTCCCCCTGTGCCAGATTGATCCCGTGAAGGGAGTGGGCAGCGTGGATCACGAAGGGGACCCCAAGCCCTTTCCACTGCTCGATCACCTCTCCGGGCGTCCGGGGGATCACGTATAGTTCGATAAAGTGGAACAAGTCCTTTCCATAGAGGACCATGGCCTCGGGGATCAACGCCGTATCCGTCGAGTAGAGCTTGAGACCGATGCGGATTGACTTTTGTTTCCGGGCCGTTGCCTTCATCGCCGTAATGCTTCCCCGCGCCTATTTCCAGAGATTCAGGGTCTGTTCCCCTGTTTTATTGAAGGCGGCTAGATTGGGGTGGACATCGAGAAAATCGATTATCTCCTCGATGCTGATCAGGAGCCCCTCACGCTGAAGTGCCTGCCAGAGGTTTCGGACCAGGATCAGATCGTAGGGCGTGTCCACCGTCAGCCGGATCTCGGGCCGTTGAAACTTGGCTGGAGGAGAAAGCCGCCGGATCGTGAACAGGTCGGGGTTTTCGGATATAAACAGGGTGCAAAGCTCGCTTCGGTGACGGTCCTCTCCCCGGGCATGGGAACGCTTCAGCGCGTCGAGCGAAATAATTTCGACAATCGAGCCAAGGGGCAGTTTCTCCGTGACGGTCAAATCCGAATTTCGCTCGATGTGCTCTGCGATCATTTCGTCCAGATTCTCCCAGTAGATGAATGGATTGTCGGGCGTTACCCGCACCACGATGTCTGCCTTGACGTGGTCTGCGGCCAGGATCAGGCGCTGCAGGACGTCTTTTTCAGGTCCCAAGACATAGGGCAAACCCTGCCTCTGTGCGTAGTCGATGAACAGCGCCGCCGAAGGTCCTTCCGTAATGGCCAAGACAATCGCGTCGATGGATTTGACCTGGCGGAGCCTGTCGATCAGGTGCTGGATGATGGGGCGGTCCCCCACCAGTTGCATGGGCTTGCCGTACAAACGGCTTGATTCGGCTCTGCACGCGAGTGTTGCTGCAACCTTCATCTTGACATCCTTTGCCTGTATGGTCGTGTGTGCCGGAAGTGCCCGTGTGCTCTGATGGCCGATCGCGCGTTCCCGGCTCAGGGCCTTCCCTTCCGGCGGATCCTTCACGCGCCTGAGCCCCGTATTTTCGGATGTCAGGGCGTCCCCTTCCTGAATGTCCATCGTGGAGACCAGATACTTCCTGTGAAGCTGGCGATACCGGATCTCCTCCTGCGACAGGGTCATTGATCGCGGTCCGAGCGCTTGTTCACAGGCCCTGACGAGCCGCACCATGTCTGCGAACTGTGCAGGTTCCAGGGACGAGAAATAATCGAGCCCTTTTTGCGACCGATCGAGCGTCAAATGCACTTCGATCAAATCCGCACCGGCCGCGACGGCCCACGCGGGCAGAGTGACCGCCATAGGGTCATCGCCAGCCAGGTGAGAGGCAAAGCCGACCGGTACCCCCGTATTTTTGCGCAGCAGGATGATGCGGTGCAGATAGGCGCTAGGCAACGGGGTCGGAAAGCTCTGGAATCCATGCATTAAGGAAACAGATTGAGCTCCCTTGGCTTGCAGGTACTCGACAGCATCGGAAATCTCCATCCAAGTCGATCCGCCACCTGACAGGAGAATCGGCCTGCCCGAGGCAGCTGCCCAGGCCAACAGTTTGGTGTTGGATATGTCCGCCGCATGGATCATGAAGCCGTCGGCGCCCAAGCGGTACATCCGCTCTGCACTCGCCAGTCCAAAGACGTCGCAATAGACCGTAAGGCCCAGGCTGTGAGACAGGTCAATGAGGTCGTCCCATGCGCTGTCCGGCATCCCCAGCTTCTCATAGAGTCCGAAATAAGGAAAAGAGGGGACGGCCAACTCGGCCGCCTCAAATACCTGAAACTTGACGGCCGACGCACCGGCTTCGGCCGCCGCCCTGACAATGGCCTTGGCCTTCTCCGGATCGCCCTCGTGCGCATTGGCCATCTCGGCGATGATCATCCGTTTGGTCATGGTTCTTTCTTCTTTGCCTGGAAAGCGGATCGTTTATTCGGGCTTGCGTTCGACCCAGTAGGAAGAAGCCGCCCGATCCCATTTTCTTGACATGTAGTCCGTCCCCATTGTCCTTAACAGGAGCCCAACTGGGGTGATGATGAGCAGGAAGACGAGGAAAAGAAAGGCACGGAAGAGTTGATCCAATAGGCTGAACCGCATGCAGGCTCCCTTGTTGCTAATCGAGTTGAAATTCCTTGCGCCAGTCTTTTGTTTCCACGTAGGGGGGCTGGCTTTTCTTGTCCAGGAGGTAGGACCCCATGACGAGGTAGTCCATCTCGGTGCGCATGAAGCACCGATAGGCATCCTCGGGGCTCTCCACGATGGGCTCTCCGCGGACGTTGAAGGAGGTGTTGATGATGACGGGGCAGCCCGTCTTGCGGTAGAAGGCCTGGATCATCCGGTAGAAGCGCTCATTGGTCTCCGGGTGGACCGTCTGGATCCTTGCCGAGTAGTCCACGTGGGTGATGGCGGGAACCTCGGATCGGGCCACCTTCAGCCGGTCGAGTCCCTTGAGGGTACTCGCGTCGGCCGCACCGTCGATGCGCTTGTCTTCCCGGACGTGCCCCACCATGAGCATGTAGGGCGACGCAAACCCGTTACAGGGGCGGCAGCCCGTCATGTCGAACCAGTTTGTTGTCTCGTCGCAGAGCACCGAAGGGGCAAAGGGCCGGAAGCTCTCGCGGTACTTGATCTTGAGGTTCATGACGCTCTGCATCTTCGGCGAGCGGGCATCCCCGAGGATGCTCCGGGAGCCCAGGGCCCGCGGGCCGAACTCCATCCGCCCGTCGAACCAGCCCACCACGTGCTCGCCGGCGATAAGCTCGGCGATCCGCCCGGGGAACTCCTCGGGTGCGAGCTTCTGGAAGGGGATCTGCCGGCTGTTGAGAAAGCGGCGGATTTCCGCGTCGGAGTACTCGGGCCCCAGGTAGGAGCCCCTCTGCGCATCCGATACGCCTTCGGCCTTTCTCGGTTTCCCGAGAAGACGGTGCCAGGTGAAGAGGGCAGCGCCCAGGGCGCCACCGGCATCCCCCGCCGCCGGCTGGATCCAGATGTTCTCGAAGGGTCCCTCCCGCAGGAGCCGCCCGTTGGCCACGCAGTTCAGGGTGACGCCGCCGGCCAGGCAGAGGTTCTTCTCGCCCGTGACGCCGTGGACGTGCCGCCCGATCCTGAGAACGATCTCCTCCGTCACGACCTGGATGGAGCGGGCGAGGTCCATGTCGAGCTGGGTGATCTCGCTTTCGGGCTCCCGCGGCCCCCGGCCGAAGAGGGCGTCGAACTTCTCGTTCGTCATGGTGAAGCCCGTGCAGTAGTTGAAGTAGTCCATGTTGAGACGGAAGGAGCCGTCGTCCTTCACGTCGACGAGTTTGTCATAGATGAGATCCACGTAGACCGGGTCCCCGTAGGGGGCAAGCCCCATGACCTTGTACTCGCCCGAGTTGACCTTGAACCCCGTGTAGTAGGTGAAGGCCGCGTAGAGAAGGCCCAGGGAATGGGGGAATCGGATCTCCTTGAGGATCTTCACGTCGCTGCCGCGTCCTGTCCCGAAGCTCGTCGTCGTCCACTCGCCCACACCGTCAATGGTAAGAAACGCGGCGCTCTCGAAGGGCGACGGGTAGAAGGCACTTGCGGCATGGGATTCGTGGTGCTCGGGGAAGTGGATCTCGCCCCGGTAGCCCAGCTTGCTCTTCAGCTCCGATTTGATCCACAGCTTCTGCCGGGCCCACAGCGGCATGGCCGCCAGGAAGGACTCGAGCCCCCTCGGCGCGAACATGAGATAGGTCTTGATCAGACGGTCGAACTTGACGGCCGGTTTTTCGTAGAACGCCACGGCGCCGAGGTCCTTCGCGGAGATCCCCGCCTGCTCGAGGCAAAAGCGGATCGCACGGTCCGGGAACCGGTAGTCGTGCTTGACGCGCGAGAAGCGCTCCTCCTGGGCGGCGGCGAGGATCACACCGTCCCGGACGATGCAGGCGGCGCTGTCGTGATAGAAGGCGGATATGCCGAGGATGTGCATGCTCAGTTTCTCTCCAGCCGGTCTGCGATGGCGGAAAGCCGCCCGTCGTATTCCCCGAGAAGCCCTGCCGAGTGGTCCCCTTCGGTAAAGCGGCGGCTGTATTGTTCGTGGGTCTGTACCGTTTCTTCGAGAATCCCGACGACGCCCTGGATTTCCTGGCCGCGTCCCGCGGCGAGCCTCTTGTCCAGAAGCAGCGCCACGGCGAGGGCCTCGGCCATCCACTCCAGCGGGACCCGGTCGTAGCGCATGGAGATGCGCGAGTGGGAACCGAAGCGGAGCGTCTCGCGGAAGTACCAGGCGATGGTCATCTTCATTCGCTCGTAGACCTGGTTGCCCTTGCGGAGGTGGGCCAGCAGTTTGGTCCGGCAGGACGCGAGGATGGCTGCGAGCCTCTTGGCCTCCATGTCAGGATCGACGGCCGGCTCGCCGCTCTCGACGAGGGGCGCGATCTGAGCGGGCAGCATGGCGCTAAGCTCTTCCGAAGACCGCAGGAGGCCTGATGTTGTGAAGATGTTCTTTATGTCCGGGTCGGCTTCGACGCTGCGCAGGCAGGGGATCAGGTGGCGGATCAGGAAGTACTCGGGGAACCGTCCCACGTCGGAAGGGTAACGGGGCCCGAAGGGCAACAGGAACCGCAGCTCCGGGAAGCAGGGGTGCGTCAGGTGATAGTCCAGGGCGGCCCGGATCTCTGCGGGCAGTCCCAGTCGCACGCTATCGGCCTTCTGCGCCGATCCGTCGACGGCCTTTCTCAGAGCATCCCGATGTGCGGCAATGTCGATTTCGCTGAAGGGGGCGTAGGTCCGGAAGTAGGCAAAGAACTCCGTCGAATTTCCCAGGGCCAGCTCCGGGTTGTAGAGGATATTGCGGATCTCAGCCGTCCTGTCCCCCGCCAGCCCGCAGCTTTTCAGATGATCGATCACGCGCCCGGCGATCCGCTCCTGCCCCTCCGGCAGGGGGTGGGTGTGATCGACGTAGAGCTCATCCTCGATGAAGGAGGTCATGTCGACGACATGGGCCTTCCCGTCGAGGCGGGCGGCGATCCGGTCGATGGCCTCCAGATACGGTGTCCGGATGCGGTACATGGAGCTGTCCGTGTCGAGGGACTCCCGGAGGAGCCGGCGGGATCGTTCTTCGTCACCTCGCATGTGTTGAAGCCGGGCCAGGTTATAGAGAATGATTTCCCTGCGCGCGCCGCGCTCCTTCAGCAGAAGATTGAAGAGGGCTTCTGCTTCATCGAGGTCTCCTTTTTCGGCGGTGCAGACGGCGTAGTTGTTCACGACGATGAGCGGGAACTCGAAATGGGAAGCGAGCCGCCCCGATTGCAGGAGGATCTCCTGGTATGCGGCGGCCGCGCGTTCCAGGTCCCCCGATTCGTGGAGGCGAAGGGCCTCGAGAAAGCGGCCCTCCGGGATGGAAAGACGGCCCGAGAGCCTGTCGCCGATTCCAATGTAGCGGTAGAAGGAAAAGTTTCCCTTGCCCGCTCCGGGAAGGAACTGCGGGTTCGCCTTGGGCCGGATCAGCACGACGGCCACCGATGCCGATGCGCAGGCCCCGACGATGCGCGAGAGGTTGTACTCGTAATCTTCCGGCTTTTCGGGTGCCTCGATGGCCGGGTCGAAGGCGCCGTTCCACTCGAAGGGCAGGAGGCGGTTTTTCAGCCGCGTCCTTTCCTGTTTCACCCCTGCAGCTTCCTTCAAACGAATCATGGACTGCCTGGCGGGCGAATAGCGCCCGCGGCGGACCTCCCAGGAGGCGGCATCGCAGGTGCCCAGGTGGATTACAACGGCGCGCAGAGACGGATACTGCGCCCGGTGTCGAAAGAAGAACGCGCAGGCATCGGCCGAGGTGAAGCCCGGCTGGGAGCAGTTGACGATCTCCGTGGATTCCGGCCAGCAGGATCGGTCGGCCATGACGAAGGGGTACATCCGGCGCTCGGCGCCGATGGTCATGCTCGTGGAATCGCCCAGGATGAAAAGCGTCTGTTTTGCCATCAGAAGAGAGGGTAGATGTCGTCGCCTGCCTGACTCGAGGCGGACACGGTATCGTCGGCCGCCGCTTTTCGCACGACGCGGGAGAGGAAAGGGGCGAACAGGAGCCCCTTGAAGAGATAAGCCGTCTTCCGGGAGAAGGACTTCTGCGCCGCGGAAAAACGGAAAATGTCTTTCAGGATTTCCTTATCGATCAGTTGAGCCATCCCCGCTTGACCATATCCTTGTGCAGTTCCTCTGCAAAGAGGCGGTGACCCTTGTCATTCATGTGCCCATCCGCAAAGACGACAGGATCATCAGCCCTGTTCTCTGCCAGCATGGTCGACGACGCATCCACATAGGCAATCCGGTTTTTCTCGAGGAGGGCTTTGAGTCGCTTGTGCGGCAGCTCGTAATCGACGAGTGCCGAAGGGCTCTTTCGATGAATCTGCTGCATGATGGCTTCCAGGCCGAAGAGAAGATGGATTCCTTTCTGGCGGCAGAAATCCTGCATCACGGTGAGAATCCGGTCGACGAGGTTGTACATGTAATCGTAGTAGGGAATCTTCCAGTAAAGGAAGATGGGGTCCGACCAGGGATCATAGCCATGGCCAAGCTCGATCCCCGCCTTGAATTCCCGGAGTTCCTTGCGGAACGTGTAAAAGGAACCGATCATGCGACGAAAGATCTTGAATCGGGACAGGGGGGACATCTTCTGGAGTTTCAGGGCTCCCGTTTCATCCAGGCGGAAATAAGGCCGGGTGTAACCGTTGACGTATGTGTTCAGGACCCGGTGGATAGCCCAGGGGTATTGCTCGACCACAATCACATCAGGTTTGTACGCATCAACCTTATTGAGAATGACCAGGCAGATCTGGTCCAGTCCCAGGCTGCAATGCCCGAGGTTTAGCACCTGACAGCGACATTGTTCTTCCAGGTACTCGGTGTAGCGTCTGTCCTGCTCGACGCCAGCACCCCAGGTGTGTGATCCGCCAAGGCAAAGAACGGTCTTCCCCGATTTTTCATTTCTAATCGGCTTGTCCCGGTTCCCCTCTTCATTGTGATGAACCCTGACGTATCCCTCGTTCATGCCGATGAACGAGACATTCCGCTCCATGTTGGGGACCCCCCAGAAACCCAGAAGGGGATCATACTGGTAGAAAACCACATCGCCGGAACGGATAGTCAGTTTCTTTGCGCTGTTCGACATGACCGTCCTGTTCAATGCGAATTTCCGGTCAACCGGCAGATTTCTTCAACCACTCTCTCGGCATCGGTGCGTTTCATGGTCGGGTAAAGAGGAATGGAGAGGCACTTCGAGTAATAATTCTCGGCAATCGGGAAATCTCCCGGTTTGTATCCGAACATCTTCCGGTAAAAGGACTGAAGGTGTACCGGGATGTAGTGGACCTGGGTCTGTATGCCCCGGAGCCTCAATTTCAGCATGAACCGGGCACGGTCGAGGTTCATCCGGGCGAAATCGAACAGAAGAACATAAAGGTGAAAGTTGCTGCTTCCGTAATCGACTTCAACGGGTAACCGGATCCACTCGCGGCCTTCAAAGAGGCCGTTGTAGGTATTCACAATCAGGCGCCTGTGGTCGCGGTACCGGTCCAACTTTTTAAGTTGGGAGAGTCCGAGGGCGCACTGGATATCGGTGATCCGGTAATTGAACCCGAGAGCGATCTGCTCGTAGTACCAGGGGTTACGCTCCCCCGGCGCATCAGCCGGGAATGCCATGTCGGTGTTCAGAAATTCCTCTGGGTCGCTGGTGATTCCGTGCGACCGCAACAGGCGCAACTTCCGAAGGAGCGCTTTGTCTCTCGTGAAGACGACGCCGCCCTCGCCCGTTGTGATATGCTTGACGGGGTGGAAACTTGTGACAGCCATGTCCGAGAATGTGCAGCTGCCCACCTTGCTGCCGCTATACAGGGATCCGAGGGCGTGACAGGCATCCTCGATGATGTAGATCTTTCTGCTGTATTTCTTTTCAGCCGACTGGACGATTTCTCGAATGCTTGCCATGTCACAGCTCTGTCCGGCGAAATGGACCGGGATCACGGCACGAGTATTTCGGCTGATCTTTTCTTCAATCTCGGAGGGAGAGATGTTGTATGTCCGAGGGTCGATATCGGCGAAAACGGGCTTCGCCCCACAGTATACGGCGCAGTTGGCCGAGGCGACGAAGGTGATTGGCGACGTGATGACCTCGTCGCCGCTCCGTACGCCCGCTGCCAGGCAGGCCATGTGCAGTGCCGACGTCCCCGAGTTGCAGGCCAGGGCACAGGGCGCATCTACCGTATGGCACAAGGCCGACTCAAACTCGGGAATCCGGGGGCCCTGAGTAATATTCGAGGATCTCAGAACGTGAACAACGGCTTCGATATCCTCGTCATCGATATCGTGCTTGCCATAGTACAGAAAGGGCGATGGACCCTTGTGGGCGATAATCCCGCCTGCCCGGATTCTTTCCGGCAGGCCCCGGGCATGATCCCGGCGAAAGGCATCCAGTGAGTCGGCGATCGTAGGTAGATCCATTTCCAGAGCCGAGCTTATTTTCTCAGTACTGAGGGATAGATTTTTCCCTCTTTTTGCCAGGAAGCGGTGATCATTGATCGATATGGGCCTGACGAGACCACCATCAAGGTTGAACTGCTCTGCAAGCATGACGGCGAAATCGTACTTACTGAGACTTGTACGGCCCGCGCAATTGTAAACGCCGCTCAGGTCCCGACCGATTGCCGCCTCCAGAAAACCGGCGAAAAGAAAGTTGTAAATCGTGGAAAAATAGGCATCCTGGAATCCTTCCATCGGTCGACCGGCCGTCAATTCCGAGAGAATCCATTCGGCGAGGCTGTTCTTGTCCTGGATGTTCCAGCCGAAGATGTTCGTCCTCAGTACAAGCGAGCGTTCTCGTTTCAGGACTTCCAACTCCCCCAGGTACTTTGTCTGCCCGTAGCGATTCTGTGGAGCAACGGGGTCGCTCTCCCGGTAATTTCCTTTCGTTCCCTCGTATACCGAGTCGGAAGAGATATAGATCAGCTTGCAGTGCGGATTCCCGATGCTGTCGACAAGATTCTTCGTGCCGCCGACGTTGACGTCCTCGGTCAGTTCCCGATGGGCTTCGCAAAAGTCGATGTTGGTCAACGAGGCGCAATGGATGACAAGCTCCGGGTTGAATCGATGCACGATAGGTTTCAATTCCGCAAGTTCCCGGATATCGGCCTTGCAGGTCTCGATCCCTTCTATCACAACGGGTACTTGCTGATAGGTGCCGAGGATCCTGTACTTGTCCCGGAAGTAACGGGCAAGATTATTCCCCAGCAGGCCGCTGACGCCCGTGATGAGCAGCTTCTTTTTGTCCGGCGAGGGGGTCATTTATTGCGGCACGTCCTCCATGGACCAGCGGGTCTGCTCGATACTGTAGTCGTCGGCGATCTGCTCGAGGATCTTGTGCAGCTCCTCGACGCTGATCATGGAGGGGTTGTTGTTCGACGTGTAGTTGAAACCCTCGGGGCAGGGGCAACCGCCGTTGGTCTCGCAGGGCTCCATCAGGTCCGGAGCCGGGCTCTGGCGCACGACGTAGCACTCATTGTACTCCACGGCGTTGCGGCCCTCGTCCTCTGAGATCAGCACCTCGTGGATTTTTTCGCCGGGCCGGATGCCGACGATCTCGTGCTTGCACTCGGGGGCGATGGCCCGGGCGAGATCCGTGATGGTCATGGAGGGGATCTTGGGGACGAAGATCTCTCCGCCCTTGGCGATTTCAAGTACTTTTAAAACGAAGTGCACGCCCTGATCGAGGGTGATCCAGAAGCGCGTCATGCGCGGGTCGGTGATGGGGAGGCTTCCCGTCCGGGCCCGCTCCTTGAAGAAGGGCACCACGGAGCCGCGGCTCCCTACGACGTTTCCGTAGCGCACGACCGTGAAGACCTTCTCCCGGCCGATGGGCCGGTAGACGTTGGCGGCGACGAACAGTTTGTCCGAGCAGAGCTTCGTGGCGCCGTACAGATTGATGGGGTTGACGGCCTTGTCTGTGGACAGGGCAATGACGCGCTTGACGTGGGACTGCAGGGCCGCATCGATGATGTTCATGGCGCCCAGAATGTTCGTCTTGATGAACTCCGCCGGGTTGTACTCCGCAGCGGGCACCTGCTTGAGGGCCGCTGCGTGGATGACGTAGTCCACGCCCTGGAAGGCCCGGGTGAGCCGGTCACGGTCCCGCACATCTCCGAGAAAATAACGGATGCAGGGATATTTCTTGACGTTGAAGCGCTGGGACATCTCGAACTGCTTGAGCTCGTCGCGGCTGAAGATGATGAGCCGCTCCGGCTTGTAGTGCTCGAGCACGATCTGGACGAATTTCTTCCCGAAGGATCCGGTCCCGCCGGTGATGAGTACATTTTTCCCGTTTAACATGTCACCCTCGATTCATGGTTTTGTGAGGTTTACTGCAGGCAGGCAAAAGTGATGGAAGCGGGTCATTTGGGGGCAGAAAAGGGTAGAAAAAACACAGCTCCGCACTTTCGATTACATTATCGATGATAAAAAACCATTCGCCATATTGGTTTCAGCCCCTACGGGTGTCCGAAGGGGCTGTAAATACTGCATTTCGCTGGGTTAGAAGGGTAGCCCACTGGGGGGAGTAAGTCAAGAAAAAATGTCTCAAGAGTTGCATCGGATGAGCACGTTGAAAAATATGTAACATGTCGGATTTAATCGAAGATTACTGTTCCGACGACCTCTGTTCTATGCCGGTGCAGGGGCTGTGACGGCCCTGCAGCCCGGGCCGACCCACTAAAAGAAGGAGTTGAGAAGTTTTGAAGGTGAGAAGCTTGGAGAAACAGGCAAAATGCGAGTGTCCGGGAAATTATCCAAATTTCTCAACTTCCCAACTTCCTAACTTCGCAATCTGCCGGGGGCATCCGACAAAAATCTTTATCATCTGGCCCGATTAATGCTAAGAAGGACTGTCGAAAAACCCCTTATGAAACAAGGCAGGTAACCTATGAATTTCGACAAGCGCATCCTCTGCATCGGGGCAGGCTACGTGGGCGGGCCGACGATGGCCGTGATCGCCTCGAAGTGCCCCCGCTACAGCGTCACCGTCGTCGACGTGGACCAGGGCCGGGTCGACGCCTGGAACTCCGGCAAGCCCCCCATTTACGAACCCGGCCTCGATGAGGTCGTGCGCCAGGGGCTGGGACGGAACCTGTTCTTTACCACCGACATCGCCCGGGGCATCCGCGAGAACGACATCATCTTCGTTTCCGTCAACACGCCGACAAAGACCTTCGGGGCCGGCGCAGGGCTTGCGGCGGATCTGCAGTACTGGGAGCTTGCGGCCCGTCAGATCCTCGAGCACGCCGACTCGTCGAAGATCGTCATCGAGAAGAGCACCTTCCCCGTCAAGACGGCCCAGGCCATGGAGCGGATCCTCATGTCGCGAAACGACGGCATCCACTTCGACGTGCTGTCGAACCCGGAGTTTCTCGCCGAGGGGACGGCGATCCGGGATCTCGTGAATCCCGACCGGGTGCTCATCGGCTCGCGGAGCACGGAGCGCGGCCTGAAGGCCCGCGATGAGCTGGTGGCCATCTACGCCAACTGGGTTTCCCGCGAGCGGATCATCACGTCGAACATCTGGAGCAGCGAGCTCTCGAAGCTTGCCTCCAATTTCTTCCTAGCCCAGCGCATCTCGACGATCAACGCCATCTCGGCCGTCTGCGAGAAGACGGGCGCCGATGTTTCGGAAGTGGCAAAGATCGTGGGGATGGACAGCCGCATCGGTAGCAGGTTTCTCAATGCCAGTGTCGGCTTCGGCGGGTCCTGCTTCAAGAAGGACATCCTGAATCTCGTCTACCTGTGCCGCGTCGAGGGGCTCGAGGAGGTGGCGGACTACGTCGAGAAGGTCGTGCTGATCAACGAGTACCAGAAAGAGCGATTTGTCTTGAACATGCTCACGGCCATGTTCAACACGCTGGCGGGGAAAAAGATCTGCCTCTTCGGATTTGCCTTCAAGGCCGACACGGGAGACACGAGGGAAAGCCCGGCCATCCAGATCGCCCGCAAGCTTCTCGACGAGCACGCGGAAGTGGTGATCACGGATCCGCAGGCGCTCGTGAGCGCCCGAGAGGATCTGGCCGACGTGGAGTGGGGCGTTTCCTATGTGGAAGATCCCTACGAGGCCGTCCGCGGCTGCCACGCCATCGCCGTCATGACGGAGTGGAACCTCTACCGGGAGCTCGACTACAGCAGGATCCACGATCTCATGGTGAAGCCGGCTTTCATCTTCGACGGCCGAAACATCCTGGACCACCAGGCCCTCTACGAGATCGGATTCAACGTCTACCCCATCGGAAAGAGGCCGATGAGTCACTTCTAGGTTCGATCGGGGGAGTGAGACGGATTCAGCCTGTCTGCCGAAAAAAGAGGGTAAGAGGGTGAGAGGGTAAGAAGGTTGGAGAAACCGGAGGCCGATCGCAGGGCCCCTGCTTTTCCAACCTTCCCACCTTCAGACCTTCTTACCTTCTGTCTTACCGGTGCCCAGCAGCTCCTCGTAGATCTCGATCTGCCTTCGGGCCACCTCGTCCCAGCTCTGCCCGCAGGCCGTGCGGAAGGCCTCCTGTCCCATCCGCTGCCGCAGCCCGGTATCGAGAAGCTGGGCAAACCTGCCCGCCACGGCTGCCGCATCGGCAGGATCGCCGACCACGAAGCCGTTGACCCCGTCGCGTACCAGGTCCTTTGCCCCCACGTTGCCGCTCAGCACGACCGGAAGCGATGCGGCCATGGCATCGAGGGCCGCCATGCCGAAGGTGTCAAAGCGCGAGAGCATGGCGAAGGAATCGCTGCCCAGGTAGAGGGCGTCGAGGTTCTCACGTCCCGTGACCCCCGAAAAGCGAACGTTGGGGCCGATGTCGAGCTCTTCCGCCAGCCTCCGGTATTGCCCCTCATTTCCCCGCCCCACGATGAACAGCAGGGGCACGGGCTTTCCCGTTTCACGCGTGAGCTGCGCGAGTCCCCGCATGACGTAGTCGAGTCCCTTCACCTCGAAGTTCATGGATACGAACAGCAGGATCTGCGTTGCCGGGTCCAGGCCCAACGATCGGCGCAGCTCGGCCCTGCAGCCCTCGCGGTTGCGGCGCGCGAAACGCTCAACGTCCGTCCCCGGCGGCAGGACGAGCACCCGGCTGTCCTCGACGCCGAACTCGCCGATGAATTTTTCCTTCGTGATCGTCGAGACGGCAAGAAACCGGCGGCAGCGCGGATTTTCGACAAGCTTTTCCTCGACCCATCGAGTGGACCGGTCGAAGAGGCTCATCCTCTTTTTTCTGACGTCGCGCACCCAGAGCCGGTGGGGAATGCCGTGCATGGTGAACAGGTCGGCCTCGAAAATGCGATCGTGGGTGTGGACGAGATCGAAGCGGTCCCGCCGAATGGCCCGGTTGGCAAACCAGGCGAAGCTCGGTGTGGTGAGCGAACGGGGGAAGCGGACGATGGGGACACGGTGAAAGGTGATGCCCGGGGCCTCCTCGCGCCAGCGGTTGGCGAACACGTGGACCTCATAACGGGGGTCGGCGGCGATCCGTGTCGTCAGTTCGCTGGCGAAATTCTCGGCTCCGCCAACGAGGCCGTACCTGGGGATCACGACGGCTATCTTTTTTTTCTTTCCCATCGACCTTTCACCGGACGGCCGGGACGGCCGCCCTGCCGATGCCGCAATCAATTTTGATTCCAATCCCTTTCGTTCAATCTTCCGGGGCAACGATTCCGAGCCGAGCCGCTGCCGCTTTCAGCTTGATGTCCAGGGTGATCAACTCGGCCTTCAGCCTGAGGGCAAGCCACAGGTAGCTCGCGTCATAGGCCGACAGACCACTTTTTCTCGCCAATTGAATGACTTCGTAGTGATCCACGTCGGTTAGCTGTATCGCAATGCGGGTGCCTAGATCATACGCCTCGAGAAGTTTCTTCTCGAGGGCAGGGTGGGCTTTTATCTTCTTCAGGCAGATGTTGGCCAGCTCGAACCGGATGAGGACAGGAGCTGCCAGGGGCCCGCTGCCCAGACGTGCCGCAACCGCATCGGCCTGCGGTTCCCCGAAAACGAGCGCTCCCAGGGCCGATGCATCAACGACGTGCACGGTCATCCCGGTCCTCCCGGACGAAACGGGCCGATTCGGCAGGGGTCTTGAGGCCCATTTTCTTTACTTCTGCCAAAAATTCTCCAGCCGTCATGAAGGACTCTTTCGCGACGCTCTCCTCCAGGATGACCAGGAGTTCACCCTGCAGGGACCGGCGATGCCTTGCCGCCCTCTCCCGGAGTTTGTCGGCGAGCTGATCGGGCACGTTCTTGATGGAAAGATTGACGGGCATGAGTGACACCCCTTGGTTCCATTATGGATTCACAATAGAACTTCCCCGGGGAAAGTCAACGGGTAATTTCCATGGGGATTCACCGGACGGCCGTCCGGCCGTCTTGCCTTTAGCCGGAGGCCTGAAACCCGAAGCCTGTGGCAAAAAAGGCGTCAGCCTTTTTAGCACAAACCAGGAATCATTTCATGGTTTTAATCCGGCTGCCTTCTGTGGTATGGTGGCCGCGACCGGCAGGAAACCGGCCGATCGTGTGAGACGACCATGACTGAAAAAATCCCGCTTTCCGTTGCGATCATCACGAAAGACGAGGCGGCAAATCTCCCCGGCTGTCTGAAGAGCGTCGCCTTCGCGAGGCAGATCGTCGTTGTCGACTCGGGAAGCGCCGACGGGACCCTCGAGATCGCCCGCGACTTCGGCTGCGACGTCTTCGTCGAGCCCTGGAAGGGCTTCGGCCCCCAGAAGCAGATGGCCATCGACCGGTGCCGCGAGCCCTGGGTCCTCGTTCTCGATGCCGACGAGCGGATCCCGCCGGAGACGGAAACGGCAATCCGGGTGGTCGTCTCGGGCGGTGAGTCGGGCGCTTCGGGCTATAGCTTCCCCCGGAAGAATTTCTTCCAGGGCCGCTGGATCCGCCGCATGGGTTGGTGGCCCGACCGGATCACCAGGCTCTTCCGCAACGGCAAGGGACGGATGACGGAGGCTGCCGTGCACGAGGCTGTCGATGTCGCAGGGCAGGTCGCGCTCCTGGATGCCCCCATCGAGCACAATACGGAGAGTCGGCTCAGCGAGATCCTCAAGAAGATCGACAAATACTCCACCCTGGCTGCCGAGGAGGCCTTCCGGGAAGGGCGCCGATCTTCTGTCTGGGGGGCGATCGTAAGGGCGGAGCTGACCTTCTTCCAGGACTACGTCCTTCGCCTCGGGTTTCTCGATGGCCGGCAGGGCCTTGTCCTCTCCGTCACCGATGCCGTGAACAAGTTCTTCAAGTACGCCAAGCTCAGTGAGCTGAACCGGCAGGCTGGCGCCGGGGAAGAACGTGAGAGGGTGAAAAGGTGAGAAGGTGAGAAGGTTGGTCACGTCCCGGCAGAATGCGAAGTTAGGAAGTTGGGAAGCTGAGAAGTTTGGATAAGCTCCGGCCAACTCGCCGGCCGCCGGCTTCTCCAAGCTTCTGAACTTCAAAACTTCTCAACTTCTATTTTCATGGGCCATGAAACCGGCAATTCCGCCGCCTGAGGAGTCGTAAACGTATCCTGCTATGGATCTCTCCGTCGTCATCGTCAACTGGAACACCGAATCACTTCTTCGTGACTGCCTCCGGTCCGTCTACGACACCGCCAAGGGTATCACGTTCGAGGTCATCGTCGTCGACAACGCCTCGAGCGACGGCAGTGTCGCCATGCTGAAGGTCGAATTCCCGCAGGTCCGCCGGATCGAAAACTACGAGAACCGCGGCTTTGCCGCCGCCAACAACCAGGCCTTCCGGGTCATGACGGGCCGCTACGCGCTGCTGCTCAACTCGGACACGGTTCTCACCGAGGGGGCCGTTCACGAGTTGTACGCCTTCATGGAGGAGCACCCCGAGGCGGTCATGGCCTGCGGGCAGCTCCTGAACGCGGACGGCAGCAAGCAGAACTCCATCGCCGCATTTCCCACGCTGCTTTCGCTTCTCGTGAATATGCCGCTGCTGGAAATCCTGTTTCCGGCGCGCTACCCCGGCAAACGCCAGGAGTACCGGCATCCCATCGAGGTGGATTCGGGGATCGGGGCGTGCCTGATCGTGCGGAAAAGCGCAATCGACGGGGTGGGGGGCCTCGACGAGCGTTACTTCTTCTTTTTCGAGGAAACCGACTGGGCCAGGACGATGAGGGAGGCGGGCTGGAAGATCTACCACGTCCCGACGGCGAGAATCTACCATTTCCAGGGAAAGAGCGTCGGCGCCGACGTTCGCTCGCGGATCCATTTCTACCGCTCGCGCTATCTCTACTTCCTGAAATGGGAAAGCGAGGCCTGGCCCATTGCGGCGGTCCTCATCGTGATGCGGCTCATCGTGAACTGGTTCCTCACGGGCATGGGCGTCGTGCTGACGCTCGGCCTGAACCGGGTCCTGCGGGGGAAGTGGAAAGTCTATTCGCAGCTGATCGGCTGGCATCTACGCGGATGTCCATAAAAACAGGGTACAGGGTACAGGGTACAGGGTATAGGGTACAGGGTATAGGGGGAGTGATTCGAGATTCCAGCTGCGAAGCAGCTAATTTCTCAATACCCAATATCCCAATTACTCAATTACAGAATCAACCCATGACGGGACGGACGGGACAGACCGGACAGACCGGACAGACCAAAGTCATGTTCATCAAGGGAAGCCCCATCGATTTCAGCAAGATCCGCAAGGTGCTCCTGATCCAGCTCGGGGACATCGGGGATGTGGTCTGGACGGAACCCACCATCCGCGCCTTCCGCGAGACCCTCCCGTCGGTGGAGGTCTCCGTTCTGGCGCGAAGCGGCTTCGGGGAGCTGCTCGCAGCGCACCCGGATGTTCACCGGCTGTTCGACGTTGCCGCCGTCAAAGGGGGGATTCTCGCGGAGATCGTTGCTCAGTCCGCGCTCACCGGCACGCTGCGGCGCGAGCGCTTCGACGTTGTCTTCGATCTGAGAGCGGGCGACCGCGGCGCCGTCATGGCCTGGCTCACCCGCGCGCCCTGCCGGGTCTCTCTTTACTACCCCCAAGACATCCCCTTCTGGAGAAACAGCCTGTTCACTCACATTGTGGATCCGCCTCCCCTGGAGACCCTCCACTTGGGCGCGGCCGAGCAGACCCTCCGCATCGTTCGGGAATTCGGCATCGACACGGCAGACCGCTCCCCCTCGCTCCGGGTGTCCGCAGAGGTGGCAGGCAGGGTTTCCGCCATCCTGCGCGAATCGGGCATCGAGGCCGCCGGGCGCTGGGTCTCCGTCAACCCGTTCTCGCGCTGGTCCTACAAGGAATGGCCCCACGAGCGCTGGATCCCGGTCCTCGACAGGCTCTGGGAGCAGCACCGCTTTGCGGCCGTCCTGGTCGGGTCACCCGATGAGGTTGAGAAGGCCTCGCAGCTGGTTACCCGGCTGCGGGGTCCCGCCTTCAACCTGGCCGGGAAGACGACTCTTACCGAGCTGGCCGGTGTTCTGAGCCTGGCCGCTTTTCATGTCGGCGTGGACAGCGCCGCCCCGCACATCGCCGCCGCCGTTGGGGTCCCCACGATCACCCTCTACGGGCCTTCCGACTGGCGCTACTGGGCCCCGCCGGGCGATCGCCACCTGGTGGTGGCCCCTGCAGACGAATGCGCCCCCTGTTATCAGAAGGGCTGTGAGGGGAACGGTCGGAGCCGATGTCTCGAGGAAATGCCCGCCGAGCGGGTTCTCGATGCCGTCGAGCAGATGGTCCGGAGGCTTGCGCCGGGCCACACGTCTCAGTAGAAGAACGAAATCCCGATCAAGACATTGTGAGAGTCGATGCCCCCGTTGGGGGCGCGGGTGCGGGCGTTTGACAGGTGTCTCAGCCGGTAGCCGAGCGAGAGCGCCGTCTCTTTCGTCAGGGAGAAGGAGAGACCGCCGCCCACCGTGTTCGCGAAGCAGAAACCGTCGGACTGTTTTGACGTGTTGACGCTGATGTAGTGCGGGCCCGTTGAGGCGTTGGCAAAGACCGAGACCCGGTCGAGAACAGGGTACATGTATTTGAAGCCCACGCCGAGCCCGAATTCCAGGTCGTTGTCGGGGCTCACCACAGGGTTCACCTGCGGCTCCAGGATGAACGTCAGAAGGCCCCGGTGTTGTTTCAGGGAGGGAAAGGCCTTCGCCATGTCGATGCCCAAGTGGCCCATGAGGAAAATCGTCTCGTAGCCACCCTCGGGAAGCGAGCCCCGCCCGTAGCCGATCAGCAAGCCCTTTTCACGGAAAAGCGCCTCCGAGTCCGTCGAGTCGGCGGCGGCAAGATGGTCGGCCGGAAACAGCAGGGTGAGGGCAAGCAGCAACGTAAGCAGCAGTCCGCGCAGTGAGAGATTCAGCATGTCCGTTCCGCAGGTTCTATATCCGGTGAGGAAGCGATGGACCGGAAGCCATCCGGTTACGGACTACCTTTAGCAAATTTCCTGCCAGTTTTGCCCGCAACGGCGCAACAGTCGGGTCGAACCCGCCGTGCTGCGGGGTCCCGGAAAGTAGGGACGGAACAGGGAAGGTTTTTGCAAGGCAGTGGGCGCCGGCCGGGAAAGGGGCGGGGCGTCACAGCATCCCGATGCCCGTCAGTCCAGCTTTCTGGCCTCGTCGATGAGCATGATGGGGATGTCGTCGCGGATCTCGTAGAGAAGCCGGCAGTGATCGCAGATCAGGCCGTCTTCCTTTTCGGTCAGGCGAAGGTCTCCCTTGCACTTGGGGCAGGCCATGATTTCGAGTAGCTCCTTGCTGATCGCCATATCATCTCCTTTTAATAGGATATCATGAACCCGATGGTGCCCAAATAGCTGTCGATGCCGCAATTGGGATCCCGGAGATCGGCGTTGGAGACATGCCGAAAGCGAAATCCCAGATCGAGCGCCGCGCCGGGCATGATGTTGAAATTGATGCCGATACCGACCGCGTTGGCAAAGTTGAACCCGTTGGCCTGATCGACGGTGTCCACCGTGATCAAGAGGAATCCCGCGGAGTAGAGACCGTAGACCGAGACGGCGTCGTTCAGCGGGTATCTGTACTTGAGCCCGATGCTCGCGCCGCCCTCGGTGGAGAATTCTGCGCCGAAGACGAGGTTGAACTGGGGCTCGAGGAAAGCGGTGAGTACTCCCCGGTGATCCTGAAGGGAAGGGAACCATCGCTTCATGTCCACGCCCAGGTGCACGATAAGGGGAACCGGGAAGTAATCCCCTTCCGTCAGCGTGCCGTAGCCGAACCCGGTGATGAATCCCACCTCGGTGAAGAAGCTGTCCTTGCCGAGGATTGGTGCGGGTGATGGATCGGCTGCCCGGGCGTCTGCGGCCGACGACAGGAGCATGAGCGTTGCGAAGACGAGAGCGAATCGGCGAACAGTCTTACCTTCCATGGTATTTCCCCTGGGTCTTCTCTCTTTCCGGGATCCCGTCTTTGTGGGAACGACTGGTTTAAATCCTCTTTGTCCAGGGCAGAACAACCGGCCGGTCCGTTCGATCTGCCGGTCTTCATGGCGAATGACGGCCTACGGGGGGCTGAGGCGGCTTTCAATCCTTTCTTTCACAGCCTCAAACACTTCGTCGACGCGGATCGTCTTCATGCATTCCAGCGTTTCGCAGGACTTCCGGAAACAGGGGCTGCATTCCATGTCGCGCCGGACGACGACGTGCCCCTCGCCATAGGGCCCCGTGCGCTCCGGTGAGGTGGGGCCGAAGAGGGCCACCACGGGCGTTCCCACGGCCGCCGCCAGGTGCATGGGTCCCGAGTCGGTCGTGAGAAGGACTGCGGCCTCCCTGTACAGGGCGGCCAGCTCCCGCAGCGACGTCTCGCCTGCCGCCGAGGCCGAAGGGGCTTCCATGAGCGAGCGGATGCGTGCGATGGGGCCCTCGGGGCTTTCGCCCGTGAAGACAACGGGCAGGCCGATCTCCCTCACGATGCGATCGCAGACGGCTGCGAATTTCGCCTCGTCCCAGAGCTTCGTCTCCCAGTAGGCAACGGGGCTTACTGCCACGAAACCCCTTGCCGCGTCAACGGTCTCTTCAGCAAGGAGCTCGCTGACGCGACGGAAATGGGCTTCCTGCAGGGCGAGGGGGAACTCGGGCTTCGAGGTCTCGCAGCCCAGGTGGCGCGCAAAATCGAGGTAGCGCTCCACGGCGTGCTTGGCCATGTCCTCGGGGATCTTCTCGTTGAGGACGAGGCCGCTCCCCTCCTGCAGGCTGTCATAGCCCAGCCTGCGCCTGCCCCGGCTCAGCAGCACGAGAACGGCGCTCTTGAAGAGGCCGTGAAAGTCGATGACGAGGTCGTATGGACGGTCGCGAAGGGCCTTCAGGAAGTCTGCAGCCTCCCGGAGTACGGCAGCGCGATTCCGGCCCTCCTTCAGGTCGCGAACCCAGCGCTTGCGCCGGGAAACGAGGACCCGGTCCAGCATGGGCTGATCGGCAAGCAGATCCGAGGCGGCCTCCTCGACGACCCAGCTGATGTGCGCCTGCGGGTAGCAGCGGCGCAGCGCCGCGAGCGACGGCAGCGTGTGGATCACGTCCCCGATGGCGCTGAGTTTCACGATGAGGATGTTCATTCTTTCTTCCGATCCTTCAGGATCCACTGCACGGCCTCGAGGATGTCGCCTGCGATGTAGGCGGGCATGTCCGTTCGGACAATATTCACACCGTAACCGGTCTTGACGAGGATCCCTTTGGCCCCGGCATTCTTCCCCGTCTGGACATCCCTCAGCATGTCGCCGACCATGTAAGAACGGGCCAGGTCGATGTTCATTTCGCGGGCGGCCTGCAGCAGCATCCCCGGTTTGGGCTTGCGGCAGTCGCAGTCCTGCTTGTAGATGCCCTGTCCGTGGATGGGGTGGTGGGGGCAGACGTAGAACCCGTCGATTCGGGCCCCTTCCGCCCCGAGGAGCTCGTTGATCCGGTCGTGGACCCTGCGCACGAAATCTTCCGTGAAGTACCCCCGGGCGATCCCGGACTGGTTGCTTACCACGACGGCCTTCATCCCGCTTTGGTTGATAAGCCGGATCGCCTCACCGCTCTGCGGGTAGAGCTTGAGCTGTTCCATGCGGCTCAGGAAGCTGACCTCTTCGTTGATGGTGCCGTCCCGGTCCATGAAGACGGCGCTGTATTTTTCTGCCATGTCCTGTCCTCAGGGATAGCCCGCCTCGGCCAGGAGGCGCACCGATTCGCCGTACACCTCGTCGACCGTGACGAGATCCATGCATTTGAAATCGGTGGGGCACTCCTTCTTGAGGCAGGGGCTGCAGTCCACGGGCCTGCGGAGGATGACCGTCCGCTCCCCCAGGGGGTAGGTCGTCTGCGGGTTGGTGGACCCGAAGATGGCGACCGTAGGGACGCCGAGGGCCCCCGCCACGTGCATGAGGCCCGAGTCGTTCGTGATGAAGAGGTCGCAGCGGGCGATCAGGGCGATGGCGTCTTCCAGGTTCGTCCTGCCGGCGATGTCGATGAAGGGGTTCTTCGCCGCCGCCTGGACGGCCTCCGTACTTGCCCGGTCCCCGTCGCTGCCGAAAAGCAGAACGGGACAGGCGGTTCTCCCCGCAAGCCGGTCGGCCACGGCCGCGAATCGCTCCGGGAACCAGCGCTTGGCCGGCCCGTAGGCTGCGCCGGGGGCCATGCCGACCAGCGGCCTGCGCCCGGCGATGCCGAACTGACCCAGGAGCTTTTCTGCCGAGAGCCGCTGTTTTTCCGTGGCGGCCAGTCTCAGCGCGCCTCCTGACGACCGGAACCCGAGCGCCTTGAGCATCTCGAGATAGTACATCGACTGGTGGACGGTCAGGATCTGCGGGGAGCGCTTGACCGGGTGGGTCAGCAGCAGGCCCCGGGCGTCGGTGCTGTAGCCCGCCCGGACGGGGATCCCGGCCAGCCAGGCGATGATGGCCGCCTCGATGGCGTTCTGCAGGAGCAGCGCCGCATCGAAATTTTTCCCCCGCAGTTCGCGGGCCAGCGCGAACAGCCCTCCGAGGCCGCTGTGCCGCCCCGGCCGCTCGTAGACCATGACCTCGTCGACGGCAGGGTGCATCCGGACGAGATCCGCCACCCACGGCTTCACGAGAACCGTGATCCGAGCCTTCGGCAGCGTCTCGCGCACGGCGGCGATCGCCGGAAAGGTCATGACCACATCCCCGATCCAGTTGGTGCCTCTTATCAGAACTTTGTTGATCTTATTAAAGTCTATACTCTTCGCCACAGCGCAGCCCGTACCGCATGAAGTTGTGAAGTTGAGAAGTTGGGAAACTTGGATGATCAGAAGCAAAACTTCTTGGCATTCCGATCCATAGCATTCAGCATATTAAGAATCATTTCACATTCACTATCAAGCTGCGCGAATGTTTTGTCGTCGATATATCCGCATGCATGAGAAAACTCAAGCCAGCTCTGTGTCTCGGATGCCTCTTGCATTGCATCCGTCAATTTGTGCTTGAAGACGGCAATGTAGGTTCGTTTTCTCCATGCTTCAGCGAGATTCGCACATACCGCTCTCGATGAGCGCCGCACCTGATCGGTTAAAGAGTACCTTTCTTCAACGGGAAATTTCTTACTTAGTTGAAAAATTTGAATGGCGAGATTGAAGGCCTTCTGATAGGCCTCCAGATCTCTGAAATGCTTGATGTCCTTTTTCCTTTCCATTCTTTTCCCAACTTCATAACTTCGCAACTTCCCAGCTTCCGGCAAGGGGCTACGCCCCTTGCCATGGCTTTGTCTTCCATCGCTGGTGGATCCAGAACCACTGGTCGGGGTACTTGCGGACCATGTCCTCCACCACCTTCGTGAAGCGCTGCGTGTTCACGACAAGATCCGACTCGTAGTTGTCGGTCCGGGTGATCTCGACGGGCGGAAGGATGATCAGTTTATACCGCCCGTCGGGCATGCGGGGCATGAAGGCCGGCAGAACCGGTGCCCCGGACTGCAGTGCCAGCACGGCCGTCCCGACGGATGTGCAGGCGGGCCTGCCGAAGAAGTCCACGAAAACGCCCTCCCGCGTGTCCACGTTCTGGTCGCTCAGGATCCCGATGGCGTTGTTTTCCCTGAGCAGGCGGATGATCCGCTTTCCCGATCCCCCCTTGGGGATGAGGGCATTGCCGTGCTTGGTCCGGCTCCAGCCCAGCAGGTTGTCCATGACGGGGTTGTCCAGGGGCCGGTAGACGATCTGCATCGGCCGGGCCATCAGGGGGACGGCGACGGTCATGAGCTCCCAGTGGCCGAAGTGGGCCACGACGGAGAGAACCCCCTTGCCCTCGGCAAAGGCCTTTTCCAGGTGTTCGAGTCCCTCCGCGTCGGCCCAGTCGCCAAGCGTCTCCCGCGTGATGTAGGGCATCTCGAAGAGATCGGCCATCACGAGGGCCAGGTGGCGGTAAACTCCTTTGGCGATGGCCTCGATCTCATCGAGGCTCTTTTCCGGGAAGGCGCACTTGAGATTGTGCAGGGCGATGAGCCTCTGCTTCACCGAGGCGTGGTAGAAGAGGCGGAACAGGGCCTTGAAGATCGTTCGGCGCAGCCCGAGAGGGATCAGCCGGAAGGCGAAAAAGATGATCGCAGTGGTTCGCGTTTTTTCCATAATCTCGTTGCTACGGGGTTGATACCCCGATGCTTGCTTCGTCTTTGTCATTCCCGCGAAAGCGGGAATCCAGGAAGAATACTGGATGCCCGTTTTCACGGGCATGACATCCTTGCTTGATACTTATGAAACGTGTTGCGAGTAGTTCTCGTTCTTCTTTCCGCTCTTCCTCACTTCATTACTTACCGGGAGGTTGTCGGGGCTCTTCTCGAAAGCTGGGACGAACGACCCTTCAACGCTTCCCGACACAGACGCGCAGTGCCGCCTCGAGGCCGTCGGCCCCCTCGAGGATCTCCGTCTCGACGGCAAGAGCGAAGAGGCGGGACAGGGCCTGCGGAAGCCCCTGGAGCTTGACGAGGTCCTTTTCCGTGGCCAGCACGATGTCCGCCCGGGCAAGTTCGGCGTCGTGTTCGATCCGGCCAAGATCCTCGGCCGTGTAGCGGTGGTGATCCGGAAAGGCCCGGAACCCGGCGATGATGCCACCCATGGCTTCGAGGGTCTTCCGGAATGACTCGGGTTGCGCGATGCCGGCAAAGGCGAAGACCCGTTTCCCCGCAAGAACCGAAAGGGGAAGCTCCGTCCCCTCCGCACCGATCAGCGCCGTTGGCCGGATGCGCGTCCGCAGCGAGGGGCGTCGGGACAGGATCGCCGAGAGCCTCCCGTCGACCGGGGGGGCTCCGCCATCCTCCGAGCGGGTGAACGCGATGAGGCCTGCCCGCTCGAGGGCCGAGGGGGCCTCCCTCAGGGGGCCCCGCGGCAGGACAAAGCCGTTTCCCAGGGGCTGCCGGCTGTCCAGGAGGACGATGTCCA
>Ga0105103_10000133_pt1 | contig 38665 bp, 44 predicted proteins | sample PPLLaktember2015_2_FD_79107 | JGI IMG/M metagenome (GOLD analysis project Ga0105103, IMG submission 79107) | Freshwater sediment microbial communities from Prairie Pothole Lake near Jamestown, North Dakota, USA - PPLs Lake P7 Core (6) Depth... | ecosystem: Environmental > Aquatic > Freshwater >...
GCATGAACTGGTTAACCCCTCACTCAGGGACAGGAATTATGTTCATATCTCCATTGAAGATCAGGGGATAGGTATAACGCCAAAAAATATTTCCAGAGTCTTTGATCCCTATTTCACCACAAAAGGGATGGGGAGCGAGAAGGGCAAAGGCCTCGGGCTAACAATTTGTCATTCAATAATCACAAAACACGATGGAATCATAAGTATAGACTCTATTCCGGGGGTCAAAACCGTCGTTCACATCTACCTTCCAGGGGCCGATAATTTGTGTCAACCAATGCAAAACTTTGCTGCAATTACAGAACGGAGAAAAGAACGTATTCTTCTCATGGACGACGAGGATTTTGTGAGGAGTGTTACCAGTGAAATGCTTGAGCAGCTCGGCTATGAGGTCCAGCTCGCCTCAAACGGGGATGAAGCCATCGAGACATATTGTAAATCACTGGAAGAAGGCAAATCATTCGATGCAGTAATTCTCGACCTGACTATCCCGGGAGGCACCGGCGGAGATGAGGCGATATTAAGGCTCCTTGACATAGATCCTAACATAAAGGGCATTCTTTCAAGTGGTTATGCTGACAACAACGTGATGAATGATTTCAGGGAGTTTGGTTTTCAGGGCGCTATTGCAAAACCATTCAATTTTGAAGAATTAGCGAACGTAGTAGCGAGCATTGTCCGTCGTCCTTTATAAATAGCCTAATCATTTTTTGTTGGCTGTTTTCCTTGGCCTCGACCTAGTCAAAAAGTTGTGGTAATATCATTGCAAGAGGTATGTGGTGAAGCCCAAACAGATTGAAGATGGAGTTTTTCTTGTAGGAAGTGCAGACATCTCTGATTCCCGTGATTGTATGGTCTACCTTCTTGACCTAGAAGAACTCGTTATGATCGACACAGGTTCGGGACCAGGGCTTAATATGATAATATCTAACATCCGGTATCTCGGCTTTGACCCTGCAAGGCTTTCAACGATTATCCTTACCCATTGTCATATCGATCACGTAGGTGGCGCACACGAATTCAAGAAGCGTTATGGGGCCAGAATTATTATGCACAATCTTGATGCAGCTGTGGTCGAACGGGGTGATTCCAAGATGACCGCTGCACATTGGTATGAAGTTCCTTTCGCGCCCTTAAAAATTGATACAAAGCTTTTACAGGAAGAAGAGCGTCTTACTTTCGGGCAACATGAGCTCGTATGTCTCCACACACCAGGCCACACCCCTGGCTCAATTTCAGTCTATATCGATAAGTCTGGCAAGAGAATACTGTTTGGCCAAGACATCCACGGTCCTTTCATGGCTGAATTCGGCTCCGATATTGGGCACTGGCAGATATCAATGGAAAAGCTCCTTGCCTTGAAGGCTGACGTGCTCTGTGAGGGGCATTTCGGCGTATACAGGCCGAATGAAAAGGTAACAGACTACATAGAGCGATACCTCGATGAATATGGAGACCGGCCCCTATAGAACTGCAGGGAACAGAGAGCCCGTGGCAGGGTGCAAAAACGTGTGAAGACTGTTCCACCAAATGCGAGGCCGAGAAGAAGGACACCTTAAAACAGTTTCATTTGTTGTTTTTCCTGCGACCTTTTTGGCCTGTCAGGAACGCTAATTCTCTGGATATGCTCCTCCGGAATCTCGGAAAGGAATATAGATGGTGTACGGGTTGATTTCCTTCCGTAAATAAATCCAGCTCTTCTGTAAATAAGAAACAGCTCTTCTTTGGCTCTCGTCATGCCCACATAGAAGAGCCTCCGTTCTTCTTCTAAATTTTCGGGGCCTCTCCCTGTTCGATAAGGTATAAGGCCGTCTTCAACTCCAGAGATGAATACAACCCTAAATTCAAGGCCTTTTGCCATATGAAGCGTCATCAATACAACTGCTTCTGCCCGTGGATCAAAATCATCGAAAGGTGTAAGAAGGTTAAACTCATTTATGATGTCGCAGGCCATCATTTCCGTCCAGGCATTGCCAAGCATTAATTTGATATGATTAATTAACTCTTTTAACTGGTCGTCTCCACAGTTAATGTCTCTTGCAAAGTGTTGTAAAAACTCAGGGGTTTTCATTTTCAAGAGTTGTCTTCTGTCTTCCATAGTGTTCGAGAAATGCCTCAGAGAAGAGATGATATCGTCTTTCCTTGTCGCGCGACCTGCGCGCCCTTTTCCTAAGATCTGACAAGGGATCCCCGACTCCGCAAGCCTTTCTTCGATTGCGTCAGACTGGCTGTTTGTTCTAAAAATCACTGCAAAATCCGAAAAACTAAACCCGGAACCTGCGAAATCTTTTCCACTGCCCATAGTTTGTAATCGATAATGGCTTAAACCTCCCAATCGTGATTCTATTTCGTGCGCAACAAATTCTCCCTCTGCCCTTTCATCAGGAACAGATGCGACAACAATCAGGGGGCCATCGCCTTTAACAGCAAGAAGCTCTTTGTCTAACCGCTTTGTGTTGTGCGTGATCATCCTTTCAGAGGCGCGCACAATATTTCCCGAGGAACGATAGTTCAGGCTAAGGCTCACTTCTGCTGCCCCAACGAAATCTTTTTCGAAATTCAAAAAGTTTTCCACATCTGAACCTCTGAAAGCGTAGATTGCCTGATCAGGATCACCAACTGCACAAATAGTTGCGCTGTTTCCTGTGAGAAGCCTCAAAAGCATGTATTGAGCTGGATTCATATCTTGATACTCATCGATAATGATATGTTTGAATCTATCCCTATACTTTTTTAGTAGTTCTGTATTATCAAGAATTTCGATTGGCTTTATTATCAGATCATCGAAGTCAAGGGCTTTCTGATCCATCATAGCTTCCTGGTACTGTTCAAAGACCTCTTTAAGGTTCCCGGAAGGATCCATTGCAAGATTCTTTACATAAGATATCTCATCTGCGACATCAGTGGCCTTTGCTTTCGAACCTTGAAGTAAGGGCCTTAGAAGTTTCGCCTGTTCTTCACGATTATAAATAACAAATCCGTTCGATGTGTTCTCCCGGATAATTGTTAATCCGAGGAGATGGAGCGTACCAACGAATACTTTTAACGAGGTTGTGCCCAAAAAGCCATATAGCCTTTCTCTCATTTCCCTGGCCGCCCTATTGGTAAAGGTAACAGCCAGGATGCTTTCCGGGGGAGCAGCTTGTTGTATCAGGTACGCTATTCTTCTGACAATTGCCAGCGTCTTTCCTGACCCTGGTCCAGCCACTACAAGGAGAGGACCTGTGGTCCTTTTTACAACCTCTATCTGCCTTTCATTGAGGTCTTCAATTATAGATAAGGTTGATAGTGTCACGGGGTTGTGGTAAGTATACCATGGAGATTATTGAACATGGCAAAGCTTATTACGCCATTTCGTGATAAAACGCCGAAAATTCATCCTGATGCATACGTTGATTGTTCCGCTCGCATCATCGGTGATGTCATTATTGAAGAAGGGGTAAGTGTCTGGCCTATGGTAGTTCTTCGGGCTGATAGCACGGCAATTTATATTAAGAGGGGTGCTGCGATATTGGATCTTTCCTTGGTTGAGGCCCCTACAGGGTATTCCGTTACGATTGACGAAGAAGCGCTAATCAGCCACAAGGCAGTGATTCACGGGGCATTTATTCATAAAAGAGCCCTTATTGGTATTGGTGCCATTATCCTAGATGGTTCGGTTGTCTCTTCAGGCTCTATCGTAGGAGCTGGAAGCGTTGTTACACCTGGCACAAGAATTCCCCCAAACTCCCTTGTTATGGGCATGCCTGGAAGGGTAGTTAGGGAGACAACCGAGGCGGAGCGGGCGTTTATCCTGGAACAGATTCAAGAGCTTTATACAAAGTCACGGTACTACAAATAGCGCTATTCATTGAAACAGGGCCGACTATAGGCCCGTAGACACGGGAAAGGCTGCATTTTGTCTTTTCCTATTTCCTATCACTAATATAAGCCTGTGGCCAGTTGTTATTCTTTTGGATATGCGGCCACGACTAAAATAAGCGTCATGCCTTCCGTGTTATTCTCAAGTCGGTGGGGCTCGCCGGCGGGAATCCAAATAGCATCCCATTCTTTTACCGCCTTTTCTTCGCTCCCGACCTTCATCAAACCACCGCCTTGGGCGATGAGGTAAATCTCCTCAACCTCATCGACATGCTCTTCAATCACGTTGCCCGCAGGAAGCATAGCATATGCAAGGAATTCCATGCTTTTAAGAAACTGGCTAGTAAGCACCATCCGAGCGGTGGCACCGTAATGTGCCCTGTAGGTAGTCTGTAAAACCTCAGGATCATTGAAATTTCTTACTATCATCGTGACTCCTCATGGTTAAGTTTATATGGGAATGGCAGAAGTACGCGGTTTTCATTTCAAATACGTCTTGTTCAATTTTCTCGCAATCCAACTTGATAACCTGCGCTTTTGTCATGTGTGATCCTATAAAGTGATTTCCTCATTCAATTATGCATGCAAGTAATTGGTTAATGTTCTTGAATGCTAGCCTTTCGACAATTGAATGAAGTTTCGGAGTAGCTGCAAACCGATACGCTGGCTTTTTTCAGGGTGAAATTGACACGCAAACACGTTGCCTCTCTGAACAGACGATGCAAAAACCACCCCATAGGTTGTTGTAGTCGCGGTCACCCCTTCCTCTTCTGGCTTGCAGAAAAAGGAGTGGACAAAGTAGAAATGGGAGCCCTCGTCTATGCCTTCAAAAATTGGGTGTGTCTTGATAACCTCTATGCTGTTCCAGCCCATGTGAGGAACTTTTACGTCCCCTGTAAAGCGGGGGACCTTCCCCTTGACAACTCCCATACCCTTAATGCCGGGGGCCTCTTCGCTCTCCTCGAAAAGAATTTGCATCCCAAGACAAATCCCAAGGTAGAGCTTTCCCTGTATGATAATCTCTTTTATGAAATCAAAAAGCTGGAGCCTTTTTAAATTCTCGACGCATTTGCCAAATGCTCCAACCCCGGGAAGAACGATAGCGTTCGATGCCGATAATACTTCCCTTTCCTGGGTGATGACCACATCAGCGCCGAGCCTTTTGAAAGCATTGGTAACGCTTTTCAGATTTCCCATGCCATAATCAATAATTGCTATCATTTTCTCATCACTAGGACTTGCTCTTTGTTTCTGTTCACTTACACATTTTCTTTCGAACTTTACCTTTGTTATGCATCTGCCTAGAGACTTCCCTTTGTTGAGAGAGCACCCTTAATCCTCTCGTCCCTGGTAACTGCCTGGCGCAAGGCCTTTGCGAATGCCTTGAATATGGCCTCCACCTTATGATGTAAATTCTCACCATAAAGGATATTTACGTGCAATGTGCACTTTGACTCATTCACAAAGCCTTTAAAAAACTCTTTGATAACCTCCACGTCAAAGGTGCCAATTTTACCCTCTATATTTGTTTTCCACACAAGGTTTGGTCTTCCGCTGATATCGATAGCCAGCAGACAGAGGGCCTCATCCATGGGAACCATGGCCTGACCGTAACGTTGAATACCTTCAAAGCTTGGCAGGGCTTCTCTCAAGGCCTTTCCGAGAGCAATGCCGACATCTTCCACGGTGTGGTGATAATCAACATCAATGTCCCCCTTTGCCTCTATCTGGAGATCAAAAAAGCCGTGCTTTGAAAACAGGTGAAGCATATGGTCAAAAAAGGGTATTCCCGTGGAAATAGTGTAGGCCCCTTCTCCATCAATGGAAAGCTTGACTGATATGTTGGTCTCTTTTGTTTTTCTTTTAACCTTTCCAGTCCTTTTCATATCCTCCCCCTGTCTGGTCTTCTTTTATTGTGACCTTCCGGTGCCTGTCGTCTGATTACCGATCACTATTAAACGATCACGGTATTTCAGGGTATCACTTTATTCAGCGGATACTCAACAATACCCTGGGCACCAGCCCTTTTCAAATTTGGAATAATGTCCCTCACTGTTTTCTCGTCAATAATGACTTCTATTGCGACCCAGTGCTCATCGGAAAGATTAGAGATGGTGGGCGTGTGCAGCGAGGGAAGTATTTTGGTAATCCTGCCGAGTTTAGCCCTGGGTACATTCATCTTGAGACCCACTTTCTCCTCTGCAACAAGCGCGCCCTTGAGGAGCATGGTTATGTTCTCCATTTTCTGTCGCTTCCACTCGTCCTTCCATGCGCTTCGATTTGCAATAAGCACTGTCTCTGATTCAAGGATTGTGTCAATGATTCTAAGGTTGTTAGCCCTGAGGGATGCCCCTGTCTCGGTCACTTCAATGATTGCATCGGCCAGAAGTGGTGGTTTCACCTCTGTTGCCCCCCATGAGAACTCGATGGTGGCATCAATACCTCTCTTTTTAAGAAATCTTTTCGTATACCCTACAAGCTCTGTGGCAATTTTTTTGCCCTTCAGGTCTTCAATGGTTTTGATAGGTGAATCGTTTGGCACTGCGACGACCCATTTTACGCCCCGAAATCCTACCTTGCCATATTTAAGCCTTACGAGCTCAACTACTTTCGCATCCTGCTCGAGAACCCAGTCGTAACCGGTAATGCCCATATCAAGAATTCCATCCTCAACATAACGTGCCATCTCCTGGGCTCTGATTACAAGACCTTCAATCTCCTGGTCGTCGATTGTCGGTACATATGATCGTTCGAGAAGCTTTATGGAATATCCTGCATTTTTAAAAAGCTTGAATGTGGTTTCCTGTAAGCTCCCCTTCGGGAGGCCGATTTTAAGTTTCATTCGTCAACTCCTTTCTCGCCTTAATGGACTCTCCGTGAGCAAAAAGACCTTCTATTTCCGAAAGCCTTATGGCCTTATCACCATATCTGTTCAGAAACTTCTTGTCAATTTTAACAACTGCTTTTCTTTTCATAAACCTATCAACGGAGAGACCTGCGGTGAATCTGCCTGCTCCCCCCGTTGGAAGTATGTGATTTGTACCTATATAATAGTCTCCCATGGCAACCGGCGTGTGAGGGCCCAGATAGATGATGCCGGGGTAAAAGATTTCTTTTTCCAACTTCTCGTCACCAATAAGTTCCATGTGTTCTGGGGCAATCAGATTGATCGCCTTAACGGCATTCTCCACTTCACGATAAAAAACGAAATAGCTGTTTTGTTTTAGGGCTTTCTCAATGATATTCCTCCGAGTGTTCAGCGCCATGTGTCTTTCAATGGTCTTGAGCGTGTCATAGAGGTGTTCTTTCGAGCTCGAAAAAAGCCCAACCGTTGCCATTTCGTCATGTTCGGTCTGGGAAAAAAGGTCCCATGTAACGGCCTTTGGTGAAAACGGCTCCGTACACAGAATGATTAATTCAGTAGGTCCTGCCAGCATGTCAATACCGACACGCCCGTACACATCTCTTTTTGCCTCTTCAACATACGCATTCCCTGGCCCAACGATCATATCGACCCTTGGTATGTTCCCTATCCCGTATGAAAATGCGTAGATGGCCTGGGCACCTCCGATTCGATAGACATTTTTTATGCCGAGAAGCTCTGCCGCCGTAAGTATATAGGGGCTAATCATACCATTTTTTGCAGGTGTTGTGACAATCACTTCGCTGACTCCTGCAAGTTGCGCTGGGACGACCCCCATAACGAGCGACGAGGGGTAGGGCGCTGTTCCGCCGGGAACATAAACGAGGGCCCTCTCAACGGGCACAAGCTCCTCAAACACAACGAGGCCATTGCTTTTATAAAATCTCTTTTTTTCGCCTTGCCGCTTGTGGAAGGCGCGGACATTACGTATCATACCCTGAAGGATGGAGCGATCTTTCTTGCTTGTTTTTGCCGCTTCGGATGTTATTTCTTCTTGGGTAAGCTTAAGGCTAGAGGGGCATGGCCATCCGTCCCACTTCATGGAAAACTCAACCAGCGCCTTTTCACCTTTTTTTAAAAGTTGATTCCGAACCTCCTCCACAGTTGAGCGTATGTTCTGTCGCTTTTTCTCTCTTCCCCCGATTGCAAAGGACAGGAATGCGTCAAACTCCTTTTCAAGATCCCATACCTTCATCCTTCCTCCTTGAGATCTTTGCTCCAAGACCTTTCAACTTTTCTTCAATGGCCTCGTATCCTCTGTCAATATGGTAAATACGCGAAACCTCTGTGGTACCATATGCTGCCAGTCCTGCAATAATGAGAGATGCGCTGGCCCGCAAGTCAGTAGCCATAACCTTTGCTCCTGACAGCATATCTTTTCCCTTTACAATGGCTGTGTTACCTATCACCCGTAAGTCGGCGCCCATTCTTCTTAACTCTGCGGCGTGCATCATTCTGTTTTCAAATATTGTCTCGGTTATTGCACTCACTCCTTTTGAGATGCACATAAGGGCCATGGTCTGGGCCTGCATATCTGTTGGAAACCCTGGATGGGGAATGGTTTTAATATCCACAGCGAAAGGACGTTTCTTTGTCATTGCCGCTCGTAGGCTATTACCATCTTCAACGATATCCATGCCTGCTTCCCTCAGTTTGTCAATAACGGCTTTCAGGTGGTGAGGGACGCACCCCTCAATAACAATATTTCCCCTCGTAATGCCACAGGCTGCAAGAAAGGTTCCCACTTCTATCCGGTCAGGAATCACATCATAATCACAAGGCGTTAGAGAGTGTACCCCCTTAATGGTGATCACTTCAGTGCCTTCTCCCTCAATATTTGCACCCATGCGCTTGAGCATGCACGCAAGATCTACGACCTCTGGCTCGCGGGCTGCATTTTCTATAACCGTCTCGCCTTTTGCAGTAGCTGCTGCCATGAGAATGTTTTCTGTGCCCCCCACGGTGGTAGCATCAAAGATAATTCTTCCCCCTTTTAGGGTCCGTGCCGTCACATCAACATAACCTTCCCGGATAGCAACCTCACAGCCGAGCGCTGTAAGCCCTTTAAGATGAAGGTTAATTGGCCTCTCGCCGATCGCGCAACCACCGGGATACGATACCGTCGCCTTACGCATACCACCGATAAGTGGGCCCAGAACAAGAACGGAGGCTCGCATTTCCTTGACTACCTCATAGGGGGCAATATGGCTGTTAATACCCGTTGTGTCAACTCTCAGCCTGTTCTTGTCTATCCACTCGGCCTTAACGCCAAGAAGCGAAAGAAGCCGTATCATCGTGCTCACATCTCTCAGATGAGGAACATTACCAATGGTATAGACACCTTTTTGCAGGATTGTTGCAGCAAGAAGGGGGAGTACAGCGTTTTTCGATCCACTGACCTTTACGGTTCCGGCGAGGCGTTCTCCACCCTCTATGACAAATTTATCCATGATCCAATAAGCACTCTTTCGTTTCCGGCGAGGTCTTTTGTTACAACAACGTTTAATCCAATTGCTCGGAGCATTTCTCTTATTTTATTTGCCTGCTCACAACCTCCAACCTCACATAGCACATATCCATGCTCTTTGAGGTGTTGAGGGAGCTCTTCAATAAATCGCTTGTATATTTCAATGCCTTCCGTGCCCCCATCAAGGGCTTTCCTTGGCTCGTAATCCCTTACATCGGCCATAAGGTTGTCCCATTCCTCGGAGGCAACATAGGGCAGATTGGCAAGTATCATATCAAATTTCAAGCGACAGATGCCATTGAAGAGGTCTGAACACACAAATCGCGTAAGCCCCAAAACCCCGAGATTTTCACTATTCCGATGTGCAACGTGGAGGGCTTCCAAGGAAATATCTGCACATATAACATGTTTTTGTGTCTTTTTTGCCAGAGTAACTCCGATGGCACCAGAGCCTGTTCCCATATCCAAAAGGCAACTCATCTCCGGTTTGTTAGCAATGAGCTCCAGGGCCTCTTCAACAAGGATTTCGGTTTCAGGCCTTGGAACGAGAACCCCTTCGTCAACATAGAAATTTTCAGAATAAAATTCCTTGTTTTTGGCTATATAAGCAAGGGGCATTCCCCGCTCCCTGTCTCTAAAAAGACCAGCGATTCGAAGACTGGTTTCTTCGTCAACGTCCCGATCGAGGTTGATAAACACCTCTTCTTTTCTCAAGGAAAGAGCCAGAGCAAGGATGTTCAACGCGTCAAGCCTTTCTACGCTTTTGTGTTGTTCTATAATATCCCTGATACGCAAAAGAGGCTTACCCTTTTTTCAAGGCTTCTGCCTGAAAATGGGCAATCAGCGGGTTAATAATATCTTCCAGGTCGCCGTTCAGGACTTCCTGGAGCTTGTAAAGTGTAAGGCCAACCCTGTGGTCGCTTACCCTTCCCTGGGGGAAATTATAGGTCCTTATTCGTTCGCTGCGATCCCCGGTGCCAACCTGTTTTCTCCGTTCTTCAGATATTTCCTGTTCCTGTTCGCTTTCCATCTTTTCTTGGAGCCGGGCTCTCAGGACTCTTATTGCCTTGGATTTGTTCTTATGTTGTGATTTCTCATCCTGACACGTTACAACAAGACCGGTCGGTATGTGGGTTATTCGAACTGCAGAGTCAGTAGTATTGACATGCTGACCCCCGGGGCCGCTTGACCTATACACATCTATTCGGAGGTCTTCGGGGTTAATGTTGAGTTCACGCTCTTCTGGTTCAGGGAGAACGGCAACCGTTACTGCGGACGTGTGTATCCTCCCTTGAGCCTCTGTTACTGGCACCCTTTGTACGCGGTGAACCCCACTTTCATACTTAAGCTTGTTGAATGCGTCCTTTGCCTCAATAACTAAAACGACCTCTTTGAGCCCCCCGAGGCCCGAGGTGCTTGCACTCATGAGTTCGGTTTTCCAGCGCATCTTTTCAGCATATTTCATATACATGGTCAAAAGATCGTGGGCAAACAGGGCGGCCTCTTCACCGCCTGTTCCTGCCCTTATTTCAAGGAACATGTTGTTTGCTTGCCGTTCTTGCTTACCGAGAAGCTTTTCCTTGAGCTGAGCCTCTATCCTTTCTTTGTCCTGGGTTAAGGCCGTGACCTCTTCTCGTGCGAGCGCTTTCATTTCCTCGTCCTGCTCAGACTCAACCATCTCGAGAGCCTTGTCTGTTTCCTCCTGCTTCTTTTTCCATTCACGATAGAGATCAACAATCTCTTTTAGCTCGGTACGTTCTTTTGCAAGCCTTTTGTAAAGATCAAAGTCAGCAATGGTCTCTTGTTGTGACATCCTGTCTTCAATCTCATCGTATTTGACCTCGATGTCTGTTAAGCGCTCAAACATTATTTGTTCTTTTTACCGTACCGCTTTTCAAACTTCTCGACTTGCCCAGCCGAATCAAGCCTCTTTTCTTTGCCCGTGAAGATGGGGTGACATTTTGCACAAATTTCTACGTTAATTTTCTCCCTTACTGACATGGTCTCAAAAGTATGCCCACATGCACACTTTACTACAGTCTTTTTTAATTCAGGGTGGATGCCTTTTTTCATATTAACCTCCTCTACTCATTGAGTTAAGAAAATCTTTATTTGACTCGGTGTCCCCCATTTTTTCGATTAAGAACTCCATGGATTCTACCGGATTCATTGGTTGGAGCACCTTTCGTAAAAGCCATGTTCTCGAAAGATCGCCGTTCTCAAGGAGCAATTCCTCCTTTCTTGTTCCCGATTTATTGATATCAATGGCCGGAAATACCCTTTTTTCTGCAAGCTTTCTGTCGAGATAAATCTCCATATTACCCGTTCCCTTGAACTCCTCAAAGATAACCTCGTCCATCCTGCTCCCAGTGTCAATCAATGCAGTTGCAACAATGGTGAGGCTGCCGCCTTCCTCGATGTTTTTTGCGGCGCCGAAGAACCTTCTGGGCTTTTGCATTGCCGATGCATCGATACCGCCTGACAGGATTTTTCCGCTTGATGGCACTACGGTATTGTATGCCCGGGCAAGCCTCGTGATGCTGTCAAGGAGAATAACCACATCCTTCTTGTGTTCAACGAGGCGCTTTGCCTTTTCAATCACAATCTCGGCCACCTGAACATGCCTTGTTGCTGGCTCATCAAAGGTAGAGCTTATAACCTCTCCATTCACCGATCGCATCATGTCCGTCACCTCTTCGGGTCTCTCATCAATGAGGAGGACAATGAGATGGACCTCTTTGTGGTTCGCCGTAATGCTGTTTGCTATGGCCTGGAGGAGCATTGTTTTTCCTGTCCTTGGCGGAGCAACAATGAGGCCCCTCTGTCCTTTGCCGATAGGGGTGAAGAGATCCATCACCCTTGTTGACATGTTCTCCGATACTGTTTCGAGTTGAATCCGTTCATTCGGGTAAATGGGTGTAAGGTTGTCAAAGATGATTTTATCTTTTGCCACGGTGGGATCATCGTAGTTTATGGTCTCTACCTTCAGGAGGGCAAAGTACTTCTCGTTATCCTTGGGCGGCCTTATTTGTCCTGATATGGTGTCGCCAGTTTTCAGGCCAAAGCGCTTTATCTGGGAGGGAGAAATGTAAATGTCGTCCGGCCCGGGGAGATAGTTAGAATCAGTGGATCGCAAAAAACCAAAACCCTCGGACAGGATTTCAAGAATACCTTCGCCATAGACTGACTCATTTTTATCAACAAAGGCCTGGAGTATAGAGAATATGAGCTCCTGCTTTCTCAATCCGGCTGCATTGTCTATGTTCATATCCTTTGCAATTTGCGTAAGCTCGCCAATCCTTTTTCTCTTTAAGTCTTTTAGGTGCATGAACTTCTTACCTCCCATTCTTTTATCCTTGACAGCAGGGCTTTGAGCTCTTTCCTGAGGTCTTCTTCTGTGCCGTTGTTGTACAAAACGTGATCAGCCATTTTTTCCTTCTCAACAAGGGGTATTTGGTGGGGGAATCTCCGGTTGGCATCCTCTTCCTCCATGCCTCGCAATCGTAATCTTTCTTTTATTTTATCCATATCGGCAGACACCACAACAACCTTGTCAAGTTTCTTGTACAGACCGGTTTCGAACAGGAGTGGTGCGTCTACAATCACTACTGGGTTGCCTTCGGATTTGAGCTGATTGATTCGTTTCCAGAGTTCGGCTCCTGCCCGTGGATGTATGATGTCCTCCAGTTTCTTGCGTGTTTCCGTATCAACAAAAGCTATTTCTCGCAATTTTGCTATATCAGCCTTATTGTTCGCTATAAATTCCACACCAAAGACTTCTTGAATGTCCCCGACAACCTCCTCGTAATCAGTAACCTCTTTTCCCAGCCTGTCAAGATCAATGACGGGGATTCCTTCTTGTGAAAGCATGCTTGATACGGTTGTCTTGCCGCTGCCCATAATTCCCGTTATCCCGACTAAAATCATATATCAAGGTTTCTTACGGTCAGGGCATTTTCCTCGATAAACAGTCTCCGTGTCTCAATGTTGCTCCCCATGAGAACGGTAAAAACTTGATCAGCTTCGACGGCATCGTCAATCGACACCCTTATAATACTTCTTCTTTCTGGGTCCATTGTGGTGGACCATAACTGCTCTGGGTTCATCTCTCCGAGGCCCTTATATCTCTGTATTGCAATCCCTTCTTTGCCCCGTTCGTTAATGGTGCGAAGGAGCTCTTCGGGGTTTGATGGGTAGGATTCTTTACTTCCTTCAACAATCTTGATGCTCTGTTCGTAGAATGGGCGCACCTCCTTGTATATCTTTAGGCATTGTTTGTAGTCACCCTGGCAGCACAGCTCGTAATCAATGATGATGGGTTGTGCTTTCTTTGCAACATCACTTATTTGTATGGAGAAGAGGTTGTGCTCCCTGTCTTTGAATATTTCTACCAGGTGGCCTGTTTTTTCAAGATCCTCTTTTATAATATTTAATTTTTCCTGCTCTTCAAAATCCTCTCTCGTATATATGTCGTTCTGTAATAACTTGAGCATAAACTTCTTGGAAATACCAGAAATTTCCATCTCCCTGAAGAAACGCTCCATGCTCTTCAGTTTTTCAATGTTCTCTCTCAGCCTTACCCCATCTATAAGTATTTCATCAACATAACATGCAATTTTTTCCATACCTCTCTTCGCTATAAAGCGCTCAAACTCATCCTCGTCTTTTGCGTATGTTTCTTTGCCTCCGTGTTTGATTTTATAAAGTGGGGGTTGGGCAATATATAGGTATCCATTAGTTATCAGTTCCGGCATTTTCCTGTAGAACAGGGTAAGCAGAAGCGTTCTGATGTGGGAACCGTCAACATCAGCATCGGTCATGATGATGACTTTGTGATATCTAAGCCGATGAATATTGTCAGAGTTAATACCAAGGGCCAGATAAACGTTTTTTATCTCCTGATTTATCAGTATCTTTTCCTGCCTGGATTTCTCAACGTTTAGTATTTTTCCTCTAAGAGGAAGAATTGCCTGCGTTTTTCGGTCTCTTCCCTGTTTTGCAGAACCACCCGCAGAATCCCCCTCAACAATGTAGACTTCGCACAAACCGGGATCGCTCTCCTGACAGTCTGCTAGTTTGCCGGGCAATATTCCACTCTCGAGGAGGCTTTTGCTCTTTACCAGTTCCTTTGCTTTTTTTGCGGCTTCACGCGCCCTTTTTGCTTCTAATGCTTTGTTAATTATTGTCTTGGCAACCTCAGGATTTAATTCAAGGTATTCGGTCAGCTTATCATTGAGAACGGATTCTACAAGCCCTTTAATTTCGCTGTTTCCCAACTTTGCCTTGGTTTGTCCTTCAAACTGGGGGTTTTGTATCTTAATACTTATAACGGCCACGAGACCTTCTCTGAGATCGTCTCCGGATATGCTCTCTTTTGACTTTTGGGGCATATTTGTAGTTACAAAGTTGTTTACACTCCTTGTCAGTGCACTACGAAATCCGGCAACATGGGTGCCCCCTTCTTGAGTATTTACATTATTTACAAAACTGTAAATATTTTCGTTATAACCTTCGTTATGTTGTATTGCAACTTCAATATAGTCAAGGGGTTGCTTTGTGCTTACTATATGAATTGGTTCATCAAAAAGTGCATTTTTATTGGTGTTCAAATATTTTACGAAGGCTTTAATTCCCCCTTCGTGTTTAAACTCGTGTTTTCTCCCTTTCTTTTCATCATTTACAATAATATGTATGCCGTTGTTAAGAAAAGAGATTTCTCTCATTCTGTGGGCAATGGTTTCGTAGCTGAATTCAATTGATTCAAAAATGCTTTCGTCCGGTTTAAAACGAACCTTTGTTCCTGTTTTGTCGGTATCTCCTGTAATCTTCAGTTCGGTAATTTTATTTCCACCTTCGTATCGCTGGAAATAGACCTTGCCGGCCCTTCTTACTTCAACTTCCAAATATTCCGAAAGCGCATTCACAACCGAAAGACCTACGCCGTGCAAACCAGCCGAATACATATATGAATCCTTGTCAAATTTGCCGCCGGCATGGAGCTTTGTGAGGACTACCTCAAGGGCCGGCATATTCTCTTCCTTGTGCATCTCAACAGGAATACCCCGCCCGTTATCTTGACATGTTACGCTGTTATCTCTGTGAAGTGTAATTGTTATTCTACTGCAATAACCTTCTAGTGCCTCATCAACACTATTATCCACAAGCTCGTAGACTAAGTGGTGGAGACCCTCTAATCCTGTACTTCCTATATACATGGATGGAACCTTTCTAACAGCATCAAGACCACCCAATATTTTTATACTTTCTGCTCCGTACTCTTTCATATTAAACCCTGATTGGCATTACAATATTTTTGTAATACTCATTATTTTCTTCCTTAAAGAGAACAGCCCCATACGTTGTTGGTGCACTCATTATTACAATATTTCCTTCTATGTGCGATACCACATCCATAACAAAACGAACATTAAAATTCATCGTTATAGTTTCACCTGTGTAATCAATATCTAATATTTCTTTTGCCCTTCCAATGTCGGATTCCGCTTCCATTTCCAATTTTCCTTTTGAGAGATTCATTTTAATCGGTTCTGATCTTCCTATAATAGATGATACCTTTTTCAATCCTTTTATAAATGACTCCTTGTCAAGACGAACAACATTTTCATTTGTTTGTGGAATAACATTCTCATAATCTGGAAAACTTCCTTCTATAACTCTCGATACAACGACTATATTTTTAGTACTTATCTGAACGTGTTTCTCCTCAAGAGTCATTGTTACTTTTTCACCTTCATCAATAATTCTTTCCATTTCAGATAAAGATCTTTTTGGTATGGTGATCCCTTTAAAACTTTTCATTCCCTCTATTGCCTTTTCAAAAAATGCCATTCTAAATCCATCGGTTCCTACTACTATCATATTTCCATCTTTACCACTGATATGCATGCCCGTTAAAATATATCGTGTCTCATCAACAGAAATTGCAAAGCTTACCTTTTCAATCATTTCAAGAAAAGCTGTTCCTTCAATATTAAGTTCTTCGTGTCCACCAATCTTTTTTACTTCTGGAAATTCCTCAGGATCTTGAAGACTCAATACAATTTCTGTCTGTTTTTGTTTTATTGTTAAAATATTTTCTTCGATTTGTAGTACTATTTCACCATTATCCATTTCCCTGAGAATTTCTAGAAATTTTCGTCCATGAATGACTATCTTTCTTTCCTCTGGCGCTTTTAAATCGATATATCCTATTGCGCTCAGTTCAAGATCAGTTGAGTAAATTGTAGTATTAGTTTTTTTAAAATCAATCATTATATTTGATAAAATTGGCATTAATGAACGTTTTTCAGTAATTCCAACGAGCTTTGAAATTGTTGAAAGGATAGTATTCTTATCTATTATTATATTCATAAATACCTCTCTTAACCGTAATAAGGGCTGTTGATATGTTGAAAACTTGCCATTGTTATGAAATAAATAGAGAAATGTTTAATATTTCTGGTGAAAAAATGAGAGTAATTTTGTAGATTCATGTGGATTTGATCCTTGTTTCTAATTTTTCAACAGTAGTTTTAAACTCTTTCTTAATTTTCATTTCTTCTTCAACTTTTTTAATTGAATGCAAGACCGTTGCATGGTCTTTTCCTCCAAATTTTTCCCCAATACCCGCCAGTGAATAATCTGTTAATTTTCTCGATAAAAATATTGCAACCTGTCTTGGCAGCATGATTGATTTTATTCTGCGGGAAGAACGAATTTCCGCAGGCTTTAGGTCGAAAAATGAAGCCACCTCTTTAATAATAAGATCAATTGTAATTTCCTTCTTCTTTGTTTTGATCATATGACCAAGAACTTCTTTAACAAGATCAATGCTTACCGGGCTATTGTTTAAAGAAGAGAACGCACCAATACGAATAAGAGCACCCTCAAGTGAACGTATATTGTCCTCTGTGTGTGAAGCAATAAAGAATGCAACATCAAGTGGCAATGTAATATTATCCTTTTCTGCCTTTTTATTCAAGATGGCAACCTTTGTTTCGATGTCGGGAGGTTGAATATCTGCAATAAGGCCCCAATCAAACCTGGATCTAAGTCTTTCTTCAATATTTTCTATTTCCCCCGGAAACTTATCACTGGTTACCACAATCTGTTTCATATTGTCATAAAGAGCGTTGAAGGTATGAAAAAATTCTGCCTGTGTTCTCTCTTTTCCTGCTATAAACTGGATATCATCAATAAGCAGAATATCCATTTTGCGGAATCTGTTCCGAAAATCTTCCATCTTTTCATACCGTAAAGCATTAATAAGTTCGTTTGTAAAATGTTCTGCGGTAATATAGCAGATCTTTTCAGCATTTGATTTGCCATGTTTAATAAGAAAATTGCCAATTGCATTAAGAAGGTGAGTCTTTCCAAGACCTACTCCGCTATATATAAACAACGGGTTATAAGTTTTTCCTGGGTTTGTTGCTACAGCCAAACATGCAGCATTTGCAAATTGGTTGCTCGAACCCACAACAAAACTTTCAAAAGTATATTTTGAGTTGAAAAAATTGAACTCAGAGGGCTTCCTTACAACAACACCCCTTTTTCCGTCAGTTCTCTGCTCTTTTTTAATAACATACTCGATTTTGTTGTTTGTGTTTGTAGCTTCCTTCATCAACGTAATGAGGATGGACTCAAAATGTTGAACAACCCAATCTCTGAAAAATGCGTTCGGTACCATAAGTACGCATTTTTCATCTACATACTCAACAAATTCTATGGGCTCAATCCAGGTTTTATAGCTCTCTTCACTAATAATTGTGGTAATTTTCGGCTTAATCTGTTCGAGGATATCGACCATCGAGGGTACTTCTTTTCAACAGTTTTTTAACATTTGTGGAAAACTTAAGTGTCCTTGAAAGGCTAAAGCTCATATTAATATAAAAGAAAAGTTTTTGCAACTATTTTTTAGAATGCTCCAACAGGAGAGATTATTATTCTATAAGCTCTCCAAAGAAAGAAGTTGATCGCCGATGTTTGTTCTGTTAATATGTCTCTTGTTTTGAAATCTTTTACCGCAAAAACCTTTTTGCTGTTAATGCTTGTCGTGCTTCTCTGCACAACAGCCTCCGCGGATGATTGGGACCTGGCCCTAAGGAGGGCAAAAAGGGAAGACAAACCAGTAATGTTGTATTTCTTCACCCCCTATTGTTCCTATTGCCAAGCCATGGACAAGGAGGTACTTGCCGAAAACGAAATCAACACAACCCTCAAGAAAAACGTAGTTTATCTAAGAGTTGATGTAGAAAAAAGAGATGACCTTGCACGATTTTATGGCGTAAGAGGCTATCCAACCACAACATTTCTTGAGCCCAACGGGCAGCAAATAATCCAGATACCTGGCTACATAGAAAAGAGCGCCTTCAAAAAACTACTCACCTTTGTTAAGGGAAAACATTACAAAACCATGAATCTCAAGGAGTTTCTTCGCAAGCATGCGCGCGTTAAACTCTTACAGGACAGACCTGAAGCCCAGGAGGCTTCTTGTCCAGTACGGCAGGGATAGATTATCAATGGCCACACCCTTTGACTTTGAAGCGTGAACAAACTCTCGTTCGTTAAGCACAATACCTACATGGAAATCACGTTTAATTCTAAAAACAACAAGATCTCCCGGCAAGATTGACTCACGGGAAATCTCGATCCCGACCCGACCCTGTTCTTCTGCTGTGGCTGGAAGGACCACCCCGACCCTCTTGTAAACATAGTAGACAAGGCCGCTACAATCAAAAGCGTTAGGGCCGCGTCCACCATTTTTGTAGGTTTTACCCACAAGATCAATCGAAGCACTCACAACATTCGCCCGAGATCCAGATAGAGTCTCAGGAATTCTGACCTTTTTCGGTCCGCACCCAAAGGTGATGAAAGCAAAACAAAGAAAAAAAATGGCTGCCCTGACTGCCCCGGGCGCATAAGTTACTATGTGTTGCTTAATCCCCATATTCCCCAATAATTCTGATCATATCAAGCAATGACTCGCCATATATTTTTTGATGAACGGCCCTTGAAACAGAATCGTGAGAATGAAACCCAATGGCGAGTCCAACCGCCTCAAACATTCCTACATCGCCTTCACCATCTCCAATAGCGCACGCCTCTTTCTTGCTTGCACCAAACTCTTTTAGAATTTTCTCGACAATATGCCCTTTTTTGTCATATTCAACGTTTATCCTGATTTCACCAGTGAGACGATCATCTTCAGATAGCAATTCATTTGATAAAGCCATGTCTATCCCCAGATCGTTCCTAACTTTATCAACGAGCAAAGAAAGTCCAGTAGACAAAATTACGGTGAAAACACCCTGTTTTTTAAGAGCCCTTATGACCTCAAAAGACCCATCATGATATGTAATGTCTTGCAGCAAACCAATAACATGTGAAACAGAAAGGCCCTTCCAAAGAAGGGCATCTCTTCTGCAAAATTCAAAATAATCTATGCTCCCTTCTCTGAAGAGGGACTGGTAGAGATCAGCATTATTGTCCCAGATGTTGAGTCTGCGGTGAAGATACTCCCAACTGCTCTTAATCTTTGTGAGCGTACCATCACAGTCGAAAAAAGCAACTTTTATAGCCACCGACTTCTTATAACACCAAAAAAAGGAGAAATCTATTTTTTTAAGAATTGCTGTAGATTATAATACTCCTATAGCATTATGGAAACCGTGGACTGGGACAAGCGATACAGGGAGGGGTTTTACGATGGTGCAACAGAGGCCAACCCCCTGCTTCAAAGATTCTGGCATACGATTCCGAAAGGATATGTGGTGGATATTGCTATGGGAAACGGGAGAAATGCCCGCTACCTTGCCGGAAGAGGTTATACAGTATGGGGCTTTGACAGGTCGTCGGAGGCGCTCAAGATAGCCAGGGAAACAATGGTTGAAAAGGGTCAAAACATTTCTTTAATCCTTGGCGATGCCGGAAACCTTCCCTTTAAGGCTGGTTCGGTATCGGGGGTGATGATTTTTTATTTTCTTCTGAGAAATATAATGAAAGAGATTGTTGATCTCCTCAACAGTGGCGGGGTACTTATATATGAGACGTTTTTAAAAAGGCAGAATGCAATTGACCGACACAGGAACCCTAATTTTTTGTTAGAAGATGGTGAGCTCCTTTCCTATTTTAAAGACCTCGAGCTCCTTTTTTATGAAGAGACGATATCGGACATTGAAGGAAAGAAGAAGGCAACGGCAAAATTTGTGGGGAGGAAGAGATGATAATAGAATGGGACCCAATGCGCCCCAAGAAAAAGGCCACGGACCTTATCAGGACCACTCTTGCAGAAGGGGGCATCGTCGGATATCCCACGGATACCCTCTATGGAATGGGTTGTGATCTGTTCAACATAAAGGCCATCAGAAAACTTTATCAGATCAGGCGGTTGCCCACCAAGTGGGCCTTGAGTATCATTTGCAGGGACTTGAGGGAAGTAAGCGACTATGCTGTAATGAGTGATTACGCCTTCGGGACTTTGAAGCAGTGCCTGCCAGGGCCTTACACCTTTGTTCTCAAGGCAAGGAAAATACTACCCAAGCTTCTTATGACCGAAAGAAAAGAGGTAGGCATAAGGATTCCCTCCCACCCCGTGCCGACAGCCCTTACCAAGCTGATAGAAAGACCCATCCTTAACACAAGCGCAAGGGTCTCCGGTGAGGAGCCCTTTACAGACCCCCGTGATATTGAAAAAGCATTTAAGGGTGGAATCGACCTGGTTATCGATGGTGGCATTATTCCGGCACAGCCATCAACAGTCGTACGAGTCAACGACGACAACATCGAGGTGTTGAGGGAGGGGAGGGGCTCTCTCAAGAATCTTCTGACAAGGTAGTGCTTTCTTGGCTCAAAGCCTCTTCCATTGACTCCTCAAAGCCTTCGCCAAGCTCTCCCCCAAACTCTTTGCCCATGCGGCGCATAACCCGTTCTACACTTCTCGGATCGTTTTCATCAAGGTCTGAGAACTTGGACGGGTCAAGCATACTTTCAAGGCGCCCTTCTTCGCTCTTTAACACGGTCACTCGTGAAATAACCTTTGTTACTTCTTTGCTTCCGCAGTGCTTGCAATAAGGATCAATCTCTTCGGTAGTCCTCAAAAGCAAAAAAGAGGAAAGCCTCTTGCATTTTTCACAACGATATTCATAAATGGGCATAAGAAGGCGCCCCCCAAAGGTACGTAAATTTATTTAGGATACAGATTATCGTCATTATAACGTTAAGGATCGCTGGTTTCAAGTAATGGTTGCCGAAATACTAGAATGGCGAGGCTTGTTTGGACTGCACTGATTGTTGAGTCATGATAGAGGCGTATGGCAAGAATATGGATAAGTAGACCTAAATCACAATGAATATCTATGAGGCTTGATAGGATGTCGAAATGGCGGTCAAACCTGCTCGCCTGAAATGTCAGGGGGGACCTGCTCGTAAATTTCCTCCCCACTACAGGCAAGGCAACTCTCACCATCAGAAACCGGATATGATTCTTTGCACCGAGGACAGATTGCAAACTCATTCTGGTGTTGCTTGTCTCGGAGCTTATGAGGTACTCTAACGTGCTGGATACCACAGATGCTTGTCCCTGCGGTTTTGGCCTCGTAGAGCAGGCGGGCAAGGTCTTGTTCCTTTTTTGGTTTCAGCTTGAAAAACCAGGCTTTGATCTCTGGGAACGGATCCAGCTTTGCGGGATCAAGAAAAATACGTACCCCGTCCCCTGTCTCTTTGTCATACAGGGTGAAGGCATAACGACCAATGTTAAAAACCGTGAGCCATCCATTGCCGATGGTGCATGGGGTAAGAAGCTGAATAGCATCAGGCAAGCATTTGGGGGTTTCGCACAGGGCATCAAAGAGCGGCCCCCGGGGGAGATGCCGATATGCCTCATCCACCATGAAACCCCCGATAAGTATGCCTACGGCCTCGAACCCGTGGAACGATCTCACCACCTCCACAAACTCCTCGAACGTATAGTCCTTTATTTTCACCGTTATTTCTTGTGGGCTCTGATCCTTGAGTTCCAATACTTTCACCTACACCTTGATGAGCTTTACCTTTGTATCGTAGAAGGAGGCACTACCGCCAATCGGGTCAAGCATACCTGTATTCTTGAGGTAGGGATCCACCCACATGGCCGCATTTGCATGCACCCCCGTCGCTCGCCTCGGGTCTCCTTTCACAACCTTCCCGTCAATGGTGACATCAACGGCCCCTGTTGCCCAATGACCGTATCCCAGTGTGAAGGTAACCACACCGGGCATGATCGTTTCAGTAACCTGGGCCTTTCCGATCATCGGTTTCTTGATGCCATTCTTCAGGTCCCAGACACCCTCTTTATTCGTGGCCGACACCACTTTCACCTGGTCGCCGTCCTTGATCCCTAACTTCTTTGCATCAATGGGATTGATGAGGATGCCATTCTCCGGAAGAAGGCTGAGAAGCCAGTAGTCTGGTACAGTACGCGATTTTGTCATAGCTATATCTTTTTGGGTAATCAGGTACAGAGGATAGCCTTCCTCAAGCCCGGCTTCTCCCGGCGTTTTCCCGAGCGTTGTTGAAACCGGAACATATGTGGCATACCCTTGATTCTGTTTCCCGGTAAAGGGATTCTTTGTCCCTGCCGTCTTCTCCTGATAGAGGTTAATGGCCCTGCCATACTTATTTGCAACCTGTTCACCCTTGTAGATGTCCTTGTAATCCTGGAACCTGCCTCCTCTGTTGAGCACGTAGACCACTTTTCGCCACGCAGGTCCTGCAATCTTCTCCCACCGTTCAGTGTCAAAAACCGTCTTCGGTAAATGCTTCCGCGAGTCGAGGAATAATTTGAGTTCTTGATCGTCGGCATCAGGAACCGGTGAACCGTCTGTGGCAATGTTCGCCACCATCCGGATGTAGAAATCATCAGGTCTGGTAAAATCTTGGCCTTTGCCAAAACCATCTTTGCCAAACCCCGGCATCCCGAGTTTCTCTGCGAGCGCGAGAAGCACCGATTCGAAGCAGCAGGGCATCTCTTCACCAAAAGCCTTTACTGTCTGAGCTAAAGGCGCAATGACGGGCTGCCTCACGGGCTGTACCTTTGAGGGCATGTTCGGGTGGGATCCGTGAAACTCCCAGCGTTCCAGTTGACTATCGCTGGGAAAAATATAGTCGGCGTACATGGTAGTGGTGCCGATGATCACGTCAGTGGTAAAATACAGCGGGATCTTATTCACATCCGCGAGGATTTCGATGTTCGTATGGCCTGCGGGCAGGGAATAGGCAGGCGTGCCCATGTAGCTGAAAACTGCTTTTGCCTGATAGGGGTAAGCGTCTCCCATGGATGGCATGATTTCCTCATAGACATCGCTGGCTAGCGGATACCAGTTCCTCTTTGCGGGATACCCCTGGAAGAGGGTTGAGTCCTCGTACTTCACGTCGTGGCGGATAATGCTTGTGCCGAACTTGGCTGTCTTGCTCGGAGCTAGTTTGGAAAGCTCGAAGGGTTGTCCCTGTTTGCCACCTGTAGCGTTGTATGTGGATAATGCTATCATGCCGCCCTTCCAGTCAAAGTTGCCAAGCAAGAGATTGATCGCCATGGCGGCTGTCACGTTGTAGAACCCGTTCGTGTGCTGAGACACGCCCCGGTGGATATCGAGGGCGGCTCTTTTGCCGTAACTGGTCAGTTCCTGTGCCGTAAGCTCTATGTCTTTCACCGGGATACCGCAGATCTTGGAGTATTCATCGATCGTATGCTTATTGGCTGATTCCAGAAGAATCTGGAGGCCACTTTTTACCTTTATGCCCTTTATCTCCGTATCAACGAAAAGGTCGCCTGTGACAGGGATCTTTTCATCATTGGGATCAACGGAAACGGGCCTGCCTTCTTTCATTACTACCACGTATTCGAAATTCTGCTCCTTGCCGTCCTTTGCCTTCCGTTTCTCGACCTCCGCAATCCCGATTTCGTGAGCCCTCAAAAATTTACCGGGTTTTCCATCTTTGTCTAACCTTACCAAAAGGACCGCATTTGTCCACGTCGGTTCGTTTGCCGCCTTGGCTGCCGCACGATTGGCGTTTGCCAGATATTTCGCATCGTATTTCTTGTCCCTCAGAATCGCACGAATCAGCGCCATGAAGAAAGCCCCGTCAGTACCGGGCTTGATAGCCATATACCGGTGTGCCTTGGCAGCGGCCTTGTTGAACCTCGGGTCTACAACTACGAGCTTAGTCTTGCCCTCGGTCACGTTGGGGATAATGCGGCTATTCCGGTTGGGCGGCCCATAGTTTGCGTCGAAAAGGTTCGATCCAACGGAAAGCACATACTGTGAATTCTCGGTGTCTGCCTGCCAGTAAAACTTAGGCCCTCCGGTGAACTTACTGAACTCATACTGCTCGGCCATTGCCTTGCAGGTGAAATAAAGCGATCCCTGGCAGACGGTCGTGTGCCCATGGGTGTTCACAGTGCCGAAGTAGTCGCCGAAAAAGCGTGCACCGAAATCACTCCTGCCACCTTTCAATCTTCCCCACCAATAAACCATCTGATTATTTTTGGGACCCAGATCAGGATGGTCGGGATCTATGAGGTAATGGAGATTCGCTGCGTGTTTCACCTTAAAGGCTGCCACTGCTTGCTTTTTATCTTTCGCCGATAGGATGGCATTTGCATCTGCCGCCATCTCTTTGGCAATTATTGGGTCTTTGAGGACATAGATGTCTTTCAGGCCCGTGACTGCCCTGTTTTCCTCGCCCGGCACGTGGGCAAAAATCTTTCCACCGTTTACGATCTCGCCAATGGCCTGATCGAAGGGCACGGTTATCCACTTATTTTCCCCTCTTCTGCCGGCACGTTTCAACACCTTGATAACCCGGAAAGGGTCATAGACTGTTTGGATACCCGCCTGGCCCTTAGGGCATATGGCGGAATCGATGGTGTTAACTTCAAAGGGTGACGATGTATAGGCAAGGTTGGGGAGAGAAGAAAAAGGACTGTACGGATTGCCGTCAATTTTGAGGGCAATGGCATTTCCGTTTTTCCTGAAGAGCTTAACCTTTATGCCGCACCCGTATTACACTGGAGGCAGACCGTATAAAGGGTATTTTCTGCTTTTACGAGCTCATATTCTTCATCCGGGGTCAGAAGGCCCGCCTCGGCCCTGCGGATCAGGTTCGAAGCCCATCCCAGCTGAGAGGCCATAAAAGAGCTCCCGAGGACGGCCGAACATTTGATGAAATCCCTCCTCGTCACACCGTTCTTATTCTTTTCAGAGCTATTTTTTGCGCCCATTCTTAACCCCCTCACGATAAGATATAGAATACTCTCGGTTTGGCTGCTGCTGTATCAGAAAAAACCGGAGCATTGCCAGGATACCCTATCATTTTGGCAATTTCCTCGGCACTCTTGCCTCTAAGGCTCGCAAGAGTTCGCTTGTCCCTGCCGTTGCTTTTTACAGACTTCAGCACCTTTACCTTATGAGCTTTCATCATTTTATAAAGCAGGCTCTCCGGGTCGTCGAGATCACCAAAGTAGTTTGCCCTGCACGGAACAGGTACTCACGCAGGCCGGGAGCATACCTCCTTTGATCCTGTGAAGACAGAAGTGGCATTTCCTGGCAACGCCGACAGGGAGCTGATTTTTTCCACGGGGCCACTTCCTGCCGTATTCCCAGGAGGGGGCCTTTTCGTATTCTTCTATTTTCGGGGTGTCCTCCGTGTAAAATGCCCCAGAATCCAGATTTCTGGCATTATACGGACAGGCGAGAACACACTTCCCGCAGCCGATGCACTGCTCGTAATTGATCATCACGATACCAGCGCTGACGCCTTTAGTGCTTTTCCACGTGGCTTTCCCTTCACCTTTATTCGGACAAGCGCTGACGCAGGGAGGGTTGTCGCACTGGTTGCAGAGCCTCGGGGTAAATCGCCTTCTTACTTGAGGAAAAACTCCGAACTCCTCCTCGTAAATGGGCCTGTAGATGATACCCGGAGGACTCTTCTGCTCGGCGACACAACTTGCGGTGCAGGCCTTACAGGATGTGCACCTTCTGAGATCGATGAGCATGCCCCAGCGAGGATTCTTCTTATTCAAAGCTCTTTTTATATCTTCCTGAATGATTGCCAACTCATCCTTACCCTGATACATGGGCCTACCTCCCTCATTTTGTGTGACAATTGCTGCAATCGGATTTTAATCTTACGTCGAAGGCCTTTTTCCCATTGTGGCAGGCCCCGCAGGATTTACCCTTCTCCATCTGAGCCATAGTTACCCTTTTATCTTTTTGTTTTGTGACGTAAAGGCTATCGTGGCAATCGGTGCACTTGAAGCCCGCATCCATGGCATGCGAATCATGCCGGAATATGACGTCACCTGCGCTACCTCCCTTGAATAAGATGTCGCCACCACCAATCCTCGCTGCGCCTACTGAAACAAAAATTAAGGATAGGATTCCAATAATGCAGAATACTCTCATGATGATTGCCCCCCTTTACTTATATTTCAACTTCTGTAGTGACTCAAAATTGAACTAAAGCTTATGTGAGTCTGTCGCTCCAGACAAATGCCATAACAAATCCCGTCGTCTATGTGTTTCACTGCTTGCATGAGTAATAACAGACACCGAGAGGCGTCTCCACTGCGTGAGGGAAATATTTCCGCTTGAACCACAACGACAGATGCACGAGGTTGATAAGAACAGGGACTTCAACAAGAGGTCCGATGACCGCCGCAAATGCCTGCCCCGAGTTGATGCCGAATACCGCGACCGCCACAGCAATGGCAAGCTCAAAATTGTTGGATGCTGCCGTGAAGGAAAGAGTTGCTGCCTGGCCGTAATGTGCTTTTGCCTTGGCGCTCATGTAAAAAGACACGAGGAACATAATCACAAAATAGATGAGAAGCGGTATGGCTATGCGCACCACATCGAGGGGTATCTTAACGATATACTCACCCTTGAGAGAAAACATAACGAGGATAGTAAAAAGAAGGGCAATCAAGGTAATGGGACTGATCTTGGGAATAAACCTCTCGTGGTACCATTTTTTGTCTTTGACCTTAATCAGCACAAACCGGGTGATTACTCCGGCAATAAAAGGGATTCCCAAATAGATGAAAACGCTCTCAGCAATCTGGCCGATAGTAATATTGACCACAACCCCCTTCAACCCCATAAGGGGCGGGAGCACAGTGATGAAGAAATATGCATAGACCGAGAAGAAAAGGACCTGAAAGATTGAGTTAAAGGCCACAAGCCCTGCACAGTATTCGGTGTCCCCCTGGGCCAGGTCATTCCATACTATGACCATGGCAATGCAGCGGGCCAGGCCGATCAAGATGAGCCCCACCATGTAATCGGGATAACCCCGAAGAAATAGGACAGCCAACACAAACATGAGTACAGGACCCACAACCCAGTTCTGGATAAGAGAGAGCAACAGAACCCTCCAATTCTTGAAAACCTCTCCAAGTTCTTCATATTTGACTTTAGCGAGGGGAGGGTACATCATAAGGATTAGGCCTATGGCGATCGGAATATTTGTCGTTCCAACCTGGAACTGATTCCAGAAACCGACGACACCGGGAAAGAAGTAGCCCCAGGCAACCCCGATGAACATGGCCAGGAATATCCAAAGCGTTAAGAATCTGTCCAGAAATGAAAGTTTTTTGCTGAGATGCCCTGTGGCCATCTATTTGCCTCCTATGAAACGACTTGCTTCTTCCGTTTCCTCGCAGCTTCTTTCTTGCGTGCAGCCCGTCTGGCTTTAGAGGCCGGTTTGTTGCCAATGGAATTATCACAAAGCTTCTGTGCCTGCACCTCGCGCATCTTTTCGACATCTTTCTTGGCCCAATCAAGACGAGACATCTCTTTCTTAAGAAATTCGAGATGAGCAAACACCAATTCATCGAGAGAGTCCTTCAGGAAGTAATGCATCCAAGTCCCCATCCTTTTACCCTGGATGAATCCGGAGTGTTTCAAATACGCAAGGTGCCGGGACACCTTGGATTGAGGTTCATCGAGGACTGCCATGATATCACAGACACATAGCTCTCCTTGCGTGAGGAGCATCAGTATTCTCAACCGCATCTCCTCCGAAAGGGCCTTATATATTTGCGTTATACCTTCCATATCCTATCTAGCATTCATCCGCATACACGGATATAATATAAGTATATTAAGAATAATAAGGTGTCAATAAAAAAACTGCCAATATACTACTTGACATAAGATTGGGAAGTTGGTATTTTTACCAATGAAGCAATAGGAGGTGTATATGATCAGTTTTGAGGAAGCAGAAATACGCAGCAACATCATAAAGGCCCTGGCCCACCCGGTGAGGTTAATGATGGTTGATCTTCTAAGAGAAGGTGAAAAACCATTTTCTGAGATTAATAACGTTTTTCAGGTCGATAAGTCGACGGTTTCCAAGCACCTGACAGTTTTGAAAGAGGCAGGCATTGTCTCTTCCCGAAAAGATCGGCACGACATGATCTATTCACTCGAAGTCCCGTGCGTAATTGACTTTTTCGGATGTGTAACTGCGGTGATTGAAAACAATGTCAGGAGGCAGCAGGTCTGCCTCTGTAAACGATAGCCACAGGCAGGAAAGGTTTTGACACAATGAAAGATCGATATAAGTTCCTGATACTCTTTAGTGCTTTTCTCGGGGCCTACTTCATCCCCTTTGAAAGCATAGACGTCCAGAAGGCGATCCTTGAGTCCTTCTACATGCTCCAGGATTATGCGCAGAAACATGTACTCCTTTGCCTTGTGCCGGCTTTCTTTATTGCAGGCGCCATTTCAGTCTTCGTCTCTCAGGCTGCAGTGATGAAGTACCTTGGCCCGGCCGCAAATAAATGTCTCTCCTATTCGGTAGCTTCTGTCTCGGGAACGGTCCTTGCCGTTTGTTCCTGTACTGTGCTCCCGCTCTTTGCCGGTATTTACCGCATGGGGGCCGGCATTGGACCGGCGACGGCATTTCTCTATTCGGGGCCCGCTATTAACGTGCTAGCCATAGTTTTGTCCGCGAAGGTCTTGGGTTGGAAGATCGGCCTTGCCAGGGCCATCGGTGCCGTCGGTTTTGCCTACATCATCGGACTCCTTATGCACCTTACCTTCAGAAAGGAAGAACAGACGAAACAGGCAGTCTGCATGCCTCCGGAGGATGAGCCCAAGAGAAAGCTTTGGCAGGACACGGTATACATGGCCTCCATGGTCGGCATCCTTGTCTTCGCGAACTGGGGTAAGCCCATGGAGACAGAGGGTATCTGGTATGCAATATATTCTGCGAAATGGTATGTAACGGGTTTTTTCGCACTTCTTTTCGGGTATACGATTGTGAAGTGGTTCGGGGCAAAGCTCGTCACTACCGTCATTACCGGGGCCGTTGTTCTCTTATTGGCTCTCCTGTTTCCAAAATGGCCCCTCCTTCCTTTTGGGGCAGGGATCGCAGGGGTGGCGTACGTGACAAAAATTTCGTCAGACGAGACGAGAAGTTGGCTTGATTCAACCTGGATGTACACCCTTATGATCGCACCGCTCCTTCTGGGCGGTGTCCTTGTTGCCGGGTTTCTCCTCGGTATGCCGGGAACCGATAACGGAATCATCCCGTCGCGGTGGATTGCTGCGCTGGTTGGAGGCAACAGTTTTCTTGCCAATTTCTTCGCATCTATTGTCGGTGCTTTTATGTACTTTGCAACCCTTACAGAGGTCCCGATTGTTCAGGGGCTTATCGGCTCTGGCATGGGCGAGGGGCCGGCCCTCTCCCTCCTTCTTGCCGGTCCTGCTCTGTCTCTGCCGAGCATGATCGTTATCCGGAGCATCCTCGGAACGAAGAAGGCCATTGCATTTATTAGCTATGTCATCTTGTTGTCAACCTTTGCGGGTATGTTGTTCGGGTGGATAGTGGGATGAAAAACAAGCTCGAAATTCTAATATCTAATCTCGAATTAAGGACAGATGTTTTAAATATTAATGATCAAAAGGGGTTAAGAAGCTTAGAAGCTATAAATTTTGATTTGTTTCGGATTTAGATATTCGATATTCAATTTTCCCGCCTGGAGCGGGAGGGAGGAGCAAAAGATGAAGAAGATACAGATTCTCGGAACAGGCTGCGCCAAGTGCATGAAACTTACGGAAAATGCAGAGAAGGCTGCCAAAGAGTTGGGTATCGAATTTGAAATCCAGAAGGTTCAGAACATCAAGGATATTATGAATTATGGCGTCATGATGACCCCGGGTCTTGCCATTGATGGCGAGGTAAAGGCTGTTGGAAAGGTGCTATCAGTAGAGGAGATAAAGAAGCTGCTATAAAACAGGAGGTCAGCGGATAAATATGGGATACAGCCGGCTCAGCATATCATTATTACCGAGCTGGGTATCGAGAAGACCTATGATTTCAGCAAACTGGATGGAGAAACAGAAGCGGCCCTCGGGGCAATTATTTCATTAATTTAAATAGGTACTTTAAAAAAGACATTTATTTTCTTAGCCGCTTTTCTGTGTCTTGCTTTAGCGAACACTCAGGATTGCATCGGACAGCATAGTATCAAATCTAAGGGAGGCTCGATAATCAAAACGCTTGAGCCGAAGCCGGCCTTTGAATTTATTCAAAAGAACAAAAGAAATCCTAACTTTGTGGTTCTCTATATCCGCACCCCTCGGGAATTTCAGGACGGACACATAGAGGGCGCCGTAAACATCGACTATCGCTCCCCAACCTTTGGCACAGACCTTGACAAGCCCACAAGGTAGCTCCCCGGTTTGATCTTCGACGTTAGTATGTTTATATTTGTTGGATGAGCTGGGAAAATGGCCCGACAACTTTTTGGAGGTACAAGCAAGATATGATAAGAAACAAGAAAACGACATTTTCAGTAAGTGTTTTGATGATTGTAATTGCAACGTTACTATTGGCGTTGTTTGTCGCTCCCCCGAGAGGCTTTGCCCAGGGCAGTAAAGTCGTAAAAGAAAACCCCAAGTTGCCACGCCTTGTTGATGTGGGGGCCGACAAATGTATCCCTTGTGTCATGATGGCCCCTCTCCTCGAAGAACTTAAGAAAGAGTATGCAGGGGTGCTTGATGTGGAATTCGTGGATGTGTGGAAAAATCCCGTTGGTGCTAAGCAATACGGAGTCCGGGGCATACCAACGCAGATATTCTATGATGCCAACGGCAAGGAGCTCAAAAGGCACATGGGGTTCATATCCAAGCAAGGTATTCTTGATGAGTTCCAAAAATTAGGCATACTCCTTAAGCCACTTCAAAAAACCACCAAGAAAGGGAAATCATAGAGATGTTGGAAAACCTGTTCATCTGGCTGAGCGCTGCCGTTGAGGGAAGCCCCTTTATTGCCCTTTCCGCCTCCTTCATATGGGGCATCCTCAGCATTCTTTTGAGCCCCTGCCACCTTGCCAGCATTCCACTCATCGTGGGGTTTATCGACGAACAGGGCAGGATTTCGACCAAGCGCGCTTTTTTCATATCGTCCCTCTTCGGCATAGGTATACTCATAACGATCGGCATCATAGGGTTAATCACCGCTGCCGCGGGGAGGATGATGGGTGACCTTGGAAGGTTCGGCAACTATTTTGTGGCCGGCGTCTTTTTTCTCGTGGGCCTCCACCTCCTTGACATCATCCCTATGCCATGGTCTGGACCTGGCCAGGTAGGCATGAAACGAAGGGGTGCGCTGGCCGCGTTTATCCTTGGCCTCGTCTTCGGCATCGCGTTAGGCCCCTGTACCTTTGCCTACATGGCCCCCATGCTGAGCATTACCTTCCAGCTTGCATCATCAAATCTTCCCTATGGTATCGCCCTTCTTCTCGCATACGGTATTGGACACTGCGCTGTACTTGTGGCTGCCGGTACATTTACGGAAGTGGTACAGCACTATCTCGACTGGAACGAGCGATCTGTCGGTGCCAGAGTGGTAAAGAAGGTATGCGGGGTTCTTGTAATGCTCGGAGGTATCTGGCTTATATACACCGCCTCATAAGCTACCCAAGGAAAAGGTTTGGATTAAATGCATACTGATTCCAAACATTTGACATATACGGAGGATCAAATGAAGAAAATCATTGTTGAATGGTACCGATATGAAAAGGAAGGCAATACCTGTTGCAGATGCGGCGATAGTACAGAGGTTGTTCGAAGGGTTGTTGACGAATTCAAGGCTCGAAATGCAGACATAGAAGTTGAATTGAAAGAGAATTCCTTAGGAGAAGACATGATTGACTTGTCAAACACGGTGAAGATAAATGGCAGGGACATTATGGACATTCTTGGAGAGAAACAAAGAGTCTTGACCGCCTGTCCTTCCTGCACAGACCTCATTGGGAAAGAGACAGATTGTAATTCTTATTTCTATAAAGGCAAGATCTACGACAGCCTTCCAGACGAAATGCTTAAAGAGGCTCTTTATCGGGAGGCCTACGGTAAACAATCTGCACCCAATGAACAAAATTGAGATATGAGCATTAGTCCTGAAAGACGCCTTGCTGTTACATTCCTTGTAACCGTCCTCATCCTTGTGGGCGAGGTGATCGGCGGATACCTGAGCAACAGCCTTGCCCTCTTGAGTGATGCTGGGCACATGGTAACCGATGCCCTTGCTATAGCCATGGGGTTTGTGGCTGCCCGCATCAGCAAGAAGCCGTCGGACGAAAACGCTACTTTCGGGTATCAGAGGGTTGGACTCCTGGCGGCACTCATCAACGGCCTAAGCCTTCTCGTCATTGCCGCCTTCATCTTCTATGAATCCTATGAAAGGATTGTGTCTCCCCCCAGTATCAATATCCCTGTCATGTTGGGAATAGCCGTCCTTGGCCTTGCGGGCAATCTTGTTATGGCCTTCATCCTGGGCCACAGTCATGAAGACCTTAACCTCAAAAGCGTGTGGCTCCACATCCTCGGCGATACCCTTTCTTCGGTAGGGGTCATCATATCGGGTATTATCATCTATTTCACGGGTTGGACTTATGCGGACCCCATTGCAAGCGTTCTTATCGGTGGCATTATTATCTGGGGCGGTATTCGATTGGTTCGAGACACAGTCTCTATCTTTCTTAACCTAACCCCTAAGGGCTTCGGTGTGGAGAAATTGGTCAAAAACATTACGAACATGCCCGACGTCATAGATGTCCATGACGTTCACCTCTGGCCCGTAGCCCATAGCAACATTGCCTTTTCCGCCCACATATTGGTTGACGACAAGACCCTGAAAGAGGTAGAGACAACAAAGAGGAACATCGAGGAGATGTTACGAGAAAATGGAGTCGACCACAGCACCTTGCAGATCGAATGCAGTTGCGTGGACTGTGACAACAGCCTTTACTGCCAGATTAACCATAATGAAAGTGGCGAAGAGCATAATCACTAAGCGCCTGTCCCTGCCATACCGGTAAATATTGCAATGCTGCAGACAAAACCGTGATCGATCGCGAACTTGCCAGGATATACAGCGCGGCGAACCATGCAGTAAAAATCGGCATAAAAGTCAGCGCAGACCATGGGCTTACGTACAAGAATATGGAACTAAAGAGAGAGGGAATACCCGAAGAGGTATTTTCTATCCTGAAAAGCCCTGTTGGCCTTGATATCGGAGCGGAGACACCAGAAGAGATCGCTATCAGCATTGCAGGAGAGATCCCTGCCATCAAGAAGGGGAAGCTTGCATTGTTGCGGAAATAATAATAAGGAGGAAGCACCATGACTGACAAGACATTTGATTTCATAGGCGGAGGAAGGCTCTTTCGCAGTTGGTGCTACGTTTTCAGTGGGCTGGACGCCATGTGTGGGACCCGCTCTATCTGCGATCCTTTTTATGGCAAGCACTTCCGAGGAAATGGCTGAAGGCGCTTACCTGCTAACCCTTTACTCCCTGGGACTTGCCATACCCTTTTTTGTGTCTGCCATATTTTTTCATAAGCTTTTCCGACTTCTGTAAAAAGTTCGCTTCTATGGCTCAATCTTCCACGAAAGCAATGGGTGTGATCCTTATTGTTGTAGGCATACTATTCTTGGCCGATTATTACAATGCTGTAACAATTTTCGTCAACAGCCTATTTGTGTAGCTTGGAGAGGGACCATACTATGGCTTCAGTTTTTTCTTAAAAGTTTTCTTGTCCGGAGAAGTAGCAGATGTCAATTTTTCCTGACCGACCCCGACACTTCTCATAATCCAGTGTTCTGCATTTCGCTTCATTTCCTCAATTTGTGCTACCTCATGCTTTAGCCCAAGACCACGAAAGATGGAACTGCCCGCGTCTAGGCACCGGTGGGCCTCTTCATGCATGCCTATTTTTTCATAGGCCAGGCCCATGTTGGCAAGCGCATTGCCCTCGCCGAGCACATACCCGATCCGGTGATGTATCTCAAGCTGTTTCTTGTAGAAGTCAATGGCCTTGGCGTACTCGCCGAGTGATGCATAGGCGATACCTATGTTGCCAAGCGCATTGCCTTCAGCCCGCGCACCAGTTGCTTGACGGGCTATCTCCAGTTGCTTTTTGTAGAAGCCAATTGACCGACTATACTTGCCAAGATATACATATGCGAGACCCAAGTTTCCAAACGCATTGCACTCACTCCTCGGATCGCTTGTCAGACGGCTGATCTCCAGTTGTTTCTCGTAATAACTGATTGATTTACTATGTTCACCGCGATCGGCACAGGCTATACCCATGTTACCCAGAATTTTAGCCTGGCCCCATGCATCCCCAATCTGACGGTAAACTTTAAGACTCTTATCGTAAAAAACCATTGCCTTGTTACCATCATCCATCCGAAGAGCAACATCACCCATGTTACCCAAAACTTTGCCCTGGCCTGATGCATCCCCGATCAGGTCGTATGTTTTGAGGGCCTTCTCGTAGAAGCCGAGAGCTTTTGCATACTCTCCCAGCCAGATATATAGGTTACCGAGGGTCGTGTAAACCCATGCCCGAGAGGCCTCCTGCAGGCTGGCTTGATTCTTTGCAAGGATTTCAAGAATCGACTCCAGGTTGCTTGCCAGCCCCAGGTTATTCATATTTATCAGGTTTGTTGCCACAAGGTACCTGAAGGCTCCTTCATAATCTTTGCTGGCAACACGTTGTTGAAAGGGCTGAATGAGGTGTTCCAGGAATTTTGGAAGTAATTCATTTTCCCTGCCTATATGTCTAGTCTGGACCATGGCCTGCCACAGGCTATCCCTTTCAGCAATAAGTATGTCCGGATTGGTGCCGTGCTCTTGAGCGAAACTCAGAAAATGCATGGAGTGGTTTTCTCTGTAAAAAAGTTCCCTAACCTCGTCTTTTTTTAGCTTTGCCGCAGACAACCGCCTTAAGAGCGGATGCATATTATAGCGGGAGGTTACCTGGTCAAACTCCAGAAGTGAACGCCGGTAAAGCGCCTCTGCTGTTTTTTGACCCACTTCGCTAAGCCCGACAGTTTCCGCGAGGGTAAGGGACGTAAAACCTGATTCAGCGCAAATGCTAGCAGCCCCAAAGAGGGCTGCCAACCTTGCCCCTTGGGGAAGGCTTTCAAGCTGCCTCAGGCTTATTTCCAGAGATGCAACCACAGCTTTGTCTTCGCTGTCTTTCAGTTTTAGTTCCTTGATTTTCCCTTGGGCCTGACCGACATAATTAGAGAAGCTGAGATCAGGGACAGCTTCCAGATGGTAGGCTGCAATTTGAAGGGCGAGGGGCATACCATCAAGGATATCTACGATCCGTAATGCTCCGGAGGAGTCCTGGGCAACCCGGTCTTTGCCCAATACCTTGGCAAGGAGCTTTATACCTTCAGCACCCGAAAGGCCATCGAGTTCTTTGATGGCTATGCGAGAAATTACGCCGAAGGCCTTTCTTTCTTTTGTCGTCACAAGGACCGAACAGTCCGGCCTGATGATCTCTCCAGCTTCATTAACATTGTCGATTACCAAGAGGGCTTCCTTCCGGTTGAGGTGCCTCAAGATTTCGTCCTTTGCCTTTGCATTGTCGAAAAGAGGAACAATTTCTGCTTCGGGGTAGAGCTTCTTCAAAATCCTCTGCGCCTCTTGTTGCCATGCTCTGCCCTTGAGCGATGCCCAGAAGATCCCGGCAGGATACTCGGCCCTATACTTCTTGGCGTAAATACAGGCAAGCTCTGTTTTCCCGATGCCGCTAGCGCCAGTTATAGCGCCTACTTTCCGGTTTACTATTATTTGGTGAAGCTCTTCAAGGTCTCTCTCCCTGCCAACGAATGCCTTTATTGGTTCACCAGCCATGAAGGGGGCTGAGGCTGTCTTGTTTTGGGCCGACATGATTAACCTCTTGGAAAACACAAATACTGTTGATTCGGTTAAATGGTGGCTAACTAGCCACCGGCACCGCCACCTCATCAGTATCCTTTGTACGCAAGACGAATCTCATCACCATCATTTACTTTCTTTGTCAGGCGTTCTTCTTCATCCAAGCTCTGTTTGTTAACCTCCACCTGAACATTGGGGCTGAGCCGTGACCCAAGAAAGATGGTGTCTCTCATGGCCGGGACAATGCTTACGAGGTCATTGATGCACTCGCCTACCGTCTCGCCATCGACCTCAAATCCTTCCTTGCCCTTTGCGAGGCGACTTAAGTTTGCTGAAAGCCACAAGATTACGCTCATATTGAGCGCACCTCTTCTCGTTAAAATTCATGCAATTCAGATGGTTTCTTTTCGTGACACAACATTGAATCTGAATTTCTCATTTTTCTGCACAGCCTTTTTCTTTTTTCTCAAAGAATTGTCGATACTCTTTCAGCAGGGCTTCTTCATATTCGAACTGAGAGCTGGCAGGGATATAATTATATTCTGATAATTGCCTTACCAGTTCGCTTGCAATAGACCAATGGGGTTTCTTCCCTTGATGGTGCGCCTCCTCGAAGATTTTGTCTAACCCCTTTACTCTCACATGAATACCGTCAGGAAACGTGAGGAGGCGATAGGCCTCAATTCCTGGCGCGTTGCATGGACAGCACATTCCTAGATCTATCTTTACTGACATTCCATGGCTCTCCTTAGCTCATTGCTTCGTGGCCTCTCACCGAGAGGCCTTGTTAACCGATCAGGTACCTCCGAAAATGGGAATGCCCCCACGAAGCGAAACTTCACCTGCGAAGCCAACCGTCACTTTGTCTCCATCTACGATAACAGGGACCTGCGTTTTTCCGCCGGAGTATTTAAGCATTTCCTCAAATTTGTCCGGGTCTTCCTCTACATTGATATAGATGGCCCTATCACCATAGGCTTCCCGAGCCTGCCTGCAGAAGGGTCAGGTATCGGTGCCGTAAATAACGATCTTTTTGGTCATTAGCACGTTCCTCCTTCAGGAGCGTCTGGCGGTGCCTTGTCGCTTTTTTCCCTCTTGTGTACTTCAATAAATTCCTCGTATTCCTTCAGAAGAACATTTCTATACTCTCTTCGGACAGCCTCTGAGGTAGGGATATACGTACCCATGGCTTCCAATCCTGCAATGATCTCATCGGCCGTTTCTTTATTTGCCAGTTTACCGACAGAATAAAGCTCTGCCATGATCTCATAGAGATTGACAACCGAGACCTGTGTTCCGTCTACAAACCTGAGTTTACGTCGACTAACTGTCGGCGCGTTCGGATCAACTCAGGTAACTCATCCTATCACCTGAAAAATGGACATAAAGCACCCTCCTCATTGTTATGGCTGGTCCAGGGGACCGACTTTCAACTCAGCCGCACCTGTTATTAGTATACCAACCATTCGACCAAGTATCCAGCGACAATGGCAACAATGAAAACGTTCACCGCAAAAGCAAGAACGAGTTTCTTTTTGAACATGGAACCAAGGATTATCAATTCCGGGATGCTCGCCCCCGCCCCGCCTATGATGATGGCGAGAACGGTACCCAAACCCATGCCTTTTCCTACAAGAGCCGCGCTTACGGGGATAATGGTCTCAGCCCTAATATACATTGGAACACCGATGGCTGCAGCAATAGGAATAGACCAGGAATTGCCCGGCCCTGCCAATCTGACCACGAGGTCCTGGGGGAAAAATCCGTAGATGAAAGCGCCTATGACCGCCCCAAGGAGCAGGTACCAGAACACACCCTTGAACGTATCCATTGCTGACAGCGATGCTCGTTTGATCTTCTCTTTGAAGGGCACCCGACGTGTCATTTCGCTGTCTGCCCCGAAGTCGACGGTACAGCATGAGAATTCAGATGACTGTTGGGGGGCAGCTTTTGCTTCCGAGGCGCAGCATCCTTCCGGCGCCTGAAGGGTGGGAAACGTAATAAGGGGCTGAGACATCTCGGACGCACAGCAGCCTGCTGCAGCAGGCTGCATTTTCACGGGAGCCGGTTGTGCCTTCGGGCTCTCTCCGCAACATGAGGCAGTCTGAAAACTCATCAACGGCTTGACCTGATTTTCCATGCCCATTTTCGAGAGGGCGGCTGCTAATGCCATGGAGCCGAGAAAC
>Ga0105103_10000134_pt1 | contig 38628 bp, 36 predicted proteins | sample PPLLaktember2015_2_FD_79107 | JGI IMG/M metagenome (GOLD analysis project Ga0105103, IMG submission 79107) | Freshwater sediment microbial communities from Prairie Pothole Lake near Jamestown, North Dakota, USA - PPLs Lake P7 Core (6) Depth... | ecosystem: Environmental > Aquatic > Freshwater >...
AACATGATACGACGCTCATTCTCAGCAGAAACCAGAGGAAGCAGATCTCGAAGATTTTTGGTCCCGGTTCCTTCACGAATCATGATGTGCATTCCGAGTCGAAGTTTTTCCTGGGCTTCGTCAAAAGTGGTGCATTCATGATCGGATTCGATTCCGGCAGCAATGTAGGCGTTCAGGTCTCGGCCTGACAAACCAGGAGCATGGCCGTCAATGCGTTTGCCATCGACGATGCGCAATTTATCCAGTACATCGGGATCGCCCTGGAGTACGCCAGGATAATTCATCATCTCCGCTAAACCCACGACCCACTTTTCACGCAAAAAGGGGAAAATATCAAAAGCGCGCAACTCTGAACCTGCGGTTTCAAGCGGAGAGGAGGGAACGCAGGAAGAGAGCGTGAAAAATACATTGAGGGGATTGTATTTGCTGGATTCCATCATATAGCGTATGCCTTCATACCCGAGCACATTGGCAATTTCATGCGGATCAGCGATCACGGATGTTGTCCCCAAAGGCAACACAGCACGAGTGAACTGCGGAACTTGTACCATTGAGCTTTCTATATGGACGTGCGCATCAATAAATCCCGGGGCGACAAAAGCCCCATCGAGGCTTTGCTCCTGAATTCCTTCGTAGCCTTTTCCCAGGCCGACAATTGTTTCGCCCAACAAGGCGATATCGGTTTTAATGATTTCCCCTGAAAAAACATTGACAACCTGGGCGTTGCGCAAAACCAAGTCGACCGGTTGGATTCCACGCGCAGCCTGGATTATTTCTTTTAATGTCATATTGTCTCATCGATTATCAGTAGTCAGTTTATTCATCCAACATGGCGATTTGCGCAATTATTTCGCTCAGCAGTCCTTGAAGTCGTTTTCCGGCCGCATCAGCCGTTTGGGTGACTTCTGTGTGGCTGAGTTCATTTTTAGCGAGTCCGGTGGCCAAGTTGGTGATCAAAGAAATTCCCAACACCGAAAGATGACGCTGTCGGGCAACAATGACCTCGGGGGCAGTGGACATCGAAACGGCATCTCCGCCAATCAGGCGCAGCGCGCGGACCTCTGCAGCTGTTTCATAATTGGGACCTGTCACCCAGCAGAAAACGCCTTTTCGAAAAGGCTGGTGAAATTTTTCACCCACGCGGTCGGCAATGTCCATCAATCGAGGATCAAAGGGAGATGACATGTCCGGGAAACGGACGCCGAGCAGATTATCGGGTTTGCCGACCAAAGGATTGTGAAAGGTGAAATTGATCATGTCAGAAATCAGCATCAAATCACCGGGCCTGAAATCCGGATTTAATCCGCCGCTGGCAGTGGTGAGGATGAGATAGGGGATACGCAAGCCTGCTAATAGATGAACATAATAGGTGACACTGCTCAGGCTGTAACCTTCGTAATAATGAACGCGTCCCTGGATACAAAGCAGCGGAATGTTACCCAATGTACCGATGATCCATCGGCCCCAATGTCCTGGAACTGTTGAAACAGGGTAGTGGGGAATATCCGATGTCGGGATGATACAAGGATTCTCCAATGAATCAGCAATTCGCCCCATACCCGATCCCAAAACCAACGCGATGCGCGGACTGATCGTGAATCTCGGCTTGAGAAATGTCAAAGACTCTTTGACTTTATCTTTGAGGAGCATTCAATCGCCTTTTCATTGGGGTTATTGGAGACGATATCAAAATTCAATTCATGATCGCTGAGGCCCATGCTCGTGATATATCAGTGAGCCTCTCTCTCGCATCAGATCAACATTCCTGCTATCGCTGCCGTCATCCAGGAGACAAAAGCACCCGCCATCATTGCGCGGAGCGCAATACGTGAAAGGTCAGAACGCCGCGACGGCGCCAAGGCGCCGATTCCGCCGATCTGAATACCGATCGACGAAAAGTTGGCAAAACCACACAGCGCATAAGTGGCGATGGTCACCGAACGAGGCGACAGGACACCTTGATTGATGTATTTAGCCAATTCCGCATAACCAACGAATTCATTGACGGCAATTTTAATGCCCAACAAATTGCCGACTTGGAGCGCTTCCTTCCACGGGACACCGATTAAAAACGCAATGGGTGAAAAAAGCGTTCCCAGCAAAGTTTTCAAGCTGCCCGGGAAAATGCCGGCATACTCGTTGTTTGCACTGATGAGCTGACCACCCAGCAAACGCGCATCGACGAGGCGATCCAGAAAACCCAACAGTAAATCCACCAAACCGATCAGGGAGATAAACGCGATCAACATGGCACCAACGTTCACTGCCAATTTCAGTCCATCAGTAACACCCCGGGCAGCTGCATCAAGCAGGTTATCAGCCCTTGCCACCTGCGGCATGCTGACATCGCCGGCTGTTTTCGAATGGTCTGTTTCCGGCAAGAGTATTTTCGCCAAAACCAATGCCCCGGGTGCTGCCATGACGCTGGCTGCAATGAGATGAGCAGAACTGATGCCCATACGAATGTATCCCGCCATCACTCCGCCCGCAATGGTGGCAAAACCGCCGATCATGACAGCGTGAAGTTCCGATATGGTCATATCTTCCAAAAAAGGTTTAATCAGCAGCGGGGCTTCGGTTTGTCCAACGAATATATTCGCAGTACATGAGAGTGTTTCGGCGCCGCTGGTTCCCATGGTCCAAAGCATGAAGCGAGCCATCGTTTTTACGATTGCCTGCATGATGCCAAGATAATAAAGGATCGACATTACCGCCGAAAAAAAGATTATAGTCGGCAGCACAGAAAATGCAAATTGAAAACCGAAACCCGGCCAAAAATCTGAATTTGGGGAAAAATATTGAGTTTTAATCAAATTGCCAAAAAGGAACTCGGTTCCTTTATCTGTAAGTTTGAGGAAACCTTCCACGCCGTGAGCCAGACGGGCGAAAATGGCCTCAGCGTAAATCCCTTTGCCAATCATCACTCCAAGGCCTACGAGCATCATGATCGAAAACAGATAGCGAGCCCATTTCTGCCATTTGCCGACCAGAGTGATCACGTAAAAAATGAGAGAAATCCAGAACAAATATCGCGCTAGTCCCGCTTTTTGCAGCCATACGGAAAGAAAAACTAAAGCAGCAGATGATATCAAAACGACTGCGGCGTTCGTGATCCGACGACGGGAGGAGATATTTTTGATCAGAAAATCATTGAACAAGAAAGCCAAAATGAGAAGTGCAAAAACAAACATTCCAATCCAGGAAATGATCGAATGACTGAGAATGATCGAAGCAAATAATATCTGCAACGCCAATCCCCAGAAAATTAAACGCGGCTTGATCGCTTTTCGGTTGTTCGATAATAAAAAGGTGATGCTCAGAATTGCCAACAGTCCAATGATTCCAATAAATCGCATATCTTCAGCTCCCTTACTTTTCTGGTTTAACTTCAAAAACTTCATGGCAAAAGCGGCAGCGGGCCTCATAAATATCACCGGCGCCGACCACCACGCGCGCCGAATCCTTGCTCAAGCGCTGTGTTCTTCCTGCAGGGTTACCGCATTTCACGCATATCGCCAGTGTTTTGGTGATATATTCCGCAACCGCTAAGAGCTGCGGAATTGGTTCGAACGGCTTTCCCGTATAATCTTGGTCTAACCCGGCGATAATAATCCGTTTTCCCGAGTCAGCGAGCTGTTGGCAAACCTGAACAAGCGATGAATCGAAGAATTGGGCTTCATCAATACCGATCACTTGTGCATCCTGAGCTTTTTCCAAAATTTCTGTTGTTGATGATACCGGCGTCGAGGCGATTCGCTGCGAACTGTGAGAAACAATATGGTTTGTCGAATAACGATCATCAATTTGCGGTTTGAATATCGCCACCCGCAGTTTTGCAATCTCTGCTCGACGCAATCGTCGGATCAACTCCTCAGATTTGCCGCTGAACATGGGGCCACAAATCACCTCTATCCATCCAATATCTTTATGAACGATGTTGAGCATAAGGATCTCCTTTGGTCTTATTTCCACAGAACGGCATCGTTTGTTTTTATCGCAGTTAACGGAAGAGGTCTGTCCGCTGTAAAAATCATGAATGAATTCGGTTCTTCGATGATGACAAAAGATTCATCCGGTTTGGAGTCAGGCCCCAGCACTTGGGCGATATCCAGTTTGAAATGTCGGGCAAAAAATATGTACATCGGCACTCGCTTTGAATATCCATAGTCGTGTCCTTCATCGGCCAAATGGACAGTCCACAAACGATCGGGGACTCCCGCCAAATCATAAACTCGTCGAACATAGGGAAACTCTACGCTCGGAGAATTTTTAGTCCAGTCTTGGCCGTCAGAGATCAGCAACAGCGGCCGCGGTGCGGTGCAGGCTGCTATTTCAACATTGTTGGTCTGAAATGTCGCAGTTTTATGAATCGGTAAACCGCTTTCACAAACACAGCCGCCAAAAAAGTGCGCTGAAACCTGGACGACGGGCGCTGAAGCAGCAATTCGATCATCTACAGCTGTAAGGAGAAAAGACTGGGTTCCTCCACCCGATGCCCCGGTAATTCCGATGCGAGTGGAATCGACGAATCCCAAACTCAGCAGAAAATCAACGGCCCGGAGGCTGTTCCAAAGCTGCAGTTTCAACGTCTTGGGATGACGATGAATCCAGCCGTATTGAACCATTTCCCCGTACCCCACCATATCATAGGCAAAGACAGCCGCACCCATTTTGGCCAGTGTGGCACAGCGGCGCTGCATATCCGGGCGATATCGACCATAATCTTCTGGCTTATCCCAATGACCGTGCACACATAATATTGCGGCGATATTTTCCGAGATGACTGCGGGGGTGTATAAACTGCCGGTGACATACACTCCAGGCAAACTCTCAAAGGCAACATTGGTGACCGAATAATCTTTGTAATCCCGTCGCTCTGAAAAAATGGGATTCAATGGCGACTTGGTCGGCAAAGGATCCAATTCTGCACCTATCATAATGAGGCGCCGGATTTGTTGCGCTCGGGCATGCCATTCGGCAGCGTTATGGTAAGTTGAAGCAAATTCCATCATTTTGACCTCTGCTTCAGCTTCGCTCCAATGGTAACCAACGCACAGAAGAGATGGTTCATCTGCCGCCTGAATCGGGGCATTACCAAGCAGAAAAATAGCCAGAAAAAACACTGCTGATTTTGAAATCATGGTGAGCTCCGAAATTGCATAATATGGATGCCGGCCTCATTCCAATATTTTTAAAATATGGTCGCGCACACACAGTATTTGATCATCAAAAATCGCATCATCCGTAATGATCATGTCAGCCGCACGGCTTGCGGGTTGCACAAATTGCCAAAACATCGGACGAACCGTCTGCAAATACTGCTGAGTAACTGAATCGATTGTTCTTTCACGCTCAGTGATGTCCCGATGTAAACGGCGAATAAAACATATATCCAAAGGGGTATCGATATAGATACGATAATCAAAGATGTCTCGGCACGCAGGATGGCAAAATATAAGTATTCCATCAACAAGAACAACATCAGCCGGTCCGGCACTTGCGGTTTCAATGCGTCGCGTGTGACAGGAAAAATCATATAGAGGATGTTCGATCTGCCGGCCTGACCGCAAAAAGTGAAGATGATGAACCAACAACTCGAAATCAACCGCATCAGGATGGTCGAAATTTACTTTTTCGCGTTGGTGAAGTGAAAGCATGGCTAAATCTTGATAGTAATCATCTTGTGATAAAATGATGGAGGAGAGCGGAGCAAGAAGTGTTTGAAGCTTGTGGGCGAAAAAGCTTTTCCCAGAACCTGAAGCTCCGCTGATGCCCACCAGCAGCGTTTTAGCAAGAGGAAAATCACTCATGCGAAAGAAAGCCCTCATCAAAGGCATGAGGGAAAAAATCGGCGAGATTATATTGTATCGACCTGCCACTTTTCGAAATCAGAATGACGGGGATTCCCCGCGTGAAATCCCACAATACTTGACGGCAGGCGCCGCAAGGTGGGCAGAATTGATCAGCATTCGAGGCAATGGCAATCGCTGAAAATTGTCGTTCTCCCGATGATAACGCCTTGAACAAGGCAACTCTTTCAGCACACATTGTCAATCCGTAAGAACTGGATTCGATATTGCATCCCTCATAAATTATGCCTGAATCCGTCATCAATGCGGCTCCGACAGGAAATCTTGAAAAAGGAGCAATTGCCTTTAGTTTGGCTTCCAAAGCGCGGTCAATTAATTCCTGCCACATGATAAAGTTTCCCGATTAAAGAAAAAAAATCCGAAACCTGAGACAGGTTTCGGATGAATTGGATCAATGGATTTTACCACACTTTAAAATGGAAGATCATCGGCTTCTTCGGCGCGAGGTTCTGAAACGTGACTGTCTTCAGGCATTGGTGGAGGTGCGGATGCGCCAGAACTTTCACTGCGTCCGTCGAGCAATTGAACCTGATCAGCTGTCACTTCGGTTATGTATCTTTTGACGCCGTTTTGATCATCCCAGGAGCGGGTAGAGAGTTTACCTTCAACAAAAATGCGGCTCCCTTTTTTAAGGTAAGGCGAAAGTACCTCAGCCTGCTTACGCCAAAGGACAACTCGGGTCCATTCAGTGTTCTCAACCGGATTGCCGTCCTGGCCTTTGTAGCTGGTATTGGTTGCGATGCTTAATGTCAACACTGCCGCACCTGACGGCGTGTATTTAAGTTCGGGATCTTGTCCCAAACGCCCGATAAGCATCACTTTGTTTAAGGTGCCTTTGCTGTCGAATGCCATATGCATACCCCCTTTATAAAGTTAATCTTGTTATAGTGAACTGTAAATTCATCTTATCAAATATTTTTAAAATTATCAAGTATTATTTTTCCATAATTGGGGGGATCATGTGTGCCTCTAGTTTTTCACAGGCGGATTTGATACAGAGTGCGGTTCGTCAAAATCGAGAACTGTATAAATTTCGAGCGAGGATATTGCGCCTTCTCGCACAATTCGCGCGGGAGTTCTGGTGAAATCCACCAGAGTGGACGGAAGATTATCCGGTGTCGCTCCGCCGTTTATTATCAAATCCAGTTGATCTCCAAAAGCTTCTTTAACTTCTTCGGCGGTGGTGGCAGCCGGTTCATTGGAACGATTGGCACTGGTTGAAACAATGGGAAATCCGGTTTCCTTTAAAAGCTCCAAACAAATACTGCAGTCAGGTATTCGCACGGCGATTGTTCTGGATTTGCTGAAAGGAAAATCTTCAAATCGGCTTGATGCCTGGAGGATGAGGGTCAGCGGTCCCGGCCAAAAATTCTCAATCAATTTTTCAGCAGCCTCAGGGATAACCTGCACGAGTTCATGCACCTGAACCATATCTCCGGCGATGATGATCATTGCCTTGCTGCGGTCACGATTTTTCAGTTGATAAATGCGTTCCACTGCTTTGACATCGAAAGCGTTGCAACCGATGCCATAGATTGTTTCTGTCGGATATCCGATGACGCCGCCCTTCTTGAGCACTCGCGCCGCCTGTTCAATCAGATGAGATTCAGGTTGAAGATGATTGATTTCAATAAAGGAACTCATGGCCGTTTCTTATACAAAGATTTTGGCAATATACAAAAAAATGATGCAATAATTCAAGTTATTCATTTTGAAACTGCATTTGATAAAGTTGTTTGTATACACTCGAACGTGACATCAGCTCGTGATGGTTTCCAATGTCAGTGATTATTCCGTTTTCCATTACGACAATCTTATCAGCATGCAGAACCGTGGACAACCGATGAGCGATGGCAAGGACAGTTCGATTCTTCATCAGATGATCAATCGCGCTCTGAACCAGTTTTTCTGATTGAGTATCAAGGGCAGATGTGGCCTCATCCAAGATCAAAATAGGGGTATTTTTAAGTATAGCCCTGGCAATGGAAATCCGCTGGCGCTGGCCGCCTGACAAAGTGACGCCTCGTTCTCCGATAATCGTATCCAGTCCACTTTCCATCCGTTCGATGAATTCCCAGGCATTTGCGCTTTTAGCGGCATTGATGATTTCCTCATCAGTAAAATTCGGTACTCCATAACCGATATTCATACGCACACTGTCATTGAACAAAATGGTTTCCTGAGTGACGATCCCAATTTGGTCGCGCAGGGAGGTCAAAACCAGATCGCGCACATCGACGCCATCAATGGTCACAGATCCGGAAGTGACATCATAGAACCGCGGAATAAGATCAACTAACGTCGATTTTCCCACACCACTGTGCCCAACAAACGCGACCATTTCCCCTTTATTAATGGTCAAATTAATATCCTTCAGAACGGGTATCTCCGGATTATAGGAAAAAAATACATTCTTGAAAACGATTCCCGTGGCGAAATTGGAAGCGGTTCTGGCGCCTGGTTTTACATAGACCTCTATTGGCCGGTCGAGGAACGTAAAGATACGTTCAGCGGCTGCCAATCCTGACTGCAGGACATTATTTAATCCTGATAATTCTTTTAAGGGCTGGAAAATCATGAACAAGAAAACGAGAAAACGTATAAAGTCTTCAGCATTGATCCCCTGCCCCTGAAACACCATGATTCCACCATACCATAGCAGGACAGTGAAAATCAGCACACCGATAGTCTCGCTGAGAGGTGAAGTCAGAGCATCGAGGCGTTTGGCACGAAATGATTTGACAAAATAGTTGTCATTTATGGCTTTAAATTTAGCAATTTCGCGAAATTCAGCCGTGAATGCCTTAACGATCCGAATCGCCGAAATGGATTCCTGAAATGTGGTGACCACCATTGATATCTGTTCCAGGACGCGTCGGCTCTTACGGCGCATGCTCTGCCCAATTTTGACAATGATATAACCGCTGACGGGTATCAGTATAAAAGTGGCCAAGGTCAGCTTCCAGCTGATCAAAATGAGGACAATGAGATAGGTAACGACCTGCAGAGGAGACAGAAATATTTTGACGAAACTGCTGTCCAAAACCGTTTGAATTCCATGGACGTCGTTGAATACAATTGAGGTGAGGGCGCCAGTGTGTTGCTTGTGAAAGAAGGAAAGCGGAAGTCTCAGAATTTTACTCTGCAGTTCATTGCGCAACTGCACGACAATTTTCATCTGTGTGTAATAAAAAAAGAGACGGTGCAGATAATTGGATATATTTTTGAAAAAGAAAGAGACAAAAATAATGATGCAGACCAGACGGAGTGTATCCTTTTTATCATCCTGGATCAACAGGGCCGAAATAGTTGCTTTAAGTTTGTCGTATGTTCTTTGGCTTTGCAATTGGCTGCTGATCCATTGTTCACGACTTGAATCATCTGCAGTCTGTTGCTGAACAGTGTTATCATTAGTGAAAAGTTCACGCACAAAATCTGCGGAAACCCATACTGAAATAGCATTGAAAAAGACAAAGGTGACAGTGAAAAAGAAACCGATCGAGACCGGTTTCCAATAGGGTCTAATGTAACGAAGAATGCGTAGATACAGCTTCATTTTATAATGTCGTCTTTGATGGTTAAGATTTGCGTATTATTCTACAATTGAGTAAATTTGTTGTCGATAAATATAAAGATAAAAATTATAACTGCATACGAGTTTTTTGCCTTGAATATTCTTTTTCTCACGCATCAGGGGGGGATGGCCGGGTCTACTTTATCGATTTATTATTTAGCCCGTGGACTCGCTCAAAACGGTCATCGAGTGATCATCGGCTGCTCCGCTGATGTTTTACTTTATCAGCTCTTGGATCAAACTTCTATTATTCCGGCGCCCATGATTTTCAAGAATAAATTTGATCTTCAGAATATGAGGCAAATTCGTGATATTGTAAAAAGGTATCATATCGACTTGGTCAACGCTCAATCCGGCATCGATCGTTATACCTCAATCTTTGCTCGATGGATATTCAAGCTGGATGTCGCCCTCGTCCACACCCGCCGGCAAAAACCAATGAGTCTTGGTTTTTTTCTGCAGAACTGGCTCTATTATCGAGGAACAGACAAAATTATCGCCGTAAGTCATGGTGTAAAGCAGGGCTTAATTCAGATGGGTATACCGCCACATCACATTTTGGTTATTTCCAATGGAACACCACGCGAAAAATACGAAAGCGTCAAGGCGCCCAACCTCCTAGAACTGAGACGTCGATACGGAATCAATCCCGCGATTCCGATCATCGGCTGCGTTTCCCGGCTAAAACAACAGGACCAGCTCCTGGCGGCACTGAACTATGTTGATACCAAAACTGCCGTTATCTTTATCGGCATTGAAGAACAGCCTCAGTTCCGAGACTTTACTATTAAATATGCGGATCGTCATCAGATCATTTACGCCGGGCAATTAACACAGGCAGAAACGCTTGAACATTATCCATTATTTGATCTTAAAGTATTACCATCAAATATGGAGGGATTATCTCAGGCGCTGTTGGAAGCCATGGCCATGGGAATTCCAGTCATTGCCACCAAAGCTTCCGGCAATTTAGACTTGATTAGGGATAATCAAAATGGACTTTATTTCGAAGAGCATAATGTTATACAGTTGGCACAGAAGATCACGCTCTTACTGGAAAATCCTGATCTGCGGCACCGATTGGCCGAATGCGGAAAACGTACTGCGCTTGAAGAGTTCTCGATCGAACGAACCATTAGTCACTATGAAAAGGAATTCGCAGAAATTATTAAGGAACGAAATGAAAAAAAACGCTGAATATCGGAACATCCTCATCATCCAGACGGCTTTTCTCGGCGACGTGATCCTCACCACTCCACTCATTCGTGCAACGCAGGAACTGTTCCCTCTTTCGGACATTGATGTTTTGGTTATTCCAGAGACGGCAACAGTCTTGGCCAATAATCCCTATATCCGCAATATTTACACTTTCGATAAACGTGCGAATAAGAAGGCCGCTTTTTTCAGCATGATTCGCGAAATAAGAAACCATCATTATGATCTGGGCATCACGCCGCATAAATCCATGACTTCCGCCCAACTCTTATGGTTGGGTGGAGTGAAAAGGAGAATCGGTTTTGCTGGCAACGCAGCCTCGCTACTCTATACGGACCGCATCAAGTTTAATCCAACCAAGGCGCAAATTGTACGAAACCTTGATCTCTTGACCACATTCACCAGTCGTCGTTTTTCCTCTCAAACCGACATTTATTTTGATAAAGAGATAAAAGGAAAAGCAGCAGTCTTACTGCAGCCTTTTCAAAAATTTTCAAACCGGATTGCGATCGCCCCTGGATCTGTGTGGGCAACAAAACGTTGGCCGGAGGAAAAATACATCGAATTAGCCGCGCGACTGAAAAAACACGATGTTTTGCTGGTGTTCATCGGAAGTGTTGATGAATGGGGACTTTGTCAACGAATTATAGACGCGAGCCGCACCTCTCAAGCTATAAATCTGGCTGGAAAGACCAACCTGCTGGAAGCCGCTGCATTAACCGCCGCCTGTCATCTGATGATCTGTAATGACAGTGGTGCACTTCATCTGGCGAACGCTGTTAAAACAGATGTCTTTGCATTCTTCGGCCCAACTGTGCGCTCCTTCGGGTTCGCCCCTTTTCGCGAAAACGACCGCGTCTTTGAGAGTGAGATCAGCTGTCGCCCATGCAGCACGCATGGCGGCGATGAATGCCCACTAAAGCACTTTAACTGTATGCAAAACATCAGCGTCGAGCGGGTTTATCGTTCGATATGCGATCACTTGAGTCTATAGTCGTTCAAAATATCAATAGAGTTGATTCGGCCGATGTTTTTTCTCCCATATCATGAGATATTTCATATAGGCGGCAAATGCCGAATTGACAGCAAGGATAAGACCCTGTTTGCCGTCCAGAAAACCGGCCTTTAAAAGGTATATCTGCACGAATTCCAATATACCTCTCAATACTGATCTCCCGACATTGCTTGTTTTTCCCTTTTCCACCTTTTCCTGCGCACCCAAAGAAGCATATTTATCAATCTTGGCAATATGAGATGACAAGGTGGGGAAAGTATAATGTTTTAAAATTTGTTCGATGATGCCCGCTTGCCCTCTTAATTCGACGCCTTCGTGCACCGGTTTCTCATTAAAGCGGCCAAATTGACGATTGAAAAAGCGAAGAGGATAATCTTTATTCCAACCACTGTGTTTCATGAGACGGCCGAGATAAAAGGAACGTCGATTGATTCGATAACCCTGAAAATCAGAGCCACTATTTCTGATTTCTAATAGACGTTGAGCCAGGTCGAAAGAAACCTCCTCATCCGCATCAATAGAAAAAATCCAGTCGAATTGTGCAGAATCTACCGCAAGTTGCTTGGTGCAGCCAAAACCCAGCCATTCACTGCTGACAATATGGCATCCATAACGTATGCAAATCTCTAGAGTTTTATCAGTTGAGCCGGAATCAATGACGATAATTTCATCTGCCCACTGCACTGATTTCAGACAGCGTTCGATATTTCGTTCTTCATTCAAGGTGATAATAGTGACTGATATGTTAAGCATAAATTTTGATGCCAAATTGAGGTGCAATCTCTTTAAAGCGGGCAAACGCTTCCTCGGGGTTATAGTCGTAATCCCGCGTAAAATTAACCCGCCAGTTAAATTCCGGATTAAAAAGATGAAAATGGGTGGCGACATAACCCTGTGGCGACCATGACTGTGGGTTGATGATGCCAAAGAAAGCCAGGGTTGGCGTTTTGGTGGCAACGGCCATATGATTGATGCCGCCATCATTACAAAACAGAAAACGCGCCCGTCGAAGGGCGGCAGAACATTGGTCAATATTGGTGGAAGGAAGTACCCAAAGTGGTCGACAAGCGGCATTTCTCATTTCTTCCACATAAGACTCTTCGCCGGGCCCCCAAATGACCACTGGGGTCAACTCTGTCTTTTGCCCAATGATATCAGCCAACCTTGCGAAATGATCTCCGGACCAGGCTTTTTGCGGATAGGATGATCCCGGGGAAAACAACGCTATCTGCTTGTCCTGCAGTCCTTGCTGCTGAATCCAATGATCAATAAATTCATTCGCCTGCGGGCTTGAATAAATAAAGAGTTCAAACGGTTCCTCTTCTATCCCCAAAGGTTTGAGCGTATCAAAACGCTTTGCTGCGTTATAACGTTCCGGGCCATCTGCCGCCAGCAGATTATAAAACAGTCGCCCTTTCCCCTGCTCATTTCCCAGACGGTAGCGTGCGCCGCTCAATGCAATGATTTGTGCGGAAAACGTAGAGTTATTCGAGTCAATGATCAGATCATACTTTTTCCGCCGCACCTTTAAAAAAAGTTTTACCCGATTGTACAGATCCTTCCTGCCGTGGTACCTGTGTACCGGGAAAATATTTGATAAATGGGGGTGGTTAAGTAAAAGGCGATCGTAGGGTATATAAACCAAAAAATCAATCTGTGCAGCGGGAAATTTTCGCCTTAATGCATGTAAATATCCGGAAGTGAGCAACACATCTCCCAATGGCCGCAGATGGACAATGAGTATTTTTTTGATGCTTTCTGGGTTAAACGCTTTATTACGACCGATAATCCACATATTGTTTTTCTTCAATCAAATTCGATCCCGTATGGGTATTGATCCGCTTTTTAATCTCAGCACGACGATCATTTTCGAAATAGACACTGCGCGCCAACTGGATGAACTCATCATCGAATGCTCGCTGCTGTTCTTTGCGACGGATTTGGTCTTCGATATCCCACAATGATCTATTAACCGAAAGAAGATCTTTAAAATCGGGTGAATCTGGGGTGAAATGAATTAAAGACATCGCTTCAGCCAGCAGCTGATATTCCTTTTGGATATTGGCTGTTTTAATGGGATCGCTCATTTTTTCCAGCTTAATGAGGAGAATTGTCACTTTATCGACCAACTCGCCATTGGAAATTTCGATTTTCATATACCTCCGACCGTTACAAGTTGATAACCGACAACTCGTCATCCTCCAAAGGATTGACAAGTCCGAACTCACAGACCATATCATTTTTTTTATGAATCGCAGCTTTTCTTTGCAGATAATACTCCTGATTCACCCGTTTTTCGCCTTCGCGATAAGGAGCGTGATACATATGTACGGGAAACTCACTCTCAAAAGGATTGAGACCGAGAACACCGCTTTGATGGAGCCTCCGTCCCATATCATCATCTTCATTACCCCAGCCTTGATATCGCTCATCATAACCATTGATGCGCACATAATCTTCACGATTCACCAAACAAACGCCTCCTCGCAGCTTGGGACCTATTTGACGGAGACGATATTTTTTAAAAAAATGATAAAGTGTATCTCTACGATATTGTTGTCTGACTTCTTTGACTTGTTCAGATGTCACCAGTTCATGAAAGTTGCCATCGATAATCATTTTGTCTGTCAATTGTTCAGTCTGTTGCAACGTCAATCGAATAGGCCAGGCCACTTGGAACCGTCCAGGGCGAAGATGATCAACAAAAGTACGAAAATAGTTTTTAGTATAAATGATGTCTTGATCTAAAAAAATCAGATGGTCGCCTTCTGCAATCCTAACGGCGTTGTTCCGCGATCTCGAGAGACGAAAGCCTTTATGCTCCTGTCTGACATATTTCACCCTCATCTTCAATTCAGGAATGAATTTTTTTATTGTTTCAATCATCTCACCAGAAGACCCATCGTCAGAAATGATCAATTCATCCGGCCTAATCGATTGTGAGGCAAGGCAAAGCAGACCGCGCGCGAGAAAATCAGCCCGATTATGTACCGTAATAATAACCGTCAATAAACCCATATTAAAAAAATGTCCTTTCCTTCCTGTTGGTCAAACTTTGCCATAGACGGTCAGAGCAGTTTGTTTTTACGTAAAAACAATCCAACTTGGTAAATTCCGCGACGATAACCCTTAAAATGCATGTCTCTCGCCCGCATTTTTTCCGATGCCTGCAGCTCCTTAATGGTTGAACGCGTCGAGATGCCGTGTCCTTCCACAAAAACAGAAACCAGCGTATCAATATGACTGAACTGCATTTGATGCATAAGCGCCCTCAGAAACCATTCGTAATCGGCTGCAATTTGAAAAGAAGGGTCGTAGCAGCCGATTTCATCGAATGCACCTTTACGAATGAACGTCGAAGCATGGGGTAAACTGCCGCTATAGAAATCCAGCCGCGATCGTTTCTTGGGCCGCCAAATTCGAGAACTGCCGGAAAGTTCATTTAATAACAGTTGATTGCCGTAAAAGACATCAACATTGGCTGTCACCTCGGCAATCCGTCTGACAGCATTTTCAATCGCCGTGGAATGGCAGAAAAAATCCCCGCCATTGAGGAAAATACAATAATCACCGGTTGCAGCGCGAATTCCTTTATTCATCGCATCATAAATACCCTTGTCAGGTTCTCGAATCAAGGTGGTGATGTGAGACCGGTAGGCGTTTATTCGGTCATAGGTTCCATCCGTCGAAGCTCCATCGATCACTATGTAATCGATGTGGGGGTAGGTTTGTTCCGCAACACTGAATAAGGTGCGCTCAATCTGGCCGACCGCATTACGACAGATAGTGATGATTGAAATGATCAGATTATTCTTTTGCATCTTGCAGCAGCTCATCCGCCGCAGAGCAAACTCGTGCGACCGTTATCGAATGAATCGGAATGTTGTTCTTATAATCTGATGCATACTGAGTAAATTGACCGGTTTTCTTCAGCTCTTCCATTTGAGGAGGGAAAATGAACCGCAACCAATTATTAAAATTTTCCGGATAATGATTAAACCGAAATGCGTGGGAGCCGCTGGTGACACAAATAGTTCTGGTCCCCTGTGCAGCAGCCATATGCATGGCGGCGGTATCATTGGAAATGACAATCGCAGCATGTTTGAGTAAAAAAGCCAATTCAACCAGCGTAGTCTTGTCGCAATAATTAATGATAGGAGGCGTCAGCTTTTTTATTAGTGCACGGATCCGTTTCCGATCCGCTTTGCCGTGCCCAACGATGACCGGGAAGAGTCCATACTGCTGACGAAGGTAAGTAACGACGTGATCAAAGCCAAGCCATGTCTTATAATGTGAACTCGCACCGGGAACAATCACTGCATATTTTTCATTCGGAAGCGTGAAACTCGTGGAATTGGGAAACTCAAGAGTCGGCTGCAGACATTCAATTTCCTGATTGATGAAGGCGCTGATGATTTCACGATTCCTTTCGAATTCAAAACGTGGAGTCTCTGAAACCTGAATCAAACGGTGATAAAAGGTGTCAGTTACTGCTTTTTGATCGGGACGTTCTTGAGAATCGTCGCCCATAACGCCAACGCATTCAGGCGCTTGAGAGGCATAGATTAAAAGGTCGCCGTAAATTTCTCGTGAAAACGTAGGCTGCAACGCCGTTTCGAATCCGCGCGAATGAATTTCCTCCATCATCTGCAAATAATAGGATTTGTCTTTAATAAAACGATCACGATCTACCCAAATGAAATGATCAACATTACTTTGGTCTAAAGATTCTGCAAGGTTTTTGTAGACAATATTGCCGCATAATGTTATTGTATAGTTACGGTATCGCTCGCTATTGCGGATGTACCGGAGAAAATTGCGAAACAGGATATAATCGCCAATTAAATCAATTCTAACCAGCAGTAGTGTTTGAGGGTGGACTGCGGGTGCAACTGCAGATGCCCAATGGTGCTTTTTTATTTGCGGTAATATTACATTGGTGATGAATCGTCTTTTACGAAAACGATGACCTACCGAGTCGCTGATCTCCCACAATATTTTTTTTTCATCCTTTGAGCGCATTCATATACTCACGCAAGGCTTTAGCTTTGATTTCCTTCATATATCCAGGAAAAGTATTTTTTAATGCATTGAGGGCTCGATAACCATCGAAAAGCGACTCCTCATCCGCATCATTCACATAGAGCACCGGCAGTCCAATTTCTTTAATCATTTGAGTTCGCGTGTCGCTGCCAATGACTAACGCTGGTTTTCCAAAACTCGCCATTGCCAAGGCGCCATGAATTCGATTGACAATTCCAAACTTGGCGCCGGCAAAAAATTGCAGATAGGCTGTTGAATCAGGCGCCGCATAAAAAATATCCCCTTGAGGATCCAGCTGCCTGGCCAACAGATATTCTTCTCGATTATGACAACAGATTACAACTTTTTCGCTCTGTTTGATTTTATGATAAAATCTATTGAATTCCGTACGCCATTTCTGCTCATTAATCTCCTGTTTAAAGGTATAATGTGCTCCTCGCTGCATGAAATTGACCACCACATATTGATCCTCGCGGCTTTGCAAAGAATATTCATCGGCTGCAAATAGAGAAGTGCACGGCAAAACAGGAGCGTCGAATCCAGAAAAATTGAGCATTTTCTGCGCTATTCGATCACGCAGAGTGGTCGTTTTCGCCAAAGTGAACAGCTCTCTAATATAAGCCTGGCAATCCAGGCAGACTTCGCTGCCATCGGAAAAAAAAGTCTGGCAGGAACCACCGGCAATGTTCAAAAATTCAGCTGCAGAATGCTGCTGCCGACGCTGCACAAGCGGTACAAACCATTCATTATCGTAGCAATGGGCTTTCGCTGTTTCATGACACCAGTAAATAGGAGCGCCGCTCTGTACCAGCCAATCAGCTTTGAGAACACGATCACTCGTCAAATTGAGCGGCAGCAAATCGTCGACTTTCTGCAGCGCTTTGAATCGACGCAAACTCCCCATCCCGATTCGTGCTGTCAAGGGAACATGCTTGTGGATGTTAAAGAATTTAATATTGTTGTTTTTTACGGCTCTTTTGATCAGATATTTCAGGCCGTCCCGCACAAAATCATCGCCGACATTATGCCGTATTGTTGTGATAAAGGTAATGATCATTTTAGCAAATTTGATGGAATGATTGGTCAGTTTGTGAGCTCATACATCCGACGGCTTGGTTTTCCAACGCTTATGCATCCAAAACCAGTGATCCGGCCAACGTCGAATTTTATCCTCCAGCACTTTTACATGACGTTGAGTAAAAATCCGAATGTTCTCTTCATTTGAGTCCGACAGATCATCATAATCAATTTTTTCCAGGTAAACGTGATAATTGCCCTTGGGAACCAGAATGCATACGCCGAAGATGACATGGGCTCGAGTTTTTAAAGCCAAAGCGGCAGGTCCTGGAGCTGTGGCAGAAGGCTGATTGAAAAAATTGACAAAAATCCCTTCACGATGAGCATCCTGATCGGGCAGTATCGCTACAAATTTATTCTGCTTTAAAGAACGTAAAAATTCCCTGACATTCATTCCCAATGCAACTGCTTCGAGTCCCACTGACAATCGATATTTAGTGATCATCGTATCAACCAGATGATTACGTTGGTGTTTTGCAATCGCCACGATGGGATAGCCAAGCGCGCGAATGGCGCAAGCCATGATCTCCCAGTTGCCAAAATGACCGGTCGATAAGAGTGTACCGCGACCCGATTGATATGCCTCGTGCAACAGGTTTGAGTTATACATGATTACGCGCTTGTTGAGTTCTGTCTTTGAACGTATTGGTGTCCGCATAAATTCAAACAGATTCTGCCCGATATTCATATACGATTGTCTGGCGATTCGTCGTTTTTCAGCTTTTGACTTTTCAGGGAATGCTTTGGTAAGGTTATCGAAAACAACTGACTTGCGTATGGGAACGAAATAGTAAGCAAAACACCCTAATAGACGGCCTAATCTGACAGTTGCTGCCGGACTAAGAGATTGTACTATATACGCGATCTGTAGGAGAAGCCGGTATTCAATGACATTTTTCTGTAATTTCATGTCAGAATTTAGGTAATCATCGTCAAATTCACAACAAAACTTTATGACTCCTCTTCATCCCCCCATTGCTCTGTATCTATAAGTGTAGATTCCTGTTCTGCTCTTTTGCCCTCCTCCTCCCATCGTCTGATAGTTTGTCGGTTTCTCAAAAATCGATAAAAAAAGGCAAGGACAAACAACCCCAAGATGATGATCCACAGGTATTCTTCCAGCTCTGACAGCCAAAGCCATTTGTGTCGCTTGGTGATAACATTCGCCCATTCGACTTCGAACACTGCGTACGAACTCCCCGTGGCTTGGATGAAACAGTCATTGAGCGGAAGCCCGTCTTTCAGACCTTCCAAAATCTCCCGTACAGCTTCGGTATCATACGTATCCAACAAGTAGGAAACTGCAGAATAGGATTGCTGATAGGCAAGGTCGGCTTTCGCGCGATGATATTTTAAAATATCTTCAATTTGGTCGAGTGGGACAAGAGATCTGGTGGCAGCTGCCTTTGACAACGCTGTATCAGTTTTCCAACGTTTTTCTCGGGCATAATAAATCGCCAATCCTTCATCAAGCCAACGGGGAATGTGCACCTGGGAAACAAAATCGTGCATCACTAGATGGGTCAATTCATGGACCAAAACCTGTTCAAAGCTATTGTTTTTATCCCATCGCGGCGATTTTAAATACATCACCTGACGAGAGGGTACTGCAAAAGCACCCGTCCAAGGCGGCAAAACGTCAGATACTATTGATAGAAAATCTTTTCGGGAAGGTGAAATATAAATATTCACTTCCTCGCACAATTTATATTGCAGATCGAATTCCAGTTCTTCCACTGCCGACCGAAGCACAGTCACTGCCTGACGAGCATAATTTGAATCGACAGCATCATAATAAACATGAAACATTCCCTCATGCAGGCTCAAAGGAGCTGATTGACAGGGAACACCGCCAATCAACAGAAAGAAAAGAAACGCCATGTGCCCAATCTTGAGGGTCATAACCTGCTACGGTTTGAATTCAATGCCAAGGTATTCAGAAATCATACGATAGAGGCTAATGATCTGTTCCTTGAGCTTATTTTTCAAACAGTCGGGATTTTGGAAAAGGCAGTCATTGGCTTCGCATCGCTGTAGAGGTTCGGCACAACCAATTTCCATTTTGTACTGTTCGCTCGTTTTGAGCCGCTTAAAAATATCGGATTGTGAAAAATGATCCCCTTTAATTCGAATCCCCAGTTCAAGCGTTTTTTCCCATACAAATTGATATGAAGGAATTAATTCAAAAGCCTGCATGGCGTCAATGATGGCCGACGGCGAAGAACCAGTCAACATATAGCGAAGCAGCTGAAGCTGAATTCCAGGTTTAAGCGCTACTGTAGTTTTTTGTCCTTGTTCCATAATCTCAGTCAAAATGGTTAATCACGGTATCCAACATAATCCGCATACTGTTCTTTGCATTTTTTTTCTCTGCAGAATTCCAGAGCACGAATGAAAGTTTGGAGGAAAGTGAAAATCCATGCTCGAAAACGCCTGAATGAATACTGAGGAAGGAGTCCGCCACATCCCCGACGATGATGCCATGAGCATTCGTCCTCTGGGTCAGTTGATCGACCAGCAGTTGTGTTTCCTGAAAAGCCTGACTGTCATACCAATTAAAAACAATCATATAGCCCAACATTTTTCGCCCGACGATATCCCAGGCAAAATCCTGATATTGTTCCTTCTCACCAATTCCATAAAAAAACAATTGTAATTCATGCGTAATACGGCTACGGCCAAAAACCGTATTGTTATTTGTCAGAATCACCTCATGACAAAGATGGGTGATCAACCTTTTCTGCAACGAAATGGAAGGACCAACCACGACGATCTCGCCAATCCGCTGTGCATCTTTTTGTATCGTCAAAAGTGCCATTTAGTTGCTGAATTTTTGTCGGACAAGTAATAATTCCGCCTTGGTGAGCGCAATTTTATTCATGGTCTTTTCATCATAATTAGATTTCAGGTTAAGATTCGTCTCATCATTCTCGTCTAAGGTTAAATTAAGAGACATATCCTGTTCATGGCGTCTTTTCCTGCGAAATAAAGAAAATATTTGCGAATACTTGTTTTTAGACGATCGAATGCCGCGCCTCAGCTGTTGCGGATTGACAGAAAAGGAGGATCGTTCATCTCGACGCCGTTCATGTTCAGTTTTGATTAAAAAACCTTTTTCAAGCAGATATTTAATCAATTTGAGCGCATAAAAATCTTCGAATTCACTGCGGTCGATCGCTTGAAGGATGGTGCAGGGTTCCTGAAACTGCCTTAGCATCAGTTTCTCTTCATTGCCGATGCCCGGGGTTTGACTGCTTTCAACTCTAATGAGATGAGTATGTAATGCCGGAAGTTCCCCGGTTTCTTTGCGCCACTGCTCAATAACTTTAGCACCCTCGATAAATAATTTTTGTGTATTCGCTGCGACCGGCGGAAAATCATGGCCGATGTCCTTGATGACCACGGAAAAAGTACCATCAATCCAGGTCAACATATGGAGAAAAGCGCGTTCGATAGAATCATAATCGTCAACAATAGCATCGACGATTTTCCCGACGTGGATGTGAACCTGTCCTTCTTTATCTCCTCGATTTAAATAGATAATACCAGATTTGGCGCCCAATTCCATGGTCTGTATGAGATCAATGAGATTCATTTCCTTCAAACTGCCGGAAAAGCCTTGTTGCGCCGGTCTTGAAGAAAGATAAGGCACATTACTTTCCTGAAGCAGCAGATGAATTCTCGCGACTATTTCTTCCGGATAATATGGTTTAATGACCAGATCATCTATCCCCATTTCCATGATGCTGATGCGTTTATCGAGTTCCGCCTCCTGAGTGACGACGATAATAGGTACCGGCAAATCGTTATATTGTTTTTTCATTTGCCGGATGAATAGGGAACCCCGATCAAAAGAAAGGTTAACATCAAACAAAATCAGGTCAGGGCGAGAAGCCAGGCATTGTTTATAGCCTGTTTGTATGTCGCCATGGACGGTAACGCTATAGTTACTATCTTGGAGCAATAGCTGCAATCGATCCAGTTCAGAAGAACTTTTATCTATGATTAATATATGAGGACTCGGTTGCTCCATTATTTATTCTGACCTATTTTGGTGCTTTCATTTTCGACAACATCAAGTTCTGATATCTTCCCCTCCAGAACCGAAAACAGCAGCTGCCGCGCCCGCATGGCTTCCATGCTCGGAAAAAGCTGCAGATTCTCCTCATCTCTCAAATTCAAAAGTGCACGAATATTCTGCAATTCGAAATCATTTATCTTTTCAGCCGAGTATACTGCCTGGAATGGTGCTTGGGATTTTCGGCGCAAAACATTGAGCAGGTAGCGATAATAACTCCAATTCGACATTTTTTCATCAATGAGGAGAATATATCCCAGAACCAAAGTCTTGAAATAGTCAAGTATCGATGAAAATTCTTGATCGACTGTCACACTGATAAGGGTTAGATAATTGCCGTTGCGAAATTTAAGATGCCCATGAGGCAAATTGAATTGCGTGTTCTTAATTTGAACAATCGGCTGCATGATCAGACTCTCGATAAAGCGACGCTGACGATCTTCGTTTGATCCCATGATTAATACGACGCCTAATTGCTTGGCCAATGAGGATTGTTGTGCTTCTGCCTGATATTGCGGAACCGAGGGGTGGTCAGAGAATATTGCTTGTTCCTGGGCTTCGACAGACGGAATGGCGGGTTGGTCGGTCTTTATATCTTGAGCCAGCAGAACGGTCTCCTCGACAGTTTTTAATTTGAATCCATTCTTCGGTCCAACCGTGGTCTTGACCGGGAGCATTTCAATATCATTCTCCGGTGTCTCAAAGGATTCCGCCTCGTCAAATTCATTTTCAGAAATAAACTCCGAGTCCTCTTGCAGCTTGAACTCCATAGGGCTCTGCTCGCGAGTAAAATCACGAAGAACGTGCAAAAAACCCAACTTGTAGAGTTTAACGATTCGTTTCAACGCAACGATTTCGTTTTCCCGACAGTCATCAATGATACGACCCAGGGTCCTTTCACCATCGAAAAGGATCAGAAACTCTTTCAATTCTTGATTCATATCCTTCTGGGACAATATCTTTTTAAAGTTGGAAGTGGTAATAACCACTGCATCAAGGGAAGGAAGTTGTTTCAGCAATTCATTGCGTAAATCCATTCTTTTGGCTCCTTGCAGTAAAATCCCCATATTGCTGAGGATCATTTCGTCCTCCACATCGATATCGCCGAAAAACATTGTAAAGCGACCACGATTCCAATTCATCATTTTGTAAACCGCTTCTTCGGCGCGCAGAGAGACCGTCATTGCGCCGAAAACGTTCCCGTGGTTGATAGCGATCTGTCCATTATGTCCATTTTCATTATACAGAGCCAATAAACCGGTTTTTTTCTCGATTCCAAAAATTTCAATCAGATCAATAACCGACAGATCCTCCAGCCTTCCTGAAAATTGATGGTTTTCATCTCTTCGCTGCAGCCGCTCAGATGAGGATCGTTGTACGACCATTTTTACACGACTGACAATTTCGCGGACGTGAACGGGTTTGACAATAAAATCTTTGGCGCCCAGTTTAAGACTCTTAACTCTAGTCCAAACATCGCTTTTAGGAGATAAAAAGATAACCATTATTCCACTGCGGACAGAGCTTCGTTGAATCTCTTTGAGCAGATGGAATCCATCGATGCCCGGACAATTTAGTTCCGAGAGGACAACAATATAAGATGACCTGTAGATGCACCCCATCGCTTCTTCATCACTCGTGGCGGTGTCGACAAGGAATTTGGATTCTCTGAAATGGTCTTCCAGAATTTTCAAATTTTTATGATCGTGATCAACAATCAGTATATTACGTTCGGACATCTTATAATAACTTCATATTTTTCCAATAGGTTAACAATGTATCTAATTTTATTTCACAAATCAACAATTTTGACAAAAAAAAAGCCGGACTCGCATCCGGCTTTACATGATCAGTAAAATCTACTTATCTTATTTCAGGGGAACCATCATGTTCGTGTGACTATTTCCGGATGCCGAATCATTATGCTTTTCTTTAAAATAGACCACAATGTCACCCAACTCTTCTATGTCGCGTAAGGCAATTTTTGATGCACCTGAAGGACTAAAGTCTGCTGTTTTCGACTCTCCGGGAATTACAAGTTCCCAGCCTTCAAAGCAATCTGTTTCTGCCCTCCATAAATATAGTAATAATTCATTACATCTACTGTCTGTCATCGCACGGATGGCAATTTGATCATTAGGCAGCGATTTAAAATCATATTCAGAAAGCGTTTTATGATCACCGCATATTTTGCCATTCGCCGTAAAAACGACTTTTGTCCGATAAGGAGTTTCGCTTTCGCTTTGATCCTTGGATTCTACCGGCTCGCACAGGACCAAACCATATTTAACATCGCTTGATCGAACTTTTTTTGCCAAGTCTAACACGCGATTGCTGACAGGACGATCAATTTCCTGACGAATGATCTGATACTGTTTTTTCAATTGTTGGTATTGTCGGCGGCACGGAAGGCATTCTTGCAGGTGATGCTGTGCATTTATTCGAGCTTCTTCGCTTAAACTTTCGTCGATGCACAGTAATTCTGCTATGTTGTTCTTTTCACAACATTCAGGGGTCGATACGTTTTTTTTCATAATCACACAGTACTTTTGCCAAAGTGACCATTTTGTTAGTCTTTTAATAGTCTATTAAAAAACTAACTTTACGTACCGACAAATACCAATTTTTACGGAAAATTTATAACAATTCTTTGAGCTGTCTCCTAAATTCTTTTTTGGCTACTTTGGCAAGGTACTCAAAAACAGACCGCTCATTCTGCCGATAATCTCTCTGGGTGAGATCAGGCAGATAATGTCTAAGATTCCGAAAATAAGACGAATTATCCTTTTTCTGAATGAGATCGTTTAAAACATCACGCAACGCCCGCGAATATATATCAGCCCGCTTCTCGTCAAGTTTTTTCGAGCGAAGGTACTGTGCACCAATTTTTCTCTCGACCTTATTCATCACCACATCGATATAACTTTCGATTTCCTTGGTTTCCAGCAAATCGAGCGGGGTCGGCACCAGTTCATCAGCAGACAATCGCTCCTTCACGGCGTTGAATTTTACTCGACGAATCAACTTGACAATGGTTTCTATTGGCAAAAAGTTTTGATATTCTTCAAACTCGTGGACAGTCTTGAGGAGTTTACGGATAGAACTGGATACAGAATCAGAAGGGCTGTAAATGTCGATGAACCGCAGATGCAGAACATCCTCCGGAATGGGCGGGCGTTTACGACGTAGATAGGCCGCAATTGTTTCAAGGTTTAAATTTTCGTCCGCTTTGATTTCAAGGCCATTCTTATAGAAAACATATTCTTTCCCCAAATCACTGAATATTTCCAATTTTTCCGAAGTTCGAATGGCGACCTTGATATTACGGACAATTTTTGCACCCTCTGGATCGCGCTCTCGAAAAATGCGCGACAACTCTTGTTTTGTTTTTCTGACAACCAACCGGCGGGTTAATATCATGACATCTGCGTCAGTGATATTGCCCATCTCTTCGAATTTTGGTTCATAATATCTTTTCAATTGCGGAAAATTGCCGCTGCCGTCCCCACTGAATAATTCAGCAATACAGTCAACCGCCAGATCCTGCAACTCCAAATCGGCATTTGCTTTTTCGCCGGCAATTCGTTTCCCGATTATTTCCTGATATTTAAGGTATCCTAAAGATATTTTCTGCGTCAAGTTTATGAATTCGACGAGCTGTGCCTGAGAATAATTCCCTGCACAGATATCGCGTACCAATTGACCTAAACAAATTTTTTCCATGAGTCCCATCTTCAAAAACATCTTCCACTATCCATCCTCAACCCCGCATCCTGCGCTCTTTGTCCATCTACAACAGCGCCGTTGTGCGGGCTCGTGCTTATTATTCTCCCTCAAGCATTCAATGCCTAGGATGATGACAATCGCAGAGCAAATGTTATACCATCACGCAGAGTAAAAAAGCAGGTCTAATTGATGAAAAAGTGGCAAAAAATGACGTTTTCCCCGAATTTGCCTCACCATTGTTGTGTGAGAACGAAACAGTGTATCAGACTGTAACAAAAAAGGGCGAACTTAAAGTTCGCCCTTAAAACCACAATTGATGTTTATATCATCAGCTGCTTTTGACCATCGGAAGCCCATATTTCTTTGCCTTACGATAGATGGTCGCCCTACCGATGCCTAACTGTTTTGCGGTTTTGGAGATATTTCCTTCACATTCCAATAAAGCCTGACGCAACGCTTGTTCTTCCAATTTTTCAATCCAACTGGCCAGTGTATTGTCGGCTTCATAAATTCTTTTCTCCCCCAATGCCCGAACAGCAGGCGGAAGATCTTTGGCAGATATTTCTATACCGGTCGCCAATACGACAGCTCGTTCCATCGCATTCTCCAGCTCACGCACATTTCCCGGCCAATTATAGGCCATCATCAGCTCGAGAGCATCTGAAGAAATACTGTCAATTTCTTTACTCTCTTGTTCATTGTACTTGTTGAGAAAATGCGCAGCCAAGAGGGGAATATCATCTTTGCGTTCCCTTAATGAAGGCAGTTTGATGGGAAACACCGAAATCCGATAATACAGATCTTCGCGGAAACTACCATTCTTCATCTCTTCTTCGAGGTCTTTATTGGTCGCTGAAATAACGCGTACATTAACCTTAATTAATTCATTGCCGCCGACGCGTTCGAATTCACGCTCCTGAAGAATGCGCAGGATCTTTGATTGGGTCGCCGGCGTCATGAGTCCAATCTCGTCCAGGAAAATAGTGCCGCCATCAGCCTGCTCAAATTTGCCGATTCGCCGACCTGAAGCACCAGTAAACGAGCCCTTCTCGTGCCCGAATAATTCACTTTCCAATAATGACTCTGGTAATGCAGAACAGTTGACTGCAACAAAGGGTTTGTTGACACGGGCTTTGGAATGAAAATGGATCGCGCGCGCGATCAGCTCTTTGCCCGTTCCGCTTTCCCCTTGAATCAATACAGTCACGTTGCTGTTGACAACTTTTTCAACCGATTTAAAAACATCCTGCATCATACCGCTCTGCCCGACAATGTTTTTAAAGGTGTATTTGTTTTTCAATTCAGATCGCAGTTCGGTCACTTCTTTTTGCAGCGAACTGTTAATCAGCGCATTCTGCACAGTGACGAGGAGACGATCACGAGCAAACGGCTTGGTCAGAAAATCGTAAGCGCCCAGCTTCATGGAATTCACTGCTCGTTCAATCGTCCCATGAGCCGTCATCATCACCACGGGAATTCGTCCGTCTTCTTCTTTGATTCGTTTTAATGTCTCAATGCCGTCGATGCCCGGCATCTGGATGTCGATCAGAACCAAGTCAGGCAGTTCTTCTTTAATCAATTTTAAACACGCTTCTCCGCTGAGAGCAGTTTTTATCTCATATTTTCTCTCTTTACGAAGACTGGCCTCGATCATCTTGCATATGTTTTTATCATCATCGACGATGAGAATTTGCGGTCTGTTTTTTTCTTCCACTTTAAATGTCTCCATCTAAAACAATAAACAGAATTTAGCAGGAAACTAAACAGTAACATTATAAGAAATATTATATTATTACGCAAGCTTTTTTTGTATAATTATGAGACAGTGTCTCAAATTATTTTCTCAATCAGAGACACAAATTCCCGATCTTGCTGTATTTTTAATGTTATTCGCACCCGATACAAGACTCCACCCAGCCATTCGGGATTCAATTTCACCCAATCCTTTTCAGTAGTCAAAACAACATCGGGGCAAAGTCGTCCAACGGCATTTTCAATAACAGACATATCGTCGTCTGTATAGAAATGGTGATCTTTGAACGCAAAAAATGCACAAAGGTTCATTTTCACCAGCATACGTTTAAAATGTTCAGGATGGGCAATACCGCAAAAGGCAATAACATTTTTCCCATACAAATCATGAGGAAAAAGTATCTCATCGTTCGAATTTATACAGTCTACCCACTGATAATCAGCCGATACCAATAGCTTACCCGATATCGGCATGGGTGGCAGGGAACTGCTATTTTCACCATTGATGATGATGATATCAGCTCGATGAAGATTCCTCTTTGGTTCCCGAAGTGGTCCGGCCGGTAAACCAAAACCATTGCCAAAAGGGCTGTCTCTCTTCATCAGAACGATGTTAAGGTCTCTGGCAATTCTACGATGCTGAAAAGCGTCATCTAAAATAATGACATTACAATGGTAATTACAAATAGCCAATTGGGCTGCCCGTACCCGATCAGCATCAACGATCACGACTGCTCCTGGACAGTTCTTCGCCAGCATAAGCGGCTCATCGCCCCCCTCCTGCGAGACAGCAAAAACTCGCCGGCCATCCGATACCACGACCGTATCCGAGATGGACCTCCCATATCCTCGGCTGACAATGGCTACCGATTTATCAGATTGCAGCAACAGGTTGGCCAGAAATTGAACGGTTGGCGTTTTGCCGGTTCCTCCGACAGTGACATTCCCGACGCTGATCACCTTGGCGTTTACGCGATAACTCTTAAAAAGCCCCACATTGTAAAGCAGATTTCTGATTTGAACAATTGAATAATACAGCATGGAAAACGGTAATAATAAAACCGCCGGCCACTTATTTTCCAACCATTTCATCGACATCCGCCAATAGTTTCCGCATCTTCTGCTCCACCATAGTCCGCTTCTCTTCCACTTCCTGTTGACCCATTTTTCTGGGCAATTTGATAGGCTCCCCATAAATTAACAGGACACGCGAAAACGGACGCCAAAGGGTAAAACGATCCCACGATTGAATCGTAATGGCCTTTTCAGCCGCAAAGGTTATCGGAAGGATGACAGCGCCCGATAGTTGAGCGAGCAAGATAGCCCCGCTTTTGATTTCAAGCGCCGGACCTTGGGGCCCATCAGGTAAAATAGTGCAATGTTCACCTCGACGCAAATGATGAAGCATATCTCGAAACGCCTTCCTGCCTCCCCGCGTGCTCGATCCTCGGACAGTGCGAAATCCTAATCGGGTGACGGTCTGGGCAATAATTTCTCCGTCCGTATGTTCACTCACCATGGCAACTACACGTTGTCCACGATGGATGTAGACAGGAAGTAACATTCGACCATGCCAGGCAAGAAACAAAATAGGTGCCTTTGAAGCGTATGCCTGTCGTAAAAATCGACCATTCTTGACGGTGATACGAGCTGTTTTACCCAGCAACAGAATCAACAACCAGGCTGTCTTGAGAGCAATATATTGCACCACCTTTTTTAACTGTTTCTTATTCATAGGAATAATCAGTTAAATCATCTCTAAAATCATTTCAGCCGTTCGCGCCCCGGCGCCTGGTTCACCCAGTAATGCCCGAACACTCCCCAGATTTTCTTTCATTTCCTCTCTGAACCTTTTATCAAACAAACAACGAGTCATTTCTTCAGCCAGAAACATCGGATTCATTGAATCTTGAATATACTCCCGCACAATTTCCCGTCCTGCGACAATATTAACCAAACCGATGTGCGGAACTTTTATCACCTGCTTACCAATCCAGTAGGATAATCCTGAAACCTTGTAAACCATGCAAAAGGGCGTTTGGAAACAGGCGGCTTCCAGAGTGGAGGTACCCGATTTGACAATCGCTGCAGTTGAATATTTGAGCAATTCATAGGTATGTTCCGGCACCACACAAAACCGGCGTTCCCCAATCATCATATCAAGCTGTTTTCTATCAATAGTCTCTGCCTGACTGACCGCGATCTGCAGGTGAGGGTATTTATGAATCAATAAATCAGATGTTCTGAGCATTATCGGTAAAAGATGCTCAATCTCCTGCCGCCGACTACCCGGGAACAAACCTAAAACTGGTTGATCAGGAATTAAATCATATTGATGGTAAAAATCCTCTGGCGTAAGTTTAATTTCTAAACCATCCATTAATGGATGGCCGACAAACCTGGCGTCAATACCATAATGGGTAAAAAAATTAACTTCAAAAGGAAAGATGACCGCAATCCGATCAATAAAGGAGGCCATTTTTTGGGCTCGACTGACATGCCAAGCCCATACTTGTGGGGCAATGTAGTAAAAAATGGGAAAACCCAGGGCTTTCAATTTTCGAGCAAATCTCAAGTTAAAGCCGGGATAATCAATCAGAACCACAAGATCAGGTTGTCGAAGAAGTGCAATTTTTACCATCTGGTAAAACATTTTTCTAAAGTCAGCCAAATGTCTGATGATCTCACCAAACCCGATAAAGGCCAAATCTTTCACATGATAAAGCAGTTCTACGCCACCATGTTGCATGCGATCACCGCCAATTCCAAAAACTTCGAGTTCAGGCGCCCGCCTTTTCAATTCTTCCACCAGACGCCCGCCATGAAGGTCACCCGAAGCCTCTCCGGCGATAATCAATATTTTTTTTACCCCGGCCATACTATCCTTGCGCAACAGCACCGGCCGCTATTTTTTCCCGTATCTGCATGGCAATCTTGAGGGCTTCATATCCGTCCTGCGCAGTCACCAGCGGACATTGATGCGAATCAATCGCTTTGAAAAAGCTTTGCCACTCTGCTTGCATCGCATCCTGCTCCGGAACAGGCGGTTTTTCATAAAGGATGTTTTTTTGATGTTTGCCTTTTTCAATCTGCCCCAGATTGATAGCTGCCGATGATTCGTCATGACTATCTGTCAGCCGGAATATTTCCGTCAACCTCAATAAAAAATCAATTGAAATATAAGCATCTCTTTGGAAAATCCGCATCTTGCGCATTTTCCGTTGTGAAATTCGGCTGGCCGTGACGTTGGCGACGCAGCCATTGGTAAATTCGATTCGCGCATTAGCAATGTCCGCTTCGTCCGAAACAATGGCTACGCCATTGGCATGAATTTGACTAACCGGAGCATTGATGAGACTCAATATGATATCGATATCATGAATCATTAAATCCAGAATCACAGCGACATCAGTTCCTCTCGGATCGAACGGCGCCAACCGATGTGATTCGATAAACAAGGGATTAAGCTCATATCCATCGAGTGCTCTGATTGCCGGATTAAATCGTTCTATATGTCCAACTTGGACAGGAACATTTATCGCTTGCGACAACTCGACGATTTCTTTGGCCTCTTCTAATGTCGAAGTAATTGGTTTTTCAACAAAAACAGGTTTGCGTGCATCCAGTGCTGCCTTCACCACCTTGAAATGATGGCTGGTGGGCACAATCACTCCTACGATATCCACTTTGGCAATCAATTCCTCTTCGCTCTCAAATGGAATGCAATGGTACTGTTGCGCCAACTCTTTTTTCCTGGCAAGATCACTGTCATATATGCCGATCAGCTCAGCCTCGGATAGTCGAGATAATGCATTACAATGAAAATTGCCCAATTTGCCGACGCCGATGACTCCCACTCGCTTTTTCATCATTTTCCCTTATCCATTTTTATATTATCAGATGAATTTACAACTATTTCTCCACTTATCAAAACAAACTCGTGCACTCTGCCTGCTCCAACAGTTGATTTTCCGTTCAATTCTCTTCACTCTCACCGCAATGATCCTGGGCAAGATTGGCATGAAAATCAATTTCTAACATTTTGAAATCATTTGCGTTTGCGCGAGGAAATTTTTATTTTATATAGACCTATGTCACCAACCAATTTCACCCTTAACAACAACCCGTATACAGTGGAAAACCAGAGGGTCTTGATTGATTCTTCCAAACCAAAATGAAAGGCAAAAACATGGTGACCACCAAAGTTGAAACCTATCGTGATCTTATTGTCTGGCAAAAAAGTCACGAACTTTCGTTGGAGCTCTTTAAATCCAGGCTTTCAAAGAAAGAGTTTGATACACTGGCAACAAAAATTCGGGACGTGTGCACAACTATCCCCTCAAACATTGCTGTCGGTTTTAACAAACGAAGTAAAAACGCCAAACTCCATTATTATCGGACGGCTCTGAACAGTCTTGAAGAGCTCGAATACTTGTTATTATTGGCGAATGATTTGGGAATGCTGAAAAACTATGAGACGCTTATGGAAACACTGGAAAGCATTTCACACATGCTGAGAAGGCTCATCCGTTCCAACTCACCATCTTCATAATGCAAAAATATTGGAGGCTTTCATGGAATTAAATGCCATTCAGGCGGAATTACGAGATAAAAAGCTGGACGGTTGGTTATTTTATGATTTTCATAATCGCGATCCCATCGCCGCTCGTGTTCTGAACATGGACACTTCTCGTTTTGCTTCCAGACGCTGGTACTATTTTATTCCGTCACAAGGCGAACCGAAAAAGCTGGTGCATCGCATCGAACCATGGCGCTGCGATCATCTGCCAGGCGAAAGAATGATTTATCTTTCCTGGCAACAACAGCAACAATTACTGCAGACTATCTTGAAAGAGTGCCGACAAATCGCCATGCAATATTCTCCCCAGAATGCTATTCCTTATGTATCCATCGTGGACGCCGGTACTATCGAACTCATCAGAAGCTTCGGCGTTGACGTGGTTTCGAGTGCAGATTTAGTTGGTCGTTTTGAAGCACATCTGTCCATGGAAGATTGGCGCAGTCATCAGGAAGCAGGCCGAATTCTGCAGATGGTCAAAGATGAAACTTTTCGTCATGTTGTCCGCAGAGTCAAGAATGGAGAACGACCCAAAGAAGTGGAAATTCAATCCTGGATGCATGATCTTATGCATAAAAACGATCTGCACTGGGAAGATGGACCCATCGTCGCAGTGAATGAGCATGCAGCGGACCCTCATTTCGAACCGACGTCAGAGAACAGCTTTCACATTAAAGAGGGTGATCTGTTGCTGCTGGATCTTTGGGCAAAAAAAAATATATCCGGAAGTATTTATTATGATATTACCTGGATGGCTTTTCTGGGCAAAAGTGTCCCCTTCGAACTGGAAACCATCTTTCAGGTTTTGGTTTCCGCGCGAAACACTGCATTGACGACTGTCCGCGAAAGCTTCAGCGCAGGCAAAGCGCTATATGGTTGGCAGGTTGATGATGCTTGCCGCAATGTCGTTTCGCAAGCCGGATATGGAGACGCGTTTACTCATCGTACCGGACACAATATCGGTGAGGAAGTACACGGCAATGGAGTTCATATCGACAACCTCGAAACCAAGGATGAACGGCAAATTCTCCCCGGAACCTGTTTTTCGATTGAACCGGGCATCTATTTGCCGGAGCGAAAAATCGGTTTCCGCAGCGAGATTGACGTTTTTGTCACGGATGACGGCAAGGTGGAAGTGACGGGGGCAATACAGGAAAGAATCATCCCTCTCCTGGCATAGATTTATGTCGGAGTTGTATAAAAAGTCCATCTCAATTTCAAAAGACCGGCCCATGACATCGGGATGAGGCCTTGGGCGCGTTTCAGTGGTCACCATTGCAAGAGCTCACACAATGCACGGGCTGCAATAGGGCTTAAATTTTGACTTGTTTGTTTCTCGGTGCGTTGGAAGGCCCTTTTATATATTTCATTTCGCATAATGACGCGAAAAGTCAATTTAATGCTTTGCAGCCTCTGCGCGACGCAGGGAATGCCTGAAATTTGATAAAACCTCTGATCAGATCCAAATTATCTCTTCTGCAACGAGCTCCAATAATTAATCTGCGCGATAACCATGATGATCGTGCCTATTTGGGTTGTGATATAGGCATAATCTCTAAATGCCTCCCAGAAATCCTTTTCCACTTTCTGCGGAACCACAATTGTGTCTCCCATTTCGACAGTGGTTTCTGATGTGGCCAGAATTTCTCCACCACCGGCTTTGACTATGCGAACTTTTTTTCTCCACGCGTCAGTGCTGAAACCGCCGGCTTTACCTAAATAATAGTCGAATTTTCGATCGCTCTCATAAGTAACTATTCCAGGATTTTTAACTTGGCCGATCACATTGACTGTATATTCTTTAGCCGGTATAATGATTTCATCTTGGTCAATCAATGAAATATCATGTTCTGTTTTACCCTCACTAAAAAGGGCGGTGAAATTGACTGAAATCAGGCCTTTTATTTCGCGTGCCCTCGCCCGATAATAAGCTTTTTCTTGATCATCCATCTCGTTGACAAGCATCAAATCGAGTCGATCAAATTCTCGATCTTCTTTTTCAGGACCATTTCTAACAATATATGCACCATTCAGCATCGCTTCATGAGTAAAGCCTCCGGCTGCCTGAATAATATCCGAAAGTTTAGTGGCATTTTTCGACAATGCATATTTTCCCGGATAGCGAACTTCGCCTTTGACTTCGACGGTTCGTTTTTGATGAAAATTAGAAATTGGACGGACAAACAATCGGTCATCAGCTCTCAATTTTGTCGACATTGCCGCTTTCACACTGCTTTCATCGTTCCAATCGATGGAAATTTCTATTACCTCAACTTGACGGCCGTCAGACTGAAAACGAACAAGTTCCATTCGGCTTGAATCCGCATCCAGACGAAAACCTTGTGACAACACCAACAGATCATGAATGCAATCCCCGGAAACAAATTCAAAATCACCCGGCGATCGGACTGAGCCATAGATGGATACTTGTGCCATATCTTCCTGAACTGATTCAACAATGATGACGTCCCCATCCAGTAAATAAGGGTTGGAATCCAAATCACCCGATACTTCATACTTGAGAATATCAGCACGCAGCGGCTCGCCATTTTTGCGTTTGATGATAACGTTTCTTTTCGAACCGACTTGACGTCCCAATTCTTCCAATTCTTCAGCTGTCAGCGTTTCTTCCGGTTGCGGTTTGCGCGTACCCGGCAATTTTTCTCGAGGATCTTCCTCTTGGGGAAGCGATGCTGGAAGAATAACGCCGCCTGCCAATACGAGCGCATCGGAAACCCGATTCATGGCATTTACGGATACAAAGCCTGGATAATAAACTGCCCCATTGACGGTGACGCGGAAGATTCGAAGTCTGACCAGGGAGATGTAGATATCCTGAGAAAAATACTTGCCGGCGAGCACTCTTCTCACCTGATCCTTCATTTCAGCCAGAGTAAGTCCGTTAACATCAATCGATCCGCCAACAGGTAAAACCAACAAGCCTTCCGGTGAAACCATGACTTGCTGTTCACTGGCGAAATCTTCACCAACGATAACACTGACAACATCACCAGGACCGACTCGATAACTTTTTTCGTCAAGCGCACCATCCAACTCCGGCGACTCGGGGACTTGAAGCTGAGCACTCTTTTTAGATACTTTGTTCTGCAAATCCTGCAGACCTCCCAATTTGATTGCATCCTGGCTCGATCCGACGCCTATAAACAAAAGCAAAAGCAGTAGTACATTTTTTCGCATTCCACGACTCCAGAATATTATGCGATGGTTTCTATGATTTGAACTATTCGTTGCGAAGCAATGCCGTCCCAAAAAGGAGGAATCTGAGAATTTTTCAGAGAACCATTACGGGCGACCTGAAAACCATGGAGTATTTCATCAGGATTCATTCCAACAAGCCGGTTAGTGCCTAAAGTTATCGTGACTGGCCTTTCTGTATTCTCTCTCATGGTCAGGCAGGGAATTTTTAAAAACGTGGTCTCTTCTTGAATTCCGCCCGAATCAGTCAAGACGATGCCGGCACGGCTCATGAGACATAAAAAAGGTAAATAACCAAGGGGTTCAACGACGATTATATTTGTCATTTGATGGAGCCGATTCTCCAACCCAAAAACGTTCAGCATTTTACGGGTGCGCGGGTGCATGGGAAAAACAACCGGCATTTCGCTTTGAATCTGCTCCAGCGCTGAAAAAATAAGAGATAAGTTTTGTGCATTGTCGACATTGGAAGGTCGATGTAAAGTCATCAAAACATAATTTTGGGGTTTCAATTTGTATTCTTCCCACAGTGCAAGCTTTTCCGCTTTGGCGAGATGGTCGAGCAATGAATCGATCATGACATTCCCGACCAGGAATACTTTATTATCAGCCACCCCCTCTCTACGCAAGTTGTCGAGCCCGCTCTGTTCAGTCACAAAAAGAAAATCAGCAATCTTGTCCGTTAAAATGCGGTTGATTTCTTCCGGCATACTTCGATCAAAGCTGCGTAGTCCCGCTTCTACGTGAGCTACCGGGATGGAGAGTTTAACTGCCGCAAGAGAGGCGGCTAATGTTGAATTTACATCTCCAACCACGATCAGCAGGTCAACTTTGTGCTGCAGTAAGAATTGCTCCATCTTGAGCAAAACAGAGGCGGTTTGTTCGGCGTGACTGCCTGATCCGACGCCTAAAAAAATGTCCGGCTCTGGCATTCCCAAGTCATCAAAAAATGCAGATGACATTTTTTGATCATAATGCTGACCTGTGTGAATGAGGATGGGAGAGATTTTGGGGGATTGTTGCATTCGTCGATGAATTGGAGCAATTTTCATAAAATTGGGTCTCGCTCCAACAACATTGGCAATTTTTATCATATTCTGCTTTCTGAAAGAGAATAACGCGGCTCCCGCTATAATTCCTTTTTATAATTTTGTTTATAGAATTCCAAGTATTCGCCTGTCTTCAATTTTTCCCACCAGCGTTTGTTTTCCATATACCACTTGAGAGTCTGCGCCATCGCTTGCTCAAAGGTATGTTTTGGCTTCCAGCCCAATTGACGAATTTTCTGAGTGTCGACTGAATACCTTCGATCATGTCCAAGGCGATCCGGAACATAGGTTTTCAAAGAATCTGGTTTATTCAAGTGCTTTAATATCAGGTCAGTGATTTCGATATTCATTCTCTCATTTCCGCCGCCGATATTATAAACCTGCCCATTTTGGCCATGATGAAAAAGGAAATCAACTGCATCACAATGATCTTTTACATAAATCCAATCACGAATGTTCCTTCCATCTCCATAAATCGGCAGCGCCTTGTTTTCAAGCGCATTGGTAACAAAAAGAGGAATCAGCTTTTCAGGATATTGATAAGGTCCATAATTATTGGAACAACGGGTAATGATGACCGGCAATTTGTAGGTCACATAATAGGAAAATGCCAGCCGATCTGCACCGGCTTTTGAGGCGGAATAGGGGCTCGAAGGCTCCAGTATGTCCGTTTCCTTGAATGATCCATCAAGGATGCTGCCGTAAACTTCATCCGTGCTAATTTGGATGAATTTCTCAACACCGTGCATCCGCGCCGCTTCAAGAAGCACAAAGGCGCCATAAATATCGGTCTTAATAAAATCATCTGGAGCGCCAATCGATCTGTCAACGTGACTTTCTGCGGCAAAATTAACAACAATGTCAACCTTTGGCATTAATGAATTGACCAAGGCTGCATCGCAAATGTCACCTTGAATAAATTCATAATTCGGCTGACGAACGATATCCGCCAGGTTTTCTAAATTACCCGCGTAGGTTAATTTATCGAGATTGACGACTCGAATTGTGTCTCCATATTTTTCAAATAAAAAATGAATAAAATTACTGCCTATAAATCCGGCGCCGCCGGTGACCAACCAAGTTTTCATATCTTATCTTCCCATCGGTAGTTCAAAAACGGTCTGTCGTGACCCTATGTTTGCCAACCCCATAATCTAAAAATTTACAAAGTCGGGCATTAAAAGTCAACGAATTGTTTGACAAAGACGAGCTAAATTACGCTATAAATAACGACTTCGCAGACAAAATATCAGTTTAATTTACCATAAAAAAATACTAATTTGCCATCAATGAATATCTTTAGGAAATGATTATGTCGAAACAGCTACGCATTGCAGTCGTCCAGATGAATGCTGTTGTCGGGGGTCTGGCGAAAAATCGCGATAAGATCATCGCCGGAATGCTGCAGGCAAAAGCTTATGGATGTGACCTGGTTGCTTTCCCGGAGTTGTGCATCACAGGATACCCGCCGGAAGATCTGGTCAGCAGACGACAGTTTATTATAGATCAACGACAGGTATTGGATGAAATTATCAATTATTCGAATGACATCATTAGCGTCGTTGGATTTGTTGATGGAGACCGAATCCTGTATAACGCGGCTGCTGTGGTTCAAAACAAAGCGTTAGTCACGACCTATCACAAAATCCAACTTCCCAACTATAGTGTATTTGATGAAGAACGATATTTCGAATCCGGAAAAACGCCTTTAATACTAGACATAGAAGGATGCAAAGTCGGTATCAGCATTTGCGAAGATATTTGGATTGAAGGCAGTGTTACTGAAACCGAGGCGATTCAAGGCGGAGCTGAAGTACTGCTTAATCTATCCGCTTCACCCTATGCTGCAGGCAAGGTGAAGGAACGTATCAGTCTTTTAAATGAGCGCTCCCGTTTTTGTCGAGCCTTTGTGGTTTACGCCAACCTTGTCGGAGGACAAGATGAATTAGTTTTTGATGGTTCAAGTATGATCGTTAATCCTGAAGGCGAAATTATCGTCATGGCCTCAAGATTCGATGAAGACTTGATCGCACTCGACATCGATTTTTCTTCAGTCATTGAAACACGGAAAAATCCCGCCTATTTAGAACAAACCAGACGATTTAAATCACCTTTTCCAGCATGCCGCTCGATTACCCTCGCCCGGTCAACCCCGCAACAAACCTGCGAATTGAAACCGCGCACTTTCAATCTCATGATCTCCGAGGAAGAAGAAATCTACAGTGCTCTTATTTTGGGGCTGCGTGATTATGTATTGAAAAATGGTTTTCAGCATATCATATTAGGGCTTAGCGGAGGCATTGATTCTGCGTTAGTAGCAGCTCTCGCCGCAGATGCTTTAGGAGCAGAGTGTGTTCATGGAGTGACGATGCCCTCCCGTTACAGTTCATCGGGCAGTGTTAATGATTCCTATCAGTTGGCCGGTAATCTCAAT
>Ga0105103_10000136_pt1 | contig 38467 bp, 32 predicted proteins | sample PPLLaktember2015_2_FD_79107 | JGI IMG/M metagenome (GOLD analysis project Ga0105103, IMG submission 79107) | Freshwater sediment microbial communities from Prairie Pothole Lake near Jamestown, North Dakota, USA - PPLs Lake P7 Core (6) Depth... | ecosystem: Environmental > Aquatic > Freshwater >...
CCGCAGCCGGCGATGCCCACCACTCTCTTCGAAAGAATCTGTTGTATTTCTTGGAATTGCATGATTCACCGAACTTCATTACGAACCCGATCTCGGGCCGTTTCCAACACGTCGTCTTGTGATATTGAAAAGCGTCAAGCTGAGCTTGTCGAAGCTTGACTGATATCGCTCGGTCATCCTTCGACAGGCTCAGGATGACTTCACTCGTAATACGGGGTTGATTATTGGAGTCCGCTCCCGCATGCGTCTGCTTGTTGAAGGTACTCAGCATCTGCAAAACAAAAAACCCCCGATCAAGGATCGGGGGTATTTGAGACAACTTGTGAAGCCTATTTCAGAGACCATTCTCCTTTTTCATACTTCGTTCGCAGCTCAACGAGTTCCGGGAGATCCATGCCGAGATGCTTCAGTCGTTCCAAGGTGGGAACGCCGTTCTGGTCCCAACCCCGTCTCTTGTACACCGCATCGAGGAGCTGCTCATACCTGTTCTCACGATACTTCCGCATTGCCGTCATCTTTTCCTGAAGCGTCATGGTCTCCGGTTGAACACCCACCACCTCTTTCAACTGCTTATCGTACCGCTCCTGGCGTGAGAGGTATTCCTCTTCCGTGACCGGCCCGCATGCCCGATAAGGCTGGGCATCCCACTTCCGAACTCCAAACCCTCGGCGAAGGTTGAACATTCGCTGAAACTGATACACGCGTTCCGAATCTTCGATCAATCGGTGTTTATCGAAGGGACGGCCGGTGACGGCTTTGTAGATCGTCACATAGTTGTCCACATGCTCGGGGACTTTGGCCGGTTCGTCGGTCTGCGCATTATTGCTCGGCTCCACATCATTCCAGGGAAGCTTGCAGAACCCGCACAATCCGAACCATGTTCTGAACATGGGAAAATAGTACAACGCTTCCGCCTTGTTCTCGAAGGTCGGAATGTGGTTATTCACCATATCCATGAAGATCAGCCACGCTTCGTCATGCTGCGGTCCCTTGTTCGTCATCGCATAGCCCCCCTGCTGGGCCAGCGATTCCTTCGACATGTACTGCGAGTATTCGAGACCTTTGTTCTCCATGGCGATATCCTGGAGGAAGTTCGGATCTCCCCATCCCTGCTCCGCAAAGTACCGCTTCAACCGCCGGACGCCCATCCCCGCCACCTTGCCGAATCCTTCCCCCTTAGCGACGAGATGGAGCAACTCCATAGCTGAATCGGCATTGCCAAAGTTCAGCTTGATCCCTCCGGTGCGCTCAAGATTCAGAACTCCGCTCTCGAAGCACTCCATGAGGAATGCCAGCGTCGTCCCCCAGCTGATCGTGCAGATGCCGTACGTGTCGCAGTAGAAGTTCACTTCGATGACATAATCGGGGTTGAAAATGCCGGCGTTCGACCCGATGCCTGCGGCCGTTTCGTATTCGGGTCCATCAACGATCACGCTCTCCCCTTTGTACGGACCCGAACGGAGAATATAGTTGTTGACGCCTTTCGCGCAGCTCATGTTGCATCCGAGCCAGCATCCATCGAACGAGCCCTGTTCGAATCGCGCTTTCCATATCTCCGAATCGATGTATCCTACAACATCCTTGTGGCTGCCAAACCGGAAATTGTTCACCGGGAGAAGGTCGTAGTCATTCATCACTTCGACCAGGTGTGCGGTTCCCTTCGTCCGCATCTCGCACTGCTGATCATCAAGTTCCCGAATCTCCTTGTTGAAACGCTGACCGCGTTCGATGATCGCCTTCATATCGGTGACATCGTTCATATCGTTGTCGATCTTCGACACGAGCGCAACGAGTGCCTTGATGCGCTTATTCCGGAAGACGGTGCCGATGCCGCCGCGACCTGCCTGTTTCAGGCGCACCCGTTTCTTCCTCTTATCATAGAAGCTGAAGTTCAACATGCCGAGGAGCGAGGTCTCAGCCGCCACACCCGACGACACGACGGCGATCTTCATCTTGTCCTGTTCGTTTGGACAATACATTTCGGTCAGTGCTTCCGCGAGCGCATGACTGTTGACCGGCTCGGCGGGGGCTTCCTCGATGCGGATGCTTCCTCCGGCACGATTATCGAGGATGATGATCACATCTTTCTCCGCCTTCCCCTGCAACTCGATCGCATCGAATCCGCACAGTTTAAGGAACGGACCGAACCATCCGCCAACGTTGCTGTCCATGACCGAATCGGTCTGGGGGGAGATCGTCACGACGAGCGATTTGCCGGTGCCGGAATACTGCGTGATACCGCAGACAGGGCCGCCCGAAATGATGATCTCATTCTCGGGGTCGTCCCACTTCGTCGAGGGCGTTGTCGCTTCCCACAAGTATTTCAATCCATACCCTTTGCCGCCAATGAACTTCTCTTTCATGAGCGGAGGAACGTCTTTGATCTTGATCGTGTGATCGGACACGTTGATGTAGAGGCTCTTGTCCGAGTATCCCCTCACCATTGGTGCGACCTCGTAGGTAAATTCCTTAACCAGCTTCCGCGCTTTCAAGTATTCAGAAACATTCATACTGCTCTCCTTTTGCCCATTCATGCATGATCTGGACCAATCTTCATGGAAATATAAGAAGGAAAGGAGTGAGACCCAATGTCCCGAGCCGGAATCTTGAGGGAGAACCAAATAATTGTTACACTCTGTGTAACAGTAACAGGAATTTCATGTCTGCATCCAACAAGCTTTCAACGGCGGTGAAGGCGCTCTGCTATCTGGCGACGGTATTTCCTGAAGTGAGGTCGAGTTCGGAGATCGCCGAGGCGATCGGTGTCAATGCATCAAAGCTCCGGCAGATTCTCTCCCAGCTTATAAAGAGTGAAATTGTCGGCAGTACGAAGGGGGCCTCGGGCGGTTTCTTCGTCGCTCAGGATTTTACCTCGCTCAGCCTTTTCGAGATCTACGCAGCCCTGGAGGAGCGAAAGGTCATGGAATTCGATGTTGCCGATGCAAAACATGCCTCGGATAAATCGACGCAGCACTACAATACCTATTTTAACAATTTCTTTGGGGACATCCAGAAACAGATCGAAGAGCGGATGCAGGCTGTAAAGCTCGAACAGATCAAAGAGGCGACAGATCATGCAAAGAAATAGGTCCATCCTTGCCATTCTCCTGTTCCTCTCCCTTGGCGTATGCTCCTCACGGAGCTTCTCTCAGGAATCAAAGCAGCTCATCGTCTTTCATGCTGGAAGTCTTACCGTTCCCTTCGACCGCATTCTGAACGGATTCAAGAAAGAGAATCCCGGGATCGACGTTGTTCGGGAGATCGCAGGGAGCAGAGAGTGTGCACGAAAGATCTCGGAACTCGGCAAGCCGTGCGACGTCTTCGCTTCAGCCGATTACGAAGTGATCGAAAGCCTCCTGATCCCCGACCATGCGACATGGAATCTCCGTTTCGCAACGAACGAGATGGCCGTTGTGTACACAGACCGATCACGACAGTCGAACGAACTCAACCTGAAGGACTGGTACACCATCCTGCTCGACAAGAACGTCGCCATCGGGAGAGCGGACCCGAATTCCGATCCCTGCGGGTATCGCACCGTACTGACGATGAGACTTGCAGAGATCTATTACCGGCAGCCCGGGCTGGCCGATCGGATGCTGAACAAGAACAAGGAGCATATCCGTCCGAAGGAGGTCGATCTTCTCGCGCTTCTTGAGGCGGGAGAGCTCGACTATATCTTCCTGTATCGCTCGGTCGCTGAACAGCACCAGCTGAAGTACCTCATCCTCCCCGACGAGATCAATCTGAAAAAGGGAGAGCTCGAATCGTACTACCAGCAGGTTTCGGTTGAACTGAGCGGGAAGGCCCCAGGCGAAACGATCAAGCAGGTGGGTGGCGCAATGGTCTACGGTGTGACCATCCCGAAGAATTCTCCGAATCCTGCTCTGGCTTCAACGTTCATTCACTACCTGATGGACAAGAACAAGGGACTGCGCCTGATGGAAGAGATGGGACAGCCCTCCGCAGTTCCGTCAGAATGCGCGCAGTACTCCCAGTTGCCTGACGAATTCCGCGTCTATGCTCTGCCGAAAGACCGTTAGCAGCATCATGCCCGACATCACACAACGATACTCACCGCTTCATCTCGTCTTCGCCTTCCTCGGCGGAATCGTTCTTCTCTTCATCGTCGCACCGATCGCAGGGATGTATCTCCACACATCCTTCGGTTCTGCCATGGAGGCGCTCGGCAGCGAGGATGTTCGCGACAGTATCTGGCTCAGTCTGTGGGTGTCTATGGCGGGAACGGTGCTCTTCTCCTTTCTTGCCATCCCCCTGGCATACCTTCTCGCGCGAAAGACATTCCCGTTCAAGAACCTGGTGAATGCTCTCATCGACATTCCCCTTGTCATTCCTCATTCGGCGGCCGGTATTGCAGTGCTCGGGATCCTCACCCGGGATTCCCTCCTTGGAAAGACGGGAGAATTCCTCGGCATTCGGTTCGTCGGGCATCCTGCAGGGATCATGATGGCGATGGCGTTCGTCAGCATCCCCTTTCTCATCAATGCGGCACGTGATGGGTTTGCGGCAGTTCCTGTCCGGCTGGAACAGGTCGGACTGACGTTGGGTGCTTCCCCATGGCGGGTGTTTCGCACCATCTCCCTTCCCCTGGCCTGGCGTCCGATCCTCACGGGATTCATCCTGATGTGGGCACGGGGAATGAGTGAATTCGGTGCGGTTGTCATCATTGCGTACAACCCGCAGACAGCCCCCGTTCTGATCTTCGAACGGTTCACGTCGTACGGCCTGAAATATGCTGTACCAGCGGCGACGCTCTTCGTTTCCGTCTGCCTCTTGATCTTCATCCTTCTCCGCATCGTCCGAAGGAAAGGATAGGATGCTCACCGTCTCCAACCTCTCCCTTCGGCTCGGAACCTTCGAGCTCAAGAACATCTCCTTCACCGTCGAGAAGGGAGCGTACTTCGTCCTGCTCGGCCTCTCCGGCGTCGGCAAGACGATTCTGCTTGAGACGATCGCCGGACTGCATCAGCCCCTTTCAGGAACGATTACGCTTCGCGGAAAAGACATCGCGGACACGCCGATTCCCGAACGAAACATCAGCATCGTCTATCAGGATGCCGATCTCTTTCCGCATCTGACGGTGTATGAAAACATCGCGTACCCGCTGCGGAGCAGGAAGAAGAAGCCCGTCGACGACATCGTGCGCGCTGCATCCCGACGCACAGGCATCGAGACGCATCTTGATCGGAGCCCGGATACCCTCTCCGGGGGAGAATACCAGCGGACAGCTCTCGCACGGAGTCTCGCAAGCGAATCGGACATCTTCCTCCTCGATGAGCCGCTTTCATCCATCGATGCACCGTCGAAGAGCGGCCTCCGCGCTCTCTTGCGGCAGCTCCATCGGAGCGGCATCACCATCCTCCACGTGACCCATGACTACGAGGAGGCTCTTTCTCTCGCAACGATGATCGGGATCATGGAGGATGGCGGCCTGACGCATTGCGCTCCGCCGGCGGAAATATTTCAACATCCCAAATCAAAATTCGTTGCCCAGTTCACAGGCGTGAAGAATTATTTTCGGGGAGTATTGAAGTCACGGCCCGGAAGCGATCTCAAGGAATTTTCCACCGGGAGAACTGTCTTCTCGACGCTGACCGATGAACGTGACGGTGAAGCCTTCCTCACCATCGGACCGGAAGAGATCACGCTCTCGAATGACCATGAACGCTCCAGCAGTCGAAATCATTTTCAGGGAACGATCACGGACATCGCTCCCGGCAGAGTGGGTCTTGAAGTCACAATCGATATCGGTGAAGAGATCGTCGCAGCCATTTCCACAGAAGCGAGACAAGCACTCCGGCTTGACATCGGTACGAGTGTCTGGGTCAGCTTCAAAGCGTCGGCATGCAAACTCCATTCATGAGAGATGCCAGTGATCACCCACGAAGAAGCGCTTGACCTCATCCGAGGGCATGGAAAGATCCTCGGAAGCGAACAGGTCGACATCAAGGAGAGTCTCAACAGAGTCTTGCGGCAGGATGTTGTCTCGGACATCGACATGCCGCCGTACAACAAGTCCGCCATGGACGGCTATGCCTGCCGGCGAGCAGACCTGAAGAACGAGTTGGAGGTAGGAGAGGTCCTCCCCGCCGGGACCATTCCTCAAAAGGTCATCGGTGAAAATCAGTGCTCGAAGATCATGACCGGATCGATGATACCCGAAGGCGCCGACTGCGTCATTATCGTCGAACGCGTGAAAGAAGTCTCACCCGGGAAGATTCGGTTCCTCGACGACAGCACACCAGCCAATATTTGCCTGCAAGGTGAAGACGTACGCGCCGGTCAACAATTGCTCACGGCCGGGACAAGAATCACGCCGAAGGAAATCGCCTCGCTGGCATCGGTCGGATGTGTGCGGCCCATCGTGAGCAAGAAGCCGATCGTCGGTATCATCGCCACGGGGGACGAGATCATCGAGCCGTACGGGTTCCCGAAGTCGGCACAGATCCGGAATTCGAACTCTTACCAACTTCTTGCTCAGGTTCAACAGTTTGGCTGTCAGGCAAAGTATTATGGCATCGTTCCGGATACGGATGAAGCCATCGGGTCCATCATCGCCGCCGCAAAGACCGAATGCGATTTGATCCTGTTCACGGGCGGAGTCTCGATGGGAGACTACGATCTCGTCCCCGCATTGCTGCAGAAAGGGGGCTTCACCCTGATCTTTGAGAAGATCGCGATTCAACCGGGGAGGCCAACCGTCTTCGGAATTTCCGATACGACGATCGTGCTTGGACTGCCGGGGAATCCGGTCTCGTCCTACATCGTCTTCGAATATTATGCAAAGGAGCTCCTCGCCGGCATGATGGGTTTGCGGAATCATGCGAGCACGGTGAGTTGCCGCCTTGCTCATCCCTACAAACGGAAGAACGGAAACCGCCTTGCACGTGTACCGGTGAAATTCACGGCGGACGGCAAGGTCGCCGTCGTCGAGTATCACGGTTCCGCGCATATCACGGCTCTTCTTGCCGCAGATGGAGTCATATCCATACCGATCGACGTACTGGCAATACAGGAGGGCGCGCTTGTTGATGTTCGACCGATTTGATCGTCCGATCACATATCTCCGCATCAGCATCACGGACCGCTGTAATCTCCGCTGCGTGTATTGCATGCCGGAGGAAGGAATTCCCCTTTCCCGACACGCGGACGTCATCTCGTTCGAAGAGATCACAGAATTCACCCGGTGTGCAGTCGAGATGGGCATTACGAAAGTGCGGATCACGGGGGGTGAGCCTCTCGTGCGAAAAGGGGCCGTCCGGCTCGTCCGGATGCTCTCCGCGATCCCCGGCATTCTCGATCTCTCCATGACGACCAATGCCCTCTTGCTCCACCGTTTTGCCGACGAACTCAAGCAAGCGGGACTCCAGCGCGTGAATATCAGTCTCGATACGATCGACCCGGACAAGTATCGCGCGATCACGCGCGGAGGTGACATTCAATTGGTCATGCAGGGGATCAAGGCGGCACAGGCCGTCGGACTCTCCCCCATCAAGATAAACTGTGTCATCAAGGAGAGTCTGGACGAACCGGATGCGCAGGCAGTGCGGCGGTATTGTGAGGAGCAAGGGCTCGTAGCGCGGTTCATCCACGAGATGGATATCGAAAAGGGTTCGTACGGAGTTGTCCATGGCGGCACGGGGGGCGACTGCGCTCAATGCAACCGGCTCCGCCTGACGAGCAATGGAGACCTCAAACCGTGTCTCTTCAATGATCTTGCATTCAACATCAGGACCATGGAGTACCCAGAAGCACTGCGTCGAGCCGTCGAGCAAAAGCCCGAATGCGGAAGCAAGAGCAGTACGCACAAGTTCTACAACGTCGGAGGTTAGGATGAAGCAGCTGACGCATGTCGATCCCAAGGGCCGGGCAATGATGGTCGATGTCGGCGGAAAGGAGATGGAATACCGCGTCGCAACCGCCGGGGGATTCATTCATCTGCAAAAGGAAACTCTGCAGCTCATCAAGAAGAACAAAATGAAGAAAGGAGATGTGCTCACGGTAGCCGAGATCGCGGGCATTCAAGCTGCGAAGAAGACGCCCGAGCTCATCCCTCTCTGTCATCCACTGGCGCTCACGAAGATCGACGTGAAGGCACAACTCGAGAAGAAGGGTGTGCGGATCACGAGCACAGCAAAATGTCTTGGGCAAACAGGAGTTGAGATGGAGGCAATGACCGCCGTCTCCGTTGCTTTGTTGACCATCTATGACATGTGTAAGGCAGTCGATAAGAAGATGGTCATTGAGGACATCTATCTCATCGAAAAACGAAAATCGAATACACAATTCCAGGTGTAGCAGTACCGATTCCAACAATGATGCCACACACGGCTCGACTGTACTCAGCGCGTCATTCTGAGCTTGTCGAAGAGTGACGCGCCACGGATCAAAACATAATTGTAGAAGCAGGATCGCCCCTCGTCACGGTTCGACCCTTCGACAAGCTCAGGGCTCACCGTGACAGCATTGTTGATGGCGCGCATTCACATCAGAAGGCATTAGCTCGAAACAACTCAAGCCCACGACCTCCATCGAGGGCCGACAGAAGGAAGAAGAATGAGCATCCACTCAGAGGAACACATCCCGTCCATCATCTCTCTCAATATATCCGAGCAGAAGGGGACGACGAAGACTCCGCATGATCGCATCGAGGTGAACGATCTTGGCGTTGTTGGAGACGCCCATGCCGGAGCATGGCACCGTCAGGTGAGCTTGCTCGGGAAGGAAGACATCGACCGGTTTTCTGCCGAGGAGGCGTCGGGCAAGATCTTCGCTCCGGGCGAATTTGCAGAGAACATCACGACGGTCGGGATCGATCTCACGAAGGTTGCGGTGCTTGACCGGTTCAAGGCAGGAGCTGTTGAACTCGAGGTCACGCAAATCGGGAAGAAATGCCACGGCAACGGCTGTGCGATCTTCGTGGAAGTCGGGAAATGCGTCATGCCGCAGGCAGGCATTTTCACGCGGGTCATTCGTGGCGGCACCGTGCGAACGGGAGACGCGATCGAGTTTCTGCCGCGCCCGCTCCGAATCAGGATCATGACGCTGAGCGATCGGGCGAGCAGCGGCATCTACAAAGATGAAAGCGGACCGGCCCTGCAGACGGCACTGGAAGCGCACTTTGCCGGAAAACGCTGGCATCCGACGTATACTGCTGTGCTGCTGCCGGATGACAAGGAGCGCCTCCAGCGTGAGCTCCAACGAGCGGTTGATGAACAGGTCGATGTCGTCTTCACAACCGGCGGAACAGGGATCGGTCCGCGCGACTGGACGCCGGACGTTGTCGCCGCTTTCTCCGACAGACAGATCCCCGGGATCATGGAGCACATCCGACAGAAATACGGAGACGCTCTCCCCTCCGCGTTGCTCAGCCGATCGATCGCCGCAACGAAGGATCGAACACTGATCTATACACTCCCCGGCAGCGTGAAGGCCGTACAGGAATACACAAAAGAAATTGCGAAAACGCTTGAACATGCGATCCTGATGCTCCATGGCATCGGGCATTAGTATTGGATCATAATTCCGAAATTGAGTAAATCGTATGCGCATATACCTATTGATCGCTATTCTCATCTTCCCAGAGTTGCTCCGAGCACAGCAAGATTCAGCCGAGGCGACGAACAGCTTCTTCGACGATTCGTCGGTACGGGAGTACACACTCGGCAACGTCTTCGTCGGCGGAGAAGTCGCTCAACCCGGTTACGTCGACCTTGCTTCCCTTCCCCTAAGCACCGTCGTCGTCAAGGAACTTGCGAGCGAGAATGGCGAGGCGCGATTCAAGGGCGCGTTCCAGTATGTCGGTTACTCCCTCTTCGACATCCTCACCAACTTCACGGCAACAAAGGCGAACGAAAAGGACTTCCGGCCAAAAGTCGACATGTATGTCGTCGTCGAGAATGAGAAGAGAGAAAGAGGGGTGTTCAGCTGGGGTGAGATCTATTATAGCCGCGACTATCACAAGATCCTTCTCGCCAAACAGGTCCGGGCAATCAACCCATCCAAGACGAAGACCAAATGGCAAGCGCCCGCTGAACCGCGCTTGATCTGTGCGAATGATCAGTACAACACCCGCTTCATTTCGAATCCCACACGAATCACGGTACGATCGGCGCCGGGCGTGTTTTCGACAGAGAAGCCCAAAGTGATGTTTTCACCGGAGATCAGAATGCAGTTTGACGGAAAACCGGTCACCGTGACCGACATCCAAGGGATGGCAGAAAAGCGGAGCTATGCCCATGTTGGATACGGGCACGGAATGGGCTTCAAAGGTGTTAAGAACGTGGATGGGTTCGTGCTGAAAGACGTCCTGGTCAAGACGATGAGTCTTCATGCGGGTGCTTCCGGAACCATTCTTGCGATCGTCTCTGCAAAGGACGGATATCGCTGCGCCTTCAGTCTGAGTGAGATCATCAACAGGAATGACAACGCGGATTTCTTGCTTCAGGAGCGTGCGGATTCACCGACAGATGGACGGTACACGCTCTTTGCTACACCCGACTTCTTTGTCGACCGGAACGTTCGTGCCGTCGAGCAGATCGAATTCATTCAGATCAAATGAGTTGCATCCTTCATCGTTCACCTTCGAGGTTCTCTTATGAACAACGCGATCTTCAATTTCTCTCTTCCGCAAAATGAACCCATCCTCGGATATCTGCCCGGATCCGCTGAGCGGAAAGCGCTCGAAGAGGAGATCCAGCGTCAATCTTCCACCGTCGTCGACATTCCTGCCATCATCAATGGAAAGGAGGTCCGCACAGGCCGGATTCAGAAGGTCGTGATGCCCTGCGATCATCGACATGTGCTTGCCACGTTCCACGAGGCGGGCGCAGAAGAAGCCGCGCTTGCGATCGAAGCGTCAAAGAACGCGAAGAACGAGTGGATGAGGCTCTCCTGGGTCGAACGCGCAGCGATCACGCAGAAAGCGGCCGAGCTCATCTCCACCAAGTACCGCTCCGCCCTGAATGCCGCAACGATCCTAGGCCAGGGGAAGAACGTCTACCAATCGGAGATCGATGCCGCGTGCGAGACGATCGACTTTCTCCGCTACAACGCCTACTTCATTTCAAAGGTCTACAGCGAGCAGCCCCTCTCGACGACCGAACAAATGAACCGGTTGGAGTACCGGCCATTGGAGGGATTCATCTTCACGATCTCTCCCTTCAACTTCACCGCCATCGGGTCGAACCTGAACATGTCTCCCGTCCTGATGGGCAACACCACGATCTGGAAGCCATCCTCGACGTCGCTCCTTTCCAATTATCTCCTGATGAAGATCTTCGCAGAAGCCGGCCTGCCGGACGGTGTGATCAATTTCCTCCCGAGTCCCGGCCCATCGGTGGGAGAACCGGTGATGAATTCACCCGATCTGGCCGGCGTTCACTTTACCGGATCGAACCGAACCTTCAATTGGATCTGGCGGAAAGCAACGGAGAATCTGGAGAAGTACCGGACGTACCCGAAGCTCGTCGGTGAGACCGGGGGAAAGGACTTTATCTTCCTCCACCCGTCCGCCGATGTCGACCAGGCGGTCACGGCGCTCGTGCGCGGAGCATTCGAGTATCAGGGACAGAAGTGCTCGGCATGTTCGCGGGCGTACATCCCTGAATCGCTCTGGCCGGAGGTGAAAGAGAAACTCATCGCCATGCTCGCACGCGTGAAGATGGGAGATGTGCGAGATTTCGACAATTTCCTGAACGCTGTGATCGACGAACGGGCATTCGACAGAATCATGGGATACATCGCGAAGGCAAAACAAAGCACGGTCGCCACCATCATCGCCGGGGGAACCGGGTTGAAGGCGGTGGGATACTTCATCGAACCGACGGTGATCCAGGTATCCGATCCGCATTTCATCACGATGGAAGAAGAGATCTTCGGTCCCGTCCTTTCGGTATTCGTGTACAAAGATCAGAAGTTTGAGGAGACGCTCACATTGTGCAATGAAACATCACCATACGCATTGACGGGGGCGATCTTTGCGCGCGAACGGTATGCGTTGGTACAAGCGTGCCAGGCACTCCGGTATGCGGCGGGCAATTTCTACTACAACGATAAGTGCACCGGTGCGATGGTTGGATTGCAGCCATTCGGCGGTGCGCGAGCGTCCGGAACGAACGACAAAGCCGGCGGTGTCTTGAACTTGTTGCGCTGGACGTCGGCCCGCACGGTAAAGGAGAACTACAACGCTCCGACCGATTTCCCCTATCCGTATATGAAGAAGATTTGAGGTTGCGGGACGACGGGAACGGGAGCTGTAGTCAATCCCCCGGATTGGATCCTGACGCGTTTCGGGTCAATGGGCTCTTTGGGGAGAATGGAAGCCACAGCAGCCAAAATAGAAGCAGGCCGACAAGTTCGCCTGCCAGGATGTAGAGCGGCCACGGTCCGAGGAGATCGAGGAGCGACCCGGACGAAGGTTTTTCGCGGAGATAGAAGTAGTTGGTTTGGAAGATGAAGTTGAAGGTCCCGATCAAGACCGCGTAGACATTTGCCCAAGCAAGCGCGCGCCACAGGGAGCCTGGTTGCGGGCGGAGCGTGCCGCTCCAGAGCAGAAAGAGAACGCCGACGATCACGGAGCCGTGGGAGAAGAAGAATTTGAAGACGACATACTGCGGATAGACGCCGGAGACATCGGGAGTCAGGACGGCCATGCCGGTCCCGACGAGCGCCCAGTAGTAGACGAGGTCGAATGTGCGCTGACGTATCGTGAGGAGCACGAAAACCGTCAGCCAGAGCGACACGTCGCACAAATCGAACGGAAGGCCGAAGGGAGGATGGACCCAGTCGTGCGCGATGGCGTAGGCGTAATAGAGGAGTTCATTCCCGGCGATCGCAGCGGCGAGAGCGAATCGGAGCGGCCGGATGTGCGAAGGGTGAAAGCGAGCCCAGCGCGCGAGTATCGCAGCGGCGGCGGGGATGGGGGCGATGATGAAGAAGTGGGAGATGGTGAAGGGCTCGAAGCGCATGGGCTGAGAGCGGGGATTGGGTCAACCCGGGAAGGCTTCCCGGGTTGACCTAAAGATTCGCCACATTACAAAGCCAGCCTGCAGACATGCTCAGGGACTTGCTCTGGGCACTGCTCTGGGCCGAGTCTTCACATTTGGCTACGAGAACTGCTGCAGCCCCTGTTCGATCGCCAGGCCGATAAAGGCGAACATAAAAATGAACATCAGCACCGTCAGTCCGATGGCGATCAGGATCAGCACTTTCTGAATGAAGAAGAACTTCGCCTGTCGCTCCAACGCATTCCGCAACACCGCGGCGCTGGGCTGCTGCCCGTACGATGCGAACGAATCCCCTGCCTCTTTGAGACGGAGACCCGAAATGAGCACCGGGATCCCGAATACCGCCCCGATGATCGACAGACAATACAATGCCCCGCCGATGATGTACACCCATCCCAGAAACTTCATATCGCGGGACAGCTTGCGGAGCAACTCCTGCGTCGGGTACGGGAGTCCCGATGTTGTCTGCGCTACGGGTGCTTCTGTCATAACATCCTCCGTTGGTGTTAGTCGTTCATCCACTCCGGAATCTGTCCCGGCGTCCATGGCGCGCCGAGGGCGTTCATCTCCACTTCCTCATCAGTTACGAATCGCCGCAATGACCGCATCATGCACGCGCGGGCGTACGTCGGCGATCTTCATGTTCTCCCGCGTCGGATGAACGCGGTTCGTCAGGAGCACGATGATGAGACGCTTCTCGGGGTCAACCACGACCGACGTGCCGGTGAATCCCGTATGCATGAATGTCGACGATGACGTCAACCGGCCAGTGAACGATCGACCCGGCGCCCGCGTGTCCCAGCCGATGCCGCGGCTGCTTCGTTCCGACTGCCGCGTGATGAATTGCCGTATCGTCGCGTCGTTGAGATAGCTCCTTCCACCATAAGTCCCGCCGTTGAGTTCCATCTGAAGGATGATCGCAAGATCGGACGCGGTCGAGAACAACCCCGCGTGTCCCGAAACGCCTCCGAGCACGGCGCAATTCTCGTCATGCACGCGTCCCTGAACGGCTACGCCGGTCCGCTGCCAAGAAACGTCGACCTCCGTTGGCGCAATACGGGACCAGCGTGACTTCGGAGGATTGTACATCGTGTTCGTCATGCCGAGCGGCTTGTAGAAGACCGAATCAACGAAACGGTCCAGCGTCGTGCCGCTCACCTTCTCGATGACCTTCCCCACCGTGATCAAGCCAAGATCGCTGTAGATCGTCGAGTCTCCCGTGCGATAGGCCAGCCGGCTCGCCATGATCGAATCGACGACGCACTGGGGCATTGTGCAGAACTCGTAGAACTTCCTCCATCCCGGCAAGCCGGAGTTGTGGAGCATCAGATTGTAGATCGTGATGTGGGATTTTCCGTTCTGACCGAACGCAGGAAGATGCTTCACCACGGGATCGGAGAGAGAGAGTTTCCCTTCATCCACCAGTCGCATGACCGCACTGGTCGTCGCAATGACCTTCGTGACCGACGCGAGATCGAACATCGTCCGCGTCTCTACCCGCTTGCCGTATGGTGAATAATCGAACGCGCCGTACGCTGCGTTGTGCGCAATGACTCCGTTGCGTGCGACCAACAACTGCGCACCGGGGAAGGCCGAGTCTTTCACTGCGGCATTCATGATCGCTTCCACCGACGCGAACGATGCTGCGTCGAATCCCCCGTCTTCGAGCGTGCCGACACGAAGACGCGTCGCGGGGTACGTGATCCCCTCTCCAAAGCGATACTGGCCGGGGATCGTGATGGGGAGTTTCCCGCGTGCGGGCGATTCGGCGAACAGGACCTCCGCCGTCGCTTGCCGCATCACCTCGCTGTTCGAATACGCGCACACATAGGTCTCGAATCGGGGGAAGTTCATCGCGACGTACGGATTGCCGAATGAGATGGCAACCATCGGTTTCTTCAGCCGGGCGATCTTGTCGATTGCATCGCAATGTTCGCGCCGGACGAATCCCGTCATTTCTCCCGAGCGGGTGTAGAAGTGCATTTGGATGATGATGAGGTCGGCACGTTGCGCCCGGGCGACGACCGTGTCGCAATCGCAAGCGCTGCTTCCGCCGTCGATGCGGGCATAGTCGATCTTCCCAAACCGGTCGCGGAGCAGTTCATGGAAATCGCGCCCCGGTTCCGGATCATCGCGTTCGCATAGAACGAGGTCCAGCACCCGCATGTTTGTCTGAGGATCCAGCGGAAGAACATTCTTCCCGTTTCCAAGCACCGTCACGGCATCGCGTGCGATCTGGCGCGCAAGCTCTTGGTGCTCCCGGCATCCGACGACGTCGGCAACCCGGTCGACGTCGATCAGGCGTTTGCGATGAAGTCCCAACCGCTCCTTTTCCTTCAGGATCCGCATCACAGACTCGTCGATCTGCGATTCAGCGATCTCGCCCCTCCGAACAGCCGCGATGACGGCATCGATGGCAATGTCTGGATCCACCGGCATGAGGACGAGGTCGATTCCGGCTTTGACGGCAAGCACCGCCGCCTCACCCGGTTCATAGTTCGCCGTAATTCCGCGCATCTGGAGCGCATCTGAAACGACGAGACCGTTGAACTTCAATTCATTGCGCAGGAGTTCCGTCGTGATCTTCGGCGAGACGGTGGCGGGAATCGAACTGACGGAATCGATCGCCGGCACCGCAAGGTGACCGATCATCACAGACCCGACGCCTTGCGCAAGGATCCGTTTGTACGGCGCAAGTTCGAACGTGTCCAGCCGCAACCGATCGAAGTTCAGCACGCTCAGCCCCAGATGCGAATCGACATCTGTATCTCCATGGCCTGGAAAATGCTTCACCGTTGCGATCATGCCGCCGTCCGCCGTGCCACGCGCGAAGGCGGCTCCCATATCGGTCACCAGCGCGGGATCATCCCCGTAGGCGCGTGTGTTGATGACCGGGTTGCGGGGATTGTTGTTGACGTCGATCGTCGGCGCGTAATTCTGGTGCACGCCCAGCGCACGTCCTTCCCGCGCGGTCGCTCGTCCGACCGCATACGCATGGTCCGGATTGCGCGTTGCGCCGATCGCCATCGCATTCGGGAATGTCGACGTGTTCCGCACGCGCATCGCGACGCCGTACTCGAAGTCTCCGGCGATGAGGAGTGGGATCTGCGCGAGCCCCTGCAGGCGATTCACCTGAACGGCATATTCATAGACATCCCCGAGCGAGAACACAAATCCGCCGATCTTGCGCTTTGCCGTGAGGCGTTCGAGTTCCTGCCAATCCCTCGAGTCGCGCGCCATGTAGTTGCCCGGCGTCCAGACGACGAACATCTGCGACACTTTTTCTTCCAGCGACATCCGAGTGAAGGCCGTCGTCGCCCACACCTCGGTCTGCGCCGGTAGCTCATTCGCCGCAGGGGGTGTGGGATTGAGGCAGGAAAGGAAGAAGCAGGGAACGGAAAGCAGAATCCACAGTGAACGTCTCACGATCACTCCATGATGTCGAGAACTGTTATGACTTCTTCTTCGCGAACTCCGGATCGACCTTCACCAGCGCAACGACGGCGAATCCGGGAAGGGTTGAGAGCATGACCCACAGGAAAAAGTGCGCGTAGCCGATCTGCTCCTGGAGCCATCCGCTGAGCATGCCGGGGAGCATCATACCGAGCGCCATGAATCCTGTGCAGATGGCGTAGTGTGCGGTCTTATGCTCTCCTTCCGAGATCATGATCATGTACATCATATAGGCGGTAAATCCGAAGCCATAGCCGAACTGTTCGAGCGCGACGGCAGCATTGATGAGGAGGAAGTTCTCGGGCTGCACCTGGGAGAGATAGACGAACGCAAGGTCCGGCGAATGCATGATGATCGCCATCGGCCAAAGCCACCACCGGAGCCCTTTGAGGGAGATCAGATAGCCGCCAAGCAATCCGCCGGCTGTGAGTGCGATGATGCCGACCGTTCCGTAAACGATCCCGACTTCGCTCGTCGTCAGGCCCAGGCCGCCTGCTTCGCGCGGATCAAGAAGAAACGGCGAAACGAGTTTGACGAGCTGTGCTTCGGCGAATCGATAGAAGAGGAGGAAGAAGAGAATGACGACGATCTCCTTCTTCGCAAAGAACAGGCGGAATGTCCTTACGAACTCGCTCAGCACGGAACCAGACCCGGACGCGAGCGTCGGCTTGTCCGCGACGGGACGAGGAAGAATGAACTTGTGATAGACGAAGAACGCGAGGAACACGGCCGCGATGATCCAGAACGTCACCGACCACGCGGTCTTCAGTCCTTCCAGAGCGCCGCCGTAATGCTCTTCAAGCTGACCGGCGAGGACAACAAGGGCGCCCTGACCCGAGATCATCGCGATGCGATAGAATGTACTCCGTACGCCGACGAACGCCGCCTGCTGCGATTGTTCGAGACTCAGCATGTAGAATCCATCCGCCGCGATGTCGTGTGTGGATGAGGCGAATGCCATGAGCCAGAAGACGGCGATGGTGTACTGGAAGAACGCGGGAGCGGGAAGGGTCAGCGCGACGCAGGCGAGTGCAGCCCCGATGAAGAACTGCATCGAGACCACCCAGAACCGCTTCGTCTTGAACATGTCGACGAAGGGGCTCCACAGCGGCTTGATGACCCAGGGCAGATAGAGCCAGCTGGTGTACAGGGCGATGTCGGTGTTCGAAATTCCGAGCCGCTTGTACATCACCACGGACACGGACATCACCATGACGTAGGGAATGCCTTGCGCGAAGTAGAGGGTGGGGATCCAGGACCAGGGTGAACGGGATGCGGTAGCAGAGGACATGTCGTTCCTTCCATGAAGCAAGAGCGAATAGATCAAGGATGCATGATCCAAGCGAGCAGTGCGGGACTTGGATTCTTGGTCCTTGAGGCTTGTCTGGATCTTGGATCTTGCGATCTCGGATCTTTGTTCTTAATACACCTTCTGCAATTCTGCTCCGCGGAAGTAATGCTTGACGATCTCTTCCGCTTTGAATCCTTTGGAGGCCATCGCGGCTGCGCCGATCTGGCAGAGGCCGACGCCGTGTCCCCATCCAGCGCCGTGGAGCGTGAACGTGGTCGGAACGCCATTCCCGTCCCGCTCCGTCCGCACAACGAACGCGCCGCTGTAGAGATGCGACTTCGACAGCCAGCGACGGATCTCCAGTTCCTTGCCGACGATGATCGTTTTCTTCGTGCCCACGATCTTCAACCGGAAGATGCGTCCCGACGGACCGCGCTGGATCGGAATGAGATCCATCACCTTCCCGAAATCGAATCCGGACTTCGTGCGGAGCAATTCCGCGATCTGCTCCTGCGAATACGTTACCTTCCAACGATAGAAGTCGGTTGTCTCCTGGTCGAAGGATGGAAGGACTTGACGCAGGATGTTCCCCTCTGTCGTATTGCAGAACGACGCAGGGGACGAGAAGACCCACTTCTCCGCTTCTTCTTCCGTTTCGATGACGGGATGGTCGGTCATCGCGTCGGAAACCGAGCGCAAGTACGGGATCGGCGTCGGTTCCCAGGAGTTCTCGAACAACTCCGTCCGTCCGCCGCACGCCTTGTAGAAGCGGGCATCGCAGATCTCTCCTCTGTAGACCAGGAACACTCCGCGCGTGTCGAGGACCGCCTGTTCCGCAGCCGTGGAGATGATCTTCGTGATCCCCTGGTACCGCTGGCAATGGTCGTCCGCACAGACGTCGAATGCCGTGTGGTCTTCACGGTCATACCACCGGACGATCTCCTCATCCGTTTCGCGGCCACGCCGGGCCGGTCCGTCGGTGTTCTTGAAGGCCTTCTGCCGTTCCAGCATCGCCACAAGCCAGCTCCGCGACGTGATGGCATGCGCGCGGAGCAATTCCATCGGCGCCTCCGCGCTCATCTCGGATGAGATGACGCTCTTCAAATACAGCTCCACGCTGACATCGTTGATCGCGGTGATCGTTCCGTCCGCGTTGGCAACGAGGCGAAGACTCCCTTCAAAGGTCTGGTCTTCCTTCCGTTCCCAATGAAAGTGAATGCCGATCGTCACGTCGCGCAGAGTGAAGGTGGAGCCGCCCGCAGCGCGGAAGGATAGTTCGCAGCCGCGTGCCAGCCGCTGGCTGGAAGCGTCGGAGAGAATCAACTCGCGACCTTCCAAGCGTACGAGATGGTCTCCCTGGAGGATCGCCCCGTCCGGCCCTTGGAATGGACCGTTGAAACAAACGCGGGATTCAGATTCGTGTTCGTAGATGCCGACGGAGATGAGGGGTTCGGAATTGATCATGATGAGGAGAGGAAGCGGTCAACGATGCGAAGCGTTTCAGAGCGGTCGAGACTCACTTCTCGATAGATGGCCTCCAACGTGGGCGCATCGACCCGGTTGAAGTCCCGCTCATGCGGTGTCACCACCAATCCGCCGATATCGACGGCGGCGGGACTGATGAGGATCTGTTCGTCATCTTCACGGAAGTAGTGGCTGGGGCGATGCGAGCGCCGGAGGAAGAAGATCGTTCGGAATCCCTCGTCTCCGTGCGAACAAATGACATTCACCAGCGGCTCTCCTTCGGTCTTCAGTTCGATCCGCATCGCCACCATGAGCCGGCGGATCGCATCTTCCATGAGGGCAGCATCGTTCGAGCGCAGGACGACGATCTCGCGGCCGTACGCGGCCGGCACACCGACCCGCACGCCTTCCGTTGCGTACTGCTTCAATTCGAGATGGCCGAGGTCGATGTCGCGCTCCACGGGGATCCCGCGGAAAGGACTCGCCTGGAAATGCATATGGTCGGGAGCCGACGCACCGCATTGCGGTCCATTGTAGAACACGGTCAGCGAGCGGCTCAGATCCTGCGCGAGCCGAATCATCATGCCGACGTTGGGCTCGAGCAGTTGGGGAACATGTCGGATGTGGGGGATCGTGAAATGCTGGCGGAAGATCGGCGCGGGATTGCAGAGGATGATGTAGTCGTCCCCGTACGCGAGTCCCTGCTGGGCGTCCGGGAGATTGTCCACGCACAGGAAACATCGCCGCTTCTGGATCGTCTTCGGATCGACCTTGGCACCCGTGCTGACGATGCGTTTCGGATTCCACTGCAGGAACGCCCGGAATCCTGTGCAGTCGAGCTGCTTCACGGTCACCTGATCGAGCGACGCGACACCATCCGTCAGCATCTGCCACTGCTTCCGCTGGCTTTCGAGCAACGACGCCATTCGTTGAGCAAGCGGTCGGTCGTTCGGAACGTTGGCCAGGCGTCGTTTGGGAACCGCGTAGATGCCGCGGAGAGGAACCCAGCCGATGAAGTGTTCGACCGGGGTCGATCCCATTTGGAACGGCGAGGTCTCCTCAACCTCGAAACCCATCGCTCGGTACCATTGGACGGCCGATGTGTTCTTCACCATCACGCCAAGCCAGACCCGATCAAATCCCTGTTCGCCTGCAAGATCCGCCGCGCGGATCATCAGCCGTCGTCCAACGCCGGATCCCTGGTGCTTCGGATGGATGTAGAGCTGGTGGACGTAGAACCGATTCGCGTTGCGGTCGTGATACAGCTTTGCATAGCCGGCCATCGTGTCGTCGACCTCGGCGATGAGGCCGGTGACGTCCGGGTCTTGCTGTAATTCCTGAAGCTTCGATTCCGAATACTGTTGGTCGAGGTATCCGCGCAGATCCGATTCCGGAATGAACGAACCGTACGCGTCCAGCCAGGTGTCGAGCAACACCGTTCGAACCGCCGCGATATCCTGCGGCATCCAGGTTCGGACCGAAACGATCACGTGTTCTTTTCCCTGTTGAACTTCTGGCGTGCAAGGATCTCGATGGTGCGGATCTTATCCTTGTAGTGATCATGTCTGTTCGCAACTGGAAGCGAAAGGGCGGCGTCCGTGTTGCCTTCCCATCTGCGACAGAGATACACCGAATCGTAGAGCCGACCGATCTGATACTTGCGTGACATCCGAAGAACGGCCGCGTAATCCTCTCCGTAACTCGTGTTCGGGAATCCGAATTCGCGAAGGACCAGGGTGCGGAACGCGCGCGGGGCACCGAGGCCGTTGATGCGCAGGGCATTGTTGCGCCCGTTCTCCGGCGTCCACTCCTTGTGATCGATGAGTCCCGGGGGGATCTCGTGGAGATTCATGTCCACCAGCTTATACGACCCGATCACGGTCGCGTATTCGCCTTCACGGAACGTGTTCACGATTCGCTGGAGGGTGTCGGTGCCGCTATAGATGTCGTCGGAGTCGAGCTGCACGAGGAATCGCCCGCAATGGGGCGAGTGGAGGCCTTCATTCCAGCATCCTCCGATGCCGAGATCCTTCCGTGCGGGGATCAGATGCTTCACTTGCGGATTCTTCGCGGCGAGATCGGCCAAGATCTCGGTCGTCCGGTCGGTGGAATGGTTGTCAACGATAAGGCAATTGAACGGGAAATCGGTCTTCTGCTGAAGGATGCTCTGCACCGCGTCGGTGATCGTATGCTCCCGATTCCGGACAGGGATAAAGACGCTGGCTTCGACGGGATAAACGGTCCGATCGGCCGGGATGGGGTCGAACGTCGGGACGAGATACGCCCCGATGTTCTTCAGATGCTGGGTGGCGACCTGTTCCATCTCCCTCTGATACGCCGCATTCCGAGGATCGACATAGTCGAACAGTTTCTCGCCCGTCTTGCGGAGGTCCAGTTCCACCTTTGTATAGAGATACTCCTGCAGGTGGAAGATCTTATGATCGATCGAGACCTTCAGCCGGACGTCGTAGTATCCCGCGTGCGCGCAGGAAGGGACTGCGCCATACTTCTTGTGCGCGAAGTTCAACGCAGCCGTGGAATACAACATCCATGAACCGAAATCGAATCCGTCGCGAATGCTCCCGAACTGGTAGTCGTTCACCGGATGCTCAGACCGCTGTCCCCCCTTGATCTCCCAGTAGTCTGCGTACACCATGCCTGCACCCGTCTCTTCCGCGACGCTGAGCAACCGCGCCAGCGACCGCGCATCGAATTCGAGTTGCTCGGGCGTGTTGACAAAGAGAACAAAGTCATTCGTGTTCTTCTGGATCACCCCATTGATGGCGACATCCCCGCGTGGCGTGGGCGCAACGATCGCCTCCGCCTTCGCGATGTCCCCATTGAAGCTGCCATCGTGGATGACAATGATGGATTGAACAAGCGGTGAATCGACGAACGGTTGAATGGCGGGACGGAATTGAGGCTGGTCGGAATAGGGAAGCACGACGGTGATGGAACTCATGCGACGATCTCCAAGGCAGAAATGAATCCGGAGGATTGAAGGCGACTTAAGACTGCAGGCGCGCGGCAGCCATCAGTGCCGCTCCCACAACGGGAGAGGCTTCGGCCTGCCGCACGCGAATCAACGGATGGCGCCGACGGATCGTCGAGCGGACCTTCCGGGAGTAGATATTCTCATTGGTGAGGAGGCTGCCAACGAACGCGAGCGGACGGGTCACTCTTCGACGCGTTCCCTGGTTCATCCGGGCAAGGCAGGCTCCGATGACTTCGACAATGTCGTTGCAGGCGTTGTCGAGGATACGGCGTGCAACGGCATCTCCGGCATCGGCCGCCTTCAGGACGAGGGGCGCAACGGACGCGATATCGAATTGTTGCCGATAGAGGGCGTTGATAATGGCTTCCTGGGAACCAAGATCGAACGAAGTAGCGAACAGGCGGGCAAGCTTCGTCTTCTTCCCCCGTCCGTCCATCATCCGAGCCACCTCCCGAAATGCGCCAGCACCGATGGCGTATCCGCTCCCTTCGTCGCCGATCAACCGACCCCATCCGCCGGCTCGATGGACGGTTCCCTTCTCGTCCTTCCCGAACACGATGGAACCCGTCCCGGCGATCGTGATGATCCCCGGGTGTCCGCCGAATGCCCCCTCCAGCGCGATGCGGGCATCGCTCTCGACCGCGATGTCACGCAGGGAGAGTCCTCGTTCGCCAGCGAGCCGGTTCAATCCTTCGACCATGCGTTCCTGGTCGTGCGGTCTGCCGGCACCGGTGAGCCCTGCAACAACGGAACCGATTTCCTCCGGTTTGCATCCAATCGAGTGGCAGCATGTTGCCACGAGGTCGAGTATGGCCGATGCTGCCTTCTCAACGCCGATGACCTGGAAATTGGAGGGTCCCCCTTGAGCCTCGGCCATGATCGCACCGTTCGGCGTGCAGAGGACGGCCGTTGTCTTGGTCCCGCCTCCATCAAGGCCGATTATATAGAGTGGAGTACCCATAAGCGCGAAAATATTGCGGGAAATTCGTAGAAAAGCAAGAAACCAATTTATTCCTTATGTTTGTTCAATAGAATGGCAGTTCACATCAGTTTTTCTTTAGAAAGGATCTCTCATGCAGCGTGTTCTTGCATTCGTTGTTGTCCTCCTGCTCTTCGGATACACCGTCACTTCGGCCCAGTCCGCAAAGAAGGCCCCGACGTTTTCGCTGAAAGCAGCGGACGGAAGCGTCGTCGACCTCGCCAAGCTGAAGGGGAAGGTCGTGATGGTGAATTTCTGGGCGACCTGGTGCCCCCCCTGCCGGGCTGAAATCCCGGATTTCATGAAGGTCTATGATGAATACAAAAGCAAGGGACTCGAGATCATCGGTGTTTCCCTCGACCAAGACGGCTGGGATGATGTCCGCCCCTTCCTGAAGAAGAATCCGATCAACTATCCGATCGTCATCGGCGACGGGAAGCTTGCACAAGCCTACGGCGGAGTCGAAGCGATCCCAACGACTTTCTTCATCGACAAGGCGGGGAACATCGTGACCAAGCATATCGGCGGGATGCGGAAGACAGACCTCGAGCGATATTTGAAGAATCTCCTTTGATCTACTGAGAAGTTCACGTTCTTGATGAGAATCGATCACCGATGAAATCATTTCGTTCCATACTCCTGCTGTTCTTCGCGGCGTTGTCCCCTGCGCTGGCACAGCCTTCCTCTTCACGACAGGTCGGCGTCGAGACGTTTCTTTCGACTGACGCGATCACTGCGGGGAGTTCCGTACAGCTTGCGGTCGCGATCGGCATCAACGAGAGTTGGCACATCAACTCCCATCAGCCGACGTACGATTATCTGATCGCGACCAGCCTCGACCTCGTCACCCGCGAGGGGATCATCATCTCCGACATCCGGTATCCGAAAGGAACGCAGGCGAAGTTGGAATTCGCCGACCAGCCGTTGGATGTGTATGAGGGGACGGTGATCATCTTCGCAACACTGCGTGTTTCCGAACGCGTAAGTGCCGGTCGAGACACCTTGCGCGGCGAGTTGCAGGTGCAGGCCTGTGACAACCAAGTGTGCCTTGCCCCCTCGAGCATCGAGATCGCGATCCCGGTGGAGTTTGTTCCGGCGGGCCAAGCTGTTTCCGCCACCCATCAGGAGATCTTCGCCCAATACAAGGCTTCCGAGTTCGTCAGCGGAGCGGGGAAGAACGAACTCGCCGCAACCTTCGAAGAGGAAGGATCCTTCGTCTTCTTCCTTGCTATCTTTCTCGTAGGCCTTGCCCTCAATCTGACTCCTTGCGTGTATCCCATGCTGTCGGTGACGGTATCGTTGTTCGGCGGACAATCGGAGACACACGTCGGCCGCGTGTTCTTCAAGGCGGTCGTCTATGTCCTTGGGATCGCGACCATGTACAGCGTGCTCGGCGTAACCGCGGCATTGGGAGGCGGGTTGTTCGGGAGTTGGCTCCAGAGTCCATGGGTGCTGGGCGGCATCGCTGCGTTGCTGTTCGGTCTCGCGCTGAGTTCGTTCGGGCTTTATCAGATCCAAATGCCGTACTGGCTGACGAGCAAACTCGGCGGAACGGCTGGGACGGGATTCATTGCGTTGTATGTCTCCGGACTCGTTGTTGGCGTCTTCGCGGCTCCGTGCGTCGGACCGCCGGTGATCGCGCTGCTCACGTTCGTTGGCGCGAAGGGGGATGCCTGGTTCGGATTCTGGTCCTTCTTCACTCTCTCGCTCGGGCTGGGATTCCCGTATCTCATTCTCGGGACGTTCTCCGGTCTGCTCAAGAAGATCCCGCGATCGGGAACGTGGCTCGTATGGGTTGAGCATGTGTTCGGCGTCGTTCTGACCGGCGCGGCGCTGTTCTATCTGACACTCGCCATCGCGCCGAAACTTTCCGCGTATGTCATCCCGCTCGTGCTCATCATCGGCGGCGTTTTCCTCGGATTCATCGATCAATCGGGGCGTGACAAGAACGTTCTCCGGCGCGTACAGTATATTGTTGGAGCACTCGCCATCGCACTCGGCGTGTACTTTGCGAACGGATTGCGGGAGCCCGGAATCGAATGGGAGCCGTATGATGCGAAGAAGGTGACCGAAGCGCGGGAGAATGGTCAGCCCGTACTCCTCGATTTCTATGCGGACTGGTGCATCCCATGCCTGGAACTCGATCGCAACACGTGGACCGATCAGACCGTTGTGCAGAAGACCAAGGACCTGGTGCGGATGAAGGTCGATCTCACCCATTTCGACTCTCCCGACTCGGAATCGCTCCGGAAGCAGTACAACATCGGCGGCGTGCCGACGGTGATCTTCCTCAGGGCCGATGGGAGTGAGGCGGTTGATTCGCGCATCATCGGATACGTTCCTCCCAAGGAATTCCTCGAGACGCTGGAGCAGGCATTGGAGGGACGGTAGACCGGAGTTCGGGTTATTTGAACAGGAGGTTTGAGCCATGAGAATCACAGCATTGATCATTCTGGCGTTGCTGATGAGCGCGGGAGCGGCGGACGCGCAGAAGAAGGGGGAGCAGAAGAAGACGGATCAGAAGAAGTCGCAGACCGTCACAGGATATCTGGTTGACAGGATGTGCGCCCGCAGCATGGTGAAGCAGGGTCCGGAGAAAGCCATGGAGAAGGCGAAGCGCCATACACGCGAGTGCAACTTCCATGAGGATTGTGCGGCGAGTGGTTTCGGCGTGATGACCGGGGGAAAGCTTGTCCCCTTCGATGCCGATGGCGACAAGAAAGCGATGGCGTACCTCAAGAGCATCACAAAAGAACGGGAAATTGAAGTCGTCATTACCGGAGTAATGGAAGGAGACACATTGCGGGTGCAGAAGATCGCCGGGAAGTAAGAGATGAGACCGTGAGCCTGTGAGCCGATGAGCACAGAGCCGGGAGCCCAGAGCAAAGCCCAGAAGGAAGAACCGAGATCCAAGAGCACAAGATGCCAGGCAAGATCAAGTTCAAGAACCAAGGATCATTCCTGCATTAAGAGACAAACACAGATTGACACAGATGGATGTTTGAATTCTTATCCGTGTGCATCCGTCTTTCACAGTGGACATCTGTGTTCCGCTTCTAACGCAGCTATCGGTTCTTGGTAATTGGCCATTGGTTCTTGTTTGGCCTCATGGATCTTGCGATCTTGGAACTTCAGCCGAAGTGTCCGGCAGCTTAAGAAGCCGGGAGTCGTGCCAGATTCTCGCCCCAGTCATCCAAGGTCATTCCCGGGGAGATCCCCGGGGAAAACCCCGGGCTGGAACCGGGACCGAACCCGGGGGCGATTGGTCTTGATGGAATCAGGAGGTCACCATGAGAACCTTCCGTGTTGTTCCCCTATTCTTGGCTTTCGCTGCGTTCTCCTGCCGGGACGGAGCTGAGAGCGTTTCCCCAGCTCCCACGCCGCCGTCTCCCCCTGCAACGTCCCAGACGCAAGTCATCGTTGCCGCCGGCAATTCCTTCAGCCTCGATTTCTTTCGATCCATCTCGGCCGCGGAGCCGGGAACAAATCTTTTCGTCTCACCGCTCAGCGCTTCGATGGCCCTCGGCATGACGCTCAACGGGGCCGAGGGATCGACGTATGACTCCATGCGTGCGGTCCTCGGATTCGGGACGCTGACGCGTGACGACATCAATATCACCTACAAATCCCTCGCCGCGTATCTCCAGGCCGTCGATCAGCGCGTGACCGTCGATATCGCGAATTCGATCTGGTACCGGCTCGGATTCCCTGTCGAGCGGGACTTCATCGCCGTCAATCGTGATGCGTTCAACGCCGAGGTGGCCGCGCTTGACTTCTCAAGCGTCACTGCCGTTCCGACGATCAACGGATGGGTCAACGAGAAGACCCGCGGGAAGATCCCAACCATCATCGACGACATAGCCCCCGACGTCGTGATGTACCTCATCAATGCGCTGTACTTCAAAGGAATGTGGACCACGCAGTTCGACAAAACAAAGACGAGGGGAGAAGTTTTCAACATCACACCGCAGCAGCCGGTCCCATGTCAAATGATGCATCTGCAGGCGACGTTTGCCTACGGTACCGCTGCCGGCGCGACCGCGATCGATCTTCCGTACGGGAATCGACGTTATTCGATGACGGTCATCCTCCCGCCAACGGCCGTTTCAGCCGATGCGTTCGCCGCGTCACTCACACAGAGCGTCTACAATGCTCTCATCGCATCGATGGATAGCGCCGAGGTGGAACTTTCACTCCCCCGGTTCCGCATCGAATACAAGAGAACGTTGAATTCCGATCTTATCGGACTGGGAATGGGCATCGCCTTCGATCCTGGCCGCGCCAACTTTCATCGCATCAACGCCACGGAGCAATTGTACATCTCGAACGTTCTCCAGAAGGCGTATGTCGGCGTCGATGAGGAAGGAACCGAAGCCGCAGCCGTCACGGTTGTCGAAATACGCGTGACATCGGTTCCAACGATACCGGTCTTCCGCGCCGATCGTCCATTCCTTTTCGTCATTCGAGAGCACGAAACGGGCGCAATCCTGTTCATCGGAAAGGTGACGGGCGAGGGGGGAATCTTCAATTAGGGGATTGGAGATTGCGAATTGTGGATTGCGGGTTGTGCGCGCCTGCCTCTGTGGACTCATTGAGGCGGGCAGGGATTACCGAACGGGACAATCTGCCATTTACCATTTGACATCTATCCTTTGCATCTGACATTCTCAGGACCTCATGCCTGATCGAATCATTCTCTACGTCTTTGTTCCACTAACAGTCATTGCACTCGCGATGGGCGTTCTGGGTGTCGTCTTCGCAATTCGCAGTGCCCGGAAGCCGGACGGCGAGTTGAAGATGGCATTCTGGTCGTTTGTCGCCTTGGCAGGATTGACCTTCGCCGGAATGGCAACGGCGTATTTCCTCCTCCCAATCCTCGCCAATCGGTTGTTTCACTGACCACCGTCAGCACGCGCCGCACCTCACATCCACGCGCGCTCGCATTCCGGTTCTTCGTCTGTTCATTCGCAGTCCGATCACATGCTGGCAATCGAATATCTCCTCTTGATCGGGTCGGTGCTGATCCTCCTCAGCATCGCCTTCGCCCGTCTCTCTGACAACCTCGGCGTGCCGACGATGTTGCTTTTCATCGGCATCGGCATGGTCGCCGGCTCGGAAGGTCCCGGCGGGATCTACTTCGACGACATGGGGATCGCGCAGGCGGTCGGAATCGTGGCGTTGGTGTTCATCCTCTTTGCCGGCGGACTGGACACGAACTGGTCGGAGGTCCGTCCGATCGCCCGGAACGCACTGAGCCTCTCGACCATCGGCGTGTTCCTCACGGCGGTCATCACGGGCGTCGCCGCCAGCGCCATCCTGGGCATCCCTCCCCTGATCGGGTTCCTCTTGGGCGCGATCATTTCTTCGACCGACGCAGCCGCCGTGTTCTCGGTGTTGCGTTCGAAGAATGTCAGCCTTCGCGGCTCGCTTCAGCCGTTGCTGGAACTCGAATCCGGAAGCAACGATCCGATGGCGGTCTTTCTGACCATCGCATGCATTCAGCTGGCAACGGTGGCAGAGACCTCCGTGCTGGAGATAGCGGTGCTCTTCGGCCAGCAAATGGCGATCGGCGGGATCGTAGGGATCGGCGGGGGACGTCTGCTCGTCCTCGGGCTGAATCGCATGCGTATGCCGTATGAAGGGCTGTATCCCGTTTCGATGCTCGCCGTGGCGCTGTTTGTCTACGGAGTCACAACGAGTATCGGGGGAAGCGGATTCCTGGCGGTCTACGTGGCGGCGATCGTCGCCGGGAACGCAGACCTTATCCAGAAGAAGAGCATGATCCGATTCTTTGACGGACTCGCCTGGCTCGGACAGATCGCGGTGTTTATCACGCTCGGTCTCCTCGTTTTCCCCTCGCAATTGCAGCCCGTCATTTGGCCATCACTCATCATCGCCTTTGTGCTCATGTTCCTCGCCCGTCCCATCGGCGTATTCATCTCGCTCATCGGGTCGTCTTTTCGATGGCGGGACAGGTTGTTCGTTTCCTGGGTTGGACTGCGCGGAGCGGTGCCGATCATCCTCGCGACATTCCCGCTCTTGTCGGGTGTGGAGGGATCAGCGATAATCTTCAACGTAGTGTTCTTCATCGTACTGACGTCGGCGCTATTTCAGGGTTGGTCCATTCCACTCGTGGCGCGTGTTCTCAAGGTCGACGCACCGTTCCGCCCGACGCCGAAATATCCGCTCGAGTTCTTTCCCCTACCCGGCTCGGACACCGAGCTGCTTGATTTCATCGTTCCCTACGAATCGAGTGCGATCGGGAAGTCGCTGGTCGAGCTTGGCCTTCCGTCTGACTCGCTCGTCGTGCTCATCAGCCGGAACGACAACTATTTGGTGCCATCGGGGGGAACGCAGTTGGAGGCTGGGGATACATTGTTGGTGTTGGTCAGCAGGAAGCGGACAGATGAGATTCGGGGGGTATTGGAGGCGAAGGAGGACAGGTAGGGCTAGGCAGCCCTCACCGGGTTACTAACCCGGTCGGGTATTGGGATATTAGCCCGGTTCGACCTTGATTTGTTGGGACAAAACACCAAGATCGCAAGATCCAAGAGGCCAAACGAGAACCAATCGCCAATTACCAAGAACCGATAGCTGCGTGAGAAGCGGAACACAGATGTCCACTGTGAAAGACGGATGCACACGGATAAGAATTCAAACATCCATCTGTGTCAATCTGTGTTCGTCTCTTAATGCAGGAATGATCCTTGGTTCTTGAACTTGATCTTGCCTGGCATCTTGTGCTCTTGGATCTCGGTTCTTCCTTCTGGGCTTTGCTCTGGGCAATGCTATGGGCTTTCCTTGAAGGATTGGGACGAATCCTTCCCCCGCTTCAGCTTCATGAATTGTTCCTTATAGGCCGCTGAAGCGCTCCGGTGGTCCACGATCGGGGCGGGATAGTGCTTCCCGATGATGCATCCCGCTTCCTCTTGCACCAACGGCGGCATTTCGTGGGGGGCGTGGATGTATCGTGCGGGAACGTCGCGTAGTTCCGGGATGTATTGTCGGATGTATTCTCCCTGCGGATCATACCGCTCTGCCTGAAGCCGCGGATTGAAGATCCGGAGCGGCTTCGGATCGACTCCCGTCGATGCCGCCCACTGCCATCCCCCGTTGTTCGCCGCGGTATCGATATCCAACAACTTCTCCTCGAAGTAGCGTGCTCCCGCTCTCCAGTCGTGCATCAGGTCCTTCGTCAGAAAGGACGCCACGACCATCCGCACCCGGTTGTGCATCCATCCGGTGCCGTTCAGTTGACGCATCCCGGCATCAACGAGCGGAAATCCCGTGCGCCCTTCCTTCCATGCATCCAGCGCTTTCCGGTCGACCCGCCACGGCATGGCGTCAAATCCCTGCCGGTAATTCGATTCGACAACGCGCGGGAAGTGAAACAGCACCGCCGTGTAGAACTCGCGCCAAATGAGTTCGGAGGAAAACTTCTCCAGCGCGGAGTGATGAATGCGGAGTGTGGAATGACCTGAGACGACAGACCTCCCGTCATCTCCCCTCTCACATCTCACATTTGCCAAGTCCTCCCACATCTTCCTCACCGAGATCGTTCCGAACCGCAAGTATCCGGACATTCTGCTTGTTCCATCGATCGACGGCAGGTCACGCCCTTGTTCGTAGCCCGCCAGACCATGACTGAGGAACCACTTCCATCGCTTCTTCGCCTCGCCTGATCCTCCCCGGAATATCGGCTCCGCGATACGGACCGCTTTCCCCAGTTCTCGTGCTCCCGGAATCGCCTCGGACGCGAATCTCGGCACGACAATGCGCCGCGGCGTTCCGAATGGCGCTGGGATCGGCAGCTTCCTCCATGCATTGGCATACGGCGTGAACACAACGTAGGGCTTCCCCTCTCTCGTCAGCACTTCGTCCGGCTCCAAGAGCACGGAGTCTTTGAACGTGCGCACATCGATTCCCCGGGAGCGATAGAGCGAGCCGATGCGCTCATCCCGACGAAGGGCATAGGGTTCATAGTCTCGGTTGAAGTAGAGCGCGGAAGGTTGGAATTGTCGGATGATGCGTTCATGAACGTCGACCACCATGCCGCGGAGGAGCAGCAGTTTTCCACCGAGCAACCGGAGCTTGTCCTCGAGCTCACGCAGTGCACCCGCCTGGAAATCGAACGCTGCTCCGTCCGACGGCAACGTGGTGATCAGTTCAGAATCAATGACAAAGAGCGGGATGATCGGAGCGCCCGTGCGCGATGCGTGCCACAAGGCGGCGTGATCATCGATACGCAGATCCCGTCGAAACCAGACAACGATGGGCCGTTCGTTCTCCGAATTCATGTTCGAAGCGTTCGTGGCGGTCAGCGCGTACCGCCGATGCCGCGAAGGAAGATCTCCTGCAACCGGCGGTCTTCCTCGAATGCACCGCGGAACGTGGAGGTCGCCGTTGCGGAATGTTGCTTCTCGACGCCGCGCATCATCATGCACATGTGCTCGGCTTCGATCCACACCGCGACTCCCTTCGGTGCGAGCGCTTCCTGAATGCTCTCGGCGATCTGACGCGTCATCCGTTCCTGCACTTGGAGGCGCCGTGCGTAGACGTCGATCATACGGGGCACTTTGCTGAGTCCAACGATCTTTCCATCGGGGACGTAGGCTACATGGACCTTCCCGTGAAACGGCAGGAGATGGTGTTCGCACAGAGAATAGAATTCGATGTCCTTCACCAGCACCATGTCGCCGTACGCTTCATCGAACACAGCCGACCGCAGCAACTCAACGGGATCGGTCTGATACCCACTGGTGAGAAACTGCCATGCTTTCGCGGCTCGTTCCGGCGTTTTCAGAAGGCCATCACGTTCAACATCCTCTCCCGTACTGGCGATGAGATGCCGGTAGTTAGATTTCAGCCATTCCAGGTCATTGTCTTCGTGCACATGGGTCGACCGGATCTGGGACGGGTTCAGTACGCGCAGCGCACTTCCGGATGTGAAGGTTGCTTGTGTCGACATGTGATCTCCTCAATAGACGCATCGTTCTGATGCACCCTGCTTGTATTATGCTTTCGTCGCTGCGTGTGCAAGCTCTGCATAGCGCAGGATGGAATCCGTGAACGAGATACCGGGAATCCGCTTCGCGAATCGCATGGTCACGTTCGCTCCGCCGATATCCAATGTGGCGTCGATCGCATTCACGGCGGGCAGGATCCGGTTATTCACATCTGCGATGAATCGATCCTCGTCATTCGTGACGACGAGGCTGAGGAGGACGAGTTGTGGACGATGCTTCTCGATCGCGTGAAGAAGCGACGTGGTCGGTGTCATCTGCCCCAGAAACACCACGTGCCATCCTTCGGAGGCAAAATAGTTCGCTGCACACCGGAGTCCGAAATCGTGAAGATCGTCCTCATACGAGGCGGCGAGCACGGTCTTCCCATTGGCCGGCTTCTGATGCACCTCCGCCTGAAGCCGTACGATCGCATCCTTCATCGTTTGTGTCGCTATATGCTCCTCATCGACCGTGACCTTTCCCAACGCCCACTCATTGCCGATCTCGACCAACGGCGGGAACACGAGCTCGTGATATAGACGAAGGAGATCTGGCCGCGAAGCGATGCCGATGCGAAGGATGCTGAGGACAGCATCAGCGTTTCCTTCCAGCGCTCCCCGCTTCAGATCGGGAACGAGCTTCGAAATGTTTCCGGCCACCACATGCGCATGGAGATCGTTGTCGCTGATGACATCAACGTCCAGCGATGGAAGCGTGATCTTGTTTTCTTGCGCGAACTTCAGCACCGCGCCGACCGTGAACCTCCTGTGCCCGCCTTTGGTCTTGATACATTCAATGTGGCCATTGTCAGCCCAACGCTTGACAGTGGATTCGTTGACCTCCAGAATCCGAGCAAGGTCCGCAGTCGAATAAGACGATTTCATTGTTCACCTGAGCGATTAGAACGTGACGCCCGATTTGGACGATTCACACGTTTTAACGGACGGATGGTGTAATAAGTTCCCGGAGTAGGAGAAATCTCGAAAAACGCCGAAATTCGTGGATAATTGGGTAGGATTGAGTGCGCGAATGGGTAGGTGTGCCGGTCGGTTCCCTGCATCCCTCTGACCTTTGACTTATGCCTTCCGGCTTGCCTCCTGCCTTTCCGCCGCCTTCAGTGTGTTCTTCATAAGCATCGCAATCGTCATCGGTCCAACGCCTCCAGGGACCGGCGTGATGGCCTTTGCGATCGGGGCAACGGAATTAAAATCGACGTCTCCGACAAGCCGGCTCCCCTTGGGCGATGACGGATCCTCAATCCGATTGATACCGACGTCGATCACCACGACACCTTCGCGCACCATCTCACGCGTGATCGCTTTTGCTCGTCCGATCGCCGCGATGAGAATGTCCGCGCTCTTGGTGTAGAGAGTCAGATCCTTCGTCCCCGTGTGCGCGATCGTGACGACCGCGTTGGCCCCGGGCTTCTTCTGCAAGAGAATATTCGCGATCGGTTTTCCCACGATGTTGCTCCGACCGACCACCACGACATGCTTTCCCGACGGATCGTTGCCGCTGCGCACCAGCAGCTCCTGAATTCCTGCCGGCGTGCACGGGAACAGCGTCTCTTCTCCGATCACCAGTTGCCCGACGTTGAACGGATGGAAGCCGTCGACGTCCTTGTGCGGATCGATCGCTTGGATCACGTTCTGCTCATTGATCTGCTTCGGCAGCGGGAGTTGTACGAGAATACCGTGGATGTATCTGTCCTGATTGAACTCTTCGATCTTCCGGAGAACGTCCGCCTCGCTCGTGTCCGTCGGCATGGTCTCCGTGACGGAATGAAACCCAAGTTCCGCGCACGCCTTTCCTTTGGAGCGGACGTAGGACTGAGAAGCCGGATTGTCACCGACGAGAATGAACGCAAGACCGGGAGGGAATCCATGCGCCGCCGTGAACGCCGCGGCATCGCGCTTCACTTCCGCTCTGATATCTTCCGCGATCTTCTTTCCGTCTATGATCTGAGCGCTCATCGCTTCGTCCCAATCAACAATCAACAATCGACAATCAACAATCGCAAATTACTTCACCCTCTGTTGAATTCCGGAAAGATCACCTGCTCGATCTTGGTCGCCTTCCCGGTATCTGCATCCACCTGAATGAATACGCCGCAGAACCGCACATCATGTTCCGCCATCTCGAACTTGTACGGCGTCTGGAAGAGGAAGCGCTTGATTGCGATCTCCTTCTTCATGCCGATGACCGAGTCATACGGTCCGGTCATACCGACGTCCGTGATGTACGCCGTTCCGCCAGGGAGAATGCGCGCATCCGACGTGGGGATGTGCGTGTGCGTGCCGACGAGCGCACTGATGCGTCCGTCCAGATGCCAGGCGAGCGCCATCTTCTCGGCCGTCGCCTCCGCATGCATGTCAATAAAGATGACCTTGGTGTCGTTGACGAGTTTGCTGACCGCCCAATCCGCCGCTTTGAAGGGATCGTCGATGGTTTGCATGTACGTCCGCCCCTGAATGTTGACAATGCCGACTCTCCCCTTTTCCTTCAGGTCGTAGACGACGATACCGTTCCCGGGATTCTCGCGAGGGTAATTGAGCGGACGGAGAATGTTCCGTTCCTTCGAGAGCATCGTCTTCGCTTGCCAGCGGTCCCACAAGTGATTCCCGGTGGTGATGACATGAACACCCATCTCAAACAGCGTCTTCGCATCTTCTTCGGAGATGCCTTTTCCTTCCGTGACATTCTCGCCGTTCGCGATCACAAGATCGGCGGCGTACTTCTGGATATACTGCTTGAGCACCGTGGAAACGAGGTTCACGCCGGGACGGCCGTTGATATCCCCGATGAACAAGATATTGATCGGTCTGGACACGCTCTTCCTTCTTCAAAGTGTAGAGACAATATACGAACGAATTGATGTCGGATGAAACCTTAGGCTCCGAGCTCAGGCTGACGCCCGAATCGAAGATATGCAGGCTTTCCTATCTCGATGTCTGGTTTCCGAGAACCGCCCGGTAGACCGCAAGCGTCTTCTCGGCGACCGACTTCCACGAATACTCACTCCGGATCCGCTGCTTGAGGTCGTCCATCTTCGGCTTCTGCAATGCAGCCTCGATGCCGCGCCGAATGTCCGCGGCCGACGACGGGTCGACATACTCTGCATGATCGCCGAAGTATTCCTTCGTCCCCCCGCGGGATGTGACGACGATGCGCGCTCCGGCTGATCCTGCTTCCAAGGCCGCGATCCCGGGTGTCTCGAACAGCGACGGAAGAACGAACACCTCGCAGCCCGCATAGGCGGATTCGAGCATCTCATCATCGTGCCCCATCGCACCGATGAGCCGCACGCGCGGATTGCGATTCACCAGTTCCCGGCATCGCTTCCCCTCCGGCGATTGATCCACGGGACCGATCACCACGATGTCGCGGTTCATCCCCTCAACCGCTTCCAGAAATCGCCGGACATTCTTCCGCTCCGGCCCGATGTGTGTCACCGTCAGAATGTACGACTCCACTCCGTGTACTTTCTTGAAGTGCGCCCCGTTTCCCGACGCGAATCGCTCTTCAACGCCGTTGGGCACGACGTGAATACGCGTAGCATCCACACCAAGGCCCTCGCGGAACATGTTCGCTTCTTCGACCGTGTTGGGCAGGATTGCCTGCGCCCATCCGCACATCTCCGCCATGAGACCAAAGTCGGTCCAGAATCCGCGAACCACCGAATTGGCCATCCGGTCGAACCGGATCACCGCGCGCACGACGCCCGAAGATCGGCGTGAATAGAACACGGGGGAGATCACGAACGGCACGCCGTGCGTCCGAAGTCCGCGCGCAAAATGATATGTCGCCATGTTGGCGGCAAACACATGGACCAGGTCATACGCAGATCGATCGAAGGACTTCCACATGTCGAACAGGTCGACCTCGATCCCGAGACGTTCGAGTTCTCGTTTCGTTTGGAGCATCTGGGTCAGAATGCCGCCGTGGGTGAAGGCTGCGGCCTGATTGGTCGTCAGACAGATCTTCATGCGTTCCGTTCCTTCTTTCGCACCAGGCGAACAACAGCATCGAGTCCCCGGATCAATGGAATACGGGGATTGAATGCACGCGCCCGCACGTCCTCTGCGGTCCAATTCGCGGCCGCATGCAATTCCCATGATGCATCCGCCAGCTCAAGCCGCGCGCCATGTTCGACGAACCGTTCGCGTCCGTCCGGATGGACAACCCGAGCCCTCAGACGGACGTGTCCACCTTCGATCGCAACGGCAACGGTCCCCTGCTCGAAGCGGGCAGTCACGCGCGCCTGCTCGCGTTCCTTCCACCAACGTGCGAACTGGATCATCGACATGTTCCGAATGCCGGAGTGGCGAACATGACGGAACACGTCGCGCAATACTTCCGGATGTCCATCCTTCGGATGATGATACAATCCCACGGGCAATCGTCGAGCCAGGAGTCGTTCAACCGCTTGCGTGAAATACTTCGCCGATTGTTCGGATGAGTAGCGATGCCTGCGCAGACTGCCAAGACAAATGGGATGGATGGGAACTTGAAGCATCCCAGTCCCGGACAGGGGCCGCAAAGGAATGTCATCGAACGCGAGGGAGAACTCCGATGAATACTCCACACCGGCCCCCAACGCGGCCGCTTCGCTCGCAGGCGACCACCGTCCGTACGGTGCCGCAAATCCCGCAGGCGAGAACCCCGCATCGCGCAGTGTGCGCATGGCGTTCTCCAGATCGCGACGCGCCTCATTCGGATCGAGCATCAATCGATGCTGATCACAATGAACGGCGATCTCCTGTTCCGGCATCGCGGTGTAGCGTTCCAGAAGCCCGCGTTGTGCCCCGACATGAACGAACCAGGTCGCGGCGATCTCTTCCTCCTGCATCAACCGGGAGAGAGACTCGATCTCCTCCGGAGTTCCATAATCCGTGTCGATGCGGAAGAAGAACACCGACCGCGCTCCCTCAGGATAGTACCAGAGGTGCACGAACGGAAAGCCGCGACGATGAAACAGCAGTTCGAGAGACCGGAGTGCCAGCATTCGCACGGCTCCCTTTGCCACGACGGAAACATGCTCGAACGGAAGCCGGGATGCCGGCGACGGGAACGATCGATCACCGGATCGGCCGTCTTCCAGAATCGCGGGAACGTCGAAGGGAAGCACCAGAATGTGTCCATGCCCTTCGCGTCCAATGAATGCTGCCTTCTCGCCGTTCAACATCGCCAGCACGTTTGCGCGGTCCGGGATCTCGATCGGACAGTGGAGATCGATCCCGTCGATTCCCGCAAAGACCGGATCAGCCGACGGGACAAGATACGAGACGCGCATCTTCCGCATCCGCATTCCCGTGAGCGCTGGAGCATGGGCAGGGGAAACGAGGACCGCGCCTCCATCGTTCAGATATGCGCGGATCGGCGCAAGGAGGTCACGCGACGCATGCGCTCCCAGCACGAGGATCGGATGTTCAGACGGCTTGAACGGAGGAAGGGCCTGACGCCAGGCGATCCCTTCACGCAGCAGGAATGCCCGCCATCCCGGCTCCTCACCGACGAGTCCGACGTACAGGTCCATCAGAGCCGCTCCTTCAATTGTCGAAGGTCGTCCCATGAGATCGCACGCGTGGCGAGGGCGAGCACGCCATACGCAAGAGCGCCGACCGCGAGCGGGATGAACACCGGAAGATCTCGAAGCATGAACACCGACACACCCATTCCGCCGACGGCGATGATCACCGGAAGAAACCGCTCCATGAATGGCAGTGGCAAATGTCTCCGCAGAGCGATTCGTAATGCCGCCGCGCTTAACAGTTCCGAGACCACAACTCCCATCGCCGCGCCGACAGGTCCCCACCATATCGCCCCCGTCGTGATGAGGGAGACATAGAGGACCGCCGTGCCGACCATGATCCATCCGTACGTCCGTTCACTTCCGACCGCGATGAGCCCGGACGTGTAGACCGTGTGGATCATCGTGACAAAGAAATACCAAATGAAGACCTGAAGGATCTGCACTGACAGGAGATAGGATTGGCCGAAGACGATCGTCACGAGCGGCGCGGCCAGCAACGTTCCGCCGACTGCGATCGGGAGGCCGAGCACGACCACCCAACGAAGCGTCGTGGTCAGCGCAGAGGTCGTCTCCTGCGGCGAACGGGCATGGATCCTTGCAGAGGCGGGAAGCAGAAGCGTTGCGAGAATCCGATCACCGAGCAGCAGAAAGAAGACCATCTTGCTCGCCGCGCCGTACAGTCCGACATCCGCGGCAGAACGAAAGACACCCAGCGCCAA